>JADMIO011281597.1_pt1 | contig 112461 bp, 95 predicted proteins | sample 8958161 | NCBI WGS metagenome assembly JADMIO01 (sample SAMN16585339, study PRJNA669376) | soil metagenome | isolation source: Crop rotation soil | place: USA: Cullars Rotation, Alabama | collected 2011
GCCGCGACTTCAAGTCACGTGAATTCCAAGCTTCGGATCCCACTGTGCTGGAAACTAATTTATCAGCCAGGTTCTGCAATGTCAATTCAGGCTCTGTATAAAGCTTCCCCTGTTCCATCTGCCATTTGATCTTTTCAATAAGCTCTGTTGTTTTACTGCTGATAACTATACCTTCTTTCTCAGCCTTGGTTTCTTCGTTTGATATTAATGTTTCTATTTTTTCTGCTTCCTGCATTTCCTCTTCTACTTTTTGACGTGTCATATCTGGCTGAATCTGCCAAAGAGTAGTTTGGTATATTCCTTTATAAGTTGCCATATAAATATAAGGCGAAGCAATAGCAGTATTAATAAGAATAAAAAGACTGAATTGATCTGCATAATATAACAGCATTGAATAAAGTGCTATTGCAGAGAATACGAGGATGATATATCCATTCACCAGAAGCTTTACCCATGAAAGATCTATTTTGCTTGTGTCGGAAAATAATTGTTGAATTGATCTTTGATAAGTACGTACCTCTTTTCTTGCAAAGAAATAATAAGCTGCCATTTGTGCCCATCGCAAACTAATAGGGATAATGGTAGCAGGGTTATGTAATACTTCTGCAGGAATGGCATTCCCATGGGGATATTTGGCGCCAACAAATATGCTTACACTTCCGACAATCAGTAAGTAAGCAATAAAAAAAAGAAAATGTGGCCACGCTTTTCTAAAAGTTATCACTTCTTTAAAGCTGCGTATATAGAGGTATAGCAGCGGCCCCTGCAAAAGCGCAAAGGGTGCCAGGAAAACAAAGGTTTGCCATGAAAAAAAATGTTGCGCCAAAGGCAATAACATGGGAATAGAGATACAGATAATATATAATGCGAGGTATTTATTAATTAATCTATCCGACCTTGGATGAAAATAAATGAGGCATGCCAGCAAAATTGCCTGCAGTATACCAAGCCCTGAAATAAACAAAAGAATATTTTGGGAAATTGAACTCATGCCTGCTTAAAGATATAAAACTTATTCAGTTGCTATGGATGCTGACTTTTCCTTTTCCCTGAACTCAGTTGGAGTAAGCCCGGTGAATTTTTTAAATACCGTATTGAAAGTTGTTTTTGAATTAAAGCCTGCTTCAAAACCAACAGAGAGAATAGTAAAGTTTTTATTTTTATCATCAGCCAGTAAACGTTTTGCCTCTTCTACCCGGTGACCATTTACCAGGTCGTAAAAATTCTTTTTCATCCCTTCATTCAATGCAAGCGAAACCTGGTAATTGGGAACATCTAATTTGCTTGCCAATTGCTGTAAAGTGAGTTCCGGCTCCTGGTATAATTTTTCCTCTTCCATCAATGCAGTGATTTTCTTTATTATCTCTTCAATACGCTCAGTCCCTAATCCCTTACCAGGTTTTACAGTTTCAACATTCGTTGTCTTTTCTTCAATTTCTTCTACCTGGTGAATTTGCTCTTCAATAATTTCCTTGTTCATCTCTGGTTGTAATTGCCAGATCATCGGTTGCATTACACCTTTATAAGTAGCTATATAAATATAAGGAGTTCCTATGGCCATATTGATCAGCAGCAATACATAAAAATGTTGTGGCAGGGTAAGAATAAGTGGAAATATCACCATGAAAGTCAGTATCAAAGCCAAATAACCATACACAAGAAATTTAGCCCAGTTCAAATCAATAAGACTTGTGTCTGAATATAGTTGTTTAATGGAACGCTGATATGACCGCAGTGTTTTTATTGACAGGTAAAAATAAAACAGCTGTTGTGCTGCTCTTATATAAGCCAATATAATCGTTATCGGCCTTTTCAATGCGCCGGGAGGAATAACTTCTGCATTTGGGTACAGTGCTGCCAGTACAGATAAATTCCAGCGAACAACAAAAAAGAAAAGCACAAACAGGATCAAATGCGGCCATGTAATTTTCCATGTAATTTTTTGCTTAAAACTCAACAAATACAAGTATAAAAAGGGCCCGGGCAGCAAAGGTACTGGCATTACAAAAAAACTGTTTTGCCAGCCAACCATTTTGATCATTAATGGGAGCGACATCACAAGCGAAGTACAAAAAATATACAATGCAATAAATGTATTTACTTTCCTGTCAGCCTTGGGATGAAAATAAAGTAAGCAGGCTAACAGAACACCCTGTAGTATTCCCACTCCGCAAAAAAGAAATAAAAACTTCTCTGTGATAGAAAGCAGTTGCATGGCTTTATAAAAAGTTGCAGAAATATACAGCTTTTCTAATGTCCTTCAAGCAAATATCCTTCGGAATTTTTTGTTATTAAAGGGCACCTTAGAAGTAGCTGATCGCCACAATACCACAACAAGCCTTTACCAACATCAGGCCGTCTATTACTATTAAGTAGTACATAAGTGAACGGCGCTTTTTGAGAGAGATAGCCGTAATCGCCAGTAGTACAAAGGGAATAAGATTAAGTAATATTTTTATAAAATGAAAGTGATGATCCAGGGCATAATAAACGAAGGAAACCAGGCCAAGAAGGGATAAAGGAATAAGTATTTTAAAGATAGTTTTCCGTAAGCCGATCTTTACAACAAATGTTTTTAACCGGCCTGTATGATCTGTTGCGTAGTCCTTTATATCGAACATTATACACAGAACAGAAACAAACATCAGGTTCTTTATAAAAAGCAAAAAGGATACAAGCGTAAATGTATATTCCTGCTGATGAATGATATTATAAAAAAGAACAGGATAAATAGTTACCAAACCGGCCCATGTAAATCCAATAATAAACGGCTTTAACCAACCCACTTTCCTGATGTTGAAAAAGTTGATGCCATAATACAGGGCAGCGACCAATGGAAAGATCAGTAGCGCCATCCAATGAAAAACATTCATCTGCAATATTGCATCGGAATAATAATGCAGGAAAAATATTAAAGCAGCAGTCAAAATAAATGTGATAACAATTTGGTTGTAGCGTACAAAATGATAATGCGTTATATACCAGTTTGTACGGGGATTATTACTTGCTGTATTATATTTTCTTGCATAAGGATAATCATAGTATAATACAGTTGAAACAAAAATAAGGAGGAAATAAAAAAAGTTGTTTAAAGGAAAATGCTGTTGTAAAGCAGCTTCAATGGAAAGCGCTACGGTACAAAGACCATAAAAATAATTACCATAAAAAATAAACTCTTTTATTTTACGGTAACTCCATTGAAGCTGCAATTGATCCATGTAAATAAACTTATAATGCTTTTGTCCAGGTTGTCGTTTTACCAAACATAGGCGAACCTATATAACCCCTTATTTCAAGGTTGCCATCCCTAAGTTTCATTTTACTCTTGTAAGTCTTTCCAGACCTGGGATCGTATAATGAACCACCTGTCCATTCTCCATCATCAAAAGAAAAACTTGTAAGAATGTTCAGGTTGATGAGGGTTCTGTTACGAAGGCTTGCATCTTCATTGTGTATATCCTTCTTCACTGTTTTGCCATCTGCTTCATACACGTTTTTCATCCAGGTAATTTTACCTGCATATTTATCACCTGATCTATAAATTTCAACTTTCACATCTTTCGTTTCGTTCAACCAGGTACCTTTTACTCCATCAGCATTTTGAGCAAAAAGAGAAGTGATGGATGAAAACAAAACTGTTAGCACTATCAATATCTTTTTCATTTTATTATTTTTTGTTTATTAAATGTTGATTCCCTGCGGAAAGTCTGCCAGTATTTTATTTACAGCATTTCTTATCACCTTTTCAGGATCTTTTGGTTGTTTTTCAAATTCCGCACTGCCTACACCTTCCCATACCAGTTTGTTTGTCTTGCCATCAATTACATCAATGAGCAACGAGCCTTCTTTGTATTGAACGGCCTGCACAGTTCCGGAGCCTGACAGCATCCCACCGTAGGGACGTAAAGCACCATATCCATACCCGTTTGAATTGGCTGAGAGATACCTTTTATTATTGAGAACCGAAATAGCATTTATAACAATGTCTGGTTTACGGTCATCTTCCACATATCCTTTCTTTTGCATTTCTTCCCTGATGGAGTTCCAGATGCGCTGCTCATTGAACTGGGATACATTCCTGCTTGTAACCAGGTAATACAGGCTGAAGGTTTTGTAAGAAGAAAAGTTTGCCGATCTGTCATAATCGGAACTTACTTTAAGAGTTGGTTTACAGGAAACCATCAACGTTACAGTTAAAGCCAGTAACAGGCTTTTGATCATTACTTTTTTCATGGTCATACTTTTTTGTTTGTTTAGAAAATTTGATTTCAGGTGCAAATATGCGTTACCGTGAAAGGGACACGGTTCGGATGTTTTGATACGAACATTCAAAAGGAAAGCTTATGGTTCGGTTCATTTGATCCGAACGTCCTGTTTTTACAATGCTATGATTATGAATTAATGGCGAAAGAGAATCTCCGGTACAGTTACCGGGTTTGCTTATAGGGAAATTTTAATATGGTAGCAGATTTGCCAGTTCCTTTTTCGTTTGAGATATACAGATTACCATTACTGTCAAAGGCAATCCCCTCCGGTTGTGTGAACAGGGAGGAAGGAGCCAGCGTATAAATACTTTTTACTTTCCATTGGGCATCGGTAACGACCAACATTTTATTTACTGCTGAAATGATATACCATTCCTGTGTTAAATCATTCTTTGCCATTGCGGATGCTTTTAAATTGATCTTTTTGATATTACTGAGATCTTCAATCTCCTTTTCATTAATGGAAAAAACATCCCCTGTTGTTAAAGTTCCTGTCGCATCAATTTTAAAACTGTAACCATTGACCAATTTCATGTTCTTTCCATCCTTACAATCCTTACATAACACATACAGCCTATTAGTTTTTTCATCTGCATACATCGATTCATATTCGCCACCGGGAAGCAATTCATTAAATTCGTTCACACTGTCAACTTCTTCTTTTTCCCCGTTATTTAATAAAAAGGTTAACAGCTTACCATTACTGCGAAGTATAATTACAACACCATTACAAACAGCGAGGTCTTCGTAATCGCCCTTTTTGGCAAACTTCACATGAGAAGTTTTCTCATCACCCGGGTGAAAATGAAAAAGTTTGCCTTCCTCATCCTGTTCTGCATATAGCGTATCTGCATTGCCATTTATAAAGGTGATACCGGATATTTCATTTAATTCTGCAGGCATTTTATAGACTTCAGGGCTTGACAGATCATAACCAGGTGGACTTTTATATACTTTGGTTTCTTTACAAGCTACAACTCCCGACAATAACAGGATAATAGAGTATTTGGCACCTATATTTAAAAGAATAGAGATAAAATTTTTTTTACTGTGCGTCACTTATTTAGTATTGGATTGAAAATATTTTTCTCTAAGCTATCTATATTTCTGGATTAAATCAAGTACAGGATGCCTGATCACCATTACGCATTGGATGAATGATTTAGACTCGAAGTATCATTTCAAATTGTAAGAAGCGGTATAATCTAAGAGGAAATTTTGAAAAGATTTGCTCGTGATATTTTTTCGGTAATTTTTGTATGATACACCAATACCAAATGAATAATTTCAATAGTGTCTATGATTTTTGGAAAGGGAGTTCACATATATTGTATCCAATCATCATAAAGAATCATTGGATAGAGGTATGTTCAAATCTAAATCTTGGTTGGATTCGAACTTCTCATTGTAAGCGAATGATTATTCAGTATTTATAGATATGCTCTAATCATAGGCGAAACAAAAAACTCACTTACCATCTATCTTATTTTACCTTCAATGAACCTTGATGGGATTACGTTTAATAACGTACAACCTTAATCTCCAGGCTGCCTGCAATACCCTCCAATTTTTGCCCGCCCTTTTAAATAGTGTACGTTTTTTGAAGATATTTTTTATAATTTTATTGCCCGAAAATTACCTGTTTGTGAACTTACCTATTAATAAACCGATTGTTGATTTTATCAATGATTTCAGCTTAATAAGCGATTCAGCCTTAATCCACTTTAAAGGTAGAGTACTATACCTGGTAAATAATATACCTCATTTCTACGATTGTGAAATTGCTATTGTAACAATTAAAATGAAGGAACTGGACGCTATTTATCTATTAAATAGCGAAGTAAGAAACGACGGCTTTGAAGAAATGTTTGCTGTAAAGAAGGAGAGTATTAAATATGTGAAAAATCAGTATTTGCTTATTGATAGGGGTAAAATACAGGTATATATTTTTCCTTCAAAAAGTCAATCAAGCCCTGAAAAAAGAATGGTAGAAATATCGGCATAGTGAAGCGATAAGTGAGTACTTTCTTTTTTTATAATTTGCGTCTTATATTTGATCGCTTAAATTCCAATTACTAACACCATGACGAAAAGCCAAATTCTCAGATACCTGAGAAATAATAAAGACTTGGTTTCTATAAGAGCCATCGAGCAGAAAACAGGTTTTACAAATCTTCACAAGGTTATAAACAGACAGATTGATAATAACGGCCACGCTTTCACGTTTCCCGACAAACATGTAAAGAAAGTCCTAAAACAAGTAAAAAGGCTTCAAGTAAAGGATTTGGGCTAATGGTTTTTTCTTTTCTTTTTAATCCCAGCACCTCGTGGATCTCCGGTCAAATTAATTATACTTTGGTATCCGATGAAAAAACCAAGAGTGGCATTTAAGAGCTGAGTCTAAAAACTATTTTATAATGCTTTCCTTCCTGTTAAAAGGTTATATACTACTGCAATTAATGCAATCACCAAAAGAGCATGGATGATGCCCCCAGCGCTGTATGCAAATACACCTATTGCCCAACTGATAATTAAAATTACCGCTATTATATAAAGAATACTGTTCATAAAAAATGGTTTTAGCATTAAAAAAAATATTTGTTACATCTTAATCCTTTATCACAGTTGTTCTCTCAACAGTGTTTCCCCTTCCGGATACAAGAGCTATTATTATAGCCACCAGCACAATGCCGCCAACTATTAACATCCAGGGTTGAACGGCAACATCAGTATTGTTGGTGTGGGTGGTATTTGTTGTAGTTACGCTTTTAGCACTAACTGTTGAATCCTGGCCTAGCGCAGAAGCGCATATTATACTACATACCACAAATAGAGTGTAATAGCGAATGTTCCACAACATTATGTTGAAAATTTTCATGTTCTTAGTTTTTAATGAGGAGTGATTTAATATAATATTCTATTTAAAAAATTACGCCATGTTTTGTAAGTATTGGTTGCAGTACGATCTGTTTCGGATTGGGGTGAAAATTCTGCATTTTGAGTAGTGTAATTCAAAAATTCCTGCGGATGTGGGCGGCCTAATGCTGCCGTTTTAAACTTTGTAATCAGCCGTTGAAACAACTATGAGTGCGAATTCATAGAGTTGAAAATATCTGTGACTTGAATTACCAAGATAAAAAAGGAATTGTTTTTTTTCAAAAAATAGGATTTTATTTGAATTTTGGTATGCATCTTTACTATGGACTCCAGTATACAAAATATCTAAAACCCTTAACGATGGCGAGAATACTAGTTGGTGACGATGACACGGATATAAGAGAGCTTTTCGAGCACCTCATAAAAGCCAAGAATCACGACGTTGCAACCGCAGCCTCAAGAAACGACGTTCTAAAGGCGCTCGAATCCTTTACTCCTGATTTAATAATGTTAGATGTTATGTTCGGCATGGATGATGGCAGAGAACTTTGCAGGACTATTAAAACTACAAATAGTCAAGTCAAAATTATTTTACTCTCGGCAAATCCTGAGCTTTTGAAATCTCATATCGAATATAATGCAGATGCGGTAGTAGAGAAGCCATTCAGCGCAGCGTCCCTGTTCGCTTTAATTGATAAATCTCTTTCTCTTATCCCGGGAGAAGGATAAAAATCCAGAGCCTCTTGTTCTGTGGCGAAGGAATTTTATATTGATTCATCTTTGAAATGCGGTCAAATGAATTTAAAATAACCGTTATTCTTCTTTTGTAATATCAATTTTTTTAAGATCAAATTGTGCAGGGCCTGTTATCAATTCTCCCGATGGAGAAAATCTTGAACCATGGCAGGGACAATCCCAGGTTTTTTCAGCACTCTTCCATTTGGGTTGTGTAACGACCTAAATGTATTGACAGCTTAATGTATTCTGCAGTTCTAATCCCAGCTTGCCTAGCATATCATTCCAAAAGATATATTTCAGATGCTACATTAAGTCAAAGCACAATCATTCGTGAGCGCCCATTTTGCTCAGAGTTTTATGAAAAGCCTGGTTTCTGTTTTATGATTATCCGGGTGAATGATCTCCAATTGATACACTCCTTTTACAGTCATTTTATCAAGCACAATTATTTCGGTACTACTACCGTCGGTGTGGCTTATTCTGTTAATTTGCAATAACTGTCCAATGGTATTTAAGAAACGGAGTTGATAGACGCCTGCAGGCATATTGCTAAATTGCAAGCTCACTATTCCATCCTTTACTGGATTGGGGTAAACAATTATGTCCCGAACGCCGTTACCGGTATTAACGCTGACTACCTGGCTATATTTAGCTAAGCCATCATAATCTATAGCCCGGATGCGATAATAATTGTTGCCCTTTAGCGGTTCTGTATCCAACCAGTTGTAAAACATTGAAGGCACATTATTGCCTTTTCCGGCTGTGGTATTAACTTTTACAAAGTTGCGGCCATCGGCTGATCTTTCTACTTCATATACTTTTATATTCAGCTCATTTTCAACTTTCCATTCTACAACAATATCATGATCCTGCTGCCATGCCTTAATACTACTATACGTGACCGGTACTATAATGATGCCACTGCTTTTAAATACAACACGGAACCTGTTTGCAGCACAGGATGCGCCAGTACTGTCAACCATGATATCGGTCAATGTAGTACCAGTCAGGCTTATCGGCGTACGAATATTAGTATAATTATCCTCTAGGAAAGCAGAAAGATCGGGCTGATTCATGTTATTAGCAATAAACTCCAGCGTGTAATGTTTTTGCTTCATCCGTTTAATATTATAGAAAATTGTATCATCCGCATTTATAAATTTTCTTTTTTCTACCGACAGTAACAGCGTGTCTTTTTGTATAGCGAGATTTTCTGCAAATTGGCCGATCTTCTTCGCATCTTCCATCAGGTTTACGTCATCTTTATAATTATTATTAAAGAGATTTAACGTTCCATCCGATAAAGAAAGGATACCATTCGGTTCAACCGCATAAAGATTCGCTCTGAATTGTCCTACGCTGAAGTTATCTGCCGGACGGCCAAAGACATGATGATCACTTCCTGAAGTTTTGTCAACTTCACTAATCGTCACATTACTTGTACTATCGTATACTACAAAAGCTTGACTGGATTGAATGCTCCCATTTTTATCAATTGTATGATCAAGTGATGGATCAGGAACTGCAGTATAACTGTGATTCCCCACTTCGACATAAGTGATAAATCCTCCTACGTTGCTACTGCCAGCCACCAAAGGGTCCCACGCGTAATAATAAGAACTAAATTTATTGCCCGCGTTAGAGGAGTTGTGGTAAATATCATAATAATTGATAGTGGAAGCATAAGGATTACCAATTACTTTAAACCCGGTACCTGCAATTGGAATGGTTGTGTCCCCTATTTTCAAATTGCCTTGAGGCCGTAGAATGGTAGGAGAGGTTGGTGCAGCTGTTGCCAGCCGTAGATCAGTAGACCTGCTTCCTCTTACAAATAACATCCATCCCGGTTGGCTTTTTACAGGTACATGAGTGGTCTGCGGTATTACAGCCCATGCGCTACCGTTATAAGAATAAATGGAAGAATTGTTCGGACCTGCATCAAAACCATTGGGACCAAACCCATTGTTTGTATTACCAACAGAAGAAGCATTCCTTGTTGGACCACCAGTAATATGAGTACCAAAGCCCGGATTTGGATTAACCGGATCACTGTCTGTAAGTGTTGGATCCACCACAGCTTCCTGCCATGCAGAATTGATAGAAAGAGTATCAGCAAACTGGAACGGGGCAGTCATTAAACGCCATGCACGGTATCCAGGTATATAACGTTCTACAGTGACTTTGCCGATAACCTGGGCAAGTGAGGACCCCGAACCGCCTACCGGAGCCACCCTTGATGTTCCATTGCTATCTGATTTCAAAGTAAGGAATCCACCTGTTGTAAAGATTGCACCCTGATTCAGGGTTAATACACCTTCTGTACCAGCGCCTGTACCTGCCGTAATATTCAATGTATTTCCAAGGGTGGCTGTGGCATTATCATAGAAAGTAAAATTCTTCAGGTAATTATTTTTTGGAGAACCAGCTGTATTGTTTGCGAAAACTAATGTGCCGGCGGCAGTACTAGCATACGCTGATGAACCAATGGTTACATTTGAGGTATTGGAACCTGCTAATGAGCCAGTTCCGTTTGTAACCACTCCGTTGATCGCAAGCGTATTAGAATTTATGGATAATACACCTTTGGTTAACCCTAAATTGAACGTTGAGATAAGATTACTTCCCAGCTTAACAGTATCATTACCACCGCCAACCTGTATTTTATTGACTTCAAAATTTATCTTGCCTGAATCTGCCGGTGAAGCAATAATACCAAAGGTTGCATTTTGATTACCAGCGCTGCCATTAAATATTACAGTGGCTGTATTACCGTTATCATTGCCTGAGGTATACAGCAAAGTTTTATAAAGTGTTGCGGTAGGATCCATATAAAAATTGCCGCCCACACTCAGCACACCAGACCTGTTGGTGCCATCGTTATCATCAAAGATTTCAAATTTTGAGGGGTATATCGATGGTATACTATCATACACAGAAAAGTCTTTTGCCACTGTAAGGGTTCTTGTACCGCCACTGCTTACATTTTCAGCTATGCATACATGTCCGGATTTTTGTATAAACTTGATTACATTAACTCCTTCCTGTACATTTTCCCTCGTTATCTGTACCAGCCCGGTTTTCAGGGTGGCATTACTTCCTGTGTTTTGTATTCTGAGTGTATCAGCAGAGAAGCCCCCCTGCGTTGCGCTGGTAAGAAGCAGTTTGCCTGTCAGATCGGGGCAATCAACGGTTACATTACTAAATGCCTGGTAATTTCCATCAAGTCCCGTATAGTCGGCAGCGTTAGATTGACCGATTATTCCTGTAATGCTGCAGGTTGATCCGGCGTTCCATTTCGAGTTAGGGATCTGTGCAGAAGGAACATCATTAACTGCTGCAGTCGCCAGACGGAATATACTTCCGGAGTTGAATCGCAAAGTGGACGAGGACGTACTAAAAATTGAACCAAATGCATTACTCACAATTGCGCCATTCACCTGTAATAAAGCGCCTGCAGGAACTGCGGCTGAGGTAACATTAGCTGTTAAGATAATGCTATCTTGTTGAGGCACGGTCAAATTCTTAGTAACACTTAATGTACCATCTACAATAATATTTTCTGCCAACAATGTATTTTCTCCTATCTGCGTAGTAAATGCACTAGTATTGCTTACCGTTAGGTTCTTATAAATAAGATTATTATGATTATTGCCCGGGACAAACTGCTGAGCAGTTGTACCATTGAAAACTACAGTACTTCCCGTAACATTACTGGTAACCACACCTGTTGATTGCAATAAAAAGCTATTTTTTATTCCAGTGGTTCCTGCTACCAATTGCCTGTCACCTGATGCGTAAATCACTTGTCATCTTTGCGCATGCGGAATTTTTAAGAGACAAGTTAATGTGTGACAGTCTGTCAATATATATCCCCTTATGTTCAAGAATATCAAATTCCTTTTCAATCGCTTTAAGTGGTATGAACCATTTTAAAAGGTGAGCTTTATCAATCATTGTTTGCTTTACTTCAGCTATTTCAGATTCCTCACTGAAAATGATTTTAGTTGCTATCTGATATGATGTTTGTGAAAATGTTGACTTTTGGTTTGCGATCCAATCGCTTAATTCTTTGTCTGGGACAGGTGACGTCTCTACGTTTTGCAATAGATATTCTAACTGATTAATATTGTCAACGTAGATAGTTTTTAATGCTGCATAATATTCTTCATGTATCATAATGATCTATTTAGAAATGATTCAAATTTATTTTTAGCTTCCAGCAATCTTGACTCAGTTACCGTTTAATAGGTACTGTCTATATCACTACTACGGCTATGTCCCATCATGCGTTTGATTACGGGCATTTCTATTATATCCGCTTCGGCAAGTAATTGACGAAAAGAATGTCGTGCAATATGGGTTGTTAAGGCCAGCGGTATTTTGCATATGCTTCCCAATATTTTCACTTGGATATTCATTTCTTTGTTGGACCGTCTGGGTAACATTTTTCCTGTTATCTGTAACTCAGCAAAGGTCTTATACCTATCGAGTATAGCAATGGCTTGTTTCGGCAAGAACATTTCGGTAATCACATCGGTTTTCTTTCTTTGAATAAAAAGCTTGACATTACCGTCTGACCTAAAAGATAAATTATTTATTGTTAAAAATTGGACATCACTATAGGAAAGACCGGTTAAGATGGAAAAGACGAAAAGGTCCCTGTATACATTCTGAGTTCCAAAATGAGATAGATCAGCATCAAAAATTTGTTTTACCTGGTGTATATCAAGCCATCCTTTTTTGGACGACTTGCTTTTAAGTTTAATTTTTTTAAAAGGGTTTAGTGGTAACAATTGTTCATCTAATGCCCGCTCAAAAATGGTTCGCAGCTTTTTTACAATATCAAAAGCCGAAGGTTCTTTTAACCCAATTTTTTCAAGAGCAGGCAAGGGGGTAAGCAAGTAATCTTTAAAATGCATGGCTAAGGAGATATCTATATCTTTAAACGAAGGGTTTGTTATCCCTTTATATTGTAAAAACCTTTTTAAGTGATTAATTGCTTTCCGGTAATTTTTTTTTGTGCCTTCGGTCAATTCCTGGTTGCTTTCAACTGATGATTTATAATATTTATCAATAAATTCCAATACTTTGATATGGGGTCTTTGTTCAAGACCCATAAGAATATTTTTTATTTGCTTTACATTATAAACTGACAGGGTAAGAGCATTGTGATACTGAAACTCCTCAAATTTTGATTCAACTTTATTCAAAACAGCGTTAGCGGGATCTTTTTTTTCTCTAAAACGCATCATTTGACTATCCCATTTTTTAAGTTGTTCTTTATTTACTTCAACATTTAACCGCATTTCAGTTTTTTCCCGGTCAAGCACTAGGCGCATGTATATAGGTACCTTTCCGGAACGCTTATCGGTTTTTTGAATGTTGGGATAAAACAAAAGCGATAATTTCATTTTTTAAAAATTTTAGGTGAAACAATTTAGTTGACCGGGTGAAACATTGGTGAAACAAAAACTGTTGAAAAATGAAATCCGATGAAGGGGAGTGAAATAAGAAACCCCTGTAAATCATGACTTACAGGGGAAATCGAAAAGGTTTGAAACAACTTGTGTGATCCGGATTGGATTCGAACCAATGACCCTCAGCTTAGAAGGCTGATGCTCTATCCAGCTGAGCTACCGGACCGGTATAGAGGGTGCAAATATAGGACAAATACATTTTTTCCCCACCTCATTCCATACAAATAGGCAAATATGTTTACATTTGAAAACTCCCGGTTAGTGATCTGTAGTACCGGGAATAATACCATCGACTAACTTTTATTTATGAGACAAAGATTTGCATTGCTTCTTATTATTACTCTTGTTACATCTGTTGCCTTGGCACAAAAAACAAAAAAAAATGGTTTTGTACCCGGTAAAAAAAAGCCTTCACTTTTCGGAATAGCATTTACTTTAACGGATTTTAATGCACCCAAAAATTTTGGTAGCAATAGCAATGGGACCACACTCAAAATAAAAGATATGAGCGCAGGTGCTTCTGTTTACTACTGGAAGGGTCTTACGCCATTTATTGATTTTTCTGCAAGGGTGAATGGTATTTTTCATGATTACAGCGCTTTGTTTACTGGTAAAACGGTAAAGACAGAAATAGGGTTGGAGTTTGAACCTGCAATAAATATTCGCCCATTAAAAGATGAAAACGTTTGGGCCCCATTTTTAACAACCGGTATTGCTGCAGGTATCTATTCGGGCCGTATGGGAAGTTATATTCCTTTAGGAGGCGGTTTACAATTGAATGCAAATAACACTACGTATTTCTTTTTACAGGCACAATATAAATTCGCTCTTACAAAGAATGTGTTAGGTAACAATTTGTTCTATTCATTAGGCTTTGCTCAAAATGTAGGAAATGATGACGTGGCTCCAGCCAAAACAGAGTTACCTGTCGTTCCACCTGCACCGTTAGTAAAAGATACAGATGGAGATGGAGTACCTGATGAAACTGATGCATGTCCTGATACAAAAGGAACAGCTGCATTAAAAGGCTGCCCTGACAGCGATGGCGATGGTATTATTGACAAAGACGATAAATGCCCGGATCAAAAGGGATTGATAAAATACAACGGCTGTCCTATACCTGATACAGATAAAGATGGAATTAACGATGAAGAGGATCAGTGTAAAGATGTGGCTGGCCTTGCCCGTTACCAGGGTTGCCCTATACCTGATACAGATAAAGATGGAATTAATGATGAAGAAGACAAGTGCAGAGATGTGGCTGGTGTTGCCTCAAATATGGGCTGCCCTGCAATAGCTCCCGATATCGTTGAGAAGATCGACAGGGCCGCAGCAAATATCTTTTTTGCTACAGGAAGCAATAAGCTGCTTGCAAAATCAAATACCGCTTTGAATAATATTGTAGTGATATTAAAAGCTAATCCTGATTATATGCTTGATATAAATGGCTATACCGATAATAAGGGTGACGCTGATAAAAACAGGGCACTTAGTGAAGCAAGAGCAAAAGCGGTAAGTGATTATATAGTTGGTAAAGGTATTGACAGCAATCGTTTGAACGCCGCTGGTTTTGGCGATGAAAATCCTGTAGCAGATAATAAAACAACCGCAGGAAGAGCTAAAAACAGGAGAGTTGAAATAAAAGTGAGAAATTATTAATTAAAAAAACTCCGGGTGAGGAATTAGAAAAGAGGTTGTTGATCGGCCTCTTTTTTATTTTATGAAATGCATATAAATGTTAATTAAATTCACCTTTAGTATTTTTATAAAAATTCTGCAGGATGGATGTACAAATAGAAACCTCCTGGAAAGAGGTTCTGAAAAATGAATTTACTAAGCCTTATTTCCTGGAAATTGTTACACATTTAAAGACAGAAAAGGCAGCCGGTAAAATAATATATCCCCCGGGATCATTGATATTTAATGCATTTAATCAAACACATTTTGACAAAGTGTCTGTAGTATTGCTTGGACAGGATCCGTATCATAATCCCGGCCAGGCACACGGCCTTAGTTTTTCTGTTCCCAATGGAATTAAACCGCCTCCATCATTGCTGAATATTTATAAGGAAATACAAAATGATATTGGGATACCCATGCCCGTTGAATACGGAAATCTGACAAAGTGGGCTGAACAGGGTGTGTTGTTGCTGAATGCTATGCTTACTGTACGGGCCAATGAACCAGGAAGCCACCAAAAGATCGGCTGGATGAATTTTACAGATGCCGTGATACAAAAGATCTCAGATGAAAAACAGGGAGTTGTTTTTTTATTATGGGGTAAATTTGCACAGGAGAAACAAATTTTGATCGACGAAACAAAGCACCTTGTTTTAAAAGCTGCTCATCCATCTCCATTCAGCGCCGACAAGGGTTTTTTCGGTTGCAAACATTTTTCAAAAACAAATGATTACCTGGTAAAACAGGGAAAGCAGCCAATCAACTGGAAATTGCTCACACCATAAAGATGCATCAAATATCGTGACAGAAAATTCATCACTTAATAAAACTTCCTCTTCATCCACCTGGGTTGAAGTTTTTGCACGTATCTGGGCAGTATGGGGTTTAATAAGTTTTGTAATAACCTTCCTGCTCGTTTTTTTCCCCTCGATGATCGCCTATTTAATACCCGGCAAAAAAGGACAAGTGTATTTTATTGCTGTATCAAGAGTGTGGATGAATGTTTGGCTGCAGTTGATCGGGTGCCCTGTATCAATTAACGGAAGAGAATTTTTTGAAACAGGGAAAACCTATGTTGTGGTATTTAATCATAATGCTTTGCTGGATGTGCCTTTAAGTGCACCTTATGTGCCGGGCGCCAATAAAACCATCGCAAAATCATCATTTGCAAAAGTGCCTTTATTTGGCTGGTTCTACAGTAAAGGCTCAGTTTTGGTTGACAGGAAGAGCGATGCCAGCAGGCGAAAAAGTTTTGAGCAGATGAAAAAAGTTTTGAGCATGGGTATGCACATGTGTCTTTATCCAGAAGGCACAAGGAACAGAACAAATGAACCATTAAAAACGTTTTATGATGGTGCTTTTAAACTGGCAACAGAAACAAATACTGATATCATTCCCTGTATTATAACTGGTACGAAGAAAGCAATGCCGGTTAATAAAAAATTTTACCTGTTACCTAAAAAGCTTTCTATGAATTTTTTTCCTTCCGTATCCGCTGCGAACAGTGATTCAAAAGCTCTAAAAGAAAAAGTTTTTGATATTATGTACAATGCATATGTAAAACTCGAAAAATAATAGAAGTTTTCAAATCAAATTCATAAACACTATTCCCTTTAAATATGTATTTTTGACACATACTGACCGAAAAATAATATGATCGTAAAATAAACATGAACGATATTTAAGTTTTGATATTTAAAATGAGATAAATGATGGGTTTGAGTCATATTATTTTAATTCATATTTTTTGGTTGAAAACGAATGACAGATGAAAAAAAAAGTAACAAGGATTGGAGTTCTTACTTCAGGCGGCGATTCGCCGGGAATGAATGCCTGTGTAAGAGCAGTGGTGCGTACGGGTCTTTATCACGGGCTTGATGTATATGGAATTGTGAGAGGATATAGTGGAATGGTTGAAGATGATATTTTTAAAATGGAAAGTCGCAGTGTGGCAAATATCATTCAACGTGGGGGAACTATTTTAAAGACATCAAGATGCAAAGAGTTCTTTACTCCCGAAGGAAGACTGAAGGCCTATAATAATCTAAAGAAACATGGTATTGATGGATTAGTGATAATTGGTGGTGATGGCAGTTTCCGGGGAGCGCAAACTTTCAGCAACGAGCATGATATTCCCTGTATTGGCTTACCTGGTACTATTGATAAAGATATTGCCGGCACTGATTTTACCATTGGTTTTGATACAGCAGTAAATACAGCCGTTGAAGCGATCGATAAAGTAAGAGACACAATGGATGCCCATGACCGTTTGTTTATCATTGAAGTGATGGGCAGGGATGCCGGTTATATTGCATTGCATAGTGGTATCGCCACCGGTGCAGAAAATATTTTGATACCTGAACGTAAGACTGATATTGACGAGATCGTTCGGCAGTTGGCAGAAAAAGAAAGAAGAAAAAAATTAGTAAACCTTATTGTAGTGGCAGAAGGAGATGAATTTGGCGGTGGTAATGAGGTAGCTAAGGCTATAAAAGAACGGCTTCCACACCAGGAAGTAAGGGTTTGTATCCTGGGACATATACAAAGAGGAGGCTCACCAAGTTGCTTTGACAGGGTAATTGCAAGCCGCATGGGTTACAGCGCTGTTGAGTGTTTGCTTGAAGGCAGGCATAATGTGTTTGTGGGAATTGTGAACAACCGTATAAGCTATATCCCATTGAATGAGGCCGTAAAGAAAAAGCAGCGTATTAGTGAAGAATGGATGAAGATCGTAAAGATCCTAGCATCATGATTTTTTATCAAATGCATCTTAAAGAAACAGTTATTCCATAAACTAACGTCAATAAACCAACGAGAAAAACTTCTTATGAGTAAACATATCAGTAAATACCTGCACCGCCATATGGATAAAGAAGCAGGTATTAAGCATACTATAAAAAGAACAAAGATTGTTGCTACCGTAGGCCCGGCATGTTCTACCTATGATAAATTACTTGATCTTGTAAAAGCAGGGGTAAATTGTTTCAGACTTAATTTCTCTCATGGTTCGTATGAAGATAAAGCCAGCATCATCAATTTTATAAGAGAGATCAATAAGACCGAGCCTTATAATATTGCCATATTGGGCGATCTACAGGGACCGAAATTAAGAGTTGGGGAACTTGATTATGGGAAGATCGAATTGAAAGAAGGGCAGGAAGTTATTTTTACCACGGAAAAAATGGTGGGCACACCAGAAAAGATCTATGTGTCATATCCTAATCTTGCCAAAGATGTAAAAGTGGGCGAACGTATTTTTTTGGATGATGGAAAAATGGAAGTAAAGGCGGTAGAAATTTTAAATGACAAGGAAATAAAGATCCGGGTAACGCTGGGCGGCACACTGCTTCCTAAAAAGGGTGTTAACCTTCCTGACTCTGCCCTTACTATGCCTTCGTTAACAGAAAAAGATATTGAAGATCTTGATTTTATTCTGGAACAAAATTTAGATTGGGTGGCATTGTCATTTGTTCGTAATACGAATGATGTGAGAGAAATAAAATCGAGAATAAAAGCAAAGAACAGTAAGATCAAACTTATTTCTAAAATTGAAATGCCCGAGGCATTAAAAAATATTCGTGATATCATACTCGAAAGCGATGGTATTATGGTTGCACGTGGCGACCTGGGAGTGGAAGTTCCGGTTGAACAGGTGCCATTGATCCAAAAAGATATCATACTAAAATGTATGCACAGGGCAAAACCGGTGATCGTGGCTACACAAATGATGGAAAGTATGATGGAACGTACAAAACCCAACAGGAGTGAAGTAACCGATGTTGCCAATGCAGTGCTGGAAGGAGCAGATGCCGTAATGTTAAGCGGTGAAACTGCGATGGGTGCTTATCCCAAACTGGTAGTGGAAATGATGAGCAAAATAATTTTGGAAGTGGAGAACAATGCGTACGATTATGATCGTGATGATATATTAACTCCACAACCGCATTCTCCGTCTTTATTAAGCGATGCTTTGTGTTACAGCGCCTGTAATATCGCAAATGAAATTAACGCAAACGCATTGGTAGGGATGACGCAGAGTGGTTATACAGCTTTTATGCTGAGCAGTTACAGGCCAAGGGTGCCGCTGTTTATTTTTAGTAAAGAAAGAACCCTTATCAACCAGTTAAGTTTAAGCTGGGGCGTAAGAGCTTTTTACTATGCTGAGGAAGAAAGTCTTGATGATATATTCTTTGACCAGTTAAGCATATTGAAAGAGAGGGGTTTTATTAAAAGCGGGGATGTGGTGGTGAATACAGGAAGTACACCTGTAGCGCTTCACTTGCCTACGAATGTTATTAAGGTGACTACGGTGGATTAATAATAATTTTCATTATGATATTACAAATGGATATGCAGATGCTTATCCATTTTTTATTTTCGCTATGTTGTACTTCGTTTTTGATAATTTTATCTTTAAATAAATACAAATGTCAACCAATATAAAATGTCCTAATTGCGGCCATGAATTTGAATTGAATGAAAGCCTGAGAAGCGAAGTGGAAAATGAGCTTCGGGGAAAAATGCAGGCATGGCAGAAGAAGAAGGAAGAAGATTTTGAGAAGCAGAAAAACCTGCTGGTAAGCGATGCAGTAAATAAAGTTGCAGCAGAAAATGCGGCCAAGTTAAAATCGCTTGAAGAAGAAGCATTGCAAAAATCAAGGCAATTGCAGGAGATGCAAAAGAAAGAACTGGATTTGCTAAGAGATAAGAATGCTCTTGAAGAAAAGCAAAAAAATCTGGAGGTGGAAATAGAAAAACGCTTTTTGGAAAAGAGGAAGGAAATAGAAGAATCAACTATTAAAAGAGAGCAAGAGTTATTTGATCTTAAAACAAAAGAGTACAAACTCCAAATGGAGCAGCAACAGAAATTGATTGAAGAACTCAGGCGTAAAAGCGAACAGGGAAGCATGCAGTTGCAAGGCGAAAGCCAGGAAAAATTGCTGGAAGAAATATTGAAAGAAAATTTTCTTTTTGATACTATTGAAGAAGTGGGAAAAGGAGTGGAGGGAGCAGATTGTATGCAAATCGTAAGAAATAGTAGTGGTAAAGAATGCGGAAAGATCATTTATGAAAGCAAGCGGACTAAAACATGGAGCAATAGCTGGGTTGATAAATTAAAATCTGACATGCGTAATAAAGGCGCTGATGTGGCAATATTGGTTACACAGGTATTCCCCAGGGATATGGAACGTTTTGGAGAAAGAGACGGCATATGGATATGCAGTTTTACTGAAGTGGCAAGTGTGTCGCATGTACTGCGTAATGCGATCATCAAAGTAAACGAAGCAGTAAAAAGCCAGGAGAATAAAGGTGATAAAATGCAGATGCTGTATGATTATTTAACCGGCAATGAATTCCGTGGACAAATGGAAGCTATCGTGGAGGGGTTTGTGGCATTGCGGAATGGTATAACAAAAGAACGGGTGCAAATGGAAAAAATATGGAAGGAGAGGGAAAAGCAACTGGAAAAAGTATTGCTGAGCACAAGCGGGATGTATGGTTCTGTTAAAGGCATTGCAGGTGCATCTGTTGGTGATATCCCATTGCTGGATGGCGGGGATGATGTAAATTTGGTAGAAAACTAAATTTATAAATAACCCTTGCCGCAAGAACCTTCTATTACTTGCTATGATGCCAATGGCAATCCCATACCCTGCGACAGTTTATCGCCGGAAATGAAACACTTGTATGATTCTGTGATACATGCTTCTACAAATGTAATTGAGCATCAATTTTACGATCAAAGCCGCAACGATAAAAAAGGCGACTCCTATATACCCTTCTTATTCCTTCTTATTTTTATAGTGCTGATAACAATTGCTGTCAAAAGGGCTAAGGATGAGGAGCCGGAAGAACAAATGCCCAACGATTATGTACCAGATGATAATCGTGTTATTTCACTTACTTATTATGGCGATGATCTGAAATTTACTGATGAAGAATTAATAAAAGTATTAAACAAATATTTTCCTTATTATACAAAACTGGATGAGGCAGGTAAAGCAAAATTTCTTCATCGTCTCAAAAAATTCATAAGCGAAAAAATTTTTGTGATACATGATGACAGCGGGTTTAAGGAAATGCCAATTCTTATCAGTGCTTCTGCAGTACAGATAAGCTTTGGCCTGGATAAATATTTACTGCCTTACTTTTCACATATTCATATTTTCCCGGAAGAATTTATTGGGTATCATCCCACATTGAGATTGCTTGAAGGGAATGTATCGGGCCACAGCGTCAATCTTTCATGGAAACATTTCCTGAATGGATATAAGTTCCCTGCAAATGGACAAAATGTTGGACTGCATGAATTTGCCCATGCTTTCTATTATCAATATTTTGAAGTGGGTGAAAATGTAGAAAAGGATTTTGTTGCAGCTTTTCCTTTATTTGATGCCTGCGGAAACAGGGCATTTCAAAATGAACAGAAGCCCGGTAATAACCTGTATTCAGATTATGCTCTCACCAACTTCCAGGAATTTTGGGCAGAAAGCGTGGAGTTGTTTTTTGAGAGGCCTGTGATATTAAAGGCAATGTATCCTGATCTTTTTGAAGCAATGACAGAAATTTTCAAACAGGATCCTATACAGTTAGGTGACGTTTAACTGATGACCCATGATAAAATATTGTTCTCAAACACTATGAAATGTACATTCAGTGGCATTTCTGTTTGTTTTAGCACTTTGCATGCTGCTTCACCTTTTTTTTCATCCAAAAAAATTTTTTCAATGTGCAGGTGTTCAATAAAATCTACTTCACCATTGCCATACCATTTGAACAAGGATTCTTTAATGCCCCATGCGATAGTAAGATGTGTTTTGAATAAATGATCATCATTACCGGATAACGATTCAATTAAATGCTGCTCCCTGTGAGAGAGGAATTTGTGTTTTATCTTTTTTACTTTGTCAGTTATTTGTTCCACATCCACACCAGCCCTGTACCTGGTACTTACTATCACTGCAGCATAATTGCTGCAATGTGAAATGCTGAAGTGGTAAGCTTCGTTCTCTAAAAAGGGTTTTCGGGTATCTGCGATCTTTATCAGTTCATAAGGAAAATCCGGGTAAAGTACCTTCAGCAAAAATCTTCCGGCAAGATGTTGCAGCCTTTTATGCGGATGCGTTATTTCTCTTTGCAGTGGTACCTCTTTTATAAAAAAAATCTCTGGTTCGGTAATATGCCATACGCCCAGTTTGGTAAAGGGGTTAATATTTTGTTGATAAACGAGAGGCATTTACTCAATTAAAAAAGCAAAATTAAAAATTGAAAATTTAGTTTTACAAGGTAACAATTTAGCAATTTAACAATACAACAATTTAACTGTAATTATGATCTTAAGTGATACCCGCATTTTGGAAGAAATAGAAAAAGGTACTATCATTATTAAACCTTATGACCGCAGTCAGCTGGGCAGTAACAGCTATGATGTACATCTTGGTAAATACCTGGCAACATATAAAGATGCAGAGCTGGATGCTAAAAAACATAACGAAATACATCATTTCGAAATACCGGAAGAAGGTTATATTTTACATCCGCATGTTTTTTACCTGGGAGTTACCGAAGAATACACCGAAACGCATGCTCATGTACCTTTTTTGGAAGGTAAGTCTTCCACGGGACGGTTAGGAATAGATATTCATGCCACCGCCGGTAAAGGAGATGTGGGCTTTTGTGGTAACTGGACTTTGGAGATCTCAGTAAAACAACCTGTGAAGGTTTATGCCGGGATGCCGATCGGGCAATTGATCTATTTTCCTGTTGATGGAGAAATTGAAATAAAGTATAACCAGAAAAAGAATGCAAAATACAGCGGGCAAATAAACAAACCGGTTGAAAGCATGATGTGGAAGAATAAATTTTAATGAATTAATAATTATTGTTGTTTTCAATAAAATAAAAAACGTGTTAGCTACAACTAACACGTTTTTTAATAAGAGTGTATTATTTTAATAGATCGAGATCAGCTCTTCCAGCTTGGGTTTTGCTTCTGTCCATCCGTCTATAATTGCAGAAACATTTACAGACAGCTCAGGATGAAATACCCTGTCCCTGAAGGCTACGTCTGTTTTTTTACAATGATTTTCCAATTGGGGTAAACCTGCAATTACCATTACCGATTTTAAGGTATGCGCTGCATTGCCAATTTCTTCCGCATCTTCACATTGCCAGGCATTCTTTAATTTGTCAACATTCATTTGTATATCTGCAACAGCGCTGGTAAGTAATATTTTTTCAAATCCTGCGTCGCCACCTGATATGGAATGTAGATAAGTAAGGTCAATGTGAATACGTGTTCTTATGTTTTCCATAATCTCTTTTTTTATTTCACTGCTAAGTATATGTGATCATATCATCAATAGTATTACTTAGTTTTTTATTGTTGTTTTGGCTATCGATTGATTCAAGGATAGCGGCAAAAAGATTCTCTTTTTTAAATGGTTTTGAAACATAACCTGTCATGCCTGCATTATAACAGTTTTGCATTTCGCCATACAAGGAATGTGCTGTCATTGCCACTACAGGGATTTTTGATACCGGGCTGTTTAATGCCCTTATTTGTTCAGTGGCGGCAATGCCGTTCAATACAGGCATTTGTATATCCATCAATACCACATCAAATTGCTCCTGTTGCACTATTTCTACAGCCATTGCGCCATTCACTACATGGATCACAGTAAAGCCTGCAGTTTCCAGTACCTGTCTTGCAAGCATGGCATTAATAGCATTATCTTCTGCTAAAAGCACGCGTATTGTTTTGCCTTCGGGCACCACTATTTTTTTACCATCATTTCCATTTGCAGTGCTCTTCTCTTCTACTGCCTCGTATTTATTAAACGTAAGAATAAAATGAAAGGTAGTGCCTTTACCGGGAGTGCTATCCATTTTTAATGTGCCTCCATACATATCCACAATTCCTTTGGCAATGTTAAGCCCAAGACCTGTGCCTCCATATAATCTTTCTGTATCAGTATTTGCCTGGGTAAACCGTTCAAATATAGCATCCTGTTTTTCCGCCGCCACACCAATGCCTGTATCTTTTACATAAAACGAAATATACTGTTTGGTATCATCCGGCCCGCTTACCATTTTGCAGCCGATCTCAACAAACCCTTTATCGGTAAACTTAATGGCATTGCCCATCAGGTTGAATAATATTTGCGAAAGTCTTAACTGGTCACCCATTACTTTAGAAGGGATATTTCCGGAAATGCTATACTTTAAAGAAATACCTTTTTCTTTGGCCTTCGGGTCTAATATTTTTACGGCATCAGTAACAATTTGCTTAACGTCCACAGCAGTAGATTGCAGCGAAAGATTACCGGATTCAATTTTCGAAAGATCGAGAATATTATTGATAAGTCCCAGCAAATTCTCTGAGGCCGACTGTATGATGTCAACATATTCCTTTTGCTCTTTACCCAATTGTGTATTAAACAAAAGGTCAGTAAAACCAATAACAGCATTAAGTGGTGTACGTATCTCGTGACTCATATTGCTGATGAACTGGTCTTTCACCTTTAATGAACGTTCCACCATTTCGTTGGCAGCGATCAGGTCGGTCTCAATTTGGTAACGACCGGTAATATCCATGCCTATTCCAAGAATGTACTTCTTGCCTTTTTTATCCTTAAAACATTTTTTAATTACATTGAACCAGCAGGTTGATTCCTGGGTGCAATTATTGCCTGGCATACTTCCTTCGAGGCGTATCATTTCGCCATCACCCAATTCGAACATCACTGCATAATCTCCAAGGAAAATATCTTTTTCGCCTTTTGATAAGGTCGCAACATCCAGCACCGGTGTTTCTTTTTCATTGCACAAATAATACTGGCTAAATGTCTTATTATGAAGCACTACCTGGCATTGTTCGTTCATCACGTATATGATATTGGGACTGTTCTCAATTATCTGGCTGATGAATTGCTGTTGTTTTTCAATTTCATTTTGCGCTTTTACCGATTCTGTAATATCAATAGCGCTTGCAATGATATATGGCTGGCCATGCTTATTGTCATATAGTGTATTCTGGTATAGCCATGCCCGTTTGTTTCCATCTTTGCGTATTATCTGGAATGAGCCGCTGGCATTTTTATTTGTGATGATCTCTTTAAGATACAGGTCAAAATACTGCTTGAATTCTTCTGCTATAAGTGTTTGCAGGCTTTTACCAAGTAGTTCTTTTTTGCAATAACCGCTCAATTTTTCTGCGGCAGGATTGATATCGATTATGATGCCTTTAAGATCGTGTTTGCAGATAATAGCCTGGGCATTATCCAGCACAGCTGCTTTTTCTTCTTCACTTTTCCTGATGGCAAGTTCAAATTGCTTGCGGTGTGTAATATCTTTTACCGTGCCGGCATATCCTGTTAAAGCACCTTCGGCATTGAAACGTGGAGCGATATTGCTGAGCATGTGCCTTGTTTCACCGTCTAACTGGTAACGGTATTCTATTTCATTGGTTTCTCCTTTTGCAGCGCTTTCAACACTTTTCCATATATAAGCCATATCATCCGGATGTACATTTCTGAAAATATCATCCATGGTGATATCACCATTAAGCGGCAGGTGATAAATTGTACGAAGCTCTTTTGAAACATATAATGTTTTAGTCATGGCATCAGCTTCCCATGCTCCCACCTGTGCAATTTCAATTGCCTGTTCCAATTTGTTTTTGTTTGCAAGCAGTTGTTCTTCCAGTTCTTTTCTTTCTTTGATCTCGTTTTCAAGTGCCAGCTCTTTTTCTTTACGGTTGGTTATATCTGTTTCAATAGCGATATAATGGGTTAATTCTGCTGCATCATTGTAAATCGGCTTCACACTTATCATAGCCCAGTAAGGCTTACCATCTTTGCGGTAGTGCACCATTTCTTCCACCACTGATTCACCTTTGAACATATTGAGCTTAATATTATTCAGGGTGTCCCGCTGGCTTAAAGGACCCAACAAAAATGTATCTCCTTTTTTGCCAATTACATCGTCTAATTTGTAGCCGGTGATCTTTGTAAAGCCTTCGTTTGCCCATAAAATGCAACCGGAGTTGTCAGCGATCATAACGGCCTCATTTATCTGTGCTACCACCTTACCCAGCAGTTTTAATTGCTTATCTGCCATTGAACTCATCATTTGCTCATGGCTTAAATTATTTTTTATCTGCTTGTTAAATGCAACCAGTTGCTGCCACCGGATACCGATAAAGCAAAACAACAAACCCAGGACAATAGGTGAAAAAACAATGATGATGAAATCGGGAGAGTATTCAAAAATGTGAAACCAGGGCCCGTTGAAGCCATGCTGCCTGTTCAGAAGATACCCATTCAGTACCAGCATGAGGCCAAGCAATATGCCTGCTACTGTATATTTTAAAACTCCTTTGTAACTGTAGTTTTTCATATTAACCCCTGGTTGCAGGCTTTTGAATTGATTTTAAAAATTGCTCTACGAAAAAGGGAACCCTTTTTTGGTATGCATGGTTAAAAGCTGGGATAACCGCTGAATTTTAAATGATTGTGGCTTCAATTTTCATCCTGCGGTTTACACCTATTTTTTTAAAACGGTATTTTCCGCAGAAAATTGTGTTCATTTTAGCGATTATCAGTATATGTACGGCATTGTGGAAAAAAAGATAAGATTCTACATTAAATAGTCAGGGCTTATGAAAAGGCCATTGCTTTTGAAGTGAGGATTTGAGCAGATAAATAACGATTCCGCTTCCGAAAACTAAACCAAAATAAAAAATTATATCAGATCCGGTTGACAGGAAAATAAGCAGCCATAAAATGATTGCCAGTATGGCGGGCAAAGGATACAAAGGCATTTTGAAAGGAAGGTTTTTGCTGCCATTTTTTTTCCGCAGCAGCATTACACCAATTGCCTGACCGATAAACTGCAGCAGGATACGCATGGCAAGAATACCGTCAATAATATGTTTCATTTTAAATAATAAACTGAAAACAAAAGCCAGTGCAGCCAGCGATAGTAGTGATATGTAAGGAAAATTTTTGGTGGGATGGAGTTTGGCAAATATTTTAAAGAAAGCACCGTCCTGTGCCGCGGCATAGGGCACTCTTGAATAGCCAAGCATTACTGCAAACAAAGAAGCTAATGCTACCCACAAGATCATTACAGTAATAACTTTAGCGGCTGTTGTTCCATAAAGCCGTTCGATAAAGCTGCTGATCACAAAAGGATTTTGTCCCCCATCATTCCATACTTTTATTTCCTGCCAGCTGATAACACTGGTGACACTGATATTCATGGAAAGGTAAAGAACAGCAATGCCAAAAATGGAGATAAACATACTTCTTGGAATATTTCTTCCCGGGTCTTTTATCTCGCCGCCTAAGTGGCAAACATTATAATATCCAAGATAACTGTAAACGGTTTTTACGCAGGCCTGGCCAAAAAAGAAAGAAGCAATTTGTCCCCAGTTAAAATCATTAGCTGCATCTTGTATTGGTTGAAAAAAATTTCCCCTGGTAATGCCGGCAAAAATTATCCATCCCATAGTAAGGAGTACGCCACTCCACAGCAACACACCAATCTTTCCAATGTTATCGATCTTCCGGTAGAGAAGCAGGGTGATAAAAATAATAACGGCGCCGGACACAGCTTTTTGCTGCCATTCTTCTAAATGAACCAGGTATCCCAGGTATTGTGAAAAGCCAATGGCCGCAGAAGCAGCTACCAACGGCGCCTGTATAATGGTTTGCCATACGTATAAAAAGCTGATCATTTTCCCCGGACCATTTTTCCCGTATGCTTCTTTTAAAAAATTATAACTGCCGCCTGCTAAGGGGTATGCTGCTCCCAGTTCACTCCATATCAATCCATCAATAAATGAAAGTAAAGCGCCGGCAAGCCATGCATAAAGGAACTGGCTTCCCGTAAGCCCTATCACCATCGGCAGTGTTACAAAAGGGCCAATGCCCACCATGTCGATCATATTAAGTACACTGGACTGGAAAAGGCCGAGGCTGCGCTGAAGTTTTGGGACAGGTGATGCCATTAATCTCTTTGATAAAGCAAATTAATGTTCCTGTAATATCAGGGTTTTCGTTTTGCGGTATTTTGTAAAGGATGAACTACCAGCTTGGTGTAAAACCTTTCATAAAGTCAGGATAGTTCTTTGTTTTGTATGCACCATCACCAAAGAATTTAAGTGGTGCTTCTAATTCATTCGGTTTTAGATAACCCGCTAACGGCGCAGGTTGTGCATCTATTGCAGATAAAAAAACGGTAGTGGGAAAGCTCATTTGCCCGTATAAAAGATAAATAGCAAGGTCGTTTGATTTATACTCTTTATTGTATTCGTAATTTTTACCGTTCCATTCCAGGCTCTCTTTCGATTCTGCATCCAGTTTTACTGCATAGTAATGTTCATTGATGTAAGCAGCAACGTTATCTTTTGCATATGTTTCCCTGTCCATCACTTTACACCAGCCACACCAGCTGGTATAAACATCCACTAAAATTGGTTTGGGATTTTTTGCATAAGCATCTTTCAGCTCAGCCACGTTAAGCCATTGTACTTTTTCTTTCTTTTTTGGTGAAAAAGAAACGATGCCTGCAAAGGCAGCCAGGACAATTAAAGAAAAAGCAACTTTTTGCATAATATATTTGTTTAGTAGCTTAGGTGCTTATTTAACGGAAAGGTAATGCATAAAATTGTTGTCGCCATTACAGGAGCCAGCGGCTCTGTTTATTCGAAGGTTTTACTTGACAAATTATTTGCCATAAAAGAGCAATGGAGTGAACTGGCAATAGTTTTAACAGAAAATGCTAAACAGGTCTGGCAAACAGAACTGGATAATGAGAGTTACAAAAATTATCCTGCTAAATTCTATACGCAACAGGATTTTACAGCGCCATTTGCATCAGGTTCAGGACAGTACGATATCATGATCATCGTTCCCTGCAGTATGGGTACTTTGGGAAGAATTGCTGCTGGTATCAGCAATGATTTAATTACGAGAGCTGCAGATGTTGTATTGAAAGAAAGAAGAAAACTGATCTGTGTGGTAAGAGATACTCCTTACAATCTCATTCACATAAAAAATATGGAAACAGTCACTTTAGCAGGTGGTATTATTTGCCCGGCTACACCATCTTTTTACAGCAAACCAAAAACTATTGAGGAAATAGCAGCTACTGTTGTGGACAGGGTGATCGACCTGGCGGGATTGAAAATTGATACTTACAGGTGGGGTAATTAAAAAGCGGCAATCATTTCTTCAATATTCTTCTCAACACCAGCAACCTCAAGTATCCTTTCAATCACATCTTCAACAATGGCATCCGGGCAACTGGCGCCGCTGGTAATTAAAATTTTTATTGGCTTTTTATCTTGTGGCAAAAATTGATGACTGTGTATTTCTTCTTTAGTATGAAAATTATAATGCACAATTTCTAAAGCAGAAATAATTTTATCAGCAGTGTTAATAAAATAGGTTGGTAATTTTTCTTCACACAATTCTACTAAGTGAGAAGTATTGCTGCTGTTATAGCCGCCAACCACCACTGCCAGGTCAGCAGGTGTTTGCAGCATACCATACACTGCCGTTTGATTGTCGTTGGTTGCATAGCATAAGGTGTCTCTTGTATCGGCAAATCTCTCTTCAACAGTTGTATCAGTAAAATCGTAATGTTGCATCATTACCTGTTTTAAATGATCGGCGATCGCCTGCGTATCACTTGCCAGCATAGTGGTTTGATTTACCACACCAATCCGTTGCAGGTCCTTTGTCACGTTAAAACCTTCGCTAAACCTTCCTTTAAATTCTGTATAAAAACTTTCAGCATTTTTTTCACCAGTAATGTATTTGCCTAATTCAACAGCTTCTTTCATATCGTTCACCACTACGGTAGGTGTATGAAAAGCGGCATGAGAGAATGTAGCTCTTGTTTCTTCATGTTTTGGTTTACCATGCACCACGATGCTGTAATCTTTTTGGGCGATCTGTTCACTCCGGTTCCAAACCTTTTCAACAAAAGGACAGGTGGTGTTGTATTTTTCTGCCGGTATACCAATACTGTTCAATTTTTCTTCGATAGCTAATGTTGTTCCAAATGCAGGGATGATCACCACATCATCTTTTGTAAGCGATTCAATCGGAACAATTTCTTTTCCATAAGTGTCCTGCAAAAATTGCACGCCTCTTTCCTGCAGGTCTGCATTCACCTGTGGATTATGTATCATTTCACTCAATAAAAAGATCCTTTTGCCGGGATTTTCTTCTATTGTACGAAAGGCGATATCGATGGCATTCTCCACACCATAACAAAAACCAAAATGCCGGGCTAAAAAGATCTGCACTTTACCAAAATCAAGCAGGGTAGGGCTGAAATCCTTCTTCATCTTATCAGCATCCCTGCGTTTATTTTTTACAGCGGTAATTAAAGGGCTGCGGTAAATTAATGGAACATTAAACTTCTTCATTTCAGCACAAAGTTACGCTGTTGATATTGATTTGTAAGAATGCAGGGTTTCAAAAAATCCGGCATACATTTGAAAAAACCAATTGTACCAAATGAATTTTAAAAAAGCAGACTGGATACATAACACAAATGTATATGAAGTGAATCTTCGTCAATATACACAGGAAGGAACAATCAAAGCATTTGAAAAGGAGTTGCCCAGGCTCAAAGAAATGGGAGTGGACATACTTTGGTTTATGCCGATAACACCTATTGCACAAAAAAATAAAAAAGGAAGCCTTGGCAGTTATTACGCCTGTAGTGATTATACATCTGTCAGCAACGAATTTGGTACCCTGGATGATTTTAAATCATTTGTAAAGAATGCACATGGAATGGGGTTTAAGGTTATCATTGATTGGGTTGCCAACCACACCGGGTGGGATCATGTGTGGACAAAAACACATCCTGAATATTACAAGTTCGATAAGGAAACCAATGATTTTAAAATTGCCAGTGGCATGGATGATATCATTGAGCTTGATTACAATAATCCTTCTTTGCGTAAAGCAATGATAGCTGCTATGCAATTTTGGATCGATGAATGTGATATTGATGGTTTTCGTTGTGACCTGGCCGCATGGGTACAACTGGATTTTTGGATAGAAGCAAGAACAGCTTTGGAAAAAATAAAAGCACTGTTTTGGTTGGCGGAATGCGATGGTATTGAAAATGCTAATTATTACGCAGCATTTGATGCCTGTTATTGCTGGACATGGATGCATAAAACAGAAGAGTTTTACAAACAACACGGCTCAAAACAAATGCTGGAAGCGTTATTATATCAATATGATCATTCAGCTGGTGATCATCACCAGGTGCTTTGGTACACTACCAATCATGATGAAAATTCATGGAATGGGTCTGAATATGAAAAGTATGGATATGCCACCAAAACTTTTGCAGTGCATAGTTTCACATGGAATGGTATTCCGCTAATTTACAGTGGACAGGAATTGCCTAATCATAAACGTCTTGCTTTTTTTGACAAAGATGTAATTGAATGGAATGGTAAATATGAGTTGCATGATTTTTATAAAACATTATTGAACCTGCATACAAATAATACAGCCTTACGTGGTGGCGATCCCTCTGGGTCTACTTATATACTTCACACCAGCGCTGATGATAAGGTGCTGGCTTATTTGCGTAAGAATGGAAGCGATGAGGTGTTGGTAGTATTAAATTTCAGTGAAGAGAAAGCTGATTGTATTATTTACGACGACAAAGTGAATGGGCATTTTCGTAATGTGTTTACTGGTGGCATTATAAATGGAAATGAGCAAAGTAATTTTGAAATGCAGGGATGGGATTATTTGGTATTTGAAAAATCACACAATTAAAATAAAAGCAGGGTGAAAAAAATATTTTTGATTATTCTTCTTTCGAGCATGATTAATAGATCCTTTTCACAAACAGATTATAAAACATATCCTGTTTATTATGAAAAGGATCTGGGTTTAACCTACACAAAAGATTTTTCCATTTTTAAAATATGGGCACCTGGTGCTGAAAAAGGTGAATTGCTTTTTTACAAAGAAGGTGATAGTGGAGATGTATACAAGGTAAATAAACTTGAAAAAGGAATAAGAGGAACATGGCATTCCCAGGTGCCGGGAGATCTAAAAGGAATGTTCTATACTTTTCGTGTTAGTATCGATGGAAAATGGAGCAATGAAGTTCCGGATCCTTATGCAAAAGCGGTTGGCGTAAATGGGAAGAGAGCGATGGTTGTTGACCTGGACGAAACTAACCCCGAGAATTGGGAAAAAGATAAAAGCCCTTCTTTCTCTAAAACAAATGCAGTGACGGATGCTGTCATTTATGAACTGCATGTAAGAGATGCCAGCATTGATGAAAGCTCTGGTATCGGGCATAAAGGAAAGTTTTTTGGTTTAGCTGAAGAGAATACAACAAGTGCAGATGGTTTGTCAACTGGTTTATCACACCTCAAGGAACTCGGTGTAACACATATTCACCTGCTTCCTTTTTTTGATTATAATTCTGTTGACGAAACAAAATTAGATAAGCCGCAATATAACTGGGGTTATGATCCATTGAATTATAATGTTCCGGAAGGGAGCTACAGCACCAATCCTTATGATGGTGTAACAAGGATAAAAGAATTAAAACAAATGATCACCGCCTTTCATAAAAATGGATTAAGGGTTGTGATGGATGTAGTATACAATCATGTCGCCAATGCAAAGACATCCAACTTCGAACAATTCGTACCCGGCTATTATTTCAGGCATAAAAAAGACGGAAGCTTTTCTGATGCCACTGCCTGTGGTAATGAAACAGCCAGTGAAATGCCGATGATGCAAAAGTTTATGCTGGAAAGTGTTTTGTATTGGGTGAAGGAATATCATATTGATGGTTTTCGTTTTGACCTGATGGGAGTGCATGATATTGCCACGATGAATTTGATCGCTGCGGAATTAAGAAAGATAAAGCCCGATATTTTATTGTATGGAGAAGGATGGACAGCTGGCGCATCGCCGTTACCGGATAATTTAAGGGCATTAAAAGCAAACGCTTCTAAGTTGAATCATATTGCAGTATTCAGTGATGATATACGGGATGGAATAAAAGGAAGTGTATTTGATATAAAAGATAAAGGTTTTGTGAGTGGCAAACCAGGTATGGAAGAAAGTGTAAAGTTTGGCGTTGCTGCCTCGTGCAATCATCCGCAGGTGAATATGAAGAAAGTGAATTATTCAAAGAAGGCTTATGCAAAAGAACCATGGAATACTATTACCTATTGTGAATGTCATGATAATAATGCCTTATGGGATAAGCTGTATTTGAGTTGCCCCGAAGCTTCCAGGATGGAAACAGTAAAAATGCAAAAATTGGCACTAACGATCGTACTTACTTCGCAGGGTATCCCTTTTTTGCATGCAGGTACAGAATTCTTAAGAGATAAGAAAGAAGTGGAGAATTCATTTAATGCGGGCGACAGTGTTAATGCTATTGATTGGAGAATGAAAAAAGAGAATAAGCAGGTATTTGAGTATGTTAAAGAGCTGATACAATTAAGAAAGGATCATCCTGCATTCAGAATGACAAGTAGCCAGCAGGTAAGACAGAACATTCATTTTGATAATAAAGCTGAGGATGGCACCATTGTGTTTACAATAAACGGATCAGCGGCGAAGGATAAATGGAAAAGAATTTTGGTGGCATATAACGGAAACAGGGAGCCTAAAATAATTAAACTCTCTCCTGGCAACTGGAAGAATGCTTATGATGCCGGCGGTAAAATCATTTCAGGAAGTCTTGAACTTTCTGGAATAAGCGCTTTAATTATTTACCAGGATTAGGATGAATTTGCGTGAAGAAATATTAAAAGAACATTCAAAAGTACAATGTAGCAAGATCGTACAGTGGGTAGGAGATTCACAGCAGCGGTTCAATGAATTGTTTTTGCTTTTTCTGAATGATGAATACAGGGTTACTCAAAGAGCAGCATGGCCTGTAAGTAATTGTGTGGCTGCTCATCCTGAATTTATTAAAACAAATTTTGGGAAGCTGCTGAGGAATTTACAAAAACCAAACCTCCATGATTCTATCAAAAGAAATTCAATAAGGCTTTTGCAGCATGTTGATATCCCGCAAAAATACCAGGGCGATACAATGAATATATGTTTTCAATATTTGGAAAGCCCAACAGAAGCGGTTGCTATAAAAGCATTTTCCCTGACTGTGCTGAGCAAACTGGCAAAGCAATATCCCGAGATAATTCCCGAAGTGAAAATTTTAATTGAAGATCAAATGCCGCATCAAACGGCTGCATTCAGAACAAGAGCAAGAGATTTTTTGAAGTCGGTTACTATTAAGTGATAACTAGCTTTTTATTTCTTTTCCCCTGTAAAACTGCCTGAAAATTAGCCTCAAATTCTGATCATAGGTAAAGTAATTATATACCCAATTACAAAAAACAAAGAACCTGTTCTTAACTCCCAATATCAGCATCAGGTGTAAGCCCATCCATATCATCCACGCAAAGAACCCACCAAAATGTAACCTGGGTTTCGGCATATCCACCACAGCAAGATTTCTTCCCACGGTTGCCATACTGCCTTTGTCGTTATAAACGAATTCCTTTAATAATTTATCGCTGCTTTTCATCTCAATCTGTTGTAGATTATAGGCAATGAGATCAGCTTGCTGCATAGCAACTGGTGCCACTTGCGGGTGACCGTTAGGCCATGCTGGCTCCTCCATATAAGCAACATCACCTATAGCATAAATGTTTTCAAAACCCTGCACCCTGCACTGCCTGTCAATTTTTATCCGGTTACCCTTTGCAACAAGTTCTTTGCTGATGCCTTCAGGTATATTGCCTTTAATGCCTGCCGCCCAAATAACCAGCTTTGCAGCGATAGTTTCGCCGCTCTGCAGTGTTACAGTTTTACCATCATAATCTCTCAGCAAGGCTTTTACTTTTACATTCACTCCCAATTTTTCCAAATATTTTCTTGAGTCGGCACTTGATCGGTCGCTCATGGTGCCAAGTGTTTTTGCAGACCCTTCCAGTAAATAAATATTTAACTGGCTAAAATCAAGTTCGGGATAATCTTTTGGGAGCTGGTATCGTTTCATATCTGCAATAGCACCACTTAATTCCACACCAGTAGGCCCACCGCCAACAACCACAATATTCATCAGGCTTTTTAATTCTTCCTTGTCATTTGTTATTACTGCTTCTTCAAAATTGTTCAGAAGACGGTTACGCAATTGCAGAGCTTCCACGGTGCTTTTCATTGGGAAGGCATGTTCCATTAAGTTTGCATTGCCAAAGAAGTTGGTGTCTGCACCAGTTGCGATCACGAGCACATCATAATCAAATTCACCAATGCTTGTTATAAGTTTTTTTGATCCAGGATCCAGCTGCATTACTTCGGCCAGCCTGATCTTTACATTTTTGCTTTTCTGGAAAACCTTTCTTAAAGGGAAAGATATATTGCTGGCATCAAGCCCGGCTGTGGCAACCTGGTAAAATAAAGGCTGGAACTGGTGATAATTATGCCTGTCTATAAGTGTAATATCAAAGCCAGGTTTGTTATTGAGCTTTCTTGCCAGTCTTAAACCACCAAAACCACCTCCCAGTATAATGAGTTTCATAGTGAGATCTTTTTTCAATACAAAGATATAGTATTTTCAAAAAATATTGAAAATTTAGAAAATTAGAATGTGATGAACTTCTTTTATGATCTTTTGAACTGAAAAAATATCAATATTGATGCCGGGAAAGGAAGACGGATATTGATTATTTTCCCCTGGTGCGCTTATAAATTTTTATGGCACTCATTAAAATGATCACAAAAAGAACCAGGCCGGTCAATCCATAGACCCAGCTGATGGCATTTTTTACAGATACGATCATGATAATGGCTACCAGGAAGATGGTTGCCACTTCATTCCATATCCTGAGCTGATTGGATGTGTATTTAAAAACGCCCTTCATTTCGTCGCTATAAATTTTATGGAGTGTAAAATGATAAGCATATAACCCGGCAACAAAGCCAAGCTTTACCCAAAGCCAGGAAGGAATACTGCCAAAAAGAATTCCCATCCAAGTGCCAAATATCAATGTAAGAATTGCAGAAGGCCATGTAATGCCAAGCCACAATCTTTTTATCATAATGGAAAACTGTTTCTGTAAAATTTCTTTTTCTATCCCTTCTTTTTCATTCGCTTCAGTATTGTATATAAAGAGGCGGACAATATAGAACATACCTGCAAACCAGGTAACAATGAAAATTATATGAAGTGCTTTGATGTAGAAATACATGAAAGATGTCTGATTTATGATGTATGATGTCTGATATTCTTTAATTCAGTCATCCTTTTTCTTTTTTTATTCCTTTCTTTTTGATTTATTTGTTTTGTCTGTTGCGGCAAAAATTGCAGTTAACTCGTTTGCTTCACCAATCAACCTGTCAATTTCAATATTGTTGCTAAGTTCTACTTCTTTTACTACTTGCAACCAGTAATGGCTTTCATCTGCTTCTTCTAATACTACTTCAATTTTATAAATAAAATCATTATCTGATTTGGCTCTTAAAGAAGCCCTATAATTTGCACCAACAGAACCTGCAGCTCTTATTAATTGCTTTGCGGTTTCATACCCAGCTGCATTTTTCGGAAAATGCCCACATAATTTTATCACATCCACATGAAACCTCCTTGTTCTGTCTTGTAATTCTTTTCGGGTCATAAGAAGTTAATTTATGTCTGATATAGGATGTCTAATTTTTTTAAATAAAGAAGATTTTTATAGAAATGCAATAAAATTAATAAAACAGCTTGCATCGAATTAAATCTTACATCAAACATCTTAAATCAGACATTGCTCACAGTATCATTTCCCGGTTTTCATTGCTGATATCTTTTACCCATTTCTCTAATGTGTTCACCCATAAAGGATGAACATTCAGGCAAGGTATCATTTTATAAGTTTCACCGCCTGCTTCAATAAAAGTTTCTTTTCCTCTTCCTTCCAGTTCTTCCAAAGTTTCCAAACAATCACTGATAAAAGCAGGGGAGATAATGAGTAATTTTTTAATCCCTTCTTTTGGCATTTGTTCAAGACGTACATCAGTAAATGGTTCCAGCCATCCTTTGCCCAGTCTTGATTGAAACGAAATGCTGAATTTTTCTTTAGGGATATTTAAAGCCTGTGTTACCAATCTGGTGGTTTCAAAACACTGGTGACGGTAACAGGTTGCATGTGCAGCTGAATTAACACTGCAGCAATCACCATCTTTCAGGCAATGAGTACGTGTTGGATCAACCTTTGTAAGATGCCTTGCAGGTATGCCATGATAGCTGAATAAAATATGATCATAAGGTTCGTCCAGGTATGGCCGGATATTTTCAACCATCGCATGGATATAATTCTTCTCATCAAAAAATGGTTTGATGAAAGATAGTTTGAACGGGTATTTGTTTTTTTGATACAATTCTTTAGCATATTCAATAGCTGTTTCATAAGAAGCCATTGCATAATGCGGATACAATGGAACAGCAATTACTTCTTCAAGACCGGGATTTTTTTTTAACAGGTTATCAAATGCAGCAGCAGGAGTGGGATTGCCATACCGCATGGCGATCTCAATTGGCTCTTCTGTCTTTTGCTGTAATGCTTCCTGCAATTGTTTTGTGAATACGACCAATGGAGAACCTTCTTTTGTCCAGATGGTTTTATATGCTTCGGCAGATTCGTGGGAACGTTTTGGTGTGATCAAACCTTTTACCAACAGCAAACGAAACAAATAAGGATAATCGATCACTCTTTTATCCATTAAAAATTCATCCAAATAACGTTTTACATCTTTTACTTCTGTTGAGTCTGGTGAACCAAGGTTCATTAAAACAATGCCTTTTTTTGCAGCCATAATTTTCCGGAAACTGTGAGCTTAATATTGATGAAAAATGGTATGCCGTACAAGTGAGTGACACAACGCTGCTGCCATATGAACAACTGGTGGTCACAAAATAATTCAAAACAATTTCCGGGCAGCAAAAATAAACGTTCATGTGGATTAAAAGTTGGTAATGAGATATATCACCATTTCATGTGATGCAACTCATACACTAAAATGACAGTTTCATGACAGAGAAATTAGTTTACACGGGCTTGCAAAAGTATTTTTGTGGCGTTCAATCTTTACGACTAATTAATGCCAGAAAACAGACGGGATATAACCAACTTTTTCATCGCCGGTATCAACTATAAAAAGACCGATGCAGCTATCCGTGGCCAGTTTGCTATTACCAACGAACAATACGAAAAGCTGTTGGCTGTTGCACCGCAATTTAATATCAAAGAATTTTTTGTTTTGTCTACCTGCAACCGTACAGAGATCTATGGGTTTGCAGAAAGTGCATCAGCGCTGATCCAGTTGCTGTGTACACAAACAAAAAGTGATGCTGCAACCTTCGAAAGCCTGGCTTATATTAAAAAAGCTAATAAAGCCATCAAGCATTTATTTGATGTAGGTGCCGGTTTGGATTCACAGATATTAGGTGATTATGAAATATTAGGACAGATAAAACAATCAGTAAAATTCTCAAAAGAAAGAGATTTTATTGGGGCTTACCTCGAGCGTTTGGTAAATGCAGTGCTGCAATGTTCAAAAGAAATTAAAACGAATACTGCTTTAAGTGGTGGGACTGTTTCGGTTTCGTTTGCTGCAATACAGTTTATAAAAGAAAATATTAAGCAGGTTGCTGATAAAAAAATACTGTTGGTTGGTACCGGTAAGATTGGCCGTAACACCTGTAAGAACCTGGTTGATTATTTAGAAACAAAGAAGATAACACTCATTAACCGTACTGAGGAAAAAGCTGCTGGTCTTGCTGCAGAGTTAGGCTTGCAATCTGCAAATGCAGACCAATTGATGAGCGAGGTAAAAGAAGCAGATATTATTTTGGTAGCAACTAATGCTCCCGAACCTGTGCTGCTAAAAAAACATCTGGAAGTGGCAGGTGAAAAGCTGGTTATTGATCTGTCAATTCCATACAATGTTGAGATAACTGCCGGCGAATTGAATAATGTGCGTTTGGTGAATGTGGATGAGTTATCAAAAATAAAAGATGCCACGCTGGAAAGCCGCCGTGCAGAAGTTCCAAAAGCAAATGCGATCATCTCCGAACATATAAGTGAGTTTTTAGACTGGCATGCAATGCGTAAACATGCGCCTGTGTTAAAAGCCGTTAAAAATAAATTACGGGAGATGAATGCCTGTGAAATGTATACTGCTTACAGCAGCCGTGTGAATGCTCCTGTCACAACTGACACTGCCATACAAAAAGTGATCAACGGGATGGCTGTAAAAATGCGTGCCGATAATAAACCGGGTTGCAATTACATAGCAGCTATCAATGAATTTATTGCCACCGGCACAAATTAAGATGAATAAGGTTATAAGAATTGGAACAAGGGAAAGCCAACTGGCGGTATGGCAGGCGACACAGGTTCAGCAATTACTTCAGCAATACAATTTTTCTTCTGAATTAGTTTACATCAAAAGCGAAGGTGATATCGACCTGCAAACACCATTGTATGAAATGGGTGTGCAGGGAATATTTACAAAAAGTCTTGATATTGCTTTACTCAATAATAAAATTGACATCGCTGTTCATTCAATGAAAGATGTGCCAACACAACTAGCAAAAGGTATTGTGCAGGCGGCAGTGTTGAAAAGAGCTTCGTATAAGGACTTGCTTGTTTATAAGGATGATATTTCATTTTTAAATGATACTAACTCTTCGGCAGTGATCGCAACAAGCAGTACAAGAAGAAAAGCACAATGGTTGAACCGTTACCCCAATCATACATTAGATAATCTTCGTGGCAATGTAAATACAAGATTGAGGAAAGTGGAAGAGAGTAACTGGAACGGGGCCATCTTTGCTGCTGCTGGTTTGGAAAGGATCAATCTTCGCCCTGCTAATTCTATTGAACTGGATTGGATGTTACCAGCACCTGCACAAGGCGCTATTATGGTTGTGTGCAGGGAAGATGATGATGTTTGTTTTGTGGCCTGTAAAAATTTAAATGATATAGAAACTGCCTTGTGCACAAAGATCGAGAGAGATTTTTTAAGAACATTGCTTGGCGGTTGCTCAACACCGATCAGTGCATTGGCAGAAATAAAAAATGGTGAAGTGATCTTTAAAGGGAATGTGTTATCAATTGATGGAAAAGAAAAAATAGAAGTGGAACAAAAAGCAGAAGTGCTTGAGGCATTTGAATTAGGGACAATTGCAGGGGCAAATGTTTTGCAAAGAGGGGGACAAAAAATCATTGAAGGAATTCATGCGGCCAGGTAATATTAAAATATTATGTACACGGCCATTAACTCCTGCATTGATTGATGAGGCTGCTGATAACGGTATCGGCATTGATGAGATCTCATTCATAGAAACTGAAAGTATTTTATCTGTAGAAGTACAACAGGAGATTGAATTGGTTTCAACAGAAATAACCACGGTTGTTTTTACAAGTATGAATGCGGTGGATGCCGTCACCACTTTTTTGGATGGACATCAGCCGGAATGGACAATATATTCTATTGGTACTGCAACCGGAAGATTGGTAAAGGGATATTTTGGTGAAGAAAGAATTGCAGGAACAGCGAATGATGCAACCGCATTGGCAGAGTTAATAGCAGAAGACAGGTTTACCGATGAAGTTGTTTTCTTTTGTGGCGACCAGCGCAGGGATGAATTGCCGGATATATTGAAGCAGCATGATATTGAAGTGAATGAAATTGTGGTATATCAAACTATTGAAGTGCCGCATAAGATTGATAAATTTTATCATGGTATTTTATTTTTCAGTCCAAGTGCGGTTAGAAGTTTTTTTAAACTGAATAAACTGGAAGAAAAAACAATTGCATTTGCCATTGGCAATACAACAGCAAACGAGATAAAGAAATTTTCAAATAATAAAATCATCATCAGCGACGAGCCAGGAAAAGAAAATTTAGTTCAGACGATGATAGAATTTTTTGTACCATGAATCAAATATCAGAAATCATAAATCAGAAACCGGAGATAATGCTAAAAAATGATTTGCTCTTACGGGCATTAAGAAAAGAGAAAGTGGAGCGTCCCCCGGTATGGATGATGAGACAGGCTGGAAGATATCTGCCTGATTATATCAAACTAAGGGAGAAATATGATTTTTTTACCCGTTGCCAAACTCCGGAGTTAGCGACTGAAATTACATTACAACCAGTTGACCAGGTGGGAGTGGATGCTGCGATAATTTTCAGTGATATTTTAGTAATACCACAGGCAATGGGTGTGGAAGTGCTGATGGAAGAAGGGAAGGGACCTTCATTGCCAAAGACGATCAAAACACAAACTGATATTGATGCACTCATTACGACCGGTGCTGAAGAAAGTTTGAAATATGTTTATGATGCATTGACTTTGACAAAAAGGGAATTGAATGGCCGTGTTCCATTAATTGGTTTTGCCGGAGCGCCATGGACGATCTTGTGTTATATGGTGGAAGGCAAGGGAAGCAAGACATGGGATAAAGCAAAGCAGTTTGCCTATACCCAACCATTGTTAGCAAATTCACTCTTGCAAAAAATTACTGATATCACCATTCAATATTTGAAGTTACAGGTAAAAGCAGGTGCAGACACAGTACAGGTATTTGATAGCTGGGCAGGTTCATTAAGCCCTGCAGATTTTAAAACATTTGCGCAACCATATTTATTTCAGATTGCTGATGCATTAAAGGATGATGCTCCTGTGATCTTATTTCCTAAAGGAAGCTGGTATGCATTAAAAGATATAAGTGAAAGTGCTGCCAGCGGTGTTGGTATCGACTGGTGTATTACGCCACAATTTGCAAGAGAGCTGACACAAAATAAAATTACCATCCAGGGTAATTTTGATCCTGCGAAATTATTAGGGCCAATTCCTGAAATAAAAAAGAGTGTGAGGGAGATGATCGATGCATTTGGTGTACAAAATTATATTGCCAATCTTGGTCATGGTATTATGCCGAATGTACCAGTTGATCATGCGAAAGCATTTGTTGAAGCAGTAAAAGAATATCGTGTTAATTGATACTCCCATGAACGTAAAAGATAATTGGATATCATATATACATGACTTGCAGGACAGAATTTGTTCTGCGCTGGAAGCTGTTGATGGTAAGACAAAGTTTTTTGAAGATAAATGGGAGAGAGAAGAAGGCGGTGGCGGGAAAACAAGGGTGATCGCAAATGGCAATGTGTTTGAGAAAGGAGGTGTAAACACTTCAGTTGTTTTTGGAAATATAACTGATGCGATGAAAACCCAGTTGAAGATCGATGGTGCTAAATGGTTTGCCTGTGGTTTGAGCCTGGTGATACATCCTTTGAATCCTTTTGTACCGACAGTACATTGCAATTACCGGATGTTTGAATTGTACAATGAAAAAGATGAAGTGATCGACAGGTGGTTTGGTGGTGGTACAGATCTCACACCCTATTATTTATTTGAGGATGATGCAAAACATTTCCATCAAACTTATAAGAACGCATGCGACGCTTTTGATCCGTCATTTTATGCAAAATTTAAAAAAGAATGTGATAATTATTTTGTGAACTGGCACAGGAACAAAGAGCGAAGAGGAATCGGTGGAATATTTTATGACTATCAAAGACCAAATGAAAAGCAGGGTGTTGATTTCTGGATGAATTTTGGAAAAGGTTGTGGTAATGCTTTTATTGATGCTTACATTCCGATTGTAGAGAAAAGAAAAAATACATCTTACACAGAGGCGAATAAATACTGGCAGGAAATAAGAAGAGGAAGGTATGTGGAATTTAATTTGGTACATGACAGGGGGACATTATTTGGATTAAAGACGAATGGAAGAATAGAAAGTATCTTAATGAGTTTGCCGCCAACTGTAAGATTTGAATATAATTATCAACCTCAGTACGGAACAGACGAATATAAATTACAGGAAGCTTGCTTGCATCCAAGAGATTGGCTGAATGAAGTAAGCGATGCAGAAAGAGAAGAGTGGGCGAGACGTTCCAATACTTGTTAGTAATGTCTGATGTAGGATGTCTGATTTATGATTTTTTTTTAAATCAGACATCCTGTATCCTAAATCATACATTTATTTATGTATTTACAAAGAAGAAACAGAATACTAAGGGCAACTCCAGCCATTCGTTCGATGGTTGCTGAGACTGTTTTAACACCTAATGATTTTATAGTCCCTTTATTTATTGATGAAGGAGAAAATATAAAGACAGAAATCCCTTCAATGCCAAATTATTACCGCAATAGTTTGGATATAACAGTAAAGGAAGTAAAAGAGCTGTGGCGCATGGGATTGAAAAGTGTTTTACTGTTTGTAAAATCAAAAGATGAATTAAAGGATAACACCGGTAAAGAAGCGTGGAATAAAAATGGATTAATGCAACGCAGCATTAAAGCAATTAAAGACGCTGTTCCTGAAATGTATGTGATGACCGATGTTGCATTGGATCCCTATTCATCTTACGGACATGATGGAATTGTAAAGGATGGAGAGATTGTGAATGATGAAACAGTAGAAGCATTGGTGAAAATGAGCATCAGTCATGCAGAGGCTGGTGCTGATATGGTAGCCCCGAGTGATATGATGGATGGGAGAATTGGCGCTATCAGGAAGGGTTTAGAAGAAAGCGGGTTTACTAAAACAGGTATCATGTCATACAGTGCTAAATATGCTTCCTGTTTTTATGGGCCATTCAGGGATGCATTGGATAGTGCTCCCGGTTTTGGTGATAAAAAAACTTACCAGATGGATTATGCCAACAGAATTGAAGCAGTAAAAGAAGCATTGATGGATGTAGAAGAGGGCGCTGATATTGTAATGGTGAAACCCGGCTTGCCATACCTTGATATAGTAAGAGAAGTAAAGAATGCTGTGACAGTTCCTGTGAGTGTATATAATATCAGCGGTGAATATGCAATGATAAAAGCCGCTGCTGCCAAAGGATGGATCGATGAGAACAAAGCTATTCTTGAAACATTGACTTCAATAAAAAGAGCAGGAGCAGATCTGATTGCAACATATTTTGCTAGAGACGCAGTAAAAATTTTGAACCACTAAGACCACAAAGTATTGCACAAAGTGCACATAGCTTTTTGTGGCCTTCGTGGTTTGTTTTGTGAACTTTGTGGTAAAAAACAAATCAATGTACGAGAAAAGCAAAGAACTTTTTGAAAGAGCGCAACAATCAATTCCCGGTGGCGTAAACTCTCCTGTCAGGGCATTTAAATCCGTAGGTGGTACGCCGGTGTTTATGCAATCTGCCAAAGGCGCTTATTTATATGATGCTGATGGAAATAAATACATTGATTATATCGCCTCATGGGGGCCGATGATATTGGGCCATGCGTACGAACCGGTTGTAAAAGCCATACAGGAAAAAGCATTAGGTTCAACTTCGTTTGGTGCGCCAACAGAATTGGAAATAGAAATGGCAGAACTCATCATCAGCATGATTCCAAATGTCGACTTGATAAGAATGGTAAGCAGCGGCACAGAAGCCTGCATGAGTGCGATACGTTTAGCACGTGGTTATACAGGAAGAAATAAGATCATCAAATTTGAGGGGCATTATCACGGTCACGCTGATTCTTTTTTAGTAAAGGCAGGTAGTGGCGTTGCTACATTTAATATTCAAACAGTGCCGGGAGTTACGGCAGGTGTTGCCAATGATACACTAACGGCAGCATATAACGATTTGGAAGGAGTAAAGAAATTAGTAACAGAACATAAGGGAGAGATCGCAGCAATTATTGTAGAGCCTGTTGCAGGTAATATGGGCTGTATTTTACCGGAGCCCGGATTTCATGAAGGATTAAGAAAGCTTTGTGATGAAGAAGGTATTGTTTTCATTTTTGATGAAGTGATGACGGGGTTTCGCCTATGTGCAGGCGGCGCACAGGAAAAATTAAATATCAAAGCAGATCTTGTTACGTATGGAAAGGTGATTGGCGGTGGTATGCCTGTTGGTGCTTTTGGTGGACGAAAGGAGATCATGCAGCATATAGCTCCATTAGGTAATGTTTACCAGGCTGGTACATTAAGCGGTAATCCTATTGCTATGATTGCTGGTTACACCATGCTGAAAGAATTAAAAGACAATCCCTCCATTTATAAAGAGCTCGATGAAAAAACGGAATACCTGCACAAAGGTTTAAATGATGTGCTTACCGCATGGGGAAAAGAGCCTTTCCGGATCAATCGTTTTGGTTCTATGATCAGCATACATTTCAGCGATTTCCCTGTTGTTGATTTTGCAAGCGCTGCTGCTGCCAACAATCAGTTGTTCAATAAATACTTTCATGCCATGCTTAAAAGAGGCATTTACCTGCCGCCTTCTGCTTTCGAAAGCTGGTTCCTTAATAATGCGCTCACTTACTCAGACCTGGATGAAACCATCACCAAGACAAGCGAAAGCTTATACGAAATAGCCTGATCTACTCTTCAAAAGAATTCATGATAAGGGAAGAAAATATTTCTTTAATAGTCCACTGATTTAGTAGGAAATACCTATTTTTGCCTTTATAGCTTAAAGATTTGAACATGGGAGAGAGTAATAAAAAGATTGATGAGGCAATTGTGAGCAGCGTGAACAGCCTTTTCCCTGTTTTTTTAAAACTGGAGCAATTGAAAGTGGTTATAATTGGTGGTGGGTATGTTGGCAATGAAAAGCTGCAGGCCATCATCAGTAATTCTCCTTTAACAGCAATTAAAGTTGTTGCTCTTGTTGTAAGCGAAGAGATCAAATCGCTTGCTAAACAGCATAACAATATTGTTTTATTAGAGAAAGGCTATAATTCAGACGATATTAAAGATGCAGATATTGTATTTGCAGCCCTGAATGACCCGGCTGTTAGTGAACAGGTAAGTGTTGACGCCAGGCGACTGGGTAAATTGGTTAACGTGGCAGACAAACCAGGGCTATGTGATTTTTATTTGTCCTCTGTTGTGCAAAAGGGAAATCTCAAATTAGCGATCTCCACAAACGGTAAATCACCTACCATCGCAAAAAGAATAAAGGAATTATTAAATGAAGCATTGCCGGAAGAAATTGATGAATTGCTGGATCATATGCAGCAGATAAGAAATAGACTGGGTGGAGATTTTACAGATAAAGTGAAACAACTGAATGAAATAACAAAAACACTAGCTGCAGATAAATAATCATTATGCCTGAAATCGAAACACAGACAACTGTACCAACAATAGAAAGGATAACCCATTCGCATGATGTGGTGGAAGCAGCAGATGACCTGGTATCGTCGAGATATAAAACTGTTACCAAATACAGTATCGCCATATTGATAGTCACGCTGATCGTTTTATCGGTATTCCTTTTTTTATCACCAGAACAACTGCTTGCATTAAGAGAATCGCTTCACAGCCAGCACTATCTCTTTTACTGGATGGTGTTAGTGGGTTTTATCGCCGAAATGGTGGCTGGTTCAATGGGAATGGGTTACGGGGTTATTTGCACTACGATTTTATTAATACTCAATACACCGCCGGCAATAATAAGTGCCAGTATTCACTCGGCAGAATCCTTTACCAGTGCCGCTGGTACAGCCAGCCATTGGCAATTAGGTAATGTAAATAAAAAACTTGTAAAGTCATTGGCAATACCGGCTGTAATAGGAGCTGTTATTGGTGCATTGCTTTTGACTTATGTTGGGGAACGGTATGCAAAAATGACAAAGCCATTTATTGCTCTTTACTCAGTGTATCTTGGCGTGAGAATATTGCAAAATGCCTTTAGGAAAAAAGAACGTGATGGTAAAACAAAAAAGATCAATATCACAGCGCTTGGACTTACAGGTGGATTTATTGATTCATTTGGAGGCGGTGGCTGGGGACCGTTAGTAACGGGGACTTTCATTAAAAATGGGCATACACCACGGTATGTAATAGGAAGTTCGACTATGGCAAAATTTATCTTAACAGTAGCAAGCGCTATCACATTTATTTTTACTCTTGGTATACAGCACTGGAATATTGTTGCAGGACTTTTAATAGGCGGCATCACTACCGCTCCTTTTTCAGCTATGCTGGCTGCAAAGCTGCCATCAAGGATAATGTACATCGCTGTGGGTATCGTGGTTATAATATGTAGCTTAATTACACTGTTACGGCCACTTTTTTTATAATAGTTTTATTCCTGCTGATTTAATAACCGGATAAAAAACGAATAATGGAACAAAAGCCAGTTTATTCTTTATTCGCTCTTTCAAAATATTTTTTAAAGCTTGGTACTACAGGCTTTGGTGGTCCTGTTGCATTGGTTGGTTATATGCACAAAGATCTTGTCGAGAACCGTAAATGGATTTCAGAAGAAGAATATAAGCAGGGGCTTGCCCTGGCCCAGTTGATGCCGGGGCCATTGGCTGCTCAGCTGGCTATTTATCTTGGCTATGTTCATCATCGTATTTTGGGGGCAACATTAGCGGGACTTGCCTTTGTATTACCTTCATTTGTAATGGTGGTGTTGCTGGGGATGGCGTATAAATTATATGGTGGCCTTTCCTGGATGCAGGCAGTCTTTTATGGGGTAGGCGCTGCAGTTATCGGCATCATAGCAACCAGTTCTTATAAGCTTACCACAAAGTCAATCGGGAAATTTAATGTGCAATCATTTAAACAAAATTGGTTATTGTGGTTGTTCTACATAAGTGCTGCTATTGTCACTTTTATTACCCAGCAAGAGCAAGTGTTGCTGTTTGTCGCCGCCGGTCTTTTGTACATGGTTATAAAAGCTCCTCCTAAATGGCTGAATACTAAAACTGCTGTGCCGTTTATATTGCTTCAGCTTGGTTTCTGGAATTATGAGACAGGTACACTTGGAAAAATAGCCATATTCTTTGCCAAAGCCGGTGCCTTTGTTTTTGGCAGCGGTCTTGCGATCGTACCTTTTTTACATGCTGGTGTGGTAACAGAAAACCACTGGCTTAATGAAACTCAATTTGTTGATTCGGTTGCTGTGGCGATGATAACACCCGGGCCTGTAGTTATCACAGTTGGCTTTATCGGGTACCTGGTGGCTGGTTTCCCTGGTGCAACAGTTGCAGCAATAGCTACCTTTCTTCCCTGTTATTTGTTAACAGTACTGCCTGCACCATATTTTAAAAAGATAGCAAAGAACCAGTCTGTAAAAATGTTTGTAGATGGAATTACCGCCGCAGTGATAGGAGCGTTGGTGGGTGCCGTTATTGTTATCGCATCCCGGAGTATCACTGATTATATTACGGCAGCTATAGCCACTGCAACGATAGCTATTTTAAGCAGTTTTAAAAAGATCCCTGAACTCCTGGTCATTGGGGCAGCAGCAGTCCTGGGAATTTTTATAAAAATAATAATGCACCAGTAAAATTATTATCCTATAAATTTGGTGGACTAATAAAAATCCCTTTATATTTGCAAATAATTGTAAAAGTGAAAAAGCAACTGTATATATTTAGTCATTTCTATATCCACCGATGTTGCCGGTGCAAATAATCCTGTAATAAAATTTTTTATCTAATTAGTCTACCAAAATAATAGACTTAAAGCAATCAAAACTCGGTATGAAACAAATTATTTTACTTATTATATTTTTTGTGCCTGTATATTTATTTGCACAATTAAACGGCGCTGTTATTTTAAGCGGCAAGATCGTTGGTGAGAATCATGAAGCCATTGGCTCCGCCAGTATCTCTATAAAAAATACCCAGGTGGGAACGACCACTGATTCAACCGGCTATTTTTCCCTTGTGGTTAACCAAAAGTTTCCTTTCACCTTGGTGGTATCATCCATAGGCTTTGCAGCACAGGAAGTGGAAATTAAGAACAGCAGTTCAAAAGTTGCCATCCAATTGGTATCACAAACATTTTTGGCAAATGAAGTAGTGGTAACCGCCAGCCGTGTTTCTGAAAAAATATTAAAAAGCCCTGTAAGTATTGAAAAGCTTGATATAAGGGCATTAAAAGAAACACCTGCTGCATCCTTTTATGATGCCCTTGGCAATGTGAAAGGTGTGCAGTTAACAACTTCTTCCATCACATTTAAAGTGCCCAATACAAGAGGATTTAATATCCCCAACAATTTTAGGTTTATGCAATTGGTGGATGGAATTGACATGCAGGCAGCAACATTAGGTGTTCCATTGGGTAATGCCATTGGTCCTACGGAACTGGATGTGCAAAGTATAGAGATAACGCCCGGTGCTGCTTCAGCTTTATACGGCATGAATGCCATTAATGGTTTGGCAAACCTCATTACAAAAGATCCCTTTAAGACACAGGGATTGAGTGTTTTTCAAAGAACGGGTGTGAACCATGTTGATGGCAAAGATCATGACCTGTCTCTGCTTACAGAAACAGCTATCCGTTATGCAAAAGCCTTCAACAACAAATTTGCTTTTAAGATAAATGCAGGTTATTTACATGCCACTGACTGGATATCCAATACAAGGCTCGATCAAAATCCCAATAATTTAAAAAGTGCCAATCCATCTTATCCTTCCCTGAATGGAGATGCCAATGCTGCTTTTGATGGCTGGAATAAATATGGTGATGATGCATTGGCCGGAAGCAATGTAGTTTCAATAGGCGGGCTTGTAATAGATGGCCAAAATAACCGGACACTAACGGTGGCCCGTACCGGCTATTGGGAAAAAGACCTGGTTAACCCTGAAGTAGATAACCTGAAAGCAGATATTGCGCTGGCTTATAAGTTTACACCTTCCACACAGCTTACTTATACTTATCGTATCGGAAAGATGGATGGAGTATTTCAGAGAGGAAATAAAGTAAAACTGGATAATGTAATTGTACAAAATCATCAATTAGAATTTAAAGGAAGCAATTTTACAGTAAAGGCATACGTGTCTAAAGAAAATACCGGTGATTCTTACAATGTAAAACCACTGGCCGATAATTTAGACCTTTATACAGGCGGCAGTAATAAAGCCTGGGGTGATAAATACAAAACGGCCCTGAACAGTTATGCAGCTTCACATGGCGGGCTTTTAACAACCGATAACCTTGCTGCTGCAACTGCTTATGCCCGGGAGCAGGCAGATGCAGGTCGTGCGGAGCCTGGTACAGAGCGATTTAATGTTGTAAAAGATTCTATCATTAAAATAAATAACTGGGATATCAAATCATCTACTATCCCAAATGCACCGGTAACCGGTGGTGCGGCTTTGATACAGAAAAGCAATTTGTATCATGTAGAAGGACAATATGATCTGAGTAAACAGGTAAAATACTTTAATCTTTTGCTTGGTGCAGATGCAAGAGTGTATGAACTGATACCAGATGGAAATAATTTTGTTGACTTTAAAAGGCCAATCGCTGAAAGAAATACCGCATTGCCTGATGGAAATTTTGGTGATAACACTTACTATAAAAAGTTTGGAGGTTTTGTACAGGTTACAAAAACTTTCTTTGGTGATAAATTAAAACTCAATGGTTCTGTTCGTGCAGATTATAATCCTGAATTCACTACTAAGTTCACTCCGAGAATAGCGGCTGTTTATTCTTTGAAAGAAAAACATAATTTCCGTGTCACGTTCCAGCAGGGCTATCGTTTCCCGGCTTTATTCGAAGCATTAAGCTATGTAAACAATGGCCGTGTAAAACGTGTCGGCATTTTGCCTGTGATAAACGAAGGTCTTGGTTTCCGTGAAAACAGCTACACGCAGTCATCTGTAATCGCTTTTAATGCTGCTGTAAAAGCCGCAGGTAATACTGACCAGGCAGCATTGGATAACCGTAACTTATTAAAAGTTGCCAATCTTCCCGACGGAAGACCCGAAGGGATCAAATCTTTTGAAGTGGGATATAAAAGTGTTTTGTTCAATAACAAACTGATTATTGACTATGATGCTTATCTCAATATCTATGATGGCTTCTTAGGACAGGTTCAGGTATATGTGCCCATTGAGGAAACCGTGGGAAGCGATGCAGCTGTGCTTGCAATGCTTGACAGGAACAGGGATCCACAGGCAGCTGTTCCACCAACGCAAACATCTCCGGGTACTGCGGCCAGTAAAGGGCAGGACCGTTACCGGGTTTACACCAATGCCAAAAACACATATACTACTTATGGTTCGTCATTGGGAGTTACTTATAACTTTTATAAAACATTCGCTGTATCCGGTAATATAAACTATAATAACATTAAAAATAATAATAACGCCGACCTGTTTGTAACGGGATTCAATACCCCAAAATGGACAACTAACCTTTCTTTTGGTGACAGGGCTGTTACAAGAAATCTTGGATTTAATATTGTGTGGAAATGGCAGGATGCATTTTTGTGGGAAAGCCCGCTGGTTACAGGAAATGTAACAGCGATCAATAACATTGATGCACAAGTTACCTGGCGCATTCCTGCATACAGATCAACCATCAAATTTGGTGGTAGCGATATTTTGAATAACCGTTATATACAATACGCAGGCGGCCCTGCTATTGGTGCATTATATTACGTATCCGTTACGCTGGATGGTTTATTAAGCAAATAGTTTCGCATCATAAAAAAATCAAAGAAGCTTTCATTAAGCAAGCAATCGTAAGTCTACAGGCATCCCTGCTCCCAGGGAAGCCATTTACAGCCACGTGGCCGAGAGGATAGGTTAAAGTCTGCAAAACTTTTTTACGATGGTTCGAATCCATCCGTGGCGTCAAAAATTTTACTGGTATTGTATAATGAGATAATTTACCATAATGAAACATGCCGTTATTCTCCTAGCGTTATTTCTTACACATTCAACTTTACCTGCTCAAACAAAACAAACAGAACATTTCAACCGCTTATGGCTTGCTTATAACTCACAAACAAGGTTTAGTGATAAATGGGGGCTGTGGGCCGATGTCCATCTTCGCACACAGGATGAATTTGTAAATGGCTTTGCAACATTTATTGCAAGAGCAGGCGCCATGTATTACATAACAGATAATACAAAACTCACTCTTGGTTATGCATTTGTAAATGACTTTCCCGGCGATAATCACAAATACATTTCATTGCCTGAACACCGCCCCTGGCAGCAAATACAATGGCATACAAAATATGGCAGGCAGCGAATGATGCAATGGCTGCGGCTTGAAGAACGGTATCGTCATAAAGTATTGAATGATTCTGCTTTGGCACCCGGCTATAATTTTAATTTCAGGCTGCGGTATAATCTCTTATATGAGATCCCTTTTTATAAAGATGGAGTTCAGCCAAAGAGCTGGTCTGTTATTCTTAATGACGAAGTGATGGTGAATTTTGGCAAACAAATAGTGAATAACTATTTTGACCAGAACCGTTTTTTTATTGGTTTCAAATATCAAATAGCTAAACAAACCAACCTGCAGTTTGGATATATGAATTGGTTCCAGCAGTTACCGGAGGGTAACCGTTACCGCAATAGCAATGTGCTCCGTTTCTATTTTTTCCAAAATCTGGACATGAGAAAGTCAAAATGAAAATAGCATTGCCAAAGTGCAATTATGTCTACAAAATTTTTAGTAATTATTTTAAATTAATTGCTTAGGGTATTGATTATTGCATAAATATTTTTAACTTGCCTTCATTCCTTCACCCGGTGATCTTTATCCTCTCCCTATTGTCTTCATTTATTTTTATTGCTCGTATAATCCTATATTCCTTTGAGGCCTATCGTATAGGTTCGAAATAATCTATTGCAGGGATACTATCATTATTCCCCCAAATCCCGAGCCCTTCTAAATTGTCTTGTAGTAATCCCCTTATACATTTTAATTTTTTCATTTAAAAACCAAATCATGAACCAGTTTACTTTTTTTTGGGTAAAGCAAAAATTGCTTTCTCTGGCCATTCTGTGTTCTGTTTTTACAATGTTGCATTCCAATGTTGTATTTGCCCAGGACGCAGATAATTATTATGATACTACAAAATGGATAAGTCCTGATATCCCGAGAATAAATCCAGGTGGTAGGCTATTGATTAATGCCAGGCCAGCACAAACATTGGGAGATCCAACCAGTGTAAACCCGGATATTCCACAAAGCCTGCTTTGCCAGGATCTTCGGGTGGTATTCATTCTAGATGAATCAGGATCTATCAATGGTCCTGAAAGCGAAACAGTAAGAAAGGGTGCAAAAGCTCTTGCCAACGCATTGCTGAATTCAGGCGCTACATTGCAATTGGTAGAATTTAGTTCGCTTTCACATATTGTGGATCTGGGAGGTACAGCAGTAAACAGCACCTTTATCAGCAATCTTAACGATTATCTTGGAGAAAACCTTGGTTCAACCAGTGCATCCTATAATCCTGGAGGCGCTTCGAATACAGGTTACAATAATCAAACTTATAATCCCACGTCTGGCGGTAGTAATTGCATAGGCTGGACAAACTGGGAAGATGCGCTTCAGGATATCACTAACATTGATGCAGATCTTATCATGTTCTTTACTGATGGTAATCCAACAGCTTACAATGTTGTTTCGGGAGGCACACTTTGTTCTGGTCAAAGGGTCTTAACAGGTGCCGATGATGCAGATGCACTTCCTCCTGCTATCACACAAGCCAATATTATAAAAGGACAGGGCAAACACATGTTCCTTGTTGGTGTGGGGAGTGATCTGAACCTGTCTAATATCCAGGCAATTTCGGGTACTGATGCATTTGGGCCTGATCATAACATTCTTACAGCTGATTATACCACACCACCATTCGATGAGCTTGCATCAGATCTGACACAAGCAGTAAATGCTATCTGCGGAACGGTGTTAACTATAGATAAATCTCCTTCAAGTGACGGCGTATGTGCAGGTCAAACTGTTGTATTTACACATACACTGACCAATACAGGCGGGGACTTTGGGTTTACTGCAAATAATGTGGTTGTTACAGACGTTTACCCGAATGGTTATTCAAATCTTGTACTGCTGGCGCCAATACCTGCCGGTGCGAATATTACCGGTGGCAACACTGTGAATATTCCTGTTGGTGATATGATAGCAGGAGCAACATTGACCTACCAGGTGCAGGCAACTGTGGATGCACCGCCGGGAGATTATAACAGTATCGTTACAGCAACAGCATTCAATGCTGACCAGGTTAGCGACAATGCAGCAGTGGCTTCAGGACAGGCGCAAGGAGAAATAACAGTTGCAACTTGTTCAGCGAATGCGGAAGTGAATGGAGAATCATTCGCTGTAGGTGGACCTTATTACCAGCATTTCACAAGTCTGCTACCACCAAATTGCGACAGCCTGCTTACGATCTATGTAACCTCGGGTGGTACTGTGGACCCACCTGTTCTGTCAATAGTTAATGATTGCAGTAAATCAATCATTACAGCCAAAGATGGCCAGGGTAATCTTATCATAAGCGGCCTAACGTGGAGCAATGGTGCCAGTGGTAACCCGATTGAAGTAACCAGCACAGATGCAGTTACAGCAACAGTAACAGATGGCGAGTGTACAAGTGATGCAAGCAACTCTGTTACTCCTGCTCCAAAATCAAAACCGGCTGCACCGCAGGTAACTGTTACAGATAATTGCGATGGCATATCTAAATTGTGTACTGATGCTACCGGTAATTTGTTGTGGAGTACAACTGAAACATCACCTTGTATCACTGTATCCTCAGCCGGTACATATAAAGTAACAACAACAGTAGATGGCTGTACAAGTGATGAAGGTTCAGGTGATGCCAATCCAAAATTAAAACCAGCCACGCCACAGGTTACTGTTACAGATTATTGTAATGGCACATCAAAACTGTGTACTGATGCTACCGGTAATTTGTTGTGGAGTACAACTGAAACGACATCCTGTATCACTGTATCCTCAGCCGGTACATATAAAGTAACAACAACGGTAAATGGTTGCACAAGTGATGAAGGTTCAGGTGATGCCAATCCAAAATCAAAACCAGCCACACCGCAGGTAACTGTTACAGATAATTGCGATGGTACATCTAAATTATGTACTGATGCAGCCGGTAGTTTGTTGTGGAATACAACTGCAACAACGCCTTGTATTACTGTATCCTCAGCCGGTACATATAAAGTAACAACAACTGTAAATGGTTGCACAAGTGATGAAGGTTCAGGTAATGCTAATCCAAAAACAAAACCAGCCAAACCAAATGTTACAGTAACCAACAACTGCGATGGTACTTCAAGACTTTGTACAAATGCAGCCGGTAGTTTGTCATGGAATACAGGTGCAACAACTTCTTGCATTACAGTTACAGTTGCAGGGCTATATAGTGTTACTACAAAAGTGAATGGATGCGAAAGTGCCCCAGGGTCTTGCACTGCTGCACCTAAAAATAATCCAACGGCATCCATTAGTTGTGGCGCACAAACATGTGCAGGTGGTGTTGCTAAATTTGTATTAACTGCTAATGTTACAAGTGGTGCCTCTATTGCCTGGGGGAAGTCAGCCGGTGCAGATGGCTCGTTCTCTTCTACTACTACTTCACCAACTACGTATACCCCAGGTCCACTGGATATAAAAAATGGTGTTGTAATCACATTAACAGCTACATTGAATGGATGCTGTAAATCTGTTACCAAAACGCTTACCACAGCACCATGCGGTCCTTATTATACATATACGCAAGGGTATTGTGGTAGTACAGGTTCAGCATGCACACCTCTGGGCGGTTTAAAAACCAGTGGCACTGCTCTTATACAATATAGTCTTGACAATATGGATGGGGTTCTTGGTAATAGTACCGGACAATTATACCTTGGCAAATCAGGCGCTTCTTTTACAGTTAAATATGCAGAAGCATCAAAACTGTCAGCAATTATGCCGGGCGGTGGTACAGCAACAAAACTGCTTGCCAACTATAACTTGTCTGCTACAGCTAGTTATCCACCGCTCAGCAACGGCAGAATCAATAATGTCCTCTTATCTCAGACCATTACCCTTGCGATTAATACAAAAATACCGGGCAATGATCTAGGTGGATTTATACTCAAGAGTGGATATTTAACTACGCAGAAGAGAAATAAAGCTACTTGTCCATCCACCGTAGCATTGCATTGTTCGCAGGACGCATCTGCTATAAGCAGCCTGAAAATAACCACCAATACAACATTGATGGGATTATTAAATGGCAAGACTGTAAATGATCTTTTGAATATGGCCAGTGCAGCTTTAGGCGGCACATTACCTTCCGGCGTTAATTATTCAGATATCAATAACGCAGTGGATGTGATCAACAAGTCGTTTGATGAAGGAAGGTTTGTGCTGGGATATTATACTACTGCTCAATCATGCTCTACCTTGCCATTGGCCAGACCGGTCATTACTAGTGGTGTAACAGAAACTCCGGTAAGTGAACTTACGATTGCAGCTTATCCAAATCCGTTTACTGACAGGGTAAGTTTTAGTATCCTTTCTCCTGTATCAGGTAAAGCAACTATTGCTGTATATGATATGGCTGGCAGGAAGATCGCAACTGTTTACAGCGGAAATGTATTATCAGGTAAACAGCAATTGGTTGAATGCAAGATGCCTTCTGCTTCTGCTTCTAATTTGATCTACCAGCTAACAGTGGGAGATAAGAAAGTGAATGGAAAACTGGTACGTATTAAATAACCGGTCTTAATAAACCTTTTATAAGGCTGCCTGCAAAGGCAGCCTTTTTAATTCATTATAAATATTACTTTCGCAAAAAAATAAAACATGAGCGAAACAAAATTGACAACAGGCGAGATCCATACTAACAAGGGTATGATGAAATTTGAATTGTATGATGATGCAACTCCTATTGCCGCCAATAATTTTAAAAAACTAATTACAGAAGGTTTTTATAATGGTTTGGCTTTTCACCGGGTGATACCGGATTTTGTGATCCAGGGCGGTTGCCCAAATGGGAATGGCAGCGGTGGTCCCGGTTATACCATACCGTGTGAAACCAAAGCACCTAAACAATATCATGACAGGGGAGTGATATCAATGGCACACCGGGGCCCGAATACAGGAGGATCACAATTTTTTATTTGCCACAGCAGGAATAACACTTCCCATCTGGATGGTGTACATACCTGTTTTGGAAAAGTAATTGAGGGATTGGATGTAATTGATGATATAAGGGCGGGAGACACAATTGAAAAAATAATATTGACCTGATAAAAAGTTATCAGATTTATACAAAAATGCCTTTCAGAAATGAAAGGCATTTTTGTATAATGGTTGTAAAATAAAAACTGAAATGTAAATGACAGCGCTTGTGCGGTTTACAGCCATTGTACATTTCAGCGATATCAGATTTAATAATCGTGTTGTATAAATTTAAAAAGAAGCAGCCACGTGCAGTATTCAAAACTGTTAAAACAAGCGTGAATGAAATGTTATACTGCAAGGAAATAATGTTTTAAGGAGAAACCCTGCATATGCTTCCTTGCCTATTAAGTACCGTTAAAAAACGGTAGAAAATTCGGTGATTTCACCATTGGTTTTATCTTTTTGAAAGAGCAACTTTACACCATAGAATACAGTTATTACCACTACTTAACATACAACCAACTTCCCGGAAGGACTGCTGCAACTGTCTGGAGTGTATTAATGTTGCGGCGGTCCTGCCGGGAACTACCTGTAAAGGTTAGCCGGTTTTTACGGATGCTGCCACGGGATAACAAGGCAGTACTCCGTAACCGGTGATCTGTTCAAAAACTTTTATTGAAACAACATTTACTGTAATGTCAAATTTCAAAAGCAGTATCAATTAATGCAGCCTGTTCCTTTGCATGCATTTTAGCGTAGCCCGTAGCAGTAGAAGCGCTGGCAGGGCGGCTGATTATATAGAAATTGATATTTTGTAAATTCATACGCATAAAAGTAGCTGCACCCATATTCAATGGCTCCTCCTGCACCCAATGCCAGATAGCTTTGCTGTATTTTTTATACAACTCGTCCAGCTGCGCCTGTGGCAAAGGATAAACCTGCTCCAGCCTTATGATCGCAATATCTTTCCTGTTTTCTTTTTGCTGTTTTTCTGCCAGGTCAAAATAAACTTTGCCTGAACATAACAATACTTTTTTCACACCACTTGAATCATTTATAAAACTATCATCAATCACTTCCTTAAAATCACCGGTGGTAAATTCATCTTCATGGCTATATGTACCGGGGTAACGAAGATTTGCTTTAGGTGAAAAATTAACTAATGGTTTCCTGAAAGGCCATGCCAGCTGCCTGCGTAAAGCATGAAAGAAATTAGCGGCAGTTGTTATATTGGTAATAACAATATTCAATTCGGCACACATTTGTAAAAAACGTTCCATTCTTGCGCTGCTGTGCTCAGGCCCCTGTCCTTCATAACCATGCGGCAGTAACATGGTAACGCCATTCATCCTGTTCCATTTCTGTTCGCCTGCAGCGATAAACTGGTCTATCATTGTTTGTGCCCCATTGCAAAAATCACCAAACTGTGCTTCCCAGATAACCAATGCATTTGGATTTGCCATTGCATAGCCATATTCAAAACCCAGCACGCCATATTCACTCAATAATGAATTATAAATGCGAAAGCGCCCTGTTGTTCCTTCAATACCTCTTAGACGGCTGTAAGGCTTATTCGTTGTCTCATCCTGCAATACAGCATGGCGATGAGAGAAAGTACCACGGCGAACATCTTGCCCACTCATTCTTACATCTTTTCCATCTAAAAGCAAACTTCCATATGCCATCAGTTCTCCTGTAGCCCAGTCTACTTTCTTTTCATCATTGTACAATTTTACTTTGTCCTGTATGATCTTTTCCACTTTTTTCAATGGCTTAAAATCAGCAGGCCATTTCATAATAGATTGAAATATTTTTTTGAAGCTTTCATTGCTGATGGCAGTGGAGGGAGAGGCTTTAAAATCCTCAGCAGTTGCTTTTCTTAAACTTTTCCATGCCAGTTCCGGGGCCTGGTAGTGATAAGGAAGTGGATTTTGTTTTACTTCATCCAAACGTTCCTGCAGATCAGTCCAGAACTTTTTCTCCATTTCTTTTGCAAGGTCTTGTGCATCTGCCTCACCATTGCTCAGTAAAAACTTTGTATATACTTCCCGTGGATTGGGATGTTTGTCTATAAGAGCGTATAACTGCGGCTGTGTAAATTTCGGGTCATCACCCTCGTTATGTCCATGCTTTCGGTAGCATACCATATCAATGAATACATCGCAGTTAAATTCCTGCCTGTAACGTGTTGCTGTTTCAACACATTTAATCACTGATTCTGCATCATCACCATTCACATGCAGTACCGGTGCCTGCACCATTGCTGCCAGCGAAGTGCAGTAATCAGATGTTCTTGCATCATCGAAGTCAGTAGTAAAACCGATCTGGTTATTAATTACGAAATGGATGGTGCCACCTGTATAATAACCTTTCAATCCGCTCATTTGCAAAACTTCGTACACAATACCCTGTCCGGCTACTGAAGCATCACCATGAATAAGTATTGGCAAGATCTTATCATAATCGCTGGCATACATTACATCGGCTTTGGCCCTGCTAAACCCTACCACCACAGGGTCCACCGCTTCAAGATGTGAAGGATTGGGCATCAGTTTCAGGTGCATGGTTTTTCCATCTGCAGTTTGCACCTCACTACCGTAACCCATGTGATATTTTACATCACCACTGCCCATTGTTTGATCAAGCGTAGCTGTGCCTTCAAATTCACTGAATATTTGTTCATAGGTTTTGCCCATGATATTTGCCAGTACATTCAATCTTCCACGGTGTGCCATGCCAATCACCACTTCTTCAACACCTCCATTGGCGGCCATTGTAATAATAGCATCCAAAGCTGCAATGGTTGTTTCACCACCTTCCAGTGAGAATCTTTTTTGTCCTATATATTTTGTGTGAAGGAATTTTTCAAACATTACACCCTGGTTCAGCTTTTCCAGTATCCTTTTCCTTTTTTCCAATGGTAAGGGTTGCTGAAATTCTTTTTCCATTGCGTTGGTAAGAAAATCGATCTTTTTCTGGTCGCTGATATATTTGAATTCAATACCAATATGGGTGGCATAACACTTTTCCAGGTAAGCCTGGATATTTCTCAATGTCGTGGGGCCAAGACCTAAGAGATTACCTGCATTATAGGTAGCATCCAGATCGGCTTCTGTAAAACCATAAAATTCCAGCTCAAGGTTGGCTCCCCGGTCTTTTCTTTTACGGATAGGATTTGTTTTTGCTAAAAGGTGACCTTTATTCCTGTATCCCAGTATCATACGGTATGCCCGTATCTCTTTCATCCAGTCAATTCCAGATTCTTCTTTGCTCTTCGGAGCCGTAGCAGCACCTATTGCACTGCCTCCATTTGCATTAGAAATGGCAAAATCAAACCCGTCAAAAAATTTTCGCAGGTCGGCATCAATACTATCAGGGTTTTTAACGTATTCCTGGTATAAATTTTCAATGTAAGCAGGATGAGAACTGGTGATATACTGGAAATCCTTCATAGTTAGGGGAATTATCAATTTGGGACGACAAAGTTAATAGATTAAAACGGCGGTTTTGACATTAATCTTGGCTTGTTGGGAACTAACCGGCTCTAAAAACGCCTGAATTAGGCTTAAATTTTGGCTTTTTTGAAAAAACCTTTCCTTTCGCTGCTTGCTTTTTGTTTCATTCCCCTATCTTTGCAGCCCAAAATTAGAAATAACAATGGCAAACCATTCAGCTACCAAGAAAGATGTACGTCAGAGCCGTAAGCGTAACGAACGTAACCGTTATTATGGTAAAACTACCCGTAACGCTATCCGTGACCTGAGGGCAATAGATAAAAAAGGTGATGCTGCTAAAGAATTACCATCGGTTGCATCAATGATCGATAAATTAGCTAAAAGAGGTACAATTCATAAAAATAAAGCTGCTAACCTTAAGAGCAAACTGGCTAAAAAGGTAAACGCTTTAGCTAAGTAATTTTTAATACCTGTTTCAAAATATTCAGGCCTGTCAAGATAATTGACAGGCCTTTTTTAATGTATAGTATTGTTAACAGATCTTATCCCAGTGCATCCAGTTTCTTTTGCAGTACTTTTTTATCTGGTTGTGTTTTTGCTAATGAGATCGCCTGGCGAAAATATTGTTTTGCTTTTTCATTATTGATATCGCTGTACAATTCTCCCAATAAAGCAAAATAAAACTGGTTGTTGATAAGATTTAGTTTTTCCGCTTCAGCGATAGCCTCTTCTTTACTGTTGGCTTTTGAAAGAGCATAGGTCCTGTTAAGTGCAGCAACAGGAGAGTATTCAATTTGCAGCAAATGATTATAAAGCTGTAAAATCATTTCCCATTTTTCTTTTGTATCATTTTTTTTGGTACTCCAATATGCAATAGATGCTTCAAGATGATATTTGGAGATATGCTCACCAACAGATGCACATTTTAAAAAGTAAATGCCTTCATTGATCAGCTCCATATTCCAAAGATTGCTGTCCTGGTCTTCGTATAAAATCAGTTCCCCTTTTTTACCAATTCTTGCATCAAATCTTGATGCCTGGAAGCACATTAGTGCCAATAGAGCATTTGTTTTTGAAGTATTAGTAAATTTATTTTTTACCAGCATGTTACATAATCGCATTGCTTCAATACAAAGCTCTTTCCTTATGAGGCTGTCATTGTGAATGGAATAATAACCTTCGTTGAACAACAGGTAGATTGTAGCTAAAACTGATTCTAAACGATTATCAATTTCTCCGGGAGAAGGAAGTTCAATCGCTATATTTTCTTCTTTTAATTTTTGCTTTGCCCTTAACAGGCGTTTGTTGATGGTTTCTTTGTTTGTAAGAAAAGCGTCAGCGATCTCTTCAATGCCAAAGCCGCAAAGTATACGAAGTGATAAAGCGATCTGCGCTTCTTTTGAAATGGAAGGATGACAAACTGCAAACATCATCTGCAGCTGGCTGTCGCTGATGTTATGATCGGAAAGGTCTATTTCTGCCTCATACACATCCTCATTTGATCTTTTTAGCTGCGCTGAAATTTTATTTTTGAAAAGATTATTTCTCTGCAAATAGCTCTTTGACTTATTTTTTGCCACTGTATACAACCATGCCACAGGATTTTCAGGAACTTTTGTAAGTGACCAGGTTTGTGCTGCTGTGGCAAAAGTATCACTGGCAATATCCTCTGCTATTTCAATTTCATCAAATCCAAAATGTTTGCATAACACAGCAACAATTTTCCTGTATTCTGTCCGAAACAAATGAGGTATTATTTCTGGTTGCTGCATGACTAATAATAAAGGTGTACGGGATAATATTTACCCGTACACCGATTTTTTTAATGAACACCATCTCCCTTTACAATTTTTCTCACTTCCACAGTATTGCCTTCTCCCTGTAGTACGGGACAGCCTTTGGCAAACTCAACTGCTTCATCAACTGAGCCCGCTTTTACAATAACATAGCCACCGATCGTTTCTTTTATTTCACCAAAAGGCCCATCGGTTACAACATTGTTATGGTGTACTACTTTGGCACCATCAAAAGGAAGGCCATTGCCACCAACAAATTTGTTCTGTGCAGCAATACCACCGATCCAGTCCATTGTTTGTTTCATCCACACCTGTATTTGTTCAGGTGAGGCTACTTTGTGTCCGTCTTCGTGACGGAAGATCAGCATGAATTCGTTCATTGTAATTTTTTTGTGCCTGCCTTTAAGCAAGCTGTTAGTGAATGTATGAATTATACATCTATAACAAATGATACGGCAAAAATTGGACAACCTTATAAAAATTGTCCGGGTGGTTATATTTAACCACTTATCATCAGAAATTGTGGGGTCAAAAAAAATATACCCGGATAGAAGCTACCTTTGGCATTATTGTAGTCTAAGCGTTACATGAATAATTTATTTATGATGAAGCCTGTTGCCCTGTTACTATTTTTATGTTGTAGCGCATTCGTATCCTCCGCCCAGCAGAATACAATAAAAGCGTCATTAACCGATATTACTGATAATAAGCCGGTAAAGGGCGCAACTGTTTCTCTCTTGTTACGTAAAGATTCCTCACTTGCAGCATCAACCGTATCTGATTCGCTGGGCAATTTTGAATTTATTGATCTGTCAATTGATAGTTTTATCATCAAAGCAGAAGCAGTTGGCTACCAGGATTATTTAGCATTTGTTTTTTTAAAGGAAGGTGAAAATGATCTGGGTAATTATGCAATGGACAGGAGAGGAAAGGACCTCGAAAATGTAACAATCGTTACAAAAACTCCACTGGTATCACAAAAAGGAGACACAGTACAATATAATGCCAGCCAGTATAAAACCCAGCCTGACGCAACAGCAGAAGATCTTATAAAAAAAATGCCGGGTATTACTGTAGATAAAGCAGGTACTGTAACTGCACAGGGCGACCAGGTAAAAAAAGTAACAGTGGATGGTAAAGATTTTTTTGGCGATGATGCGACAGCTGCTTTAAAGAACCTGCCGGCTGAAGTGATAGATAAGATACAAGTGTTTGATAAATTAAGCGACCAGGCACAGTTTACCGGTTTTGATGATGGCAACTCAGTAAAGTCGATAAACATTGTAACAAAAACAGGCATAAAGAACGGGCAATTTGGAAGAGTGTATGCAGGCTATGGTACTGATGACCGTTATACAGCAGGTGGTAATGTAAGTTTTTTTAAAGGCGACAGGAGACTATCATTTGCAGGATTGTTCAATAATGTGAACCAGCAAAATTTTAGCAATGAAGACCTGCTGGGTGTTACAAGCAGTAGTGGAAACAGCGGCCGGCAGGGTGGTGGTGGCAACCGTGGTGGAGGAAGTAACCGTGGTGGTGGCAATGTGGGCAACGCCAATAACTTTTTAGTAGGCCAGCAAAATGGTATCAGTACCACTAATTCTTTTGGTGTGAATTACGGAGACAAATGGGCGAAAAAAATAGATGTAACCGGCAGTTACTTTTTCAATGACAGCAAAACCAATAATGAACAGTTAAGCAATGCTGAATATTTTCAGAAGGATACTGCCAGTCAACTCTATGATGAAAAAACAATTTCAGGTTCTGATAATTTTAATCACAGAATAAATCTGCGGATGGAATATAAACTGGATTCTTTTAACTCATTTATTTTTACCCCTTCCATCAGCTTTCAAAAAAATACCAATGATAATAATGTAAACGGTACCCGCTATTATACATTAAATGATCTGATCAGCAGTACGAAATATAACCGCAACAGTAATACTTCAGGGTTTAATACAAACAACAATTTGCTTTACCGGCATGCTTTTGCAAAAAAAGGAAGGACACTCTCTGTCAATCTTGGCATCGGAGGTAATCATAAAGAAGGAGATATTTTGTTACAATCCATTAACCAATATTTTGATACCACCAATGTGAGTGATTCAATACAGCAGCAAACATCACAACTGGTGAATGGGACAAACTACTCAGGTAATATTGCCTACACTGAACCAATAGGCAAACAGGGACAATTACAGTTTAATTATTCTCCCGCTGTATCAAAAAATAGGTCAGATCAGCAGGTGTATGAATACGATAAGCTAACAAATAAGTATGCTCTTTTCGATACTGCTTTATCAAATAAGTTTGATAATACAGTAACCAGTCATAATGCAGGTGTTACTTACAGGGTAGGGGCAAAGGATAATATGTTTTCGGTGGGGCTTTCTTATAAGTACACTCAACTGAACAGTGAGCAGGTCTTTCCGAAACAGGCAACGGTAAACAGGTCATTCAATAACCTGTTGCCTAACTTAACATGGAGAAGAAAATTTTCTGCTAAAAGCAGTCTTAATATTATGTATCGTGCAAACACTAATGCGCCTTCTATCTCACAGCTGCAGAATGTAATTAATAACAGTAACCCTTTATTTTTAACAACAGGTAACCCTGACTTAAAACAACAGGTTTCTAATACATTGAGTGCAAGATATACTTTTACAAATACAGCAAAAGGCCAAAGCTTTTTTGCCAATGTGTATTTGCAGCAGGTTAATAATTATATCGCTAACGCCAATTATATAGCTAAAAAGAATGATACACTTGATAACGGGATCATTTTGTATGAAGGAGCACAACTTACAAAACCTGTTAACCTGGATGGTTACTTCAGCCTCAGGTCTTTCTTAACCTATGCAATGCCCTTGAAGTTCATTAAATCAAATATCAATCTTAACGGAGGTTTTACATGGGCAAAAACTCCTGGTATTGTAAATGATGCAAAAAGTATCACCAACAATTATACTTATTCCGGTGGTGCTGTTATTGCAAGCAACATCAGTGAGTATGTTGATTTTAATTTATCATACAATGTGAATTTTAATGTGGCAAGAAATTCCATCGTATTACAGCAGAACAACACTTATACAATGCAGAGCACAGGGTTGCAATTAAATCTTTTATCAAAAAAAGGATGGTTCATTCAAAATGATATCAGCAACCAGTCATATAGTGGTTTAAGCAGCGGCTTCAATCAAAATTATTGGTTATGGAATGCAGCTATAGGTAAAAAGTTTTTAAATAAGAAGCAGGCTGAATTGAAATTATCGGTGTTTGACCTGCTGAAACAGAACAGGAGCATTACCCGTACGGTTACTGACAGCTATATTGAAGACGTGCAAAACCAGGTGCTCACTCAATATTTCATGCTTACTTTTTCTTACAAGCTTAAAAATTTTGGAACACCACCAGCGAATAATCAAAAAGGCAATAGGCAGCGTGGTATGGATGGTCCCGGTTTTTAATTATTTTTATTTATAAAGAGAAAATAAAAAAATGCTGGCCTTCAAATGTTTTTACCACAACATTGCTTTCACCCATAAAAGAAGTAAGGCCTTTCAAGCCACTTGTTTTTAATTGTTTTATCCTTTCAGCAGCATTCATACTAAAATAAGTTACAGCCGGGTAATCAAAATGATCAGTCTGGTGAAGACCAATGATCATCAAACCATCTGAAAGTATAGCATGTGGATATGGGTCGCTCATTTCTGCCGATGATTTAAAACCCAGTTTCTTCCAGAACGCAACAGAAGTTTTAATATCCTTAACCGGGTGTGCAAACTCACCAAAAGCACCACATTGTTTGTTAGGGTATTTGTCTGTGTTGCCAAAATCTTCCTGCTTCATCGTAAGTAAAGTAATGCCTGTGGGTTGTGTAAAAGCACCTACGTTATTTGCAAGCATGATGTCAAATCCGTCAGGACTTCTAAAGTAATATCTCTTTATAATATCCGAAGCATTTGGCTTTTTTGTAAACACAATACTGTCTTTTTCAAGATTAGCAACTACCTTCTCCAACTCGTTCACATAATAAGTAAGGCCGATATAAGGTTTGGGATCCTGGCGCATCATAATGAGTAAGCTTCCATCACTCACCTGCGCCCATGGTACAGGAAAACTGTTAGACGCAATCTTTGGGAAACCCAGTTTTTCATACACGGCTACTGATGAATCAAGATTGGGTGTGGTTACATATACACAAGCGATATCACCAAGCTTTGATTGTGCATTCGACACAGTTAGCAATGATACACCTACAACGAACAGGAATATTTTTTTCATAAAACTTTTATTGACGGGTTGGGCCAATAAAAGTACGGGTTTAAAAAATTATTTCACAGTTATCCTTATTCCTTCACTGTGACTGGTAAACTCAGGCGCATACATGCATTGTATGGTTGTAATGCCATTACTGAAATCGCCTTCATGAGTTACGAACAAAGGATATTCAAAAACATAAGTGCCCCTGTTAAGCCAGTTAAAGAAAAAGTTGGTGCTGGCATCTTTGGTTGTTTCATAATAGCCAAGACCGTCCTGGTATTTGTAACCGCTTAATACATTTACAGGCTCCATACAAGCGGCCCTCATATCTTTCATGTGCACATATTCCATATCACGGTCAACACGAAGTTCTATTCTAACTTTTACTTTATCACCCACTTTTAGTTGAGCGCCATTTTCAATTGCATCAAGTACCGGGCCTTTGTCTGTGTTTCGTTCAACAAATAATTTCTTCACCAGCTTTAATGGTGTTTCTGCTGAAGTGATCTTATCGAGGTCTTCAAAATATTGCCAGTAAACAGATCCCCATGAAGTTGATTGTTTCATGGTTGAATTGTTCAATGGCTGTATGGTTACATTGATATTTCCCATTCCTGGTTTTACATCTTTACCTTCAATCTTTTCTTTGAAATAACCAGTGCCAGCTTCTTCATTATCACTTTTAATTGTTGTACTTCCTAAATTGATTGTTACTTCTTTTTCTTCTTTTAACCAATCGCTGCCATTTAAGAGTAAAGCATAACAGGCTTCTGCAGTAGCTTTTGTTGTTCCCCAGTTTTGTGTTTGTTTTTGTTTCAGCAACCATGTTTTCAGGTCATCAATTGTGGCTTGGTTTTTATCGATCTCTGTAAAGGCTTCGATAATCAATGCCTGGCTTTCTATTGGCGCCTGGTGCCAGAACCAGCCACGGTTGGTCCAGTCTTTCCAGTACATACCCAGCTCTTCGTTACTGATGCTGTTTTCCTTTAAAGATTGAATGATGACTTTTGGGGTTTTTGTATCTCCATTTCTTTGTAATGATAATGCGATCATCGCCTGCATATACTTACCGTTACTAAGCCAATATTTTTTTGCCTGTTGCAGGTAATAGTCAACTGCTTTTTGCGATGCCTCATTAATAAGAGTTTCAGTAAAGAAACTACGCATGTATAAATATTGAATGGCTGTATAACTAAGATTATTCTGCCTCAATTTTATTTTGTTCTTTATCAAATTATCATACTCTTCTTTTATTTTTTTATCAAGATAGGGAATGGCTTTTTTTACTATCGCCATAATATCTTTTTGTTGCTGGCTTTCGTTAATGGATAAAGCATTCAGTTTTTTCAGGTGGCCGATGCCGGTGATGATGTATTGAGTGATATACCTGTCATCGGGTCCGCCTTTGAACCAGACAAAACCTCCGTTGCTGCTCTGCATCTCTTTCAGTTTGTTTATAGCTTTATTTGTTTCATTGCTCATCTTCACCATATCAAATAACAGGACAATGTTTTTCTTTTGCTGTGTTTCGTTTTGTGCATCTATCACCCAGGGTGTTTCCTGTAATAAAGCGGATTTCAATTCTTCATTTTTTTGAAGATTAGAAAGCAAGGCAGCTGTATCAGCTGTTTTCCATTTTTCAAACACAGCTTTTAGTTTGGGAATTGAATTGGTTACATAAGAAGCCAGTGTATTGGCATAATACCGGTTGAATGTTTGCTCTGCACATTCGTAAGGATATTCCATTAAATACGGTAATGCCTGTACTGCATACCAGGCAGGATTGCTTGTGTATTCTACAGTCAAAGCATGATTGCTGATAGTTTTGCTGTTGCTACTGTTGATTAGTTTTTCAAATTTGAAATCTTTTTTGGTTACGTTTCTCAAATTCAAAGGAATGCTTTCTGTAACCAATACCCTGTTGGTGAGAACAGGCAATGCCATTTCTTCACCATCGCTGAAAGTTTCACCAGCCTGATAATTTGGAACGGTGGCAATTGCTTTTACCCTGTACAGCAAAGCGCTGTTGAAGTTTTTGGGGATCTCAATAGCAAATTTTACCGACACACTTTGATTGGGCCATGTGGTAAAAGATTGCGCGGATGAAATATTTTTAAAGAGATTATCAACCGGCTTATTAGTAGCAGCATCAAATAATTCAAGCGTAACGGTTCCTGAAAAGAATGTATCCAGTAAGTTTACAATCTTGGTGCTGAATTCCATTTTATCACCTTCTCTCATAAACCTTGGTGCATTCGGCTGAACCATTAATGGCTTTTGTGTTACCAATGTTTTTTCTGTATAACCGCTTTTCAGGTCTTTTGTGTGAGCAAGCGTCATCAGCTTCCATTGTGTTAATGCTTCAGGCATGATAACACTAAAAGAAACATTACCTTCTGCATCGGTTGTTAAGTCAGGAAAGAAGAAAGCTGTTTCATTGAAATTTTTGCGAATTTGGATATTTTCATTATTGGGCGCCTTGTTAGGAGTTTCTTCTTCCTTTTCATCAGGTAAAGTTTTTTGTCCAATCACATTTCCTGAAGAGTCATATGTACCATCTCCTCTTAACTTTGTTTCCATTGCCTGCGCCGCTGGTGCTGCACTCATAGACTCAGCTTTATCGTATTCAAAATTATAAGCTCCTTTTTTATAATATCTCTCTCTAAACATGTTCCCCGAATAAGAGCCAATTAATTGATCATAAGATTTATTTATATCGAGGTAATTTGTTCTTTCGGTATTATGTTCTTCTGCGATGATCTTTTCAAACCCAATATTATTCCATACCGTTGTTCTGAAATAAGCAAAACCTGCGTGCCAGCCTTCAACCTGGTTGTTCATATCAGGGAAAATATTTATCCTGCTCCAGCCATGTCCTTTAAACTGATCCAAACTTGCATCATACATTCCCGCCAGCATTTCAGCGCTCACTTTTTCTCCTTTATTTCCACTAATTGTTACCGTCCATTTTTCATTAGTACCCGGTAATAGTTTATCACGGAATGTTTGGTAAGAGATACTGAGTTCTTTATTACTCCAGGGAATATTAAAACTTTCATCTCCGCTGTACACACGGTTGTGTTTTATAAAAACATAATTCATGGCAATACCACCACGGTCATTTTCAGTTACAGCAATCTCATTTGTAAAAGATCTATTTTGTTCTATAGCAGGATAATTAACTTCTGTAACGTTATTCATTTTTGCAATGCTGTGAATGAGCCACACATTATCAAAACCTGTTTTAATATCGTATTTAATAGTTTCACCTGGCTCGGCTTTTTGTTTTGTGACATTTACAGTAATTGGGTCTGTTTTGTTTTCTCCGTTGCCAGTTAGCAAAATATACTTCTCTGTCTTAACATCTTCACCATATTTATCCTTTGTAGCAGCAATGACTTTGTACCAGCCAGCTTTCCATTTCCCATTTTCAATTTTCCATTCTTTATTGCTGCTATCTGTTTTATCAAAAATTTTATCGCCTGTTAAATAATTCTTTACTTCATTTTCACTTGCATATACATCATAAGGGAAGTAGGAATAGTATTCATCCTTACTCATTACATACTGGTCGGGTTGATCCCAATATCTTTCCCTGAAAATTTTGCCGGGGCTTTTTAATTGATGAATTGTTACTGTTATGTTTGCTTTCTCTTCAATATCATTGAGGTTAGTACTTTTCACCAAAATATTTTTCATGCTGTCGGCTGGAAGTTTGTCATCTAATTTTATTTCCAGCTGTAATGACTGGTATGCAACTGCAACAGAAGTTTCACCGCTTCTTGTTTCACCATTCAGGTCAGTAACATCAGCATTCACTTCGTAATAAAAAGTTGGCTGGTCCTTTTTATCAATACTTTCGTCAGGTAATGCTTTAAATCTGATGGTAAATTCTCCTTTACTATCTGTTACAGCTGTACCATTTGTTATTTCTACTTCTTCATTTCGTCCATAAGGTGGCCATATTTTTCTTCCACGGCGTACATAGCCCCATTCCCACCAGGGTTGATAGCGTACTTTCCGCACAACACGATACTTTACCGCAGCACCATCTATATTGTTACCTGCATAAGCTTTTGCGATGCCTGTAACTTTTATACTGTCATTTACCCGGTAAGTGCCGGAAGGCTTTTTAACTTCTACAGAGAACTTTGGCCGTTTGTATTCTTCTACGCTGAATGAATGATAACCATTGCCGGCAGAATCAAACAAACTGAATTGCCCGTTCAAAGAGCCTTCAGGTAATTTAAATGAACCATGGTAAGAACCATATTCATTGGTTGTCATTTTTAACTCGTTAAGCTTTTGTCCGTTCGCATCTTTTAATTGTATAGTTGAGTTGAATGCCGCGATCACTTTACTGTCTGCGACTTTGCTTGCCTTATTGATGACTATGCCTTTGAAAAAAACTGTTTGACCGGGACGATAAATAGAACGGTCAGTAAATAAAAATGTTTGTGTTGTTTCCTTTGGTTGTTCATAAGAGTTGTAACTATAATAATCATTGTTGTTCTCATCCATAAACAATTCATCACTGCCGCTGGTTATTTGTAATTGAATGGTACGGTATTCTTTTGTTTTCTTCAGCTTGAACAAACCATTTTTATCTGTTGTGTATTGCTCCGCTTTTATCTCTTCGTAGCGGCTGGTATTGTAATTGTATTTTGATTCCCATACCTGCACTTTGCTGTTTACCAGGGGTTGACCATTATCCCGGTTCAGTACATAGTAATCAATGTCGTTGTTGTGGATATAGCTGATGTTGCTAACATAAGTAAGCTGTTTGGCAATAATGTTTTTATCCAATGAAAAGTTTTCATCAATACTCGCCAGTAAAAAGTAAACACCGTTGTCAACTGCATCCACTTTTATTTCTGTTGAGTGCTGCTGGTAATCGAGTGGATCAGGCAAGGTAACATTCCAGCTTTTTATTGGTTTCATTGCAATGTAGCCCTGCCACATTTTATCGTAGTCTCTGCGGTCAAACTTTTTTATTTCATCCCTTGATGTTTTTATCAAACGGAAATAAACCGTTTTTACATTCTTATATTTCACCAGTGTGCGGAAAGGCTGCAATGGCACATTTACTTTTTCACTTTCCAAACTTAATGATGGTTGTAAAATACTATTGAGCAGGTTTTGTGCGTTGATGCCGCCTTCACTTTGGGGATATTTTTTTATGGCAGCTTCCAGTAATTCTTTGGCCCTTTTTATTTCATACTGGTTATCTGTTTTGGTGAAAGGATCAAAACTTTGTCCTTTGTCGTAGTAGATCTTTGCCCTTAAATACATTGCCTGTGCAGAGGCTTCGTAACTGGGATATTTTTCTTCAATATTCTTTAAGGCGCTCTCGTACAATTTTTCTTTGTCTTCGTTTACGGCATATTGATATACAAAATTCAGGCGTATCAGGTCTGCGTCTAACAAGCCATCAGCTTTTGTATCAGCAATATGCCAGGTCAAAATATGCCGGAGCAGTTCCAGTGCATGATAATGGAAGGAAGCGGTGTCTTTAGTCTTGAAACGGTGCTGTGCAAATTCAGATGCAGGAGCAAAGACAAGCGGATCGTTAATAGTGAATTGATATGCTGGTTTTATAACATCTCTTTCGTCCGTCATAAAATAATCCAGTGCCCTGAACACCAGAAAATCATACAGGGTGGGACGGAGGTTTCTTGTGTTTTTTCCTTTGATAATAACCGCATCAAAACCGTCCAGTTTTGTTGCTTTTAAAACTTCTTCTGTCCTTATATCCAATGATGCTTTATAGAGTGCTGTTATTGCTGCATGTAATTTTTCTAAACTCCACGTGCTAATGTCCCTGCTTTTTTCTTCCTTTAGTTGAGTACGGTTGTAAAATTGCCAGCGATGATTTTGTAAATATTGCCACATCATTTCCGCCTGCATACTTTGCAAAATATTTTTAGCAGGAGCTTTTGCTTTTGCAATGAGCGTATCAACAAAAAAAATATTTTTCTCCTGGCTGTCTTCTTCTGTCATGTTCCTGTACCTGATCTGGTACATGCATGCTTTTATCTGCTGTGCATCATTTTTATCCTGTATGGCAAGGTTATAGATGTTTATTACTTCTTTTAATGCAGAAGCGGTGAGGCCTTTCTTTTCATACGTCTCTACTTTTTTCCACTGTTCTGGATATTCTTTATTTTTTTGACCTATTGATATATTCACGATTGCGGTAACAGATAAGAGAAGAAGGATCGTTTTTTTCAGGAGCATGGTTGAATGATTTACTTACAAGATACAATTTGTTATAAAGTGGTTGCAGTGTTTCAAATATAATAACTGTATTGAGATGAAGAGTAGTTGCTGATTACATAAATTACAGGTTATTTTTTCTTTAACTATTTATTATGTTTTAAAAACAAGTCAACGGCACAGGGTTTGAAAATTATAAAACAAAATCAAAAATTATGAAACAGACATTTACCCTCTTAACCGCCGTTCTTATTTCGCTGAGCTCATTTGCTTATCCTGTCTTTTCAAAGATTAGTATCAGCAGTACGACCAATTCGTCTTTAAGAGTAATGGTTGACGGCAATCGTTACAAAGCAAATAATAACTCAGTTGTTATCAGCAACCTTCAACAAGGATATCACAATGTTAAGATCTACCAGCTGGTACGTAATTCCAGGCCTTCCGCATATGGAAATAACAGCAATTACAGGCTGTTGTATAGCTCTAACGTGTATGTAAAACCGCAATATCATGTTGATATCATTATCAACCGGTTTGGTAAAGCCTTTATTGATGAACAACCAATAAACGCAGCTTATTATAACGATGACGACGATTGGGATGACGATGACTGGAATGATAATAACTGGAACAACAGTGAGTACAATACAGGAATGGCAATGAACAGCCAGTTGTTCAATAACTTTAAACAAAGTATAAGTAATGAGAGTTTTGATAATACGAGGATTAATATCGCCAAACAGGTAATTGGCACGAATTATTTTACAACAGCGCAAATAAAAGAGCTGCTTCCTTTGTTCAGTTTTGAAGGTAATAAACTGGAGATTGCAAAGTATGCGTATAAAAATACGCTTGATAAGAACAATTATTTTTCAGTTGCTGATTGTTTTACTTTCAGCAGTAATAAGGACGAGCTGTTGCGGTATATACAGAATTACAGGTAATCTTATAAAATTTTAAATAAAGGGCTCTCACTAATGTTGAGAGCCCTTTTATGTTGTATTCTACAAAGCACACGAAGAAATACTAAGAAATAGCTTTGTTGACTTTGTGCCTTTGTGGGATACAATATATTTGTGCGAAAAACGGGCATGGATAATAATACTTACACTATTCCACTCCGCTACCGCAAAATGGAGAACCTGCATATTGTATTTTGGCTGATGAAAGACATTAGCTGGTGTATGATATGGAAACCGCTGGGCATCACAATGATAATCCCCACACTAACGATCGCCATCATTATTGCATACCGTACACGTCAATACATGAGCGAGGTTTGCCATAATATTGCAATCGCTTTCTGGATATCGGCCAACTCCTACTGGATGATAAGTGAATTCCTCCATTTTGACACGCATGTATTATTTGCTGCCTATACTTTTAAACACCTTGCCATTATTCCATTTGTATTGGGGGCATTGCCATTAATATACTATTACCTGTGGTGGAGGCCGGCGCACCGGGGAGTGAGTGAAACAATGTAGAACATATTGGGGTTAAAAAACTTCAGAGCCTTGCAATATTGTTTTTAAGGGCGTACATCACCAGTCCCACCCTTGTTTTAGCATTCAATTTTTTAAAAAGTGCATCCCTGTACGAATCAACCGTACGGGCGCTTACAGATAGTTTATCCGCAATTTGCTTATACGTCAATTCAGAACAAAGCAGCTTAAGAAACTCGGTTTCTTTATCATGAAGTGAAACAAGTGTATTGATGTCATCATTAGCATCACCCATTTTATTAATGGCATGTATCAATTTCCCATTCAGCAATTCTGAATAATGAATCCCTTCGGTCATCAACGCTTCAATGGCCTCCTGCAGTTGAAGAGGACGGCAATCTTTTAAAATATATCCCCTGGCTCCGCTTTTAAGCATACGTATAATAGCACTCTCGTTATCGTACATGCTTAATGCAAGCACTTTTACTTCAGGATGATTGTTACGTAACCATTCTGTTGTTTCACAGCCATCCATTTCAGGCATATTGATATCCATTAAAACTATATCAGGTAATTTTCGTGGATTAATTTTTTTTATCAGGTCTTTTCCGTTATCAGCTTCAAACATAACTGTATGCCCCAGGGTTTTTATCAGTTCTGCAAGGCCGTTTCGAAGGAGAACGTGGTCATCGGTTAACGCAATAGTAGCCATAGTTCGTGGTTAGAGGTTCATCAGCATAACTTGTTTCAATCTGTTGATTGTAACTGCAAATGAATGTAAGAAAAAAATGGCACTCATCAAAAACTAAGTGTGTGTTCTCTCACATTATAACTGCACTACCCCGGTGCGTACGGCGAACATGGCCAGCCCGATCCTTGATTTTACGTTTAATTTTTCAAACAGGTTTTCACGGTGGTTATCTAATGTGTGAGGGTTGATACGCATTTTGTCGGCAATTTCTTTATAAGTTAATTCTGTGCAAATGAATTTTAAGAGCTCAATTTCCAAATCACTAAGCTCCACTGCATTTTTTATTTCATTGTCACGTTCATACAGGTTGCCAATAACGTTCATCATTTTACTGTTAACCAGTTCTGAATAATAATATCCTCTTGTAAATAATGCATTCAATGCCTGGGTTAATTCCGAAGGATCGCTGTCTTTAAGAATATAGCCTTTGGCGCCGTTCTTTATCATTTTTATGATCGCCGTTTCTGTGTCGTACATACTTAATGCCATTACAGCAATTCCGGGGTGATTATTTTTTAGCCAGAGTGTTGTTTCGTATCCATCCATCTCAGGCATATTGATATCCATTAGCACAAGTTCCGGCTGTTCTCCACGCTCAAGTGATTGTATGAATTCCCTGCCATTGGCTGCTTCTGTCACTACGGTATGTCCCAGGCTTCTCACCAAAGCAGCAAGTCCTTTTCTTAAAAGGGTATGATCGTCAACTAATGCAATACGTGCCATGATTTCAATTTTGATATAAACTAAATTTCAGGATTATCTATTTCCACACATATGAGAGTTCCTTTTCCCGGGGTTGATGTAATATTCAGTTTTCCCCCAATTAACCTTGCCCGGTCTTTCATATTCTTTAAGCCAATGCCGGTGTCAGCTTCCTGTAAAGCAGCTGCATCAAAACCATCGCCGTCATCTTTTATCTGCATTCTGAAAACAGCCGGTTCATATTCCAGTATCACTTCCATTTTCTTTGCATGAGCATGTTTTATGGCATTGTTAATTGATTCCTGTACTATCCGGAAAAGCACCATTTCTTTTTGAGGGGACAATTTGTATTTATTCCCAAGCACCTGCAAACTTGTTTGATAAAGCCCTGTATTTTCCAGTATCCGCATTTCATTTGTAACAGATTCCTGGATACCCAGTTCTGTAATTTTTTCGCCATGCAGGCTTCTGCTCAGATCCCTGAGGTCGTTTATTGCTTTACTTACCAGCTGCTTGGTATCGTTTATTTTTGTTCCTGCTCCCTCATCAGTAACAGGAGGAATGGTGTTAAGGTTAAGTTTGGCAAGTATCAATACCTGTCCTATGTTATCATGAATTTCCTGTGCAATATTTTTTAAAGTTTGTTCCTGTATTTCCACTTGTGTTTGTAATATCACCGACTGAAAATTTAGTTCCATAGCCTGTTTTTCTTTAGCATAGCGGGTTCTTCTTCGTTGATAAGCCAGCGCATATAAAATGATGAGAAAGCCAAAGAAAAGTATCAGGGCAGTAACAGCAACTATTATGATAATTATTTTTTCCATTTTACGGGTTGTATAAATCCAATAGTATACATGCAATACAGTATAAGGTTAAGATAATGATTTATCATAAGTAATTTTCCGGCAAGTAAAGCATTTGTGTTAAGCAGGTAGTAATAGGCTCCCATTACCATAAGACAGCCACCATAAAATAAGAGGTTTGCAGCATTGATCCAGAATGCAGGGTAACTGATAATATCAAGATCTTCTTCTGAATGCAGCAGCTCATAAAAAAATATCACGGCCCAGATACATATAAAAAAAGCGGCTACACAAAAATCAATAAAATCACCACTAAAGAAATGACCTGTGCCCGCTGTATAATAAAAAACAGAAAAAGCAAGCATCAGCGGCACTGAAATGAGTATCACTTTTTTTGCCATCACATTTTTTACCAGGAAATAATAAAAAAGCGCCAATAAAGAATACTCAACCGGCTGGTAAATATGAAACACAAAATTGTGCCCTTTAATATCTCTTAGTTTAAGCACTTCTTCAAAAACCTGTACAGTAATGGCAAAAATGATCACAGGTATAAACCAATAATAAATTTTGTTGAGTCTTTTGGCATTTAATAAAAGGGCTGCCAGGCAAATACCCAGCAACCCGTAATAAAGCATCTTTAGAACAGCCATTATTAAATTTTAAACCTTAAGATAGCCATTTACCACATCATTCAAATCGTTGAAACCTTTTAATTGTGGCCATGTTTCAAGTGGAAGTATATTAGCTGATGGTCTATAGTCGCCATCCAATCCTACGATGATGGTGCAAAATGTTTTTTCCTCTGTATCATAGCCAAGTATACCCACAATTTTTTTTGCGTCGCTTTTTAGTAATTCATCCAGTTCCCCCCTGTCAAGCTCAAAGGCGAGGTATTGTGTAGGATAAATGTCTTGGGGAGCTTGGGCAGTAGGATCTGCAATATGTCCTGATAATTTGTTTGCCCATTGTTCTGCATCGGTAGTAAGATTTTGTGCTTTGCTGAAGGTAATTACTGGCATAGTTTAAAGTTTTTGTGGTTATGAATAAATTACAGCAGCTAAACTCTTAAAAACATTTGATAATAAAAACCGTTTTTTCATCATTATTTTGAGGAAAAACACTGTTTTTTATTTCGTTTATTTGTATGGTTTACAAAACTTCTCCAACTCAGCATGACTATTTTCAAGGTGAGATAGCGCCAAATCAGGAAGTACAGGAGTTATCAGTGGGTCTTTGTTTTCTATCTGTATATTTGCAGCCATTTAAAAAGCATAATAGCAGCAAGCCTTTGAATGGAGCGTCGCAACCTGCCTGCCGGCAGCAGGCGATGTTCCGGCAGGGAGCAAAAGCTGGTAACTTGATTATCAATTTCAACTTTTAATATGTATCGTTCTCATACCTGCGGCGAATTAAGAATTGCCGATGTAAATAAAGAAGTAACGCTCAGCGGCTGGGTGCAAACTGTGCGTAAGTTTGGCAGTATCACGTTTGTTGACCTTCGTGACCGTTATGGGATAACGCAATTATTGTTCTCAGAAAGTTTAAACTCCCGGCTGGAATCAAACCCGTTGGGCCGTGAGTTTGTGTTGCAGGTAAAAGGCAAGGTGAATGAACGCAGCAGCAAAAATGCAAACATTCCTACAGGTGATGTTGAGATACTGGTGAGTGAGTTCTCAATTTTGAATAAAGCGGTTACACCTCCATTTACCATACAGGATGAAACTGATGGTGGCGATGACCTGCGTATGAAATACCGTTTCTTAGACCTGCGCCGCAATGCAGTAAAGAAAAATATTGAATTGCGTTATGCAGTGAATCGGAGCGCCAGAAACTACCTGCATGAAAATAATTTCATGGATATTGAAACGCCTTTCCTGATCAAATCAACCCCCGAAGGTGCAAGGGATTTTGTGGTGCCTTCAAGAATGAACCCGGGACAGTTTTATGCTTTACCACAAAGCCCGCAAACCTTTAAGCAGTTATTGATGGTGAGCGGTTATGACAGGTATTACCAGATCGTAAAATGTTTTCGTGATGAAGATCTAAGAGCCGACAGGCAACCGGAATTTACACAGATAGATTGCGAAATGAGTTTTGTGGAACAGGAGGATATTTTGAACATGTTTGAAGGTTTGGTAAAAAGGATCTTTAAAGATGTAAAAAATATTGACTATACGGAGAAGGTTGAAAGAACAACATGGGAAGAAGCCATGTGGACTTACGGTAATGATAAGCCCGATATACGCTTTGGTATGAAGCTGTGTAATTTAAAATTCCCATCTCATACGTTTCCATCAAAAGAAAATATTTCATCATTAATAGCCGGTGAGTTTGCCGTATTCAATGATGCAGAAACAGTGATTGCCATTGCTGTACCCGGCTGTGCTGAATACAGCCGCAAACAAACGGATGAACTAACGGAATGGGTGAAGCGCCCACAGATCGGGATGAAAGGCCTGGTATTTATTAAGTGTAATGCCGACGGAACTTACAAGAGCAGTGCAGATAAGTTTTACAGCGAAGACAAATTAAAAGCGATTGCTGATGCTGCCGGCGCTAAGGCTGGTGACCTGGTATTGATATTAGCCGGTGCTGAAGAAAGGACAAGAAAGGCTACCAGCTCATTGCGTTTGGAAATAGCGGAAAGGCTGGGCTTCCGTAAAGCGGACGAATTCAAATTATTATGGGTGATTGATTTTCCTTTATTTGAATATGCAGAGGAAGAGAACCGCTGGGTGGCAAGACATCACCCGTTCACGTCACCTAAACCGGATCATATCCCTGTAATGATCAACAATAATCCCGTAATTGAAAATGCGGCTGAATATTTAAAACATCCGTATGCCAATATCAAAGCCAATGCTTATGATATGGTGCTGAATGGGAATGAAGTTGGCGGCGGATCGATAAGGATCTTCCAGAGAGAGCTGCAGGAAAAAATGTTTGAAGCATTGGGAATGGATAAAGAAGAACAACTGCACAAGTTTGGCTTTTTGCTGGGTGCTTTTGAGTATGGTGCTCCTCCGCATGGTGGTTTGGCGTTTGGCTTCGACAGGTTGTGTGCAATTATTGGTGGCAGCGAAGGCATCCGTGATTTCATAGCTTTCCCTAAAAATAATAGTGGGCGTGATGTGATGCTGGACGCACCAAGTGCTATTGACGCCAAACAATTTGAGGAATTGCAGATAAAACTGGATCTGAAATAACGAATGAAAACGAAATGGAAAATATTTCGTGTAATAAATATTATTGAAATTAGTCTTATTAGTTCATTGATTGGTTTTGTACTTTATGTAACCCCATTGCCAATGAATGATTTTAATGATTTTCTTGTTCTTTCGTTTTTCTTGTCACTGCCACTTGTTACATTTCTAAATGGGTTTCAAAATTTGCAGCTGGTTCGTATTGAATCTGATGGCTTTGGTATGTCAGTCAGGAATAAACTTTTTTTCTGGTGTATCACTGGGCTTTTTTTTGTAGTGGTTGTATTATTCCTGGTAGGTTTTATTGCAGCGCTTTTAGATATTACAAAACCTTCTCCTTATAAAAATCAAGACATAACCCCCGGAATTATATCAATATTGCTTGCAGGAGCAATAATAATATTAAATGGATCTTATATTTTAGTACTGCAAATTTCCCTGTTTGTGCAGATCAGGCGAAATGAAAAAACGAAAACCCTTTCAACTGTGGAAGAGATAGGTAATAATTTCGATAAAGGATAAATTTATCTATTATTTTAGAAACAGAAATTTACCTCTGTATATCTTTACCATATGAATCTCCCCCCACTAGCCGAACGTCTTCGTCCCACTTCATTAAATGAATTGGTTGGCCAGCTGCATCTCACAGGCAAGGGTAGTATTTTACGTACGGCAATTGAACATGGAAAGATCCCCTCCATGATCTTATGGGGGCCACCGGGTGTTGGAAAAACAACCATTGCGAATATCATTGCTGAGACACTAAAAGTTCCCTTTTACCAGCTGAGTGCCATTTCATCCGGTGTAAAAGAAGTAAGAGAAGTGATCGACACAGCGAAGAAACAACAGAATGTAATTTTATTCATTGATGAGATACATCGTTTTAATAAAGGACAACAGGATGCTTTATTGGGAGCTGTTGAAAAAGGTGTCATTACTCTAATTGGGGCCACTACCGAAAACCCATCGTTTGAAGTAAACAGCGCCTTACTCAGCCGCTGCCAGGTGTATGTATTAAAACCTTTGGATGAAAATGATCTGATACAATTGCTGAATCATGCCTTGAATAATGATGAAATACTTAAAACAAAGAATATTCAATTAAAGGAAACAGCAGCACTCATTAATATTTCAGGTGGAGATGCAAGAAAACTATTGAATTTGCTTGAACTGGTGGCGGATGCCTTGGAAGAAGGAGAGGTGACCGATGATAAAGTAATGGATATTGCTCAAAAAAGAATTGCACTCTATGATAAAAAAGGAGAACAGCATTATGATATTATTTCAGCCTTTATAAAATCCATTCGTGGCAGCGATCCTAACGCCGCCGTATACTGGCTGGCAAGAATGATAGAAGGAGGTGAAGATGTAAAGTTTATAGCAAGAAGGTTATTGATATTGGCAAGCGAAGATATTGGCAATGCAAACCCCAATGCGTTGTTGCTTGCAAATGCAACTTTTGAGGCTGTTAATAAGATCGGTTATCCTGAATCGCAGTTGATATTGTCTCAATGCACCATTTACCTGGCTTCGAGTGCAAAAAGCAATGCTGCCACTACAGCGATCGGTACTGCGATGAATGCCGTAAGAGAAAAAGGAGATCTTTCTGTTCCTTTACACATCCGCAATGCACCTACCCGTATGATGAAGAATATGGGTTATGGAAAAAATTATGAATATTCTCACAGCTATGACAATAATTTTTCTCCGCAGGAATATTTGCCAAAAGAAATAAGCGGAACAAAATTTTATGAACCGGGTAAAAATGCAAGAGAAGAAGAGCTGCGGAAATTTTTACAATCACTTTGGAAGGATAAGTATGGTTATTAAGAATAGTAATTAATGAAAAAGAAAATAATTATACCAGTATTGTTGTTTGTAGTTTTTTGTAGCTGTCATGTTGTTGCACAACTCCCGATGACAGACTTTAATGATTTTCCTCCACCTGTTGTATCAAAAGAAACCAAAACTGAAAACAGGCAAAAATTATATAAAAGCTTAGTAAATGGCATCAATAGGAATTTATCATTACCCCTAACCGACAGTACGGAAGAAAACTGGATGGATGCTTTTTACTCGATAGAATTGCTGCGTTACAGGTCACCATGGACAGAAGGCCGGGTCCATGCAGCATTCAATGGTATTGAAAAAAGGGGTGGTGTGTTTCAGCGTTCACTGATGGAACTTGTCTATGATGCATATCCAAATGGTTTTGAAAAAGAAGTAAAGCTTTTATCAGACAGCACCCTTGATGCAAAATGTTTTGCGATTGGTGCAGAATATTTGTTCAGGAACAAACAATATGCCTTTGATGATCTAAACAAGGTCATCGAAAAAGGGAAATGGGATTCAGAAAACCCTGTGATAAAAGCACTATTGCAACATTTTCGTGGTAACAATGAAAAACTGCCACCGCTCAATGATCTGCTTCATCACAAATTTTTTTCCAATAACAAACTTGTTTTTAGTTTCCAGCGGAGGAACAGGAATTACCCCGGCATTGCGGTCATTAGGGACAGCACAGGAAATTTTGTAAAAGATACTTATGGAAATATATTCTCTGTTCCGCAATTGGCAAGAAGTATCAGTAACCTGCCCGGATATTTAAGTAATGGTAATACACCACAGGGAATTTTCCGGATGTATGGTTTTGATGTAAGCAAAAGTATCTTTATTGGACCCACACAAAACATACAATTAACTATGCCCGGTGAAACGAGTATCCGCCATTTTTTTAATGACAGTACAATAACTGATTCGGTATGGACAGAAGACTGGTACAGGAGATTATTGCCTGCTGGCTGGAAGGGTTATATGCCGTTTTTTGAAACATATTATGCAGGTAAAGCGGGCCGTACAGAAATTATTGCACACGGAACTACTGTTGATCCGGGTTATTATAAAGGCACACCATACTATCCGCTAACGCCAACGCTTGGCTGCTTGTGCACAAAAGAATTATGGGATGAAGAAAACGGTACAAGAAAAATAAGCGACCAGCAAAAACTGGTTGATGTACTAAAGAAAGCAGGTGGTGCAGATGGTTATTATATCGTAATTGAATTAAATGACGAACAGCGGGCTGTTGATCTCAAAGATGTATTGCCTTATTTAAAATAACATGCATTTAAACTGGATCTATAAATCTTTTGATGAATTGTCGGTGCATGAATTATATGCTATCCTGCAGCTACGCAATGAAGTTTTTTCTGTTGAACAAAACTGTGTGTACCAGGATGCAGATGATAAAGACAAGCCTGCTTATCATTTATGTGGCTGGCATCAAAATAAGCTGGCAGCATACTGTCGTATTTTACCTAAGAAGATTTCCTATGATCATCCAAGTATTGGTCGTGTTGTTACGTCACCACAATACAGGAGACATGGATTGGGACGAGAGATGATGAATGTAGCTGTTCAAAAATGTATAGAACAGTTCAATGACCCGTTATAATAATAAGCGCCCAGTCTTATTTAAAAACTTTTTATGAATCAATAGGGTTTGTGCAGGTCGGTGAACCGTACATGGAGGATGGCATACCACATATTAAAATGCAGTCAGGATAATTACCTGTTCTTAACAGCACTGTTTTTCAATACATATACAATATTTCACATCCTTTTCCGTTTAATTGAGGTTAGCAAAAGTTGTTTTTCGTGACTGGCACGGCAACAACGCTTTAAGATTCCAAACCTTATTCGGATGAAAAACCATCTACACAAACTTTTAATCCAAAGTGCCCTTTCCCTTGTACTTTGTTGTTCTGTTGGCAAAAATGCCATGGCACAGCATTTAATGTTTGGGCTTGGTGATGCAAAGGTGGAAGCCGGCATAAACTTCGGGCCTACTTTCTTTTTGGGCGACCTGGGTGGCAAGGTTGGTAAAGGCACAACATTTATCAAGGACCTCAACTATGAATTTACAAAGCTCATGAAAGGAGCTTTTATTACATTATATCCCAACGAATGGCTTGGTTTTCGTGTAGCAGGACAATACACGTATGCTGAAGGAAAAGACAGTATCATCAGCACCAACGGTGTGGATGAATTGTGGCGTAAACAAAGAAATCTTGATTTCAAAACAAATATGTGGGAAGTATATGGCGCAGTTGAATTTTTTCCGCTTGGCTATATCAACCGCAATGACGAAGACTACGATCCACGTTTCAGGCCGTATATTTTTGGCGGCATAGGAGCATTTCATTTTAACCCAAAGGGTTCTTTAAAGGACCAGAATGGAAATATAACCTGGCATGAGCTGCAGCCTTTGCATACAGAAGGGCAGGGGTTTGCTCAATATCCCGACAGGCAGCCTTACAAGCTCACACAAATGAACCTTCCTTTTGGTACTGGCTTCAAATACATTTTGAATGACAATATCAACGTGGGCCTTGAATTATTGTACAGGAAAACATTCACTGATTATATTGATGATGTAAGTACCACTTATATCGATCCGCAATACTTTGCTATGAACCTTCCGGCTGCAGATGCAGCTATTGCGAAGGCGATTGCTGATAAAACAATTGGTTATGTAACGCCGGGGGTTACCCGTTTTCAACCGGGAGATACCCGTGGTTTTCCAGAGCATAATGATGCTTATTTCTCATTCCTGTTCAAGCTGGGTATCCGGTTTGGTGACGGTGGTTATGGTAATGATGGCGGTGCCAACCATGGTGGTTACGGTGGCAGGTGGAGAAATTCAACAAGATGCCCGGTTCGTTTTTAAGACAAGCTGATAATAAAATATCCATATCATGAAAAACGGTTTACACTTTAATCCGCTCTTATTTAAAATGGTGGTCTTGGTAACCTGCTTTATGCTGGTAATGCTCTATAACAAATCAAAAGGAGCAGATATCGCCACAAAAAAATACCCTGTGCAGCATACTGTTGCGATGAGGTGATCAATAACGAGCTAAAAAAATTATATCAACGCATTCGCTTAACGGCGGATACGATGGCGGCGACGGGAGAGAGAGTCAAACCAGCGAAGCAGGCACACACGATGCATGCTACCCCTGAAACCACAACTTTTCTTTTTCTTGCTTTCTGTCATTGATTATTAACAAAGTCCCGCTGTTAAGCGGGACATTTTTTATTTTAATTTCTTTCTTTATCAGTATTGAATTATATGTTTCTTTTATTTTTCTTTTGTCATTGCCACAAAAGAAACAAAAAGTCTAGGCAGGAAGGATTACAGCGTCTTCCTGCCATACAGCTTTGTTCAACTTCGTTGCTACTGTAGCCTCGGCTTTATATCGCTACTCTTAGGTACAATCAGTTAACCTTTGATAAAACGCTCTTAAACTTGTTGGATAAAAACTCGAGCTATTAGTTGTACTTCATGTAGTTTAAGAGTAGAATTACAACTGCAGAAATCACAGTAGTACAATTGTTGAGTACAGCTGTTCCCGAAAACGGGCTGTATATCGTTTTCGGGCGGCTTTTTTGGTTACTTTTTTTCCGCAAAAAAGTAACAAGCAGAATCTTTTAAGACAAAAAGTAAGAGAAGAAAATTAATTAAGCTCCGGTTTTAAATAAATGCCAGTGAAACTCTCTTTCACCTTCACCAACCCTTCCGGCGAACCCTCATACAAAACCAGTCCTCCACCATCACCACCTTCCGGTCCAATATCAATAATATGATCTGCAACCTTTATCACATCCATATTATGTTCTATCACCAATACCGTATTGCCACGGTCAACAAGTTTATTAATTACATCAAGCAAATGCTGTATATCCTGGAAATGCAAGCCTGTTGTAGGTTCATCTAAAATATAAAATGTTTTACCCGTATCTTTTTTCCCAAGTTCAGTTGAAAGCTTCACACGTTGTGCCTCGCCACCGCTGAGTGTAACAGCACTTTGCCCAAGAGTGATGTATCCTAATCCAACTTCCTGCAACACTTTTATTTTACGATAGATGAATGGAACAGCATTAAAGAACTCCACAGCTTCATCCACTGTCATGTTCAGCACATCACTGATCGATTTTCCTTTGTATCTTATCTCTAAAGTTTCCCTGTTATAACGTTTGCCATTACACTTTTCACAATGCACATATACATCAGGAAGAAAATTCATTTCGATCACTCTCATACCACCACCTTCACACACTTCACATCTCCCGCTTTTAACATTAAAAGAAAAACGACCTGCGTTATAACCACGGATCTTTGCTTCAGGAACCTGCGCAAACAATGTTCTTATATCAGTAAAAAAACCACAGTAGGTAGCAGGATTGCTTCTTGGTGTTCTGCCGATCGGGCTTTGATCGATCTCAATTACTTTATCAATATGCTCCAGCCCTTTTATTGTTTTGTATTCAAGTGGATTTGCTTTACTGTTATAACAAAACTTGCTCAGCAAAGGATACAGCGTTTCATTGATCAATGTTGATTTGCCACTGCCGCTCACACCAGTCACTAGTATCATTTTTCCCAATGGAAACTTCACCGACACATTCTTTAAATTATTTCCCTTTACACCAGTGAGCTCAATAAATTTTCCATTACCCTTTCTTCTTTCCTTGGGAACAGCAATTGCTTTTTCACCATTCAAATATTTTGCTGTTTCTGATTTTGATGCCAGCACTTCTTTCGGCGTTCCTATGGCTACAATTTCACCACCATGAAAACCAGCTTTCGGCCCGATGTCTACCAGGTAATCACTCGCAAGCATAATATCCTTATCATGCTCAACAACCAATACACTGTTACCAATGTCCCGTAAATTTTCAAGTGCTGTAATCAAACGGTGATTATCTCTCTGGTGCAAACCAATACTCGGTTCATCCAGAATATAAGTGATGCCCTGCAGTTGACTTCCTATCTGTGTTGCCAATCTTATTCTTTGGCTTTCTCCACCACTTAATGTTTTACTCGGACGGTTTAGTGTTAAGTAGGTCAATCCAACATCCAGTAAAAATTGTAAACGCTCTCTTATTTCTTTCAGCACATCTTTAGCAATAGCATTTTGTTTATTGCTCATCCGCAATTCTAATCCATCAAACCATGCAGCAAGGTTATCCAAATTCATTTCTCCCAGCTCTGCAATGTTCCTGTTATCTATCTTGAACCAAAGGCTTTCTTTTTTCAGCCTTGCACCACCACAGGTACCGCATGTTTTTAATTCGGTGTATTTCTCCACCCATTCTCTTAATACATCGGTGCTGTTGCTGGAAGAGAACCATCTTTTAAGCATCGGTATAATGCCTTCATAACTTCCAGTGTATTCATTCGGCACTGTTTCATCACTCAGGTTCATTTCAAGCGAAGGATTGATCCCTTTATCACCAAACAACAAAAGATCCAGTTGCGCCTGCGGCATATCTTTTACCGGCTTATCCAAACTGATCTTATACTTTCTTGCAAAAGCGATCACCTGCTGGAACACGCTGGCATCCCGTTCTTCACCCAGCGGCGCAATACCACCTTCCTTCACCGTTAGTTTGCCATCAGGTATCACAGCCTGCATATCTATCGTATACACGCTGCCGAGACCTTTACAGGTTGGGCAGGCGCCATAAGGGCTGTTAAAGGAAAATGCATTCGGGCTTGGCTCTTCATAGCTGATGCCCGTATCGATACACATCAGTTGCTTACTGAACTGTTCCACTTTATTTGTATCATGCACCAGCATGAACATCAAACCCTTTCCCATCTGCAATGTCTTCTGCACACTCTGACTCAAACGGAAACGCATATCATCCGTTACCGCCAGCCTGTCAACCACGGCTTCTATATCATGTATCTTATAACGGTCCACCTGCATCTTCGGCACCAAATCTTTCACTTCACCATCCACACGAACCTTTACAAAACCTTTTTTGCGGATGTCCTCGAACAATTCCCTGTAATGTCCTTTACGGCCACGTACTAACGGCGCCAGTAAGCTGATCTTCTTATCTTCAAACTTGTCGTAGATATTATTTACAATTTCCTCTTCGCTGAACTTCACCATTTTTTTGCCCGTGTTGTAGCTGTAGGCTTCACCAACCCTGGCATACAGCAGGCGCAAAAAATCATATATCTCTGTAATGGTGCCCACGGTACTGCGTGGGTTTTTGTTGGTGGTCTTTTGCTCAATGCTTATCACCGGACTCAGGCCGGTTATCTTGTCCACATCGGGGCGTTCCATATCACCCACAAACTGGCGGGCATAGGCGCTGAAGCTCTCCATGTAGCGGCGCTGCCCTTCGTTGTAAATGGTATCAAAGGCAAGCGACGATTTACCACTGCCGCTTACGCCGGTAAACACCACCAGTTTGTTCTTGGGAATGTTGATGTCAATATCCTTTAAGTTGTGCTCCCTTGCACCAAACACTTCAATAAAATCGTTGTGATTCGTTTCCGTGGGGAGGGCCTTCTTTTGTTTCGCCATGTTATACTCCTGAAAGTGTAAATATACAAACAAAAGGAGAGGAGGAAAAGTTGGGTTGCCGGCGTTGGTATTTCATAGCGGCATCGTTGTGTCACTCACTTGTACGGAATTGGCTTTTGGCGGCTTTTATCGGGGTAGAGAATATAATTGTCCAACTTTTTTTCAAAAAAGATGTTTTTATTTTTGTAATTTGCTTGAGAGTATTTAACAACTGATAGCAACTGACAAAGTATAAATTGTATATATTAGCTATTTCTTTTCCTTTTACCATATTATATTAAGAATAATACTTGAATGCATAATCTCAAAACTCAATTTGAAATAAGATACTCGACCTTACTTAACTTTAGGGACGTGTATAAAAGCATTATTTCACCCTATCTCATATTAAGTGATTTTAATATTAATAATACTGATGCAATTGATGAATACATAGTATTAACTTTCAAAGAGGAAAAATACTCAATAGATTTTAGGTGGGATAGGATAATTTTTATTTCAGAAGGTATTAGAGACGACCTTAAAAAAGCTCAAGGACCACTATTCACTTTTTTTGAAATTTTTGGGAAATTACGAGCAATAACAACATTTGGTAAAATTCAAACTTATTTACTTGCTGAATGGAATTTATTAGAGTATGAATATGCTTCCGAAGATATAAAAATGAAATTCAGAAATATATTTATGTCACCGAAAATTCCTACTAAAATAAGTGACTTGGAAAATGAAGACGCTTCTGTAACATCTACTTTTGGAGATTCGAATAAGATGTTTTATCGAGTTACATTTGGACCTTTTGCTCCCTCAAAAGATGGAGCCACTTATAATCTTTCTCCCATCTCCAAAAGATTACCCTCAGACATTAAAGATAGAAAAGGCATTTTTTCTGAATCTCTTTTGTATGAAAAAACCTCACAAGCGGATTTTGAGTCTTTTAAGAAAGCTAGTAAAATAATTGAATCATTCTTAAGTAATATTAAATTAGATGAGTAAAAATTACTTGAAAATATCTGACCGACCTGAGAATGATCCTCTAACCGAGCTTCCATTTGAGGATGCTAAGGATAATATTCGTTTATTCTCTGAAAATGACTTATCAGAAAGTTCATTAAGCTTATTTGGGAATCGTTTTGATTTTGACTTGCTCTCTTATAATTTAAATACGACTAGTGAGTCCCAATTTTTTGAAGATTTGCATTTACCTAGTAAGAAGTCACCCGAATTAGAGGATGATTTATCAGATTATACTATAACAGGCGATGGATTTATAAGCGAAAATTGGTCATCAACATTTACAATTCCGTCAAATATTATTGAAGTAAATAATGAGTTTGTTATTTTGGAATGTCTCATCGATTATCAGAATAAAATTTTAGAAACGAGACGATTTAAGCGCACTTTGCTAGATGGTAAATGTCGACTTTTTCCAAATCATATAATCATCTTAAAAATTTCAGAAAGACCAGGAAAAATACAATTTGAATTTGAAGATGGTGCAAATTTTGGGTATGAAAAATACTTTAACCCGAGTGAATATTTGCCAGATGCTAGTAGCATTAATACTGGAAAATTGATTAGATAAAATGACCATTTATTTTAAGGAAGTAGGGCAGGGAGATTCAATTATTTTTGAGTGGGAAGAAAACAGTATTGTCAAGATTGGAATTATCGATTGCAACAAGAACGGTAAGTCAAACCCTGTTATAGAACATCTTAATAGAAGACAAAATTATCTTATAGAATTCATAATCCTATCGCATCCCCATACTGATCATTTCTCCGGAATGTTAGAGCTATTACAGTTTTTAAAAGAAAGATCTATTGGTATAAAAAGCTTTTTTCACACTTGCGCTAGCCAAAAAGAGTATTTACAACATTCAATTAGAGGAATTAATGATAAAAAGATATTGACAAATATTTTTCGGTTGATTTCTGAGATGGATAGTATTGGTCTTGTAACTAACTATGGTTTTGTTAACGACTTAACTTCTGAATTAAAGTTGGTAGACGATATCAGATTAAAAATATTGGCACCCTCGAGTAGCGAGTATGCTAAGTTTAATAAAAAGGCATTTAAGAATAATAGCTTATTAAACAATAATCCAGATGCGAATTTTTTATCTACATTGATAAAAGTATATAATGGTAAATGGTTTTTATTATTTACTTCAGATGTGATGTATGATGTATTCTGGAGATTGAATAGAGATGGATTTAAGTTTCAAGAAGATCACTTTTTATTCGGACAAATACCTCATCATGGCTCAGCTGAAAATTATTATCCAACATTTTGGCGATTAATCAATCATAATTCAAAAACATTAGCAATAGTTTCGGTAGGTGAAAATTCTTATGGGCATCCATCTAAAAATGTTATTGATGATCTTAATAATAATAGTTATTCAGCTAGGTTGACTAATTTTAATGACTCGTATCGTTCTACAGAAAATAGCCTTTCGACTTCACTAGATGTTATCAGCGAAAAAATTGATAGTAGAGCATCTTTTATCAACTCTAAGGATGTTATTTTACAAATAAATAATGGAGAGGTTATAGAGCTATGATAGCCCATTTGACGCAAGTGTTCGCTTATACCCTCCACATAAAACTCCCCCTTTTTTTGCGCAAGCGTCCGCTGGTGTCTCCTATAATCTTCGATTTTCTAATTAACAATTAAACCCTGTGCCACTATCCTGCCGCAAAGCTTTTATTTAACACCAATTCCCACTTTAAAAGCTTACCTTGAAGAATACTGCAATTAATAGGCTGGGTTGTATCGTCACCAATCTTTTTCCAGCCTTCACTTCTTTTAAAAATAGTATTATGCTCCTAACTAAAGAACACCTGTCAGGCAAATACGAATGGGCAAAAGATTATAAAAGTTTATTGTTTTCCGGTTCTCCCACACGCCGCCTCTTCGATCGCTGGAATGGCTTCCAGGTATTATTTATCATCAACTGCATTGCGCAGGCATTGGAAAATTTTTCAATCGAAGATGGCAGAGCAGTAGAAAAACTGATCATCAATAGCCTGCCACTCAATATTCAAAGCGAACTAACTGTCATTAGCTGGCTGCGGTTTAATGCCTCTAATGAAAGAAAGCGATCAACTTAAAAACATCACTAAGGAACTGGGTAAAATAAAAACAGCAACCCGGTTACAGATTGCTGTCTTCAAAAAATGCAGTTGGTATTAAAACTTTGCAGTAATGCCTATATAAAAGCTACGGCCTACAGAAGGAATGATACCGGGGCCGGGATACTCATCAGTACGCCTGGTAAAGTATGCCTTATCTGTAAGATTATTTACTCCGGCTTTTATTGAATACCTGTTTAGCCTGTATGTTGCACTAAAGTCAAATACAGTGTAAGCAGGTATATAACCGGCAACGGGATCATCACTTATCTTTTCATTGGTCGCATCGCCAAATGCATCACCGGTGTTATTCATTTGTACAGTGGCAGATATCTTTTTATCAAGATAAGTTAAACCAACCCTGTTGATATAACCGGCTGATGCCTCCACTCTTTTACCATTAAATTCCCCGCTGGTATATTTGGCATCAATTACCGCCAGTGAGTTAAAGATGCTTAAGCCCTGTGTGGAGTTTGAATTTAAATATTTCAGCAGGTTGAATTCAATATAGCTTTCTATTCCTTTATGAACACTATTGGCAACATTGGTACGCAGCGTGTATTCGTCTGCTGTTCCTGCATTTACAAGCACAGTTCCGATCCGCTTGTTATAAGCAAGATAAAATAAGCCGATATCAAAGTTTAAAAAATTCTTTACCGTTCCCCTGTAACCAAGGTCTGCATTATAGCCATTTGCATCTTTTAAATTGGGATCGATCTTGGATGTTAATCCAAAAGCTGTTAATTGAGAATAATCAATAGGCCTGTATGCCTGGCTTATGTTAGCATAAAGATTCGTACTGCCTGATGTTTTAAACTCTGTGCCGATACCAAACAAAGCAATAGACCTGCTCCTGCTTTCATTGGTAATGATCTTATCGCCATCCTCATCTGTATAACCTTTCCCGGTACTTTTTAAATATTCAAACCTGAAACCAGGGGTAACAGAAAAGCGGTTACTTAACCTGAATATATTTTCAACAAAAGGAGCAATATTAGTACTTGTAAAATCAAGGTCATATTCATAAGGCCCGGCTACAGACAGATCAAAATCAGTACCGGTTGTTCCTTCGCCGCCACCCTGGCGTTTAAACCATGCATAGGCATATCGTACTCCTCCTGCTAATGTATTCTCCGTTTTCCCTATCTTATATTTATGCAGTAATCTTAGTTCGGTAGTGGTATTATGCATGTCTTCATTTTCCACTTCCCGGTTTACATATTTTTCTGTAGAAGGATCAATTTCATCCAATGCGCCGGCGCCGCCATCCTCATTTCGCCATACCAACGCCCTGTTGCTGAACAACAAGGAAGTTTTTAAATTGAATGATGTTGCGGGCGATATAGAATAATTGGCATAGGCAGTTGCAATATTCCACGGACTTTTGATCCAGTTCCTGCTGCGGAAAGATGAACGGGGATCAGCATTAAACATACTGTCTGTTAAACCACCCGGCATTTTTATCCTGTTTCTTAACAGTGAATATTCAACACCAACATTTAATTTATCCGACGCATTGTACTGTAACCTGCCAAAACCAGAAACCTGCCATTGTTTGCTGTTTGGCCTCCAGCCATCCAGTGTTCTGAACTGAACAAAAGAATAATAGCTCCATTTTTTTATTGTACCTGCAAATGAGTTAAAAGTATTAAACAGGCCAAAGCTGCCCGCTGTTTGGGATGTATAAAATTCAAATGGTTTATTTTTAGGAGCTTCGTTAATAACATAATTTACCATACCCCCAAATTGAGAACCGAATTGCAATGAGGCGGCGCCTCTTATCATTTCCACCCTGCTTACTCCTTCCATTGGCGGTATATAATACGCTTCATTGTATCCAAATATGTCGGAACTGATGCCATATCCATTTTGCCGGGTATTCATTTCAATACTTTGAGTGGGGTTTAAACCACGGGTTGCGATCCCGTTCGCAGTAAAGCCGCCGGTCTCGGTTTCGACAATATTCAAACCGGGAATTCTTCCCAGGATCTGTCTTGTATTATTAATGGCCTTATTTGCATCCAAACTATCTACAACTATTACTTCGTTTTTTTTACCGGCGTATATAATTCCGTCTTTTACTTCCGGCATATGGCCTGTGCCCCTTACGGTTTTTATGCCTGTTATTGTTACTTCCTTTAATGATTTGATCTTTGTGGTATCTTCTTTTACCTGTTGAGCTATACCAGGTACGGGTAATACGAATAATGCTATAAGTATCTTATTCTTCATGAAAGCTGTTGATTTGGGCGCAAATGTGGAGCAATTACTTTACAGGTGGCCACACAATCGGGAAAAACGTTTTCACATTTGGTAAAAAGTGCGGAATTGAAGAAAGAATGGATTCCACACTAACCAGAAAATAACCTTATTATATTCCTGAAATAATCCCGGTTATCATTACCTTAATAAAAATTTCAGCGACTATCAATAAACGGAAAATATGAAAACAACTTTTTTATTGCTGTTGAGTATCATAGCCCTTGTATGCTGCAAAAAACAAAACACAAACCCTGCTGATGTGGTACAGCAAATGAGAGTGCTGGAATATAAGACCGGCACACCACTGGCCGGTGTAAAAGTGGATATGTATAGTTGCATTCCGCCACCGAACAGGTCAGACTGTGATACAGGAACTTTAATCTTTACCGGTTTTACAGATAACAATGGGATAATAGCCACCACTGAGTTTTACCACGCCGTGTTTGGTATTACTCTAACGAAAGATAATTATATCACTGCTTCCGGGGCTGCAGGTGACCGTTATATGTACCCGGCTGCTTATATCAATATTCATTTGATAAAAGAAAATACTTATGCTGATACCATGGCATTTGTATATTATCTCGATTCTGCATTAGGGAAGAGTTCTTACAATTATATTATTCCGCCGCCAGCTGATACTATCATACAGTTGCAGTTGCCGGGTGATTCAACCTATACCATTTTTGCTGGTGTGGCTATACCGCCGCTTTGTCCCGCTGATACCTGTCTTCCTGGATGGCTTACTGATAATACAGTAGATTCGATAAGGCTTGAAAAATTTGGGGATAGTACAGTAACGATAAGGTATTAAATACGTTTTAAATCCTTCCAGCTAAACAAGATATATATCTATCGTTTCGATTTCTGGTTAAATTCATTTACATAAACGGCGATCCGTTTTGTCAGCATTTGCTGCACATGACGGAAATCGACAATAGTATGCCTGTATTTTTCAATAAGTTCTAATGCACTCCCGTTCAGTTGTTCCTTAAATGTATGAGCGTACCGGGCCGCAGCTTGCTGAAATACATTTTCATCCCTGTCCCTGTCTAATCGCAAAGTGTCCATATCAAATTGTTGATGCAGGTGTGTAAACAATTTGTCTGCATTGCTTTCAAACTCCATCATTATTTTTTCTGAACTATTAACCACAATGGTGATCATTCTTTGTTACAAGGTAATCTTAATTGCCGGGGAATTGATAGTTGTTTATAAATAAAAGGAGTGAACTAAAATGAAGATGCCGGCGTTTTGAGCGCCGGCATCTTTTATATGTCAGTTATAAAATATTTTTTGTGGAGCGAAAATATTAATCTTCGCTTATGCTGTTTGTGCTGATTATCGTAACAGCGTTACGGTAACGCATATGGCAGCTATTACAGCCAGTACAATAGTAATGGCATTTTGTTCCCTTCTTTGTTGCCTCGTTTCCAGTTTCATTTTTTGTTTTTTGTTGGCAGTTATGCCTGTTAATAATTAAATAGCAACGTCGAGTTTTTGTTCAAACAGCCATTGCAGTACCGATATCTCACTTTTTGCACCCGAGGGCAGTTTTTCAAGAAGTAACCATTCCGCTTTTCTTCCATTTTCAACAGATGGATCGTTGGTATTCAGCAGGAAGATATTGATGACAAATAACACCTGGCTGCCATTCCACCGGTTGAACAACCGCCTGGTGGCTTCACCCTCAAATAAAGACTGCTCAGTTTCCACTGTCCAGTCGTAAATGCCAAGCAGGTGTTTTTTTAAGAATGTCATCGCAAATTTTAATTGAAGGAATGCGAAAATACTTCCTGTTCAATTCATACTTAATTACTGCAATAGCTATTTTTAGCCCTGCAGCTTTCATTTAAGTTTTGTAAAGTCGTTGCCACTAAACAATTTGGCCAGATGTATATCGTGTGTTTTTTGCCAATCAGCAATTTTTGCTTCCGGCACAATGCGCCAGAAATTTTTTGTCTTCATTTCTTCATAGTCCTTCCACTTGATAAAAAGGCCGGTAATAGCATTACGCTGCTTAAACGAAATATTTACGGGCCTGTCCTTTACATCTTTTGATTCAACAAATTTTTCAATGCTGTCGTAAGTCATTATAATTTAGTTTACATGTAAATAAGAACTGCCCATAAGCCGGGCAGTTATAATGTTGTTACCATCTTTTTGAGAAAGAAGATTTTTTGAATGCAGGCTTGTCTTCTCTTGGCCTTGCTTCCACCGCTTTTATTACACGCCCATCGGCAGTAGAACCATCTACTTCTGCAATTGCTTTTTCAGCAGCTGCATTATCAGCCATTTCCACAAAACCGAAGCCACGACTGCGGCCGGTGGTTTTGTCGATAATTACATTGGCGGATGTTATTTCGCCAAAGCTTTCAAAAAATCCCCTTAAGTCTTCATCCTGTATGTTGAAGCTTAAGTTTGAAACATAAATTTTCATTATAAGAAATTATAGATAAACAATATTGAGAAAAAAGCAACAGAAGTAGTAGACTAAAACAGCGGCAAAAATTGCGTAGCAGAAAAAATCGCTTGCTTGATAAATTGCGATAAACTCAAATTAACAGCGCAAACATACGCCTTTTTTCCGGAATGGAGGGTTTTATTATTGCTGCAGCTTTACGTTGAGCGCCACCGGCCCTTTTGGTCCTGAGCCGATTTCAAAAGTCACTTTGTCGTTTTCATTAATGGATTGGGTAATAGAATTAGCATGTACAAAAAAACTTTCCCCTGTTTCGATGTCTTTTATAAAGCCATATCCTTTGGCTATATTGAAAAAAGACACTTTTCCTTTTCTTACCAGTTCTTCTGCGGTCAATTCCCTTTGTTTGGGTACGCCGATCTCGATATCTTCTGCATTAAGTATTTTTCTTTTGGAAGGGTCGGGTGGAGTGGAGGAGAGATTGCCGTTCTCATCAATATAGGCGATCATGCTGTCAAGGTCATTGCCATCTTTTCGGTTCTCTTTACGATAGAGTTTTTTTTCCTCCTTGCTTTTTTTTGATTGTACCTTTTTATTTTCTCTTTCTTTTTTTTTCCAGTTGTCTGCCATTTTTTATTTGTAGTTAAAATGAATGATGATGTGGTACTGGAGAAAGTGTTTTACGTTTTCGGCAGAACTGTGTAAAGATACGGAAAGCAGGCGTTACTTCATTCAATATTGCTGTTTCAGAGTACTCTTTAATTTTTAAAACAGTTTAAAAAAAGTTTTTACCTTACCCGTTCATTCATCATCACAACATCTCATCATGAAAAAAACATTTTTGTTTGTGCAGGCATGTATACTTGTCTGCATGGCATTGGCGCAGGCACCTGCAAAAAAGTATACTGTGCTTGATATTCCCTTTAAAAAATTTACATTAAGCAACGGGCTTACACTAATTGTGCATGAGGATCACAAAGCTCCGATCATTGCTTTTAATGTATGGTACCATGTGGGCAGCAAAAATGAAAAAGCCGGCAAAACGGGTTTCGCACATTTGTTTGAACATTTGATGTTTAACGGCAGCGAGCATTTTAATGACGATTACTTTAAGCTGATGGACAAGATCGGCGCTACCGATCTGAACGGCACCACCAATAACGACCGCACCAATTATTTTGAAAACTTCCCCGTGGCAGCGTTGGACAAAGTGCTGTGGATCGAAAGCGACCGCATGGGTTTTATGGTAGGCGCTATCGACAGTGCAAAATTGAATGAACAACGTGGCGTGGTGCAAAATGAAAAACGCCAGGGCGAAAACCAGCCTTATGCTGTAGCGGAGGAGTTAACAGTAAAAAGCACTTACCCGGCCGGCCATCCTTATTCATGGGCGGTGATCGGCAGCATGGAAGACCTGAACGCTGCTGCCCTGGATGATGTGAAAGAGTGGTTCAAAACATACTATGGTCCTAACAATGCTGTGATATGTATAGCAGGTGATATAAAAGCAGAAGATGCACTGGAGAAAGTAAAAAAATATTTTGGCAGCATACCTGCCTCGCCGCCAATTGCTAAACATAATGCATGGACAGCGAAGATGACGGCCAGCCATTATCAAATAGCGCAGGATCGTGTTCCACAGGCACGCCTGCAAAAAACATGGAATGTACCGGGATGGGGTACCCCGGAAATGACATACCTCAACATGCTGCTTGATATTTTAACCAACGGTAAAACATCAAGGCTGTACAAAAGACTTGTATATGATGACCAGCTTGCCAGCAATGTTTTTGCATGGACACAGGAAAATGAAATAGGCGGCCAGTTTAATTTATTTGCTGATGCCAAGCCCGGGGTAAGCCTTGATAAAATAAACAGCATCGTAAACGAAGAGTTAAAAAAAGTTTTATCTGCAGGCATTACAACAGCAGAACTTGAAAGATCAAAGACAAGGGCTTTCAGCGGTTTTATAAAAGGTGCAGAGCGTATTGGTGGCTTTGGCGGTAAAAGCGATATTTTGATACAGAACGAAGTATTTGGTGGCAGTCCTGATTACTATAAAAAGATATATAAAAGGATCGCAGATGCCACACCTGCCGACATAAAAAATATTGCCGCAGCATGGCTTACTGATGGCGAATACAGGCTTGATATTTTGCCATACGAAGACTACAGCAATGATGAAGACAAGCTTAACAGGAAAGAGCAACCACCAATGGGTGCTGAAGCAGAAGTAAAATTCCCTGCAGTGAATGAGTTTACATTAAGCAATGGCTTAAAAGTTTCTTTTGTGCAGCGTAAAGCGGTGCCGGTTGTAAATATGTCGCTGATGGTGGACGCAGGTTATGCCGCTGACCAGTTTGGTCTTCCGGGGCTTGCTTCACTTACCGGCAAAATGCTTACTGAAGGCACTAAAACAAAAACGGCCTTACAGATAAGTGATATGCAGGCGGATATGGGTGCTGACGTTTTCAGCTATTCAGACCTTGATAAAACATACGTTGGCTTGAATGCACTTACCAGCAATTTTGATGCATCGCTTGCTTTGTTTACCGATGTGCTGCTCAACCCTTCATTTCCGCAAAAAGATTTTGACAGGGTGAAGAAAGAACAGCTGCTTGGCATTAAACAGGAACAGGCACAGCCGGTATATATGGGCTTGCGTATCTTGCCAAAACTGCTGTATGGTAACGGTCATGCATACAGTAATCCTTTCACCGGCAGCGGTTCAGAGGAATCGGTAAATAAAATTGTGAGGGATGACCTGGCAAAGTTTCACCAGGCATGGTTTGCACCAAACAATGCTGCTTTAATTGTGGTGGGTGATATGAATGCAGATGAATTAAAAGCAAAGCTTGAAAAAAGTTTGTCGGCATGGAAAGCAAAAACAGTACAGCAAAAAAATATAAGTAATGTGGCTTTGCCGGCACAACCATCAGTGTATATCATTGATAAGCCAGGTGCATTGCAATCGATCATTTTCGCCGGGGAAATAAGCCCGTCTGCAAAAGATCCCGATAACGAAGCAATTGGCATGATGAATAAGATTTTAGGCGGCGAGTTTACATCACGTATCAATATGAACCTGCGTGAAGACAAGCACTGGAGCTATGGTTCTTTCAGTTTTAGTATTGATGCAAAAGGCCCCAGCTTTTTTTGCGGCTATGCACCGGTGCAGACAGATAAAACAAAAGAATCAGTAACAGAGCTGATGAAGGAGATTACGCAATATGTGGGTGATAAGCCTGCAACAGATGCAGAGTTTACCAAAGTAAGAGGCAATTCCATTTTACAATTGCCCGGCAGTTGGGAAACCAACAGGGCAGTGCTCGGTTCTTTGCAGGATGCGATAAAATACGAACGTGGGCTTGCATACCTCAGCAATTATGCTGCTATGCTGCAGGACATGAAGCTGGCAGACATACAAAGCGCTGCAAAAAAAGTGATACAACCAAACAGCCTCACATGGGTGATCGTTGGCGACAGGGCAAAAATTGAAAAGGGGATACAGGAATTGAATATTGGTGCTATTAAATACATAGACTCAGAAGGGAAGGAAGTGAAGTAAAAAATAAACGATCAAATATTAAGCGCCCGGGATTTTCCGGGCGCTTCTGCTTGACGGGTTGCCCGCCCTTAAAACAAAAGTATTGCAGTATATTTAGCACCAATTTTCAACCTTTAACTATATACTGAAATGAAAACGAAAAATCTTTCCCTTCTCCTGTTGCTTTTTGTTGGTTTTAATCTTATTACAAGTTGTAAAAAGGAAGGGCCTGCTGGTCCACAGGGCCCGGCAGGACAGAATGGTCAAAATGGCCAGGATGGGTCATCTGATAAACAGATCAGGCTCGTGATTGAACCATATATAAGCACATCTACTACAGCGGGTATGAAATATATGGGGCTTATCAAATTTGACAAAAGAAATTATGCCGGTGTTGATTCCATCATTTTTGTTTCGAATGTATATTCTGGTAATGTAAGCAGTCATGGGATAGTTGAGCTGTATAATTTTACCGATAGTGTGGTGATCAATCACAGTTTGCTGCAATCTAACCAGCCTCAATCGCCTGCATCCTATGTGCAAACTGGTAATATTTATAGTGACCTGCCTGAAAAAGAGGTAGACCTTGGAATATGGGTAAGAAGTGAAACTGCCGGAATTATTGGTGGTACATATCTAAGTTCTCATTTGTTCCTATACAGGAAATAAAACTGTAAATGCTTTCTGTTTATGGACTCAATATAGTGAGATCAAAACCTGGGTTCACTGTAAGATTCGCTCCCGGCGTTACAGTTATCTTTTTAACAGTAATATTCGAGTTGATAATAACACTGCCGCTGTTAATGATAACCATAGAATTATCGGTGGGTAAATTATTGCAGGCCCAGTTGGCTGCGTTTTCCCAGCTGTTATCTACCGCACCGGTCCATACAGATTGTGCCGGGTCGGCTTCCTGCGATCTTACTACATCGATGGTATCCTTTCCATACACGAGGCTGTCCGGATCATTGGAAGGCCAAATGGCCGGGCTCAAAGCGTACTCTGTATGATAATATACGGGTTGTACAATATATTGTGATACTCCTGCTTCAGGACAAACATTGTTAAATGACACAGTATAGTTCCCATTGCCGTCACTAACGGTGTCGCCTGTAGCAACAAACTCGCCGGTTGCTTTATACAACTCCACTTTTTTTAGTAAGGGAAGGTCGGTTACTTTGGGTGCAAAGCGCCATTGCTCATTCATCGGCACAGCACCCCAGTTGGGTGAACTGTATTCCCTGCCTGGTGCCATTATTGCTCTATCCCTGTTATAATCCTGCATTCCTATCAGCGCCCTGCCGGCGTTCCAGCTTGTACAAATTTCCCGTTCCCACATAAGCACATCCACTATGCCTAATCCTTCGTAAAGGGTTATTTGAGAAGTATTATTGATCTTGTTATTGCAATCAAAGCAGGGCACTTTATAGAGGGAAAATATGAACTTCCTGTGTGGTTTTGTGCCGGTGATCTCGTACTTGATCCGCTTGTTGGGAGAATTGGGGCGGCTGATATCTATATCATGAAATGGCCCCATGATCAAAGCTCTTTCGTAAGATGTTGAGGGCGGGTTACTGTTTATATTCCATTGAGCAGAACCTCCGGCATTAGCAAGATCAAAACTGATAGTTCCGTTAGTACCCACGACCAATGAACTATACCAGTTACCATAAAAAGGAAAAGTAAAAGGCAAAGGAATTGCACCAGAGTAATGGTCATCGATATCAAGTGAAGTAGTTGTTCCACCCGCTGTTCCCGGTAACATTTCAGGTTTAAAACAGGCTGTTTTGCTTACAGTATAATCATCCGTGGTCGCACCAATTTTAGGAACCTTTGTCGTAAGTGTAAAGCAGTTAGTGCCACAGGGTATAAGCGTATCCCTTACGCAGTTAAAGGAGAACCCGCCTCCTGTAAGCTGTGCCTTTGCAGTGAAAAAAAAGCATAAAGCTAAAAAGAAGGAGATCAATTTCATAACAGTCAGTTCTAAGTGTATCATTCAAAAATAACAAAAAGGATGCTTCCTGTACAGGAATGTGTACAAGATGCTTTCTTTTTTCAGTTTTTATTTAAGGGGAACCGCTAGTGCCGTTGGTAAAAGCAGTGCAGGAACTTACTGTATAAAATGAAGAATTAAAAAACTGCTTGCAAAACAACAACAACAAATTGATCTGTTGATTGCTGGGAAAAAATAAAAGTTAGTTGATTAGCCAGGAGCATCAAATCCTCAATTGCAAATTCAGGATAGCAAAGGGTTATTCAACTGCAAAACTTTACTCAATTTCTTTTTTTGTATCAAACGAAAAAGTATATAAGATGCTGTCATTAAAGCCAGCGCAAGTGTTTGTACCCATAATGATAAAACAAGGCCGTCAACAGAAATAATGGTATAGATGGCTGCAACAAGATCGTAGGTAAAGCCTGCATATACCCATTCTTTTATTCTTGCATACCCTGGAATAAGTAAGACAATTAAACCCACGAGCTTGGTTACACCTGTGAATACAAGAAAATATTTTGGATAACCAAAATGCTTTGTAAAGTATTCTACTGCATAATCATAGCTGAACGCACTTGATATAGTGGGCTGAAACATCCAGTAAATAAATAAAGCAGTGATGATCCAGTAAATGATGGTAAGTTTTTTCGTTTTCATTTTTTATAAAATAATGATCGACTAATTTTTTTCTGTAATGGTTTTTATATTCCCCAATGTCTCTGCCAGATCAGTACCTACTACTTTTTCCATGTCCATCAGTAATAGCATAAAGTTTTTTGGCCAGTCCATGCCGCTATGGTACACCCATTTTAATTTAGTTTGGTTTGGCGATACGGCCTCTGTTACTATATCACCATTTGCAGTAAATACAAAGGGTGATAAAAAACGAAGCTCAAAATCAACTCTTTCACCTTCGGTTATTTTTTTTATTTCCCATTCACCCTTTCCAGTTTTATGATTATTACTTTCAAAACATAAAACAGAACCCGGATTTCCGTCTGTGGCACCTTTCATTTCAATTTTAGTAGTGGGATCAAGCAATAACCATTTATTATACAGCATTTGATTCTTATTAAGCTTGATAAAATCAAATACCTGCTGTTTTGGTTTATTGATGGTTATATCCCTGGTGATAGTATATTTCTTTTTAGTAAACAGTGCCACTACCGCAGCAACAGAAATAATAGCTACTAATATCACGATGATCTTTATTATTATCATTTTCATTTTTTTGATTGGTTATTTATTTGTTGACTGTGTTGTTTGCGATCGTATGATTGATCATCCATTGAATGCCAAACTGATCTTTGCACATGGCGAAATAAGCACCCCAAAAAGTTGTATTTGGCGGCATTTCCACCATGCCATTTTTACTAAGACCTGTAAATAATTTGTCTACCTCGGTTTCGCTTTCTGCCTGTATACAGATATGATAGTTATTTCCTGCAGTTAAATGATTGCCCATGGGATCAACAGCATCAGAAGCCATAAAGCTTATGCCTTTATCAGTAACCAATGATATATGCATCATTTTTTCCTGGTCTGCAGGCGGCAATTTTTCACCACCGGGTACTTCCCTGTATCGCTGAAATATGATAAAAGCTCCGCCAAATACGGATTTATAAAAGTTCATTGCTTCTTCTGCATTGCCCATAAAATGCAGGTAAGGATTTGTGCTAAGCATGTGTTATTAATTTTAGAAAGTAAAAGTAGTGCCGATATTTTACACTCATGCCTTGTGAATCCGGCATTCTTTGTATGGTGTTTGCGACAGTATGTTGATTTATTTTTGCAGGATGATCACCATTTCAATATTGGCATTAAAGAATGCGGTGCTTGCCTCAGTGGCAGACGCCAGGTATGTTTTTACAATGGTTAATCAATTCCTTCAGCAGGAAGGAAAAGAACCAATGTTTAATATTCAACTGGCAGCACTTTCACAGGAAATAGCTTTACATGATGAATTGTTTTTAGTGCATCCCGATTACCTGATCAGCGATGCAAACGCCCCTAAAAGCGATCTTATTATAATACCTGCATTGATTGGCGACATGATGAGTGCAACACACATAAATCGTGAATGTGGGTATTGGATAGCGCAGCAATATAAGAACGGAACAGAAATAGCAAGCCTGTGTACGGGTGCATTTTTACTGGCTTTTTCAGGGATATTAAAAAATAAACAATGCACTACACATTGGGCATATGCAAACGAGTTCAAACATTTTTATCCTACTGTAAAAATGGTAGATGAAAAAGTAATTACACATCAAAATGGTATTTATTCAAGTGGTGGCAGCAATGCATACTGGAACCTGCTTGTACACCTGGTTGAAAAATATGCAGGCAGGGAGATGGCGATACGCACTGCCAAATATTTTGTGATCGATTTTGACAGGGATGTTCAATCGCCTTTTATCATTTTTAATGGTCTTAAAGATCACGATGATGAATTGATGATAACGATACAGGAATATATTGAACAGAATTATGGCGATAAGCTTACTGTTGATCAGCTGGCAGATAAGTTCAATATAACCAGGCGTACTTTTGAACGAAGATTTAAAAAAGCCACCAGGAATACGGTTGCTGAGTATATTCAGAGAGTAAAAATAGAAGCAGCAAAAAAGCAACTGGAAGCAGGCCGTAAAACAGTTACTGATATTATGTATGATGTTGGTTATGCCGATGTGCAAACCTTCAGGGATATATTTAAAAAAATTACCGGGATGACACCTGTTGATTATATGAACAGATATAATAAGTAGCTAAAAGGGGAATGTATTTTTAATACTTTACCAATTTTTGCACACTGTTATTTCCATCAACATCTGTAATGCGTAAAAAATAAATACCGTTTCCATATTGATGCATGTCAATACTGATATTACCCCATGAAGAAGAAGTTTTATGGGTCAATTCTTTTCCTTCAGCATTTATAATTGTTACATAATGGATGTTTGCGCCGATTATTTGAAATTGACCGCTGAACGGGTTGGGTGATATGGTAAAGGATATTTTATTGATACGGATCGCCTGAACGGTACTGTAAACATATTTTCCATCTGCATCCACTTGTTTTAACCTGTAATAGTTATTCCCTTCTAACGGGGTCGTATGTATTAGTTCGTATTGTTGCACTATGTTGGTGCTGCCTGCAGCTTTTGCACGCCCGATGCCTTGCCAGTGAATAGCATCACCGCTGGTTTCTATTTCAAAATAATTTGTGTTGATCTCAGTGGAAGTGCTCCATTGCAGTAATACAAACCTGCCTGAATGTGTTGCTTTAAATGAAACCAGTGTAACCGGTACAATAGTGCAATTGGAAAGTGCTCCGGCAAATCCCCAACCTGCGCCAGACCGGGAATAAAACTCAATAGTGTTTACACCGGTTGTATTCAGCATTACATCAACATATGCAAGCGTTTGGCTAGAGGTGGCATCAGTCCCAACAAGATAATTGTTTGCAAATATCGCCGCATCGTTGCCGGCAGATGCGGCACAAGTAAATACTGATATGATCGATGCGGAAGCAGCCGTTAGGGGATAATCAATATCATTTACTTTTATTGAAATAGAATCGGTGGTATTAAGTGCCCACGCCCTGAACCCCGGATGGTCATCGGGCTGAAGAAAATCTATTTTCAATTTAGGCAGGTTATTGACATTAGCAGCCGAGGTGAAAAATGATTGGGTAAAAGCACTGCATGCAACGCTACGGGTACCTCCTGAATAATATTCAAAGCCTACATGTGATGTTCCAATATTGCCCGGGTAGAAAGTACATTGAGCAATAACCGGCCGCATGGCACAGCATAATAAAACGAGTAAAAAAACAGGAGTAAAAAAAATGTGTTTCTTTTTCACATTGTAAAAAATTAGGGATGCAGCAAATCGTTTTATTAATATCAAATCTAATATTAATGAAAACAATTCTATACTGCCCCTCAGTATTTATCTGTGATAACGATTGCGTTAAATTCTTAAAGATCGAAGAGCAAAACCTTCTCATAAGAACTTCCACTTGATAGTTGTTGTTCCGATCAGATCAAAATAAAAGAGGGAAGTATTTACTTCCCTCTTTTTATATGTTGGTACATTACTGTTAAGCCACTTTTACTTCTTCAGATTTCATCTCCAGTTCCACAGCACCTGCAGTTTTTACAGTTTTAATGATCCGGGCAGCTACTTTGTATGGATCAGCGGCGCTGTTAGGCCTGCGGTCTTCCAGCCATCCTTTCCATCCTCTTTCTACGCTGCCGATAGGTATCCTGATAGAAGCACCCCTGTCTGATACACCATATTTGAATTCATCAATAGCGGCAGTTTCATGTTTACCTGTAAGGCGGAGATGATTATCTGGTCCATATACAGCAATATGTTCCTGTACAAATGGCCTGAAGGACTCACAGATATTTTCAAATACCTCACGGCTACCGCATGTTCTTAAGGTAGTGTTGGAGAAGTTAGCGTGCATACCACTTCCATTCCAGTCAAGAGCACCTAATGGTTTGCATTCCCAGTTGATAGAGATACCATATTTTTCGCCTATTCTTTCCAGTAAGTAACGTGCGATCCAAACCTGGTCGCCGGCTTCTTTAGCGCCTTTGGCAAATATCTGGAACTCCCATTGACCTGTTGCTACTTCAGCATTGATACCTTCTACATTCAGTCCTGCTTCAAGGCAGGCATCTAGATGTTCTTCCACCATGGCACGGCCATAAGCATTCTTTGCACCTACAGAGCAATAGTAAGGTCCCTGTGGACGTGGAAATCCTCCTTCAGGAAAACCGAAGGGTTTATTTGTTTCATCATTCCACAAGAAATATTCCTGCTCAAAACCAAACCAAAAATCGTTATCATCATCTTCTATCAAAGCCCTGCCATTGCTTGGGTGAGCAGAACCATCCGGGCTCAATACTTCACACATTACCAGGTAACCGTTTTTACGTTGTGGATCCTTTACAATATATACAGGTTTCAATAAGCAGTCTGATGAGCCACCGGGTGCCTGTTCTGTAGAGGAACCATCAAAACACCACATGGGACAATCTTCCAGTTTGCCGGAGAAGTCTTTTTCAATTTTTGTTTTGCTGCGGAGGCTCTGTATAGGTTTGTAGCCGTCGAGCCAGATGTACTCTAATTTTGCGGATGCCATAGCGATTTATTTTATGTTATAAAAATGGGATTTATCCTTTTTTGAACGAAATCACTTTACTACGGTAAAAAAAATGGCATTGCTTTTATCCGCTTAACTAACGGCCTGCAAGCAATACCAATCGTTGACAGAACGAAAATATTAAAACTTACTTAAAATTTCATATATTTTTAAAAATATTTGTTATTTGATGGTTAAGGAAACCGTGTCAAGATATTTTCGTAATAAAATATCCAACCGGCAGACCATAAAAATTTATTTTTTTAGATAATTTTTCAAAAATATAATACATATATAAAATATTTATTTGAATGAATCAATAGCTACGAATCATTTGTATAATAAAAAAGCTGTCTTTTAAGACAGCTTTTTTATTTATGAAACTATTTTGCTATTAGCGAATCCATGTAATCCATGACAAACCATCAGCAGCGCTTACCATATGGTAAGCTGGCGCTGTTTCATCGTCGCTGATCTGTACAAGATAATAACCCTCTGGTATAGCGAACCGTGTTTTGAAAGCAGTCATTATTGGAACATCGCTGGCAGGGATACTGCCTGGCTTTACTGTGCCTAAGAAAGGAAATATAACCTTTCCTGGTGTGCTGAAATTAGGTGCCCTGTAAGCAGCACCAAATCTTGTTGCAGCAGGGAGCGTAATGCTTGTAACAGGGAAAAGAAAATCGTATAAGTTTCCTGCAGCTGTACCGTATTCGGGCCAATAAACAGCAAAGCCCAACCAACCAGTAAGATTTGCTAACCCCTGTGCATCATCAACACCGTTTATATGAAAACCTTCCTCTGTAACCCAATATGGGTAATTGTTATCTGATTGAGCAACTGTCCACCATCTTCTTGGCGCAGCAGTATCATAAACCATCGGAGTAACCACACCTGAAATAGTTGCCGGTTGGCCATTGATAGTTGCAGATATGGTATTGTTGCCGGCGTTATAGACCATGTTGGAAATTTCACCGCATGTTTGACCACCTACCTGGAGAGGATCGGCTAATGAAAGACCGCCTAATGACAAAGCATAATTGGTTCCCCTGCTGTCGTCAAGCAAATTACCATTAGCATCAGGACTTATCATATAAGAAGTACTTGATTGAATAAATACATCCACAGAATCGGTATTGTTTATAACGATACGTTTGTAATAATTAAGGATCTTATTTATAACCAAACCTTTAAGCAGTTCACCATTAAAAAAAGCGTCTTTTTCCTGCTGGGTAGCCCTGGTCAATGTTGTTTTACTTCCATTGAACCTTCCTACCAGTGCGATCGTGTCCTCTGAACTGTGATCATCATCAAAGTAAAATTCAAAGTCGCTAGCCAGGCCGGTGCCATATTCACCGCCATTTACGCCACCATTTGGATCAGCAAGTACATGCAGGTAAGAGTAGGTGTCGAAAAGCAGGCTGGGTTGTTGCAATGCTTTAAGCCTGTAGCTGCTTTCTTTAAGTGTAACAGAAGAAGCAGAATCAAAACTGGATAACATTTTTACCCTGTTTGAATCATTAAATGAAAAGTAAAAAGTATAATTACCACCCTGATTTGTTTCAACAAGGCCTTTCCAGCCATATTGTGCGCCTGACAACTTAGCCTGGTATTTTGCCAGGGCCTCATTTAAACGCTGGTCTGCTGATTTGCTGAATACACTGGAATTGTCAACTTTTTTACATGACACAGCCACTGTCAGCAAAACACAAATACATAGAAAATAATTTTTCATGCTGTTTAAAATTAAATTATTAATAAAGTAAAGAGGCAATAGCCGCTCTTGTTTTTCTTTGTAATTCATAAAAATCAATATGCCATGCCTGGTCAAAATAAGCAACAAGGGCTGCTTCTTTATCTCTTAACCGTTGCCTTGCAGTGGTACCGGTAGTACCTGTTGCAGTAACATTAGTTGGGTCAATGCTGTTTACATAAGCATCATAATACTCTTTTCCATTCACAAGCATCATAGCAAGCGTTTCAGCCCAGTCATCATCTCTGCCTGAAATAGCATACTGGGTAATAAAGCCTTCATTGTGGGCCTCATCAGGTGTTACGTTCAGCCAGTCAGAAGTATAAGAGTTAACGCTTGAACTGCTGAATGCAACAGGCACCCTTATATTCTGGTCGAGAATATGGGCAAACTCGTGCTCAATGGTATGGAACATTTCAATTACACCGGCAGTATCGGTATCAGGATTATAACCGGGCATACCTTTAATGCGGAAATCGTTAATATTATACAATACCACTTTACGTCCACCTTCTGCAGTACCTAACTTTATAGAGCCGTCGCCGTTATAGGCCGGGCTTCCTACGAGTACAAAAAATTTAGGAGATATCCTTTTGAAAAAAAGTGAATCTGCCTGTTCAACATATGTGTCAACCCATACTCTTTTTATAGCATCCATTACGGGGATGATCTGTTCTTCCCTTGGAGGTACCAGTGTCCTGTTAAGGTCAATTTCTGACTGGTCCCATTTATATTTTACTGCGATGTTGAATTTTGCAGTTAAACTATCGTAGATCCAGTTATCGATAGCAGTTGGTACCCACTCATCACCGCCAAGACCTGGAATATTTTCCAGCGCAGGCAATGAATCTTCTTTTTTGCATGAAACAAAAAAGAAAGAAGCCATCGTGATTGTCAGAGCAAATTTGAAAAGTTTCATATTTGTTATAGTATTTTGATTTGTGAATTAACGGGCGTTTGGTTCCAGGCCTGCCTGCTTTGATGATTGGGGAAGCTGTATTGCTTTACGCAGATCATCAGGAGCAAGTATAATGTGTTCATCGGGTGCACCACCGCCTTTTTTAATGTTATGATCAACCGGTAATTTATACCTTAAAATATCAAACCACCTCAGACCTTCATGAATATATTCCATTCTTTTATAGTAAAGAATAGCCTGTATAACACTTGGAAGTCCCTTTGTTGTCGTTTCACCGGCTACTACAGGAAACACAGTATTGATCTTGGTTTCTGTGATATTATGTGTTGTCGCATTATAGCTTTGAATGCGTTTGCTTGCAAACGTATTCAATAATGTAATTGCACCGGCAACATCACCTGTATTGTACAGTGCTTCAGCATGGTTGAATAAAACTTCTTCACAAGAGAATAAAGGTACCATCACATAAGGCTGTCCAAAATTTGCATCCACAGTAGTTCTTACAAAATACTCGTCAATTTTAGGGATCAACAGGTGTGTGAATTCGGCTATGCCGTACTGTTTGTAAGCAGTAACACCACCGGTTAATGGATCTGGTCTTGGGTTTACTTCGTCTGCTTTGTTACCGCCATATCCCCAGCGCTGGCTGTAATAATTACGTGCCCATACTGAGGAGGTTTCCACTAACAACAGGTTAGATGCTTCTGTTGTTTTTGCATATACTTTAAATAATTCGCTCACATCTGTGATAGTATTGTACGGGCTGGTAGGGTCATTCCATCCACGTAAAAATGAAGCATAGGCGCCACTGGGAATTGCCTGCTGTGCATAATGAATTACTTTGGCATAATCCTTTTTGAACAGGTAAAAGCGGCAAGCGAATGCTGCTGCAGCTGCAATATTAAAATGGTATTTAGGCACATTGTATGCTTTGTCTTCAATTAATGGCATACCCTCCAGCAGATCTTTTTCGATCTGGTCATATACATACTGTACAGTTTTCCTTTCGTATTGTTTTATCACAACGTTCTCCGGTTCAGTCACATACGGAACGCCGGGATCAGTAGCAGCAGTGGCAGCGTCGTATGACTTAGCGAAAAAAGTAACCAGCATAAAATGAGAAAAAGCTCTGGCTACAAGCGCTTCGCCTCTTTGATTTTTAAATTCTTCGGTATTACCACTTTCGTTAATGGTTTTTAATGCCTGGTTTGTGGCAGCTATTGCAGAGTAACAAGCATACCAGAAAGCTTCAGGCGAATCCTGCTGGTTTTCTTTAGTATCTCTGAAGTAATACATGTCATTTATCAAACCATCTGTGCCTAATGAGCCGATATCCTCAACATTATCAGATAATGTTTCTGCAAATGCCTGGTAGTTTGACTGAGGATAGGCAGTACCTAATAGCTGCGAAACTTTTTGTGCTGAATTTAGTTTTGCCCTGTTATCAGGTTCCTTATCAAGAAATTTATTACACCCTGATATTGCTATTAAAAGCAGTGTGCAGGGGATGTATAAAAGTTTATTTTTCATATTAATCAGTATTAAAATTAAAAGGATGCTTTTAGTGAAAGGGTAAACTGTTTTTGAATTGGCTGAGCCACACCACCTGTATTAAAGAATTCAGGGTCCTGGCCTTTCAGTTTTTTATCTGATGATATAAGCCATGGATTGTTTGATACCACTGTAACTGAAAAAGCATTCATGCCCCATTTCTTTGCAATAGCAGCTTTCAAATTGTATGTAAGAGAAACGGTTTTAAGTCTTACAAAAGCACCTGAAGCAACCCTTTCAGAAGAATAGTTATAAGTGTTATATGGTTCCCTGCCTTCTCCGTTTGTTAAATAAGCCTGGTAAGCATCCAGTATGGAAGGTATTTTAGTAACGGCTTCGTCTCCCGGCATTTCCCACCTGTCAATGAATTCTTTTGGCATAGCGTCAAAATCAGAATAACCTGTGTGGAATGCAGGATACAGCCTGATCTTGTTACCACCCTGGTAAGTAATGAAGAAGTTTAAAGAAAGATCTCTCCATGTAAATGTATTAGAGATACCACCAGTATATTTTGGATCTACCTGGCCTTCATATTTCAGGAAGCTAACATTTTGATCCTGGAAATAAACATCTGGACCGATTGAATCATGTTTAGCTACATCCTGTCCTACATAAAATTCCGGAACACCTGTAGTATGGTTTAGACCTGCAAACCCGATAGAGAACAGGCTGTTTACACCATAGCCTTCCCTGTTACCACCTTGTGCCTGGATAAGATCAAATATTGTTGGCTCGTTCTTGGCATTGGTAATAAGCGTTTTGTTATATCCAAATGTGAAGTTGGCTTTCCAGCTCCAGTCTTTTTTCCTGATAAGCGTTCCGCCCACTACAAAATCCCAGCCAGTAGAAGTTAAAGTTGCATAGTTAGCTGCTTTGAAAGCTTCACCACCTATACCGGGTGTTCTGATAATGCTTATAAGGTCAAAGCTTTTCCTGTTATACCAGTCAATCGCCGTATTTATCCTGCCATTAAATAAGCCGGCATCAATACCTATATTGGTCTGATAGTTCTTTTCCCATGTAAGTTCAGAGTTCTCGAGATTGGCCAGGATAATTACAGATTCTCTTTCAGTAGGAAAAGTTCTGTTGGTGATAGCACTCTTCAACACGATATCAGAGTTGGTGGCAGGGCCAAGGCTTGCAGTCAAACCATAGCTTGCTCTAACTTTAAGATAGGTAAATGCAGGAATGCTTTGCAGGAATGGCTCTTCTTCCACATTCCATGAACCACCAAAGCTCCATGTAGGCAGCCAGCGGGCTTTTGGTGATGACCCCAATTTGTTTGAACCATCGTAACGAACTGTTCCGTACACGTTATATTTTCTTTTAAAAGTATATTGACCATTCAGGTAAAAGGCCGCAAAGCGATCAAAGTCTTTACCCATGCCGTAATACGGAAAACTTGACTCAATGGTTTGCTTTAAGATCCTGTAATCTACAAATGGTACACCGCCATTGTCGTACTGGTAACCATAACCTGTGTTCGAAAAGTTTTGACGATCGGCATATTTTACCTGTTGTCCTAACAAAACGGTCACCTTATGTTTATCATTAAAAGTATTATCATAATTTCCAGCACATTGGGATCCTAAGCTTAGAATTCCACGTGGACAAGTTGTCGCG
>JADMIO010904315.1_pt1 | contig 112435 bp, 93 predicted proteins | sample 8958161 | NCBI WGS metagenome assembly JADMIO01 (sample SAMN16585339, study PRJNA669376) | soil metagenome | isolation source: Crop rotation soil | place: USA: Cullars Rotation, Alabama | collected 2011
CGCGACAACTTGTCCACGTGGAATTCTAAGCTTAGGATCCCAATGTGCTGGAAAGCTGGAAAGATGCGGTCAGCGAGCCGGATCATGTTTTCGCTGTGAGGATAGTGCGTGAGACGAACGAAGTTGCAACCCAGCTCGTGAGCCCAACCCAGCAGGGTTTCGGCGTCCTGTTGAGAAAAAGCGCGGCCGCCGCGCATGGGAGCCTCTTCGTGCAGGGAGATGCCGCGCAGGAAGATCGGCTCACCGTTCAGCAGGATCTGGGTGCCGCGAGTTTCGATGGTGCGAAAGCCGATGGAATCATGCACCTTGTCGGCGCCGCTGGACAGCACGACATCGTAGAGCTTGGGATGGGCCGGCGACCACAGTTCAAGCTTGGCAAGAAAGTGAAACTCCGCGTACCCATCCGCGCTGGTGAGAACGGTTTTCCTGATTCCCACCTCCGGGATTTCCAGGGTGACTTGCTGTTCTGAAAATGCGCCGGTCAGTTGCACCCATCCGGAAATTTCCTGGCCTGAGCCCTTTGCGAGCTGAACAACGTAGTCGTAGATAAAGGTGTCCGGTTCCTCTACTAATGCAACATCGCGGGTAAGTCCGCCATAGTTCCACCAATCGGTATTGAGGGCGGGCACGGCATCCCGGCGGCGGGCGTTGTTGACTTCCACGACCACGAAGTTTTCGCCATCGTGAATTTTGTCTGTAACTTCGAAATTGAAGGGAGTGAATCCGCCTTCGTGCTCGCCCAGGACTTCGCCATTGAGATAAACGCGGCTGAAGTAGTTGGCAGCTCCGAAGTTGATGAAGACGCGAGTATGCTCGCGCTTGCGATAGGAAAACGCCCTCTCATACCAGACCGGACCTTCGTAGAAGAGCAACTCTTTTTTCTGCTTGTTCCAGTCGCCGGGGACGTTGAGCGTATCGGATTTGTCGAAGTCGTACTCGACAAGATCGTTCTTATCCTTGGCCTTGGCATTCTGGTAAAAGCGCGAGTGCAAGCCGGTTTCGTAGGGGTCCACGATGAAGTGCCATGAGCCGTTCAGGCTGATCGTGGTGCGGTTGGGAATGTTGTTGATCAGCGGGTGATCGCCGGAGACGGCGTAGCCGGGCGCCGCCGCGGTCAGGAATAGAAAAACATATAGCAGACGTCGCATCATGCTCGGTCAGATCTTCATCCTGTCAAATCATGGTGGCGATTCCATCCAATTGCTTCTAGCCGATTCTGGCGGGCTCTTCAACGCTGGCTTCACGCAGAAACTTTGCAGCCTCTTCCGGCGGCGTGGGGTTGATGTAGAAGCCGGTTCCCCATTCGAAGCCTGCGGTCTTGGTCAGTTTGGGCATGAACTCTATGTGCCAATGATAGTGGTCGTTGACCGGGTCCTGCACCGGCGAGCTGTGGATCACCAAATTGTACGGCGGATTGTCCAGCACGCGTTCGGCCTTGGTGAGCAGGATCTTCAGCGACCGGGCCAGGTTTTCGAACATGTGGGTGGAGGAGTTCTCAAAAGCCGACTCGTGCTGCTTGGGGAGGATCCAGGTTTCGAAAGGAAAGCGCGGAGCGTACGGCGCGAGAGTGATGAAGTCGGCATTTTCGGCAACCACCCGGGTTCCGGATTCGGTTTCCTGACGGATGATGTCACAAAAGACGCAGCGCTCCTTGTAAATGTAGTACTGCTTGGCGCCCTCGATCTCTTCGGTAACGTAAATCGGAAGAATGGGCAGCGCGATCAGTTGCGAGTGCGCGTGCTCGAGCGAGGCCCCGGCCGCTTCACCATGATTCTTGAAAATCAGAATGTACTTGAAGCGACGGTCCTTCTTGAGGTCGAGGATACGGTCGCGGAAGGTCCACAGCACGTCTTCAATCCTTTTGGGCGGAAGATTCGCGAGGCTGGCATTGTGGTCCGGAGTCTCGATGATGACCTCGTGGGCGCCGATGCCGTTCATGCGATCGAACATGCCCTCGGCCTGCCGGTTGAGATTGCCTTCGATGCCGAGCGCAGGAAACTTGTTGGGTACGACACGCACCGTCCAGCCCGGAGAGTCGCGCTGCGGAGGAGGTCCACCGTTGGGATTGGGGCGGTAGGCCTGGATTTCAGGCGGGGTTTTGGATTCGTTGCCGTAACAGAAGGGGCAGAAGCCGCCTTTGATTTTCACGCCGTCACGAGCAAAGTCGGACGGACGCTTGGCCCGGTCGGTCGAAATAATGACCCAGCGGCCCACGATGGGGTCTTTTCTGAGCTCGGGCAATTACCGAAATCCTTTCCGCATCAAGACCAAAACAAGTCATTCTACGCTATGACTGAAACGTTCTGGAAGAGTTCAATCTGCGGCTGGCTGGAGGTCGCGTCGTAGTACACGCTGACAACTTCGAGACGCCACGGGCACGAAGGCGGCAGGTGGCGCAGGTATTCGCGAGCTACGGCCAGCAGATCGCGGCGTTTGTCCCGGTCAACGGCAGCTTCGGCAGGTTTCACCTCCCGGGATGTGCGAGTTTTAACTTCGATGAAGCAGAGCACTCCCTCGCGCCATGCGATCAAGTCGATTTCACCACGACGGTTAGGCGAGCGGAAATTTCGCGCGACCATCACATAACCCAGCTTGCGCAAATGGAAGTAGGCGGCTTCTTCACCGCGACGGCCGGTACGGAGGTGCTGTGGAGACTGATCGCGGGGCAAAGTCTTGGTGGCGATCCAGTCGAGAATGCGAACCGTGGCTTCGGTGAGGCGACCGGCGAACATGGTTTTGCCGAAAATCTTAGCCAGAGTTTACGGGGATGTCTGTGATGGATGTCACAGGAGGATTAGATTGACGGCGGTTTGGAAAATCAGTTCTCGGATGTCAGTTCCTGGTTGTCAGTTCCTGTGAAGGCTGGGTTAGGTGACGACCGCGGTACGAGGAATGACGTAGAAAGCTGGGGGTACTACAAAACCAGTTCTCGGATGTCAGTTCTTCGTTGTCAGTTTCTGTGAAGGCTGGGTTAGGTGAGGCTGCATGGGTTAGTGCTCTTCGCGAGCGCGCAGCCAATCGAGGAACATTTGTTCTATGGGTTTGTCGTAGGTCATCAAGACGTGGCGGACGGTGTGGCCACTGACGAAATGGCACACCTCCTCGGCCAGATTTTTGGCGTGGTCTCCGGCACGTTCGAGGGACTGGGTCATGAAAATGACCTGCAGGCTGGCTTGCCGCGGCTGATTTTCTGGATTTTCAATGTGGCGAAGAAAAATCAGATTGCGCAGGCGGTCGATCTCCGCATCGGCGCGCAGCACCTCAACCGCTTTCTTGACGTCGCGGGTAGAAAAGGCAGCGCCCGCATCAGACAACATTTTCTCGAGGACGGTGGCCATGTGAGTGAGGTCACGAATGTCCTGAGGATCGAGGCGAGTGCAGACGGATTGAGCGCTGCTGGAGAAGCTGAGCAGCAGGTCGCCAATGCGCTCCAGGCTGATCATGAACTTCATGCAAGCCAAAAGCTCGCGGGCTTCGGCTTCACTGACCTGCGTGATGATCTGAGTAACGCCTGCGTCTATTTCCATGTCGAGGCGGTCGAGTTCTTTTTCCTGATCGCGCAGACTGTTCAACAGGACCGAGGATGCAGTAGCCACCCCTTCAGCGGCAGCAGCGGCGGCCTCTTTCGCAACCCGGCAAGCCTCGACGGTTTGCTTGACCAGATGCAGGTAAGGGGACTCCGGTTCGGGGCTTCTCAAAATGGCAGTACTCATAGAGGCATTCCTTCCGGAAGCAAACCCGGCGGTGCGTGGGAGAGCCTGTCTCGTTCTCCGGTTGCTGGCATTGATGGTCAATACAGGAGAATAGGTTGTTTTATCAAGACTTTGGTTAACAAGGCGTGAATTTATCGGTCGCTGGCAGCGCGGGGCGGGCGGTCCTGGGCTAGCCGGAGAGCGGCAAAGCAAAGAGAAAAGTGGAGCCGTGGTTGAGTTCGCTTTGCGCGCGGATGGTTCCTCCGTGCGCCAGCACGATGTGTTTGGCAATGGCCAGGCCCAGCCCGGTACCGCCTGATTCCCGGGAACGGGCTTTATCGATCCGGTAGAAGCGTTCGAACAGGCGGTCCAGGTGCTCGGAAGGAATGCCGGGACCGAAATCCTGAACGTAGAATTCCACGGCGCGGGGAACAGGCCGCGCTCCCACCACGATGCGACCGCCCGACGCGGCATACTTTAGCGCGTTGTCCACCAGATTAGAAAAAACCTGATGGATGGCCTCCGGATCAGCTCCGACGGGTGAAGGGGCTGCATCCTCGACCTTCAACTCGACATTTTGCGCGCGAGCGAGTTCGCGAAAGCTCTGTACGGTCTCCTGCAACAGGTCAGAGGGAGACACGGACTGGATATCGAAACGCTGCTCGCCGGATTCAACCCGGGCCAGAGTGAGAAGATCCTCGGTGAGACGCGACATTCGCAGGGCGCTCTTACGAATAATTTCCAGAAACTCGCGCGCGTGATTATTTTCGGGTGAACCATCGAGCAAGGTTTCGGTGTAGCCCTGGATGGAAGTCAGCGGGGTGCGCAGTTCGTGGGAAACGTTGGCGATAAAATCGCGGCGAGTCTTCTCCACCCGCTCAGTTTCAGTGAGGTCGCGCAGCACGGCCACTGCGCCTCCCCCCGGCATGGGGGCAGCGGTCACGTCAAAGGTGCGGCCGGGCAGGATGGAAGCCGCGCGGGCGGTATAAACGTTGCGCGCTTGGCTTGCTTCATGCACCGCGGTCAGAAAATCGGGATCGCGAACTGTCTCTACCAGGGGCGCATTTTTGCGGGTTTTCTGTGGGACAAGCCTGTCCATAGCCTGGTTTGCCCACTGTACGCGATCGTCCGAGCTTACCGCGATGACGGCGTCCTGCATGCTGTTGAGCAAGGTTTCGAGCTGACGCTGGCTGGTCTGCAACGCGGCGAAGCTTTCCTCCAGATAGCGGGCGGTTTTGTCCAGGGACGTGGCCACCTGGCCAATTTCGTCTTCGGACTTGGCTTCGATCCGCGCGGTCAAATCTCCGGTCGCGACGCGATCGGCAAATTGCACGATACGGCGAAGGCGGCGAGCCGTGAGTTGGGCGACGATCCCGGAGACTATCAAAGCCACGACAAACGCCAGCAGCGAACCCAGCAACAAGGTCTGGCGGACGCGGGCGAGCGCAGTGGCCACGTCCGAGAATGGATAGGCCAGGCGGACTGCACCACCGGCGATGGGGGCAGCCACATAGAGAAACGGAACACCGACGGTGCGGCTGCGGCGGGTGTCAGTGCCGACTTCGCCTTTCAGGGCCGCGAAGAATTCAGGCCGGGTGGCATGATTTTCCATGGAGGTGGAGTCAGCCTCTGAATCGGCCAGCACCTTGCCCTGCCGGTCAATGATAGTGACGCGGGCGCCTGCCGCCTGCGCTTCCTGCACGGCTATGTCCTGCAACTGCCGGGGCTGTGACCCGGCCGGCACAGCCGCGCTCGAGGGCGCCTCGCCAACCGTGTTGACACGGTTCGCCAGCATCAGCGTCTTCTGTTTTAGATTACGTTCGATTTCCTGGCGAAGAGAACCCTCCCAGGCGTGGCGGATGGAAATGTCAAGCGTAACTGTGGCTGTCGCGATCACCAAAGCAAAGGCAGCCAGCAGTTTCAGGAATATCCGCCTTCTCACTTCGGGGCCTCGAAGCGATAACCCGCCCCACGAACGGTCTTGAGGTAGCGCGGGTTTTCCGGGTCGGGCTCGATTTTTTCGCGAATGCGGCGGACATACACGTCCACTGAGCGCGGGGTTACATACGCGGTGTCGCGCCAGACGGAATCGAGCAACTGATCGCGAGTGAAGACGCGCCCGATGTGGCGAGCAAAATAATCGAGCAACCTGAATTCGGTTGCGGTGGTGGTTACCAGACTTCCGCGCACGGTAAGAGTCATGGCGCTGGGGTCGATCTCAATATCGCCGATTTTGACCGGCGCCTGCGAAAGCGGCCGTTCGAACCGACGCAGCACTGCTTTGACCCGCGCTACCAGTTCCCGCGGGCTGAATGGTTTGGGAATGTAGTCGTCGGCGCCCAGCTCGAGGCCCAGGATGCGGTCAGCTTCGCCACTTTTCGCGGTCAGAAAGATCACGGGAGTGGCTGCCAGGGCCGGGATTTGGCGGATCTGGCGGCAGAGTTCGAGACCATCTTTGCCGGGAACCATGATGTCGAGAATGAACAGGGTGGGCCTTTGCCGCTCGGAATCGGAGATGACCGTGTTTCCGGTGGAGAAGATCTTCACCGCAAAGCCATCCGCCTCCAGATGGTGTCGCACCAGGCGGGAAATATCCGGATCGTCTTCTACCACAAAGATACTGGGTTTCATGGGAGGTATTGTAGCGGGGGAGCGAGCGGATACCTAGTTCGCCCCCCACAAGGCGGAGCCGCCGGTTTCGGGCGCGGTGAAGTCAACTTCGCTCGATCAACAGGCTTCCCCACTTGTCGAGCCGGAACCGCCAGTCAGGAGGTACAACCGTGGTAGCGCTGTATTCGGTGACAACGGCGGGGCCGGAATACTTTCTTCCAATGGTCAGCGAGCCGCGATCGTGGATTGTGGCAGCCAGTTTCTTTCCGGCGAAAATAACCAGGGCTCTGGCGGACAACTCGTTGCCAAGCTTCGTCCGGCTGGCTGTGATGCCGGCGGCCAGCCCAGCTTGTGACGACTTGATAGTTGAACGAAGGCGCAGCGTCACCACTTCCACACCGCGTGTGGGATAGCTGTGGCCGTAGCGTCGTTGGTGCTCACGGCGGAAGTCATGAATCAGGCGGTGAGTGTAGGGGACGTTCAGCTCGTATCCCTGGCCCTGGTAACGAACATCCACAGTGCGCGCATGGCGGATTTTTCCGCTCCAACGCTCATTGCGGAAATCGGCCTCAGCCCGCTGGCGCATACGGGCAAACGCCAGTTCGAGCTGCTTTACGGGAAGTTTGGCGGCAACTCGCCAAAGCACGGTGCGTGAATAATCTTTCACCACATCACTGACCAGGATGCCGAAGGCCGAAAGAGCCCCGGGCAGCGCCGGCACAATCACGCGAGGGATGCTCAAGGCTTCCGCCAGTTCGCAGGCATGAAGGCCGCCGGCGCCGCCGAAAGCAACCAGGGTGAATTCGCGAGGGTCGTAGCCCCGTTCGATAGAGACCACTCGTATGGCCTTCTCCATGGTGGAGTTGACGACCCGGATCATTCCAGCAGCGAACTGTTCCGGCGCCAGCCTGGCTGCGTGGCGCTTGAGCCATTGAGAAACCTGGCGTTGGGTGCGTTCGAGATCGAGAGTGAATTCTCCTCCGAGAAAATGTTGAGCCTGCAGGCGGCCGAGCAGCAGGTTGGCGTCAGTCACGGTGGGCAGAACGCCGCGGCCATAGCAGATGGGTCCGGGATCGGCTCCGGCAGATTCGGGACCGACGCGAAGCGCGCCAGCGGCATCGAAGCGGGCGATGGAACCTCCACCCGCGCCGACGGTGTGGATGTCGAGCATGGGCACGCCGACCGGCAGGCCGGCAATCTCTGACTGGGTGCCGGCATGCGCCTCATGATCGACCAGCGCCACATCGGTGGAAGTCCCGCCCATATCGAACGATATGATGCGGTCAAAGCCGCTGTGGCGCGCCATGGCAGCAGCTCCGACTACTCCGCCGGCGGGGCCAGAAAGCAGAGTACGCACCGGTTCACCGGCCGCCGCGCGGAGGCTCGTAATTCCCCCGCTCGATTGCATCACGAAAATGCGAGGCTGGGCTGTGCCGCCTGGAGCCAGGCTCCGCGCCTGGCGTTCGAGATTTTCCAGATAGTTCTGCATCACGGGTTGCAAGTAGGCATTCACCACAACTGTGCTGGTGCGCTCGTATTCACGGAACTCGGGAAGAATCCGATGGGAAACAGAGAGCGGTAGACCGAGCTTGGCGAGAGCGGCGGCGATGGCGGACTCGGTTTCAGGATTGGCGAAAGAGAAGAGCAACGAAATAGCGATTGCCTCGGGGCGCTTTTGGGCAAGCTCCTGGGCCAGCGATTGCAAGTCCTGTGGCGATGGTGATTCCAGGATTTCGCCGTCGCTGCTGGTGCGCTCGTTCACGCCGAAACGCAAATCGTACGGAACAAGCGGCTCCACTCGATCGAAGAAAAGATCGTAAAGCCTGGGGCGAGCCTGGCGACCGATCTCGATGGCATCTTCAAAACCGGCGGTGGTAACCAGGGCCACGCGCGCGCCCTTGCGTTGCAGCAAAGTATTGGTGCCTACCGTGGTGCCGTGCAGAATTACCGCCGAACGGCTGAGGCCAATTTGTTGCAGGGCTTTGACGATCGCTTGCGAAGGATCTTCCGGGGTTGAAAAGACCTTCAGCAGGCGCGTTCGGCCGCGCTCGGTCCAGACACAATCCGTGAAGGTGCCGCCGGTGTCGATGGCGATCTGGAACAACTTCGGTTGGGTGCGTTGAGGCATCGGAGGTTAATCGGGAAGATTAACACTAGTGATGAAGCAAGACGATTCTGGCGGGGGATTCGGTAGTGTCCTAATTTCGATTTCCTGATTTATCCCCCGCTTCAGGCGTAGCGAGGCAAATTAGGACACAACCGGGGGATTCGACTCCTAAATTCATGAACCACCAAGGGCACGAAGGTGCACGAAGGCTCTGGGCAGGCGAGGACGTCTGCCCCTACGTGGTCTGGAGCACATTTAACTTGTGGTTGTGAGGGCCAGCGTCACTAAAGTTTTTTGTTCTACTTCGTGAGCTTTGGCTGACCCGGTGGCGGGGCTGGCGCTGGCGGATCGTTTCACGGACAAGACAGCGCGTTCGCCTGCGATCCGTCGCAGGCGCGGCAGTACGTAGAAGAGCGCTCCCATGTTGGCCGGCTCTTCCTGTACCCAGACAATCTCCCGCGCGGAGGGGTATTGGGCAAAAATCCGTTCCAGTTCTTTCTCGGGGAACGGATAGATCTGTTCCACGAACACGATAGCGATACCCTTAACGCTTTTCTTTTTTCGTTCGCCGCGCAGTTCGTGGCCGATTTTGCCGGTGCATAGGAGGATGCGGCTCACATCTCCGTTTTCGTTTTCCGGCAATTCGTTGTCCGGCAACACGTTCAAAAAACGCTGGTGGGTGAAGTCCTCTATCGGGGACGACGCATCGGGATGGCGGAGCATACTCTTGGGGGTGAAGACGACCAGCGGTTTGCGCCAGTGGCGCAAGGCCTGCCGACGCAGCAGATGGAAATATTGCGCCGCATTCGAGGGCTGGCAGATCTGGAAGTTATCGCGCGCCGCCAGTTGCAGGAAGCGTTCAATGCGGGCGCTCGAGTGCTCCGGTCCCTGACCTTCATAACCGTGCGGCAGCAGCAGCACCAGTCCGGAAAGCAGTCCCCACTTGTCTTCGCCGGCGCTGATGAACTGATCGATAACAGCCTGGGCGACGTTTGCAAAGTCGCCAAACTGGGCTTCCCAAATTACCAGGGCTTCGGGATAGTCGCGGCTGTAGCCATATTCGAAGCCCATTACACCGGCTTCGGATAGAGTGGAGTTGTAGATTTCACAGCGCGCCTGATCTGGAGAGATGTGTTCCAGGGGCACATACTCAGCTTCGTTTTCGATATCGAGCAGCACCGAGTGACGCTGGTTGAAGGTCCCGCGGCGAGTATCCTGCCCGCTGAGGCGAACCGGTATACCCGCTTTCACCAGGCCTGCGAGAGCCAGTGCTTCCGCCATGCCGTAATCCACCGGGCGTTTCCCCGCGCCCATCTCGGCGCGCTGCTCCAACAACTTCTTCACCTTGGGATGGATATGGAAGCTCTCGGGATAGCTGGTGAGTTTGCCGGTAATGTCCGCGAGTTCGGCGGGTGAAAGGCCGGTGTCTACCTCATATTCGGGCTTGTAGCGGCCGCCTTTAAAGTCATTCCAATACTTCGGCAAGTCGCGCAGCGACGGCTTCTTGCGAAGCGATTTCGCCTTCTTTTGTGCCGCTTCAAATTCCGCGCGGACTTCGTCCACCCGCGACTGCACGTTTTCCGCGCCAGTATCCTCGGCGTAAATCTCCCATAGCGGAGGATGGTCCTTGATGGCTTTGTACAAGAGCGGCTGGGTGACGGTTGGGTCATCGACTTCGCTGTGACCGTGGCGCCGGTAGCCGATTAAATCGATGACAACATCGCCGCCCCAGGTGTAGCGGTAATCCAGCGCCAGGCGGCCGACCCGGACGACAGCATCCACGTCTTCCGCGTTGACATGAAAGATCGGAATGGACTGGCGGCGGGCAAGCTGGGCGGAGAAACGGGAAGAATGCTCCTCGTTGTACAAAGTAGTGAAACCGAGCAGATTGTTGGCGATGATGTGTACCGTGCCGCCCACGGTGTAACCCTTCAAATCGGAAAAGTTGAGCGTTTCCGCCACGATGCCCTGGCCGGCGAATGCGGCGTCGCCATGGACCAATAGCGGCAGGTATTTCTCCCGTCCTGATTCTCCGGCGCGATCCTGTTTGGCGCGGGTGCGGCCCACGGTGACGGGATCGACGGCTTCCAGATGGCTGGGATTGGAAACCAGGTGAATGAAAATCTTGGCCCCGGCTCGAGTCACGTACTCACCGGTTGCGCCCATGTGATATTTCACATCGCCACTGCCCAGAACGCTGCGCGGATCGACGTCTTCGAAGCCGGCGAAGACTTCCTCCGGAGCGCGCCGGGCAATGTGCACGATCACGTTCAGACGGCCGCGGTGGCTCATGCCCATTACCAGATTCACCGCTCCGCGCTCGCCGGAAGCTTCCAGAATTTCATCGACCAGGGGAATAAGGGCGGTGACGCCTTCGAGAGAGAAACGCTTGTTGCCCAGGTAGCGTTGCTGCAACACCTGCTCGAAAAGGTCGGCACGGATGAGCTGGTCGAGCACATGTTCCTGATCCACCAGAGTTTGCGGACCTTCCATGCGTTCCTGAATCCAGCGGCGGCGCGCCGGATCGGTGATGTGCATGAACTCGGCGCCGACGGTTCCGCAGTAAATCCGGCGCGCCTCCTGGGCGAGTTCGCCGTCAGCCCGCAGCTCTGGATGCGACACTAACGGCAAAAAGCCAAGCGGGTCGAGATCCGCTTCCAGGTATCCCCAATGACGGAAAGGATCAAACACGCGTTCACGGTCGCCGTTTGGAGCTTCCAGAACGCCGGTCGCGGCAGCTTCGCTAGCAGGTTTCGATCGGGTTGCCATATATCCACTACTAGAATAACGGATGACGAGGGATGCGTGCTGGATTCGCGTCGCCTAAGCTACAGAACGGAGCTTCCGCTCAGTCAGACGGCCTCGACAGCCGCTTTCGGCAAAGCTCTCATAAGCAGGCCATTTAACAGGATGGTGATGACGGACGCCGCAAGAGTGGCATGATAAACATCGTCGGTCACCAGGTGGGAGTCGCGGGCAACCCGCACCAGGACGTAGGAAAACTCGCCGATTTGAGTCAGTCCGGCGCCCACCAGCAGGGCGGTCCGCCAGGGATAGCGAAACAGCCAGACAACCACCGACCAGATTACGAATTTCCCTCCCATGGTCAGAATCACAATCGTGCCCCACAGAACAGGCTTGGAAAGCAGGATGTGCGGATCCACCAGCGCGCCGATGGTGACGAAGAACAATGCGACGAAGGCGTCCCGCAAGGGCAGGAGCTTGTCCAACATCTTGCGAGTTGTACCTGATTCGCTGACGATCAGGCCTGCCAGGAAGGCTCCCAGGGCCAGCGACAATCCCACAGCCTGAGTGATGGCGGCCGTGGCGAAGCCCAGGGCGAGCACCACGAGCAGGTAAAGCTCTTCGTTCTTGTCTTGACCACGCGCGTCGTGGCCAGGCCGGCTCATCAGTTTCATCAGCGGGGGAACCAGCTTCGCGGCCACGAACATCACTGGCGTCAAAATCAGCAGCGCCTTACCAACCGCAATCCCAAGGGCGAGAAAGCGCCCTCCGCTGAGGTTGTTGAGGGACGGGAGCAATACGGTGAGAACCACCACGGCGAGATCTTCCACCAGCGTGATGCCGATCATGACGTGGCCGTGGGGCGAACGCAACTCTCCGCGGTCGGCCAAAAGCCGGGAAAGCACCATGGTGCTGGCCACGGAAATAATGGCTCCGACCGCCACTCCCTGAGCTGTCGTCCAACCCAGCAGTCTTCCCGCGGCAACTCCGAGTCCCACGGAAAGCAAAATACCCAGGGGGCCGCCAAAAATTGCCACCCACTTCACTTGCAGCAGTTCGCGAAACGAAAACTCCAGGCCGATCGAGTACATCAGCAGGATGACTCCGATCTCGGCGAGCTCTTCGAATTGATGAACCTCGGAGAGAGTGGGGCCGGGAGTGAAGGGTCCGATGAGAAATCCACCCAGAACGTAACCGAGGATCAGTGGCAGGCGAAGCGCCCGGGCCACCCCGCCACCCACGACGGCAGCGCCGAAGACGTATGCGAGATCGCGAAAAAAAGTACCTTCCATTGGGCTACCGATGTGGGACGTTTCAGTTTAAACGCGAGTTGCCAGATGGTGCCGCCAGCGTGTCAAAAAGAACCTGATATTTGCCGGCGTGGTAGGGTCATGTTCTGAAACCGAACGGTTCCCAATCTGAGACGATAATTTCACCTTCTTTTCGTAAGCCCACCGCCACCCGCCATGTTCTCGGCGCCGACCTCCGATGTAGAGACTAGCCGCGAAAACCCTGGCAGGCATGCAAAGCACACGAGAATCCGCGGTCAGCAGCGCCAGAGTGCAGCTACTGCTGGTGGGCGAAAACGAGGATTTCGGCTATCTGCGCAACCTATTGAGCCAGAGCGGAGACGGCCACCTGGGCCTGGATTGCGCCCGGTCGACTGAAGAGGCGTTGACCCGCATCGCCCAGACTCCCTACGACCTGTTGTTATGCGAATACCGGTCGGGAGATGGGGCGGCATTGAACCTGCTGCACCAGGTCCGCAAAGATGGCTCATGTCCGCCGGTGATATTCCTGAGCGATCACATGAATGAAGCCATCATGGACACGGCGCTTAACGCCGGCACCGATGATTTCGCGCAGATTTCGAGTCTGGAAGAGCCATCGATTGCGCGCACCATCCGTTATGCCATTGACGTCTACTGCAAGGAGCGGCAGCGGCAGAAGGCCGAGGATACTCTGCGCAAACTCTGGCGCGCGGTGGAGCAGTCGGCAGACCTGGTAATGATCACCGACCGCATGGGTGTGATCGAGTACGTGAATCCGGCATTTGAAGCGCTGGCCGGTTATTCCGCCGGGGAACTAATTGGCCAGACTCCCCGAATTCTGAAATCCGGACAGCAAACTTCCGACCAATATCGGGAATTGTGGGAAACCATCCTTGCCGGCAATGTCTATCGCTGCACCATGGTAAACCGAAAGAAAAACGGCGACGTTTTTGTCGCGGAGAAAACCATCACCCCGCTGCGTGACGGAGAAGGACAGATCACCCACTTCATATCCAATGACCGGGACATTACGGATCAGCGCCGTCTGGAAAATCAGCTTCAGCAGGCGCAGAAAATGGACGCGATCGGGCGGCTGGCCGGCGGAGTGGCTCACGACTTTAACAATCTGCTGATGGTGATCAGTTCTTACGCCGAGTTGATGCTGGATTCGCTGGCAGCCCAACATCCGCTGCGTCGTAACGTGGACGAGATTCAGAAAGCGTCCCGCCGCGCCGCCGATCTTACCCGGCAATTGCTGGCCTTCGGCCGCAAACAGATGCAAACCCTGCAACTGCTCGATTTGAACTCGATAATCGAGGAAATCAATAAAATGCTGCCTCGCCTGATCGGAGAGGACATCGAACTGGAATTCGTTCCCGGGAAGAAGCTGGGCCGCGTCAAAGCGGATCCGGTGCAGATAGAACAAGTTCTCATGAACCTGGCTGCAAATGCCCGTGACGCCATGCCCAGAGGCGGCAAGCTGATCATTGAAACCGCCAGCATCCAACTGGACGAGGCCTACGTTCAGGCGCATCCGATCGTTCCTCCCGGAGACTACATTCTTTTGACGGTTACCGACTCGGGCCAGGGCATCGCGCCGGAACACCTGTCACATATTTTCGAACCCTTCTACACCACCAAGGCGGAAGGCGCAGGCACCGGCCTTGGCCTGGCTACCGTCTATGGCATCGTGAAGCAAAACGCCGGTTTCATTTGGGTTTACACGGAGCCTGGCCTGGGGACGAGCTTCAAGATTTATCTGCCGCGTGCAAAGGATGCGACTGTAGTGCCCCAGAATTCACTCCCGGCAGAAAGCTATTCCGGCGGCTGCGAAACTGTGCTCCTGGCCGAAGATGAACCGGCGGTCCGGCAGTCGACGCGCGAGTTCCTCACTTTGAACGGCTACATCGTTCTGGAGGCTAAAAACGGAACCGATGCGCTGGCGATCGCACGTGAGTACAAAGGTCCAATCCATTTGATGATCACCGACGTTGTCATGCCCCAGATGGGCGGAGCGATGCTAGCGGGAGAATTGGCCTCGGAGCGGCCCGGAATGAAGGTGCTGTTCGTTTCCGGCTATGCCGAAACCACGGTGCAGCGCCACGGCGCGATCGACGTAACTGCCCGCTTTCTGCAGAAGCCCTTCTCACTAAGAATCCTGGCCCGCAAAATCAGGGAGATTCTCGACGCTGACGTGGCCGCCCTGGCAACCGCCGCCTCGGTCTGAACTGATCGGTTGAAACGAGGCGCAACGTTACTCCGCGCAATTTGCAATCCGCTCCGGCTCTCTGAGCTTCTCGTATAATTGCCTGCCGGAAACTGGAATGACCCTCTCAGTCGCGATCAAATTTCCTGTTCTCGTATTCAGGGAGCTGGCCCCGTGACCGCTACGGCGGCGCTGTGGGGAATCCTGCTGGGGATTGGGCTGCTGGGCGTCTGCAGCTCGACGATTTTTCTGCTTATGGTCCTGGCGGCAGCCATTCGTTGGCGCCGCGGAGCCCGCGCGGCGCGGGTGACTGCGACCTCGACCCCCGAATCGTCTCTGCCCGCCGTCACCATTTTCAAGCCCGTTCATGGAATGGAAGCGCAGCTGGAAGAAAACCTGGAAAGTTTCTTTCGGCAAGACTATCCCGCATTTGAGATTGTCTTTGGAGCTCGCGATGCCAGCGACGCGGGGTTGCAGATGGCAGAGAAGGTTGGCCGGCGACATCCGCAGGTGAAGAGCCGCATCGTGGTGTCAGGTCCGCCCACCTGGCCGAACGCGAAGGTCTTCTCGTTGAGCAAGATGATCCCGCTCTCGGCGAACGATTACTTTGTGATCAGCGACAGTGACGTGCAGGTCCCGCCGGATTTTCTGCGTAATCTAATTCCCGCGCTGCTGGATTCAAAGATCGGACTGGTGACTTGCCCATACCGCGGAGTGCCGGCGGGCGATTTCTGGTCCACTCTGGAAGCCCTGGGAATGTCGGTGGAGATGCCGTCTGGCGTGATGGTGGCGGATATGCTGGAGGGTATTCGCTTCGCGCTGGGTCCGGCGGTCGCTCTGCGACGGGACTCCCTAGACAAGATCGGCGGCATCGCTGCCACGGCGGATTACTATTCGGATGACTTTGTTTTGGGTAATCTCGTGTGGGCGGCAGGATATAAGGTCATTTTTTCTCACCAAATCATTCAACACGTCCTTACTCCGCGTTCTCTGAAGCGAACTCTGGGCGACCAGTTGCGCTGGATGAAGAGTACGCGCTTTTCGCGTCCGCTGGGGCATCTGGGCACCGGCCTTACTTATGCCGTGCCCTTTGGAATTCTGGGGCTGGTGGCTGGGGTGGCAACAAGCCATTTGACCCTGGGAATTGCTCTGCTCGTGGCTGCCCTGGCGAACCGGGTTATTCAATCGATCGCGGTGGGATGGGGAGTGATCGGCGACCGCAGGGCTCTGCGCCTGTCATGGCTCTATCCTGCTCGGGATCTACTCGGCTTCTTTACCTGGGCGGGCAGCTTTGGCAGCCGCACTTTCTTTTGGCGAGGGGAAAGGTACAGGTTCAGCAGAGGAGGAAGAATCGTTCCCCAAGGCCGGCCTGCGGAAAGCGCGGTGGGCGCGAAGCTATAGGGGCGAGATTGATCGACATCAATCCCACGGAGTCAGCCTGCCCTCTTTCAGCCGGAAGGACTTGCCTCGCCAGATTACTTTTTTGCCTGCGAGGCTAATGATCCAAACCAGGGTTGCGATCAAATCCCGGATCGGTAGCAGTGGCAGCAGAGGAATCAGTTCGCGGTCGCCCAGGATAGACCGCCCCACCAGGAGAGCCACCGCGAATCGCAATCCGAGCGAAATGGCCAGCAGAATCCAAGCCCACGGGGCGCCGCGACTAAGCAACAAAGCCAGCAACGCCCAGGCAAAGCCGAATGTCAGAGCCAGCCCGAGATATCCCCAGCGGCGTGAGTCGCGCACGGTGCGGCCCCAGCGCAGTTGATGATCCACAAATTCGCGCAGCGTATAGGGCGGAAGATAGGTTTCGACCACGACTTCGGAAAGCTTCACTTCGAGACCATGCTCGCTGATGCGCCGGCCAATTTCATAGTCGTCCGCCAGATAGTCGACGAACGCTTCGAACCCGCCGATCGCCTCAAGATCGTGGCGGCGAAATGCCAGCGTGGAACCGAGTCCAAAACGGATGCCGCCTTCGAGTTGCAGCGCTGCCAGCACGCCCGCTGAAAAATCTGTGCTGATGCCAAGCGATTCCAAACGCGACCCCAGCGTGCGCCCGGGCACGCCGCGATAGAGGCATGTAACCAGGCCGACTTGAGCATCGGCCAGCGGAGCCGTAACACGCTGCAAGTAGTCGACGGGAACGCGAATATCGCTGTCGTTGACCAGTATGAATTCATGCCTTGCTTCAGGCAGCATCTGCGCCAGGTTGCTGACCTTGGTGTTGGCGCCCAAATTCTTGTCACAGAACACCAGGCGAATCGTCCGCAGCGGAAATTCCTGTTGGAGACGTTCAATCAGTGGTATGGCAGGATCGGAACCCTCGCTGACGCCGAAGATGATTTCGTATTCTGAAAAGCCCTGCAAACAATGGCTGCGCAGGCTTTCATACATCTCAGGATCGGTGCCTTTGAGGGGCTTCAGGATGGAAACAGGCAACGCGGTTTGGGTGGGGCGGGCGGCACCTCCGTCTTCGCTCAGGCCGGTCTCGCCAGCCGGTCGCAGAAAGCGCGCGGCACTCCACAGGCAGAGGGCGTAGTAGCCCATACTGCAGACGGTAATCGCTCCCGCAACCCACTCGGCAATTATGGCAATGCGGTGAATCACCCAGGAGTTTCCTTCCTGTGCCTTGGTGTCCTTGGTGGTTCGGAAAGATCATCAACCATCAAGAACACTAAGGTACACGAAGGAGTGCTACTCGTATCTCAGGGACTCGATGGGATCGAGGTTCGCGGCCTTCCAGGCCGGATAGATACCAAACAGCAGCCCTTCAGCGGCGGCCGCGCCCAGTCCAAACAGGGCCCAGAAGAGTGACATCCGCGCCGGCAGTGAACTCCAGATGGCGGGAATCGTCCAGGTGATGATTGCGCCCAACAAGACACCCAGCACCCCGCCCATGGCTGTAAGGGTGATGGCTTCCAGGGTGAACTGCAGCAGGATGTCGCCTTTGCGCGCGCCGATGGCTTTGCGCACTCCGATCTCCCGCGTGCGTTCGGTCACCGAGACCAGCATGATGTTCATCACGCCCACGCCGCCCACGATCAAACCCACGCTGGAGACAGCGAACATAAAGACAAACACGGCGCCGGTGACCTGATTCCAGACATCGGAAAGCGAATCCTGAGTAAAGACGGCGAAGTTGTCGGGCTTGCTGGAGGCCACTTTGCGGCGGCGGCGGAGCAATTCCCGGATTTCGTCAATGGCCTTGGGCATATCGTCATGGGAAGTGGCTTTCGCGCTGATCCAGAATTGCTTCAGCTCGGGATGCAGCTTCCGGAATGTGCTCAATGGGAAATAGACGATGTTGTCATCGGGATTCTTTCCTCCGGCGAAAACGCTTTTGCGCTTGGCGGCAACCCCAATCACGGTGAATAGCTGGCCATCGATATTGATTTCCTTGCCCAGGGCGCCTTCGTTCTGGAAGAGTTCTTCCGCGGTATCGGATCCCAGGACGATAACCGGCGAATGATGTTCTTCGTCCGTCTCATTCATCCAGCGCCCGGATGCGATATCCAGATCGAACACATCTTTCCATGTACCCGTATCACCCTCGAGGACCACATTCTTGACCTTGCGGCCGTTATATTTGACCTCATACGTGCCAGTCCCAAATTCCTGGCGAAAATAACGTAAGCCAACGGTGGCAATCTTCACGTGAGGCAACTGCTGTACGGCTTCGAAATCCTCGTAGGTCAGTTCTTTTCGCGTGCGTATTTCCTCGGTCGGCCGGCCGAAGGTCAAGGGTTGGTGATAGGCGAAAACGATATTGGAACCGAGGCTGCTGATCACCTGGCTGACATTGTCGTTCAGTCCGCGCACCACCGAGGAAATGCCGATCACGACCGCAACTCCGATGACGATACCGAGGACGGTAAGCGCTGACCGCATTTTGTTGGTGCGGATGGTGTCCAGCGCCATCTGGACGACTTCGCCGTAATCGTGTCTACGAAGCATTAAGATCGGTTTCTAGTTTCTAGTTTCTAGTTTCGGGTTTTGAAACCGGAAACCGGAAACCAGAAACTGATTTTCAGAGTTCAAATCTCAGCGCTGCAATGGGATCGAGTCGCGCCGCCCGCTTCGCCGGGTACACGCCGAAGAAAACGCCTACGCTGGCCGAAACCAGCAATCCGGCGGCGACCGCCCACAGTTTGATTTCTGAAGGCATGCCGATAATGGCCGTAATGCCCTTGGCGAAAGCGATGCCGAACAAAACTCCCAGCAACCCGCCCACCAGCGCCATGGTCCCGGACTCGATCAGGAACTGCAGCAATACATCCTGACGGCGGGCTCCCATCGCTTTGCGGATGCCGATCTCGCGAGTGCGTTCTGTGACCGACACCAGCATGATGTTCATGATGACGATGCCGCCCACTACCAGAGAAATTGCCGCGATGGCGATCATTGCGATGAAGAAGGTCCCACTCAGGTTCGACCAGATACTCAAAAAGCTGGCATTGGTTTCGGCGGCGAAGCTGTCAGGGCGTCCGGGAAGATCATGCCGCCGAGCCCGCAGGACGGCGCGGGCCTCGTCGATCGCGGATTCCAGTTCGGTACCCACTCCATTGGCTTTGCCGGAAATACGAACGCTGGTGTGCGAGCCGAACTGCTTCAGATAGGTGGTGATCGGGATGGCTACGTAGTTATCGCGGCTTTGTCCCAAAGTCGTTCCCTGTTTTTTGCCCACTCCGATCACCCGGTAAATCTCGCCTTCGACACGGATTTCCTTGCCCAGCGGGTCCACGGTGGGAAAAAGATTGTCCACGATGTCGGTCCCGATCACTCCGACCTGCGAACGATTTTCCTCGTCGTTCTCGTTGACCATTCGGCCAGCGGTGAGGTCGAGGTCGAGAATCGGTGCCATGGAAGGGGTCAATCCCCGGATCCAGGTGTCGCTGATGGATTCTTCGCCGTATCTCACATGGCCGCTGGTGTTGATCGTCGAAGCGCCGATCATGGCGCAATGCTTGCAGGACTCCAGCACCGCCTGGTAGTCCTCCATGGTTAGATCCTTGCGCTTTTGGCCTTCGAGCAACTGGTCGACGTTAGTGACCACCGGAGTTACTTTGCTGATGATGAAAACATCGGCGCCCAGATTGAATATTTTTTCCGCGACGTAGCCGTTGATACCGTTCACGAAGGTGACGACGGCGATCACCGCCGCAACTCCGATCACCACTCCGAGCAGAGTCAGCGCCGAGCGAAGTTTATTCGCCCAGAGCGACAGCAGTGCGATGCGGATGGCTTCGAGGGTGGTCATGGATCGGGCGTCCGGCGTCCGACGGAACTAACTTCCTTGAGTTTAACAGAGCAATTGCATCCCTCCTGCAACCCGGACTCGTGCCTGCAACCCGACCTGAGGACATAACACTTCTGGCCTGTGATAAGGTTTTCTACCGCCGCGCAGGAGGGTTGCCATGATGCGGGTTATCGGTTTTCTGGTTTGTCTTTCAGCTCTGGTTGTCGCGCAGCAGAACGCTCCCCTGGACGGATTGGCTAACCTCAGTGATGCGGCGTCGCGGCGCGCTTCGAGCGCGGACCCGACCGGCGGCAATGCGGACTGGGTTGTAGTCAAAGCCGGAGCCTCGGTTACGCTTGCGGACATAAAAGGCGCGGGCTCGATCCGGCATATCTGGTTCACCATCAATTCACCCAGCCCGTTTCACTTGCGCGAGCTGGTGCTGCGCATGTACTGGGACGGGGAAACTGATCCGAGCGTGGAAGTCCCGATCGGCGATTTCTTCGGCACCGGATTCGAATACGAGGACCTTCCAGGCGGGCATCGCGGACAGAAATATCAATCGTGGTCGTCTTTGCCCATCACGGTTCAGGATCGAGCCTTGAACTGCTACTTCGAAATGCCATTCGCAAGCGGAGCGAGAGTGACAATCAGCAATGACGGGACGCAGGACGTGCCCAACCTTTATTTCCACATCGACTACCAGACCTACCCGGATACGCGCAGCGTCTCCGGCAAGGGGCGCTTTCATGCGCAGTGGAGACACGAAACCACGCGCGCTGTTCCGGAGTCGGAATCGGGCGGCAAGAATGTGGACGGCAAGAATAACTACGTGTTCATGGAGGCCAAGGGCAAGGGCCAGTACGTGGGAACGATTTTGAATGTGTTCGGACTTTCAACCGGATGGTGGGGCGAAGGTGACGACATGTTTTTCATCGACGGCGACAGCGCCCGCGCCACGATCAATGGAACCGGGATGGAGGATTATTTCAACAATGCGTGGATGTTCCAGAAAGAATTCAACTATCCGTTTATCGGCTACTCGCAACAAGGCAACCGGGACTGGACGGGCAGCCATACCATGTATCGATTCCACATCGAGGACCCAATCTATTTTCAGAAGTCTCTCCGCGCAACCATAGAACATGGCCACGCCAACGATCGCGAGGACGATTACACCAGCGTCGCCTTCTGGTACCAGACCGAGCCGCACCAGAAACTATCCCCCCTGCCGCCCGTCAATGAGCGCCTGCCCAATGCCTTCTGGAAAATTCAGAAGCTGGAAAAGAATTTGCCGAACTGAGGCGGTTGTTGGTCGTTGGTCCTCGGTCGTTGGTCCTTGGTCGTTAGTCGTTGCCTTTGGTTGTTGCGATCGAGGCGCCTCTCGCTGCGGTGGTTGGCCAATGACCAACGGCCAAGGCCCAAGGACTGCTGCCAAAGAACGGCTACCTCGACTGTTACAATAAGCTGTTGGCAGCTGGACCGGACGGTCGCTCGCGCTGCGTCAAGTGGTGCGAGAGGAAAGTCCGAACTCCGCAGAGCAGTGTGCCGGATAACGTCCGGGAAGCCGGGTTCAAGCCCGGCTGACGGAAAGTGCCACAGAAAACATACCGCCGCGGCGGAAACGCCGAGGTAAGGGTGAAAAGGTGCGGTAAGAGCGCACCGCTGCCGCAGTAATGCGGCGGGCAGGGCAAACCCCACACGGAGCAAGACCAAATAGGGAGGGAGCCTGAGGCTTCGGCTTCAGGCACGTGCCGGCTCGGCGCGTCACAACCTCCGGGTAGGTCGCTTGAGCCGCGCAGTAATGCGCGGCCCAGAGGAATGACCGTCCCGCCGGAGCAATCCGGCGGACAGAATTCGGCTTACAGGTCCGGCTGCCACAAGATTTCAACTGCGGTCCTTCGCTTGCTCTCAGGATTTCGCCGGCGGGCTGACGCACGCCAAACGGCTCAACTTAGAGGTCCGGCTGCCACAAGATTTCTGCTTTCAATCAACGATATTTCTGTTTTCTCCAGCGCGCACGGTGGGAAGATTCGTGGATGTCTGACGTATGTGCCGCGTGGTACCATTCCCGCGTGAGCGATTCGGCTTGCATTCCAGGTGCTGCCTCGGCCGTCCCAGCCACGACGGTTGTGGCACGGCATTCTGCCCTCGTCCGCATCACTCACTGGATCACGACTCTGTGCTTCCTTGCTTTGCTGGTCAGCGGATTCGAAATTGTCATCTCTCACCCTCGCTTCTATTGGGGTGAAACCGGCAACGTATTGACTGCGCCGCTGTTCAAACTCCCAATCCCTTCGTCCAGGCGGCTGGTGCCGACCGGTTACGGTTACACGTGGCCGGACCAGAACGGCTGGAGCCGCTATCTCCATTTCCAAGCTGCCTGGGTAGTCGTGTTGACCGGCTTACTCTATGTAATCTCCGGTCTGTTTACAGGGCATTTTCGAAGGAACATGATTCCGGGTAAGACCGACGTGTCGTGGCGGGCGTTCTCGACGTCGATCGCCAGCCATTCGCGCTTCGAGCGGCCGAGTGCGGCAGAAGCCTGGTCGTATAATTTGCTCCAGCGACTTAGCTACCTGTTCGTGATTTTTGTTCTGTTTCCTTTAGTTATCTGGACGGGCCTGGCAATGTCGCCCGCCTTTGTTTCCGCGATACCGGCAACCGTCAACTTGCTCGGCGGCCAACAGTCCGCGCGCACGCTTCACTTTTTCGTCTCGCTGGCTCTGCTGCTCTTCCTGGTGGTCCACGTCGGAATGGTTTGGCTTGCCGGATTCTGGAGCCGCATGTGGGCGATGATCACGGGCCGTGTTGGTACTGATATGGAGCGCACATGAGTAATCTCTCACGCCGCAAACTGATCACAACCGGATTTGCGGCCGCAGCGGGCGTAGCAGGCCTGGGCGCGGCGGCGCGCATTGCGCACAAGTATGGGCTGGTTCCACCCGATCACGGCGGAATCTATGGAGTGGGCGAAACCCTGACCTATGCTGCCCAGCGGCTGCTGACCGAGCACTCGTTGGCGCGCGAGTTCCCCCGCAGTCAAATTTCGAAGCCTTCGTTCCCTAACGAAATGGATCCACCCAATGAGGAATTCAAGCGCCTTCAGGCCGGAGGATTCGCCGATTGGCGGCTCGCGATTGATGGCATGGTGGCTCGGCCTGCGGCGTTTTCACTTGACCAGCTTAAGAGCTATCCGTCTCACAGCCACATCACTATGCTGCAGTGCGAAGAGGGCTGGTCGTATATCGCCGAGTGGACTGGCGTGCCTCTGTCGCACGTGCTGGAACTCGTGGAAGTTCTTCCGCAAGCCAGGTACGTTGTCTACTACTCGATCGAGCGCGGCTGGTGGGAAAGCATCGATATGGCCGACGCGCTGCATCCCCAGACTTTTCTCGCCTACGGGATGAATGGCGGTGAGCTTCCTGTGGCCCATGGCGGGCCGCTTCGGATGCGGCTCCCCCGGCAGATCGGCTACAAGAACGTGAAATTCGTCACCCACATGACGGTCACCGACAGTCTGAAGGGGTTCGGCGCGGGTCTGGGCTCCGCTTCTGCAGAGGGAGGCTACGCCTGGTACGCCGGCATCTGACATGAATTGATGACGGGCGAACGCGAAACAATTTTCAGGTGTGTATTAACTCTGCGGCTTATGCGCGGTACAAGTCTTCCCTCCGGAACCTGGTTGTGGAGGAGGCTGCTTGCGAACGTTAACACTCGTGGTGGTGTCCTTCCTACTGACGCCCGGACTTGCCTCTGCTCTACACTGTCGCAAGGTCGACGTGGACAAGTCCACCGGCTACTGCACGGTGCCCGACCCGCATCTGACCCCGGGCAAGATGGACTCGTCCCTGGTTTGCGAATCTAACCAGGACCGTCCGCGCAATGTCACTGACGCCGAGAAAAACGCGATTCTTGCGGCTTACGGATACCCCGCCAGCACGAAGAAGTCTTCGGGTGAATTCGATCACTGGTTTCCGCACTGGATGGGAGGTTCGGACCTGCAAGATAACATCTGGTTTGAGCCGCATGCGGGGAAGTTCGGCTCGCTGGCCAAAGATAAAGTCGAACTCCTGCTGTGGCGAAAGGTGTGCGTCACTAAGGCGATGACGCTCGATCAAGCCAAGACGGTCTATCTGAAGGGATGGACGAAACTTCTTCCGCAGCAGTGAAACCGCCCCAGTGATCCAGGCGCCGGCGCCATCGCGGACGACTGGCTTCCTACTGCAGTGGCGGCGGAGTCATTCCCTGAAATGAGGTTCCGAGAAATTTTCCCTGGGCGTCGAAATTCCAGGTAAATATGGCGAACCCCGCGCGGGCGCAGGCGTGGCAACCATTGATGAGCGGGTAGCCGACTACGAACTGGGTTCCGCCATCCGGACCCGCTTGTGAGTTGGGCCACGTCTTTCCATCACGATCACCCGGCCACACATCGACCTGGGGAAATTGATTCCTGAGGTCCTGAAACTGAGGGCTATTTTTCATAGTCTTGATATCGAGCAGCTTCAGATTCTCGACATTGACGATCGCGGGTCGTCCGTTCACTAACAAAAGGCCGTAGTTGGTGTTGGCGCGCAGGGGGTATGTGATCCATGCGAAGGCGACAGGACCCTCGTGGCCTTGAAACCCAGTCATGATTCCGAAGTCTCCGCGGCTCTGCTTGTAGAGTTCGCGAGTGAAGCTCACCGACGCGGGCGGGGCACCGGCTTTCGACATCTGGCCGACTAGACATTCCACATCTCCCGGATGGGCATCGCAGGCAGCATGGGCGGTGGTGAGAAAATCAGGCGTTATCTGCCAAACTACGGAAGCGTCGATCTTTGCCCGGCCATCTTTCGAGCGCGCAGCGGACGATTGGGCGGGAAGCGATTGCGCAGGCAGAGATCCAGTCAGACAGACCACAGCAAGTAACAGGCACAACTCGCGCACATTCCCTCCCCCAGGAACCGCCATTCTATACTCGGCAAGAAAGGCAAGCATCCGCTGCTTCTTCGCCTGGCGTATTGGCTGGGTCCTGGCAGGCAGGCCCGGGGGCCGCCAAAGTTGAAGCGATTGATATAGACTAAATCTCGACCCACAAACTTCGATAGAACCTCAATAGACCAACAAGGAGATTCGCATGTCCGCACCCAGCCGCCGGCCCGAGATTCGGCGCCGGCGCACGCGCAGTGAAAAAATCGACAAGCTGAAGAGACGCTACAATGCCGCTTCCACCGAGGCCGATCGCAACCGGATTTCGGCCAAACTGCATCGCCTGGGGTTGAATTCACCCGGCCAGCCCCTGCTCAAGAACGCCTGATCGCAAGGCTCTCCGCTTGAAAGGTGCCGAATGGAGACCAGCCTGGGCTAAGAGTTTGCAGCCCGCTGGGTAACTCGCTCGTCCTCGAACTGCTTCGGCGCCGGATGCTTGTCCGCCACCTCGTGATATACGCGTAGAATCTGGCGCGCGGAGGCGTCCCAGGAGAACCGCTTGGCCTGTTCGTAGCCGCGCTCTTTCAGCTTGTCGCGCAGCGGCTGGTCGATCAGTACCCGGTGCAGTGCGCGCATGATCTCAAAGACGTTTTCCGGATTGACCAGCACGGCAGCGTTGCCCACCACCTCGGGCAACGACGACGTGTTCGACGTCACTACCGGCGTGCCGTGGGCCATAGCTTCCAGGGGCGGAAGTCCGAATCCCTCATAGAGCGACGGGAAGACAAAAATCTTGGCTGCATCGTAGAAAATTCTCAACACTTCGATGGGAACAAAACCCATGAAGCGAACGTCATTCTGCATCCGGCTGCGAACCACGGTGCGGCGCAGATCGGGATGCTTGGACAGCTCGTCGCCAATGACGATCAGCTTCAAGCCGGGAAACATCGCTTCCTTCTCCAGTTCAGCCTTCAGGGCGGAGAACGCCTCGATGATTCGGACTACATTCTTGTGCGGACTGATCCGGCCGGCATAGAGCAAAAAAGGATGTTGGATCAGAAAACGCTCGGCCAGAAGCTGGCGGTCGGCATCGCTGGCATGCCCGCGCAGAAAGCGCTCGTCGATCGCGTTGTAGACCACCTCGATGCGTTCCCCGGAAATGCCAAACAGCTTTTCGACTTCGCTCTTGGTGAAATTGGAAACGGCGAACAGGCGTGCCGCTCCCTTCAGGGCTCGATGGGTGAGAAAAAAATGCAGCGAGCGCCGGAAGCCCGACTGGTTGCGCGCCCGGTACATGTGCTCGAGCACATCATGGACTGTCATCACGTAGGGGCACGGCAAATTTCGCGGCAACCAGAACAGATGCGGAATGTGGACCAGATCGCAACTCAAGCGCTTGAGGATGGCGCGAAAGTCGAAATAGCTCTTGACGGTGGTGTCGTTTCCCAGCAGAGGCACGGCGTGGAAATTCGCAGGCAGCGAACCGATCTCGGCAACTTTCTCCGGTGTACCGATGAGGAAATACTTGCTCTCGCTGTCCAGACGGCCCAGCGCCCGCACGATATTACGAGTGTAAGTGCCAACGCCGAATTCGGTCATCCGCCGGATGTCGATGGCGACTCTCACGGCAGGATTTAATCACAGCAGGCAACGCAGTACACAGAAAATTCTTATTCTCTTCGCCCACCACGCTTCGTCGTCAGAGTGGCTAGGCTCTTATTTCCGCCTGCGCCCGGGCACGGCGTTCGGGATAGAGCGGGAAAGCTTCGGCCAGGCCTAACACCTGCTTGCGAATCCGGCTGAGGCCGGGAGCTTCGGTTCGATGATGCAGCGCTTCGGAGATCCAGCGCCCGACCTGCTTCATCTGCTCTTCCTTCATGCCTCGAGTGGTGAGCGCGGGTGTGCCGATTCGAATGCCGCTCGGCTTCATGGGCGGGTTGGTGTCGAACGGGATGGCATTCTTGTTGACGGTGATGCCGGCTTCGCCCAACGCCTTCTCCGCCTCACTGCCGAACATTCCCTGGGAGAACACGTCGACCAGCATCAGATGCGTGTCCGTGCCTCCGGAGATGATGCGGAAGCCCTCGCCGGCAAGCGTATCCGCCAGGACCTTGGCGTTAGCCACGACCTGGCGCGCGTACTCGCGGAATTCAGGTTGCATGGCTTCCAGGAAACTGACCGCTTTGGCCGCGATGATGTGCACCAGCGGACCGCCCTGCATGCCCGGGAAAACGACTTTGTCGATGGCAGCGGCGAACTCCTGTTTGCTCAGGATCATTCCCGCGCGCGGGCCGCGCAGAGTCTTATGAGTGGTGGTGGTTACGATGTGGGCGTGCGGAACCGGCGAGGGGTGGGCGCCGCCGGCAACCAGCCCGGCAAAGTGAGCCATGTCCACCAGGTAAAGCGCTCCTACCTTGTCCGCGATCTGGCGCATGCGGGCAAAATCAATAATTCGAGGGTAGGCGCTGCCGCCGCCGATAATCAGTTTTGGATGCTCCTTTTCGGCCAGCTTCTCCAGGTCGTCGTAATCGATGGTTTCCGCTTCCTTGGTTACGCCGTAAGGGACAATGCGGTAGGTCTTGCCGGAGAAATTCAGATGATGGCCGTGAGTCAGATGTCCGCCGTGGGCCAGATTCAATCCCAGGATGGTGTCGCCCGGCTGTAGCACGGCGGCGTAGGCTTCCATATTGGCCTGCGATCCGGCGTGGGGCTGCACATTCGCGTGTTCTGCGCCGAAAAGCTTCTTGGCGCGCTCCCGGGCCAGCTCTTCGACGACATCAGCAAATTCGCAGCCGCCGTAGTAACGCTTGCCGGGATAGCCTTCGGCGTACTTGTTGGTGAAGACCGAGCCCATGGCCTCGAGCACTGCTTCGCTGACAAAGTTCTCCGAGGCGATCAGTTCCAGGCCTTCATGCTGACGGCGAACCTCGTTGTCGATAGCGGCTGCCACCTGGGGATCGGCTTCGTACAGTGGGCGGGACATGGTTGAAGTTTTCATGGTGTTGTTGTCATTCTAACTTAGCTTTTAGCCGTTAGCTCTTAGCTTTTAGCCTGAAGGTCGAGACTTGCGGGCATGAGGAAATAGGCTGGGAGTAAAGGCTAAAAGCCAGAAGCTAGCAGCTTTCAAACGCTGTCCGCATGAACGATGCCAGTTGCCAGCCGTCCATGTATTTGTAGGGTGTTTCGCCGGTGGTGTAGTGCCCGCAGGGCAGTACGAACACTTTGTGGTCCAGGCCGTGCCGCCGGAACTCCTCCACCGCGTGGCGGGAGAATTCAGGCAGAAAAGTCAGGTCATATTTGGCGTAAATGATCAGAGACTTTCTGGGCCAGCGGGCAAACTGTTCGAAGTATGAAATCGGGCTGATGCCGCTCCACAGCGCGCGCAGGCGTTCCAGATCGATTTCGGTCTCCAGCCCCTGGCGAATATGGCGGGTGGATTGTCCGTGCCAGACCACGTCCGCCACGTAGGTGGCTGCATGATTGAAAGCCGCCACCCGGATGCGTGGGTCGTGGGCGGTGGCAAGGAAGGCGTAGCAGGAACCGAGGCTGGTGCCCAGAATACCAAGGCTGCGATATCCCCGCTGTTCGAGCCAGTCCAGGCAGCAGCGCACATCAATCACGGCCTGGCGACAGGCATCGAGCGTGCGCCCAATGTTGGAGGAGACGGCATAGTCGGCACGCCGCGTATCCGCCGGCATGCGGATATCGTGATAGGGCATACTGAGGCGCAGCACCGAGATGCCCAGCATGTTCAGGACCTGGCACAGTCCGGTGTAAGCGATGGCGTCGGAGTTCCAGTGCGGCAGCAGGACAATGGCGCGGCGTCCACGAGCCGGAAACCAGCGCGCGTTGACCAGATTGTTTTCGCTGTAGGGCGTGCGTACCGGCGAGGTGAAGCGGAGAAAATCGGCTTCACTGCCGCGCACCTTCTCTTCCAGCTTGAGGTCAGGGACCTCCCGCGTGCTGAAGACCTTCACGGGCCTGCGTTCGAGTCGAAAATCGCCGGGCGAAATGTAGGAATAAAATTCGTCGCTGGAAGCCACGATGCGCTGGTTATATTCGCGCAGAAATTTTTCGGGATCCAGGTTCTGGGGCAGGATGCCGGGAGCAAAACCGTTGCGGCACGGCCAATCGCGCGCCCACTCGATGCCCCACTCCAGGGGGCGCACCACCCGATTGTTGTCCACCGACGTAAGCCGGGTTTCCCAGTCATACATCCACTGCTGGTAGCGGGAAGGCATCGCTATTTAGAAATATATCAGGAGGAGCGTGAATCGCCGCATTCAGCTTTCAGCTGTCAGCTCTCAGCTTTCAGCTATCAGCTTTCAGCACGAGCTATCGGCCATCAAAGGACACCCGGTTTTTTTTGTTTTACCCACAGCTGAATGAGCGAACCAGGATTCAATCATTGGGAAGGGGTTGCTGAATGCTGACAGCTGAGTGCTGAAAGCCGACAGCTGAAAGCTAGCTACCGTACTTCCTCGGCACGCGCTTGGAAATTGCGCAGAGAATTTCGTACACATTCGTATTGGCCAGTTCGGCGTGCTCGCGCGCGTCGACGCTCAGTCCGTCCAAGGCGCCCAGCAGGACTACCTCATCGCCAACCGCGACTCCAGGCAGGCCGGTTACATCCACCAGGGTCAGATCCATCGAAATGCGGCCCACGATGGGAGCGTAATGCTCGCGCACGATCACTCTCCCGCGGGATGACAGGGCGCGATTCAACCCGTCGGCGTATCCGACGGGAAGAACTGCGATTCGCGCCGGAGCCTTGGTGACGTATGTGCCGCCATATCCCAGAGCCTGATTGGCGCGCACGTCGCGTAAGGAGAGGATGCGGGTCTTCCAGGTCAGCACCGGTTTGACTGCCAGGCGCAGCTTGCTGCCGCTGACTTCTCTTCCCGCCCGCTCAAACGGCAGGTGATAGCCATACAATGCGATTCCCGGCCGCACCATGCTGTTCCAGGATTCCCGCCGCGAGATTACTGCTCCGGTGTTGGCGGCGTGGACCAGCGGAGGATCGAACCCTTCGTTACGAAGAAGATTTCGAACCTGTTCGAACTTTCGCAACTGTTCGTCGACGGAGGGCGCATCCAGAACTTCAGAAGAAGCCAGATGAGTGGAGAGACCTTCCAGTAAAAGATGTGGCGACGCCTTCAAGGCTGCGCAAACCTGATACAAGTCTTCAGGATCGACACCGAGGCGACCCATTCCGGTGTCGACTTTCAAATGGACCGGCAGTTTTGGCAGGCCGAGGCCGGCCGAGGCCTTTTCCAGCAACTCTACTTGTCCCGGCTCCCATATTGTGGGAGTGAGCTGCAGGCGGATAATTTCCTCTTCTTCGCCTCGCCAGAACCCGGTCATCAGCAGGATGCGAGTGCGAATTCCGGCATCGCGCAGGGGGATGGCTTCATCGAGCGAAGTCACGCCTACCCAGCGCGCTCCTTCCGCTTCGAGGGCTCGCGAACATTCGACCGCACCGTGGCCGTAGGCATCGGCTTTCACCACCGCGCAGACGGTAATGCCCGCTCCGATGTGCCGCTGCACCACTCCGAAGTTATAGCGCAGGTTTTCCAGCGAAACCTGGGCCCAGGTGGGTCGCGTCGCGGTGCGCTTCAATATCTCGGCTGTGGCCACTGCTAGCGATTATAGCGGGGCCGCATGCCTGATCGACGTTACCCCGGTGCTACTCCCCGGCTAACAAAAGACGGAAATCGGGAGAGCCTGTTTCGCTACCCTCCGGAGAGGATGAAATTGACCTTCACTTCGGTTTCCACCTCGACCGGTTCGCCATTGAGCTCGTACGGACGGTATCTCCACTGCCGCACCGCCTCGACGGCCGCCCGTACCAGCATGGGATGGCCGCTGAGCACCTGCAGGTTTTCGATTGTGCCGTCGCGACTGATCACCGCGCGCAAAACTACTTGTCCCTGGACCCGCACCTGCCTGGCCAGCAATGGATAGTCTGGTTGAACGCGAAATATCAAATTCCCTTCCATCATGCGCGACACTCGCAGGTGATGCACGATCGCCGGAGGCGGCGGCAGAATCTGGCCGGGGCCCTGAATGGAATCGAAGACGGTGCCGCGGCCTCCCGGTTCACCGGTTCCATGATCGATGCCGATCGCAGAAGGATCGATCATGGGCTGGGGAGGAGTGGTTTCGGTCAGCATGTTTATGCTGGCGGGAATCTGGGAAGGGCTGACCAGCATGCTATTCATCATGTTGCTCTGAGGCGCGGGACTCAGGCTGTGCGGCTGCACGGGCGCGACTGCCGGCGGCGGAGCCGGCGCGAGCAACGGCACCATCAAGGCCAACCTCGGCAGTCCCTGGGTATAGAACAGCGGCAGCACCAGCAGGCCGCATACACCCAGCGCCTGCAGAGCAAACGAGACCAGCGTCGTCCAGCCTCGGTGAGAACCATTCGACCACCCGGAATCACAGAAGGAATCTGCAAACATGGCGCCCCTCCTCAATGCGTATTCAGCTATGAGTAAAGACACCGGCGGCGGCAATCACGGGCAGAGTTTCCGCGTGCTGCACGGCAAAAAAAAGGCCGCGTCGAAACGCGGCCTGATGGAACTCTTTCGCGACCCGAGGTGTCGCAAAATTATTTTGGTTGCGTCTGCGGCTTGGGAGCGGCCGGCGCTGTCGCGGGCTTAGCAGCCGGGTTTGCCGGTCTCGCTGCAGCCGGCCTCGCAGGCGCAGGCACTCCTGACTGCGCATTGTAGAGATCAACTACAGACTTGGTGATGTCGACCGAGGGGCCAGCCCAAAGCACCGGCCCGTTTGGCCAGGGATTCGAGGTGTCGATGATTACGCCGAAGCCATTGTCCGCCGCGTACTTCACCAGCATCGGTCCCATTTTTTGCAGAATGCGCTGCGCAATTTCGTTCTGCTGATTCTGGGCATCATCGCGCGCGTCCTGAACCTGACGTTCCAGGGATTTCTGCTTCTGCTCGATCTGCTTTACCAGTGTGCCCCGGCTCTCGTCGTTGAGCTTTTCGCCTTGAGTGTTGAGTTGTTTCTTCAGCGCTTCGACTTCGTCGTTTGCACTCTTGAGTTCGGTTTGCTTGGGCTCGAGCTTCTTGCTCAAAGCTTCGAAATCGCGCTGGCCTTCGTTGGTGGCGAAGATCGCCTGCTCGACATTGATCGTTCCCATCTTGGTTCCGGTAGCGTTGGTGGCCACGGGATCGGGGGCGTTGTTGGCGGCGGCGCTCGGGGCCGCGGGTAACGCGGCCGTCTGGGCCAGTACCGCAACCGATAGGGCGAATACCGCAGGCATGAAGAATCGCACGAACTTGCTCGTCATGTGGTTGGTTGAACTCCTTGGAATATGTCCCGGGAAATCGGTCAGATTTACTTTGCAAGCCTGTGCTGGCCGCGCCTCAGCATTACCCGACCGTTGGATGTCAACGGAAGAGGCTGGGCCGGATACCCCAGCGCCTCACGCCGCACTAGAACGGCGCGGTGACCACCCCGCTGGCTGCCCTCGCAGGGTGTGGATACCGCCATTATAGGTACAGGCCGGGATACAGGTCAAACAGCGGACTTCGGACCTCAGACTTCAGACTTGAGACCTCAGACTTCGGACCTCGGACTTCAGCCCGCGCCAAGGGATTCCCGACGTGTGAGGTCCGACGCCCGGAGCCCGCTTTAAAACGTTGTCGCTACGCTGAAGCGAAAAGTCTTGCGGGGCTCGCGCAGTTGAAATTCGGGCGCCAGGCTTCTCGCCGCCTGTTCAAAGGTGAAGTCTCCCGCGGCTCCGGGCGGGAACATGTCGCGGGTGATGGGCACCGGACCGCGGGTTATGTTATCCAACCGCAGCGGGTTATATGCCCAATAGACCCGGAATGGAGCATTGACCACCGGCAGAAACACCTGCAACTCCAATCCCGTCGACATGCGGGGAATCCAGTTGGTCGAGCTGACGACTTGCAGGTTCTCAGAAAAGGGCGGGTTCTGCAGATGCCCTCCGGCGCAGTTAAGAGCGATGTCAAGCGTGGGACAGCCAAACACGGTGCTGTTTATGTCGGCCAGCTGTCCTGCGTTCAGACGCAACTGTGAACCCCTGATAATGGGATTCATACCCACATCGACGAAGGGCGCGAGCGCAACCGGTCCGGCGATGGTAAAGCGGTATTCGAGGTTGGTGACCAGGCTGGCATCGCCGCCCGGAAACACAATTCGCTCGACAGGAACCGGAATGGTGTAATTGCCCCGCAGCGGGTTGCTGGGATCCTTGGGAACCGCCGTGCCGTCCGGGTTGCGCAGAATGATCGAACCCTTGTCGGGAAGGAACGCGACGGGAGAGACCGAAAGGATATCGAAGCCCCGGATGTCGTTTTCGCCGCCCAGGTAGAAGCGCTGGAAGGGGGGCGCCACCACTCCTCCGTATCCTGTCAGGAATGAGCCCTGTACGTTAAATCCGATCGTGTTGCGGCCCTTCTGCATGGGCTTGAAATGCTTGTACTGAACGGTTGGGCGCAGGGTTCGCACCGTCCCACCGAGTCCCGAGACTTCGCCCCCGAGAAATACGCTGGTTCCCTTCTTTGGCGAAATCGGGCTGTCGATCGTGCTGAACGAAAAGCTGGGAATGATTTTGCTGGTGACGATTCCACTCAGCGTGTTGGGACCGCTGATTCCGCGAAATGCCAGGTCGGTAAACAATATCTTCGACGCGTCGCTGACCGCGACGATGGAAGAGGTATCGAATGAATACGAGATTCCAACCCGCTTGAAGGAATGATGAAGCTGGTAACTGACCGAAGTGGTAAAGCCCGAGCTGGACTGAGTATAGTTCTGCAGGTTCTGCAGGAAGGAAGCCGGCAAATTGACCTGCTGGCCGGTGAGAATAGCCTCCTGCCGCGCCTGGTTGTAGTTGAATTTCTGAGTGAATACGGTAAAGCCGCCCTGGATCGGCCGATCAAAAAGATAAGGCTCGGTAAAGCCAAAGGACAGAATGCGTTGAATGTTTCCGATGCTGGTCTGGACTGACAGCGTCTCGCCTAATCCCAGGAAATTGTTGGTGCTGTAATTGATGCCGATAAAGGCTCCCGCCAGACCGCTGACGCCGCCATTCAGACCGATGCTGTTTTTACCTTTTTCGTGAACCTTTAGCGTGAGATCGACGGTTCCATTCTTTTCGTCGAGGTGAGTTTCAGTTACGTTCGGATCGTCCGGCTTCAGCTGTTCGAAGTACCCTAACTGATTGAGCCGTAAAAGACTTAGCTTCCAAAGACGTTCGTCGTAGACCTGGCCCTCTTCCAGTGCCACTTCGCGCCGGATAACTTTGTCGCGGGTGGTGGTGTTGCCGCTGAATTCAATTCTGCGAACGTAGAACTTCTTCCCCTCATCGATGTCGATGGAGAGGTTCACCAGCTTCTTGTCCTCGTCGAAGGTAGTGTTAGGAATCGACGTAAAGTTGATGTGTCCCAGCTGCCGATAGGCGTCGCGCAGGTTGTCGAGACCCTTGGCTACCTTCTCGCGGGAGAAAATGTCTCCGTCCTTCATGGGAAAGAGCGCACGCAGGGCTTTCAGGTTGGTCACTTCCTTGTTCCCGTTGAAGGTGATTGAACCCAGCCGGTACTGTTCGCCTTCATCGATCGGAATCGTGATGTCCACCGCCTTGCCCTGCCCCTTCATCAGCAGCGGGATGTGAAAACCCGGGTGCCCGGTGTCATGAATCTCGGTTTTTGGATCCTGTACCAGCACTTTGAAGTAGCCGCGATTCTGAAATTCAGCGCGTACCCGCTCCGTATCCTCATCGAGTTTGGTGGCGTCATAAGTCTTGGCGAAGATGTTTTCCAGGAAGATGGAATGCGGTATCCCGATCGGCTTCAGGTTCTTCATGGCGGCGCGAAGGGTTCGGGAGTTGATGTGCTTGTTGCCGACGAATGTAATCTTGCCGACGCTGACTTTGGGGCCTTCCTTGATCACGAACGTGACGCTGACTTTGGCGGGCGGAATGGGGCGAACTTCGGTCCGCACGGTGGCAAACTGGCGCCCGTGCTCGGAAAGCAATTCCTTGATGGTGACCTCGGCCTTTTTTATCTTGGTGGGATCGTACTGACTCTCCGGCGAAAGCCCCACCTTGCGGTCCTTGAAGCGGTCGAGGACATCGCTCTTCGATACCGAACTCAGTCCCAGATAGTCGATCTCGCTGATGGTGGGACGTTCCTTGACGTACACGTGGATGCGCCAGCCCTTGGGAGTCTGCTCCCGCTCGAAGCGTATATCTTCGAAATAGCCGGTATTCCACAGGGAGTTGAAGTCCCGCTCCAAGGCAGCGGGATCGTAGACGTCACCGGGCCGGCTGAAGATGCGGGCACGCACTGTTTCGGCCGGAATACGGCGGTTTCCGTGAACGACAATTTCAGTAATTACGTCCTGCTGACCCGATCCTGCCGAGCACAACCAAAAGACGCTTATCAGCACGCATAAGAACGCACGTCCTGATTTACAAATCTTTAAGATTGAAGGAGATGACTGAGATCGCTGAGCAGCAGGAGGGCACGCACGCCCCGACCTCCTCCTCTTCGTCACGACAGGGCTAACCTGATGAAAACGAAGAATCGTTACGACCTCGGATACTGGGAGTATGGAAAGTGGCAATTATACGGTAGAGCGGTGGAGAGCGTCCAAAACCGCCGGCTTAGAAAGCTCTACTTCAACCAAGACGGAATAAAACGTAGCGGAGTTGCCTAGGTCCGTAAGTTTTTCCGAAGTAAGCACGTTAATGTTGCGATTCCCAGCGCTCAGTTTTGCCCAGTGAAGCTTGGCCGAGACTACACCCTTTTGCACCGCGCCGTCGACTCGCGCTCTCAACAGCAGGTCGCCGCGGCGGTTGAAGACACGAACGGGGTCGCCGTCAGCGATTCCGCGAACGCCAGCGTCCGCTGAATTCATCTCCAGCAAACCAACTTCCTCCATCCTTTGGGTTTCGGCGAGGTTACAAAATGTGCTGTTGAGAAAATTGTCTGCCTTGCGAGCCAGCAGCTCCAGAGGAAACTCCTTGGCTTGCGGGCTATGCCGCGATTCGCCGGGCGGAGTAAACGCCGCGACCGGGTCCAGACCCTGCGCCTTGAGTTCCTCGCTATAAAGTTCAGCCTTGCCGCTCGCAGTGCTGAAATTGCCTTCGGCAAAGGGCAGGAAATCCGTAAACTGAGAAGCAGAATCCGGGGATTGAGGATTAAAACTCAGCCTGACGTGCCCCTCCCGCTGCAGGCGATCGCGGTCAATCCCCTGCAAGAGCGGATTCTTCGAATGCAGCGCCGCATCGATCATCTGGTCTACCGAATCGTTGAAGCATTCCTCCGCAAACCCCATGCGCCCAGCCAGAGCGCGGAACACTTCAACATTGGAGCGGCACTCGCCCAACGGTTCGATGGCGGCTTGCGATATCTGCAGATAGTAGTGGCCGTAGGCAGTCTGTAAGTCTGTGTGCTCGAAGAAAGTAGTGGCGGGCAGCACGACGTCGGCGTAGTCGACCGTGTCGGTGAAAAATTGCTCGTGCACTACGGTGAACAGGTCCGAACGCCGCAGGCCGCGAATCACGTCATTGTGGTTGGGACAAACCGCTGCCGGATTCGAGTTGTAGACAAAGAGTGCCTTTACCGGGGGATCGTCCAAAGAGTTGAGCGCTTTGCCCAGTTCGACCATGTTAATGGTACGGGCAGGCCGCCCCAATACCTGGTTCATGAAGTCAGCCCGCTCCAGCGCCTCCCGGTTCAGCCCGTAAGCGCCGCTGGTCGAAAGCTGGAGGCCGCCACCCACTTCCTTCCACGATCCGGTGATGCAAGGCAGCATGGTGATGGCGCGGGTGGCCATGCCGCCGCCTTCTGAACGCTGCACTCCGTAGTTCAGCCGGATCACCGCCGGGCGCGTAGTGGCATATTCACACGCCAACTTGAGGACGTCGGAAGCTGCGATGCCGGTCCACCTCTCGACTTTTTCCGGCGAATATTCCTGCACCTTCTTGCGGAGCTCATCAAAACCTATCGTGTAGCGGGCAACGTAATCCGCATCGTGCAGCCCCTGATTGATGATGACGTGCATCATGCCCAGGGCGAGGGCAGCGTCCGTTCCCGGATTGATAGGCAGATACCAGTCCGCGCAAGCTGCGGTCCGCGTGCGATAGGGATCGATCACCACCAGCTTGGCGCCCTTGCGGCGGGCTTCCGAGATGAAAGGCCACAAGTGGACGTTGTTGCCGTGGATGTTCGAAGCCCAGGCGATGATGTAGCGGGAGTGCGCGAATTGCTCCGGCTCAGTCCCCAGCTTGATTCCGATAACGGATTTCAGTCCCGCCTCGCCCGCCGCCGAGCAGATATTACGGGCCAGTTGCGAGGCGCCCAGCCGGTGAAAGAACCGCCGATCCATGGATGCCCCATTGAGTGCGCCCAGGGTTCCGCCGTAGGAGTAAGGCAGGATAGCTTCACTGCCAGATTCTGAAATGATGGCGCGAAAACGTGAAGCGATGAGGTCAAGCGCCTCGTCCCAGCCAATTCGCTCGAACGCTTGTGTGGCGCGGGCCGCCTCGCCCGCGACCGGACCCTTCGGCCTTACCCGCTTCATGGGATAAAGCACTCGATCTGGCGAATACACGCGATCAAGATACTTGGCCACCTTGGCGCACAAGAATCCGCGGGTCACGGGATGTGCCGGATCGCCCTGGATTCTGGTGGCTCGGCCATCCTGCACGGTGATCAGAACGCCGCAGGCGTCCGGACAGTCGTGCGGACAAGCTGCGTGGACAACTTTTTTCATGACCGATGATTATAAAGCCTGGGCGAGTACCACCCCTTGACTCAATGGAGATGAAGCGCGATGAAACAGCGAACTCCGGCGGCTGAAGCCGGGCGGAATGGCAACTATTTATGGCACGACTGAAGTCGCGCCCTTCCCGAACCCTTTTAAACGAGGGCGTGCGAGGTTGAACGGCCGCAAAAGCAAAACGGGCGGCTGGTGGCCGCCCGCTTTAACTCGATTCGGACTGGAGACTACTGCGCTTCCCGGACTCGGTGCGCCCACAGCACGGGATCGCCGCTGGTCGAGTCTTTGAGAACCAGGCCGCGCGCAATCACCGGAACCGAAACCGTCGCACTGGCCGTTTGCAGATCCATCAGCGTCAGAGTATTGCTGTTGCCCTGAAAGAAGATGGTTCCGGCGCCGGTGTTTACGGTTAACGGTCCGCCCAGTGACATGCCCAGCAGGCCGGTGTTGAGCAACTGGAAGTTGCCGGCGTTGCCGCTGGTGACAGTCACGCTGCCGGGGACCACCATGCCGTACACGCCCTGGCGGCGCAAGGAGATGAAGTCGGGCGCGAAGGTGGAGTTGGTGAACGTACCCCCGATGAAGATGCGCTGGCCCACCAGCATCGACGAATCGCCAAACAGATTATTCGGACTGAACCAGCTGTTGTTGAAGAAGCAGATGTCATATGTGGTCACGCTGCTGACATCGACAGTTTGCACCGTATCGACCAGACCGGAAGTGCTTCCCCCGGTCTCGCCGACCCACAAGGTGACAGTCTGCACCGGACCGGAGGTGGGGTTCAAAGCCAGAATACGGCCGGAGATAAACGCCCGGTCGGTGGTGATGAATTCCACGTCGCTGGCCAGAATGCTGCCATCCATCTGTACCGTGCCCTGGATCGCCACAAATCCGCCCGTGGTGGGCAGAGTGGCAAGCGTGAAGCCCTGATTGAAATTGGTGCTGCCATTCACCGCGACAGTGAACTGGTGGCCGAAGGGTCCTTGCATTACGAACGAACTACTGGCCGTGTTCACCGAAACGATGGTGCCGGTGAGGTCGGTGATCTGGCCCTCCGGGTTTGTCGCTTTGACCGCCTGGATGAACATCACCGGGCTAATAACGCCGGTAATCTGTCCGCTGCCGTCGACCGCCAGCGATTGCCGGATGTCGAATTCCGTGTGCAGGCCAGCCAAACCATCCGCGGTCACCACCATGGGTGTGGGGAAATTTACGGTTACCGAGGTAGTCTGAGGGCTGGTGCTGGTGGGATTGCTGAACGTCCCGTTCAGCGTGCTCACCTGCGGCGGATTGACGGCGCTGATGTAATTGATCACCGGACTCGACAACACAAAAGTCGCGCTGCTGTAGGTGTCAGCCGGGACGGAATTAAATGCCAGAGGCTCGCGCAGACCCACCAGGCGGGCGAAATCGACGGTGATGGGAGACGACACCAGTTGTGGCGAGTTGCTCGCACCGGTGAGGGTGATGGAATTAATCGTGAGGTTCAGGCTCACCACGGAGGGTAGAGGAGCATCCTCTCCGGTCACGAACACGGCTCCACTTTGAGTGTTGGCCGAAAGAGTTGCCGAGCTATTTCCCCCGCCGCAGCCAACCAAAGCAAGTCCGCTAAGCCCAAGAATCGTAACCAGCAGCAGAAACCGTTTCATCACAGACTCCTGAATCTGAAAATCGATGAATTTGTGGCACCGGGATGAAAACCCGCCCAACCTTGGAAAGTTGCGTTACTTTTGGACAGGGTACCCAGGTAATTCCCGCTCTGGAAGCGGCTTCCCGCGGCACGTGCTTAGCGGGCCGGACGAAGAATAAGAAGACGAAGAATAGGAAGAAGAAAAGGAGTTGGGCCTAGTGGAGGCCTACGTAGATATCGACTTGCGAGTCCTGCGGATCGCGGCTGCGCTGGTCGTAGACTTCAAAGTCGGCTTTATAGGCCCGGCGGCCGCCAAGCTGTGACTTATCTTCCAAAGTCCAAATTTGCTGCCAGGTCTGGGGCACGACGCTCTGCACCGGACCGCGCGCACTGGTAACAACCGCATATTTTCCCGCCGGCACTTTCTTCGCGACCATTCCGGCGGGAATCGTGGAAGTGCCGCTTACCTTCGCGCCGATAAGGAAGGTGTAATCACCGTTCCGATCGCTGGCATAGTCGGTGTACACGGCATAAATTGTGGGGTCGACCTGGTTCGGAATCTTGGACAAAATTCCTTCGGCGAAAAACCTGTTCCACTGCTTTGGAATGACGCCTGCGTTGGTCATCTCTCGGGCATTATTGGTTCGCGCTTCGATCCCGATGACCGAAAACTCTTGCGCTTGGACGAGCTTGGGCGGCATGGTATTCCCCGGCGACACGCTTAACGTTGCTCCCAACCAAAGTGGCGCGAAGGCATACAAAAGGGTTTTTGCGGAATGCATGGGAGCTTTTTTGCCTCAGCTCCTGGCTCTTGTATTCTTAATTCAGTTTTCAGTTCTTGGTTCTCAGTTCTTAGTTTTTGCTTTTGAGCGATTGAAGGCTACTTTATCTCCATTACTTCTTTTTCTTTGCCTTTACTCATTTCTTCCATCTTCTTGATTTCGTCGTCGGTGAGTTTTTGAATTTCTTCCATGGCGCGCTTTTCGTCGTCTTCGGCGATTTTTTTGTCTTTCATCGCCTTCTTGATTGCGTCATTGCCGTCGCGGCGGATGTTGCGCACCGCCGTCCTGTGCTCCTCCAGCACCTTGTGCAGATGCTTGACCATGTCTTTGCGGCGTTCTTCGGTAAGCGGCGGCACCGGCACGCGGATGATCTTGCCGTCATTCATCGGGTTCAGACCGAGATCGGCGGTGCGAATGGCTTTCTCGATGGCGCCCAGCGAACTGGGATCAAACGGCTGCACGGTGATGAGCTGCGGTTCGGGGGCGTGCACCTGGGCGATCTGATTCAACGGCATCTGCGAACCGTAATAGTCTACGCTGACCGCGTCCAGCATGTGCACCGACGCGCGCCCGGTGCGGGTCGCGGCCATGGCCTTGCGAAAATCTTCCACCGCTTTATCCATGCGGGTTTTGAGCTGAACGTAAGTTTCTTTAAGACCGGGTACTGTTGCCATCGTGGATTGCGCCATCGTCAGCTCCGCCGAAACGAGGTAGTCAAAACCCTGGATTATAAACCCTTCGATGGACCAAGAGCCTGCTTGAGTTTTTAAGCGCTGACCAGCGATCCGATCTTTTCCCCGGTCACGACTTTGCGGATATTTCCGCGATGATTCAGGTTGAAGATGATGATAGGCAGGTTATTGTCTTTGCACAGGGAGATGGCGGTTGAATCCATCACTTTGAGTCCCTGCTTGAGCACTTCCATGTAGCTGATCTGGGTAAATTTCTTGGCGTCTTTGACCAGCATGGGATCGGCGTCGTAGATGCCGTCAACTTTTGTGGCCTTGAGAATGGCGTCGGCCTTGATCTCCATGGCTCGCAGCGAGGCTGCGGTGTCGGTCGAGAAATAGGGATTTCCGGTGCCGCCGGCAAAGATCACCACGCGCTCTTTTTCCAGGTGCCGGATGGCGCGACGCCGGATAAAAGGCTCGGCCACCTGGTTCATCTCGATCGCGGATTGCACCCGGGTATGAATGCCCTGCTTTTCCAGCGCATCCTGCAGGGCCAGGGCGTTGATCACCGTAGCCAGCATGCCCATGTGATCGGCGGAGACACGATCCATCTCGCGCGCCTGCTGGGCCACGCCGCGGAAGAAATTGCCGCCGCCGACTACGATGGCGATCTGGATGCCGAGGGAGTGAACGTCGGCTAGTTCAGCGGCTATTTCATGAATGCGAAGAGGATCGACGCCGAAGCCCTGGTTGGCGGCCAGGGCCTCGCCGGAGAGTTTGAGCAGGATGCGCTTGAACACCGGAGCTGACATCAGTTGGTTTCCAGTTTCTGGTTTCCAGTTTCTGGTCACTGGCCAGAAGCCTATCGTACACGCGTGTTTGTCCGGAAACTAGAAACCGGAAACCAGAAATTGCCTTATTCGCTTTTCTGGTCCGGTTTGGTGATGGCGATGGTCTCGCCCGCCTCGCCCACTTTGAAGCGCGCAAAACGGCGCACCGCGATATTTTCGCCCAGCTTGCCGATTTTAGTAGCGATTAGCTGGCCGATGCTGACCGTCTGATCGCGGATGAACGGCTGCTCCAGCAAGCAAACTTCTTCGTAGAATTTGCTCATCTTGCCTTCCACGATCTTCTCCACCACCTGCGGCGGCTTGCCGGTAGCGGCGGCCTGCGAGCGGTAGATATCCTTTTCGCGCTCGAAAGCCTCCGGGGTGACGTCTTCCTTCCGCACGAATTTGGGATCGCTGGCCGCGATGTGCATAGCGATGTCGTGCACCAGTTCCTTGAAATCATCGGTGCGGGCGACGAAGTCGCTCTCGCAGTTCACTTCGACGAGCACGCCGATTTTGCCGCCGGCATGGATGTAGCTGGCAACCGCTCCTTCTTTGGTCACCCGGCTCGCCTTCTTTCCAGCCACGGAAATTCCCTTCTTGCGCAGCAGGACAACCGCCTGCTCCAGATCGCCTTTGGCTTCAGTCAGGGCCTGTTTGCAGTCCATCATCGGCGCCCCGGTCTTTTCCCGGAGCTCTTTCACTTGCGCGGCAGAAATATTCACGGTAGTTGTGCTCATAATAAAGTTTCCGGTTTCGGGTTTCCAGTTTCCGGAAACCAGAAAACCGGAAACCTAAAACTGCCCTTACAAACGTTGACCCGCGCCGGACGACCCGCGCGGGTCTGATTCCCCCTCAGGGGCTAAGCTCTTGGCCAACGACCAACCGGCCAAGGACCAATGGCGGTCTAGTACGTCTGGGTTTCCACCTGCGGAACGTCCTCATCCACGGTTTCCTTGGCGGCTGCCGGCTGTTTCCGCACTCCGCCACCCAGCACATCTTCCATGCTGATGTCCTCGCCAGTCGCATCGGCCGCAGTCTCGGGAGCGGCCTCGCCCGCCGGGGCGGCGGCTGGTTCCGCATAGACAGCAGCGGCCAGGTCGGCGGCTTGCTTGTCGCTCATCAGTTGCGCGCCCTCGGCAACCGAATCGGCGATCTTTGACGCGAACAGGCGAATCGCCCGCAGAGCGTCGTCATTGCCGGGAATCACGTAATCCACTTCGCTGGGGTCGCAATTGGTGTCCACCACTGCGACTACCGGAATGCCCAGCTTGCGGGCTTCACGCACCGCGATCTGTTCCTTGTTGGAGTCGATCACGAAGATCGCATCCGGCAGGCGGCTCATGTTCTTGATGCCGGCCAGGTTGGCCTGCAGATGCTTGCGCTCGCGCTCCAGCTTGATAACTTCTTTCTTGGGCAGCAACTCGTAGCGGCCATCCGTGGCCATCTCATCGAGCTCCTTGAGCCGCTTAACCGACTTCTGCACCGTCACCCAGTTGGTGAGCAGTCCGCCCAGCCAGCGCTGATTCACGTAGAAGCCGCCACAACGGGAGGCCTCCTCGGCGATCGCATCCTGGGCCTGTCGTTTGGTGCCTACGAACAGCACAATCTTGCCCGCCGCGGCCAGGTCGGCCACGAACTTCGACGCTTCCTTGAACATCTTCAGCGTCTTTTGCAGGTCGATGATGTAGATACCGTTGCGCTCGCCGAAGATGTATTCCTTCATCTTGGGATTCCAGCGCTTGGTCTGATGCCCGAAGTGAACTCCAGCTTCGAGCAACTCCTTCATGGTGATGTTAGCCAATTAACCTCCTCATTTGGTCTGCATCCGGCCGAACTCAATTTCCAGTTACAAAGTTTCCGGTTTCGAAACCAGAAACTGGAAACCGGAAACTTGAAACTGCCCTTCCGGATTGCCATTCCCGCCCCGCACCTGTCGGCGCAGGATGAATTTAACTGCTTATGGTTTCCAGTTTCAGGTTTCCGGTTTCGAAACCATAAACTGGAAACTAGAAACTATCTCTTCGAGTACTGGAAGCGCTTCCTTGCGCCCTTCTGCCCGTACTTCTTGCGTTCCTTGGACCGCGAGTCACGGCTGACCATGCCTTCCGCTTTGAGCTTCTTGCGCAGCTCGATGTTGAACAGCATGAGCGCGCGGGCAATGCCCAGCTTCACCGCATCGGCCTGGCCATTGACTCCCCCGCCGACCACCCGCACCACCACATTGAATGTGGCCGCGGTATCGGTCGAGAGCAACGGCTGGCGCGCGCTGGAGCGCTGCGACTCGGTCACAAAATATTGCTCGAAAGGACGTCCGTTGACTTTGAACTCGCCGCTGCCCGGACGAAGATAAACCCGCGCGATCGCCGACTTGCGGCGTCCCGTTCCGTAATACTGCACTAGCTCTGCCATTTAGCTTTCAGCACTCAGCGTCAGCATTCAGCTAACCGGTGCTTAACCTTTCCAAGAATTCCAGACCCTCTTGCTCTTGAAACAAGCAACCAGAAACTGTCTTACGCTCTCGTCTCCAATACCCGCACTTCCGGTTTCTGCGCTTCATGCGGATGCTTATCGCCGCGATACACCTGCAGCTTGGTGATCATGTGGCCCCCCAGCTTGGTCTTGGGCAACATACGTTTGATCGCCTCTTCGACAATCAACTCGGGCTTGCGGTCAAAACGCTTGCGAAACTCTTCCGTGCGCAGTCCACCCGGGTATCCGGTGTAATGCTGATAGACCTTCTGCTCGGACTTCATACCCGTTGTCTTCACCTTCCCGGCATTGATCACGATAACGTGGTCTCCGGTATCGAGAAACGGGGTGTAACGCGGGTTCTCTTTGCCCATGAGGATGCGGGCGACCTGCGAGGCCAGCCGGCCGAGGGTCTGCCCCGAGGCATCCACGACGTACCACTTGCGCACAATTTCCCCCGCTTTGGGGAAATAGGTTGACATTACGAATCTCCCAGAAATTAAAAAAACAAAGAAGACCGCTGAGTACCCACTCTTCAACGCCGAAGGCGCAGGGCTACCAGGCGGGCAACCGCAGGACTACCAAAGATTTAAAGATAACGCAGAAATGAGGAAATTGTCAACGGACGGTGTGGGGCGGACACTCTTGTCCGCCGCCTTTGAAGTTGACTTTGACTCTAGCCTTTAGCCCGCACCCTCCCACCAGTTCGCTGCAATCTGGCCAGGTTTGGTTCGCGGCAATGCGGACGGCAGTTCAACATCAAAAGCAACTTCAAAGGCGGCGGACAAGAGTGTCCGCCCCACACCCCCCGCTACTCATACGCCAGAGCATCAATCGGGTCTTTCTGCGCCGCTTTATACGCCGGGTACAGGGCCCCGAGAATGGCTCCGATAATGGCGATGATCGTGGAGCGCAGGATCCAGCCGCCAGTGACGACCACCGGCAGCGTGGGCAGGCGGTACTTGATTCCGGCACGCGCCGCCAGGCTGAACAGCACGCCCACGACGATCCCGCCGATCGCCAGCAATACGGTCTCGCGCAGGATCACATTCACGATGTAGAGTTTTGAGGCGCCGATGGATTTCAGGATTCCGATTTCGCGGGTCCGCTCCATGACGGCCGTGTACATGGCCTGAAAAATCACGATGAACCCGATCACCACCGAAATGCCAATCACCACGCTGATGAATGTCGAAAGTCCGGGATAGCTGCTGGTCGTCATCATGGAAAGATATTCGCGCATGGAGCGCACCGAATAGTTCTCCAGGCCGGGAACGTTCTTTACTTCCTGCACCACCGCGTCTGCGTTAGCGGGGTCGTCCAGCTTCACGTAAAACACTGAAGCTTTGCCCTGGCTTCCGATCAGGTCCTGCAGCGTGCTCATAGGCAGGAATTTCCGCGCTCCGCGGCCGTGCTCCACGATTCCGGCCACGCGAAAATCGTGGTTCAGAATCTCTACGGTGGAACCCACTTTCACGTGCTGCGACTGGGCAAAATAGTCGTCCACCAGGCAATCGTTGGGACCCTGGAAGGGACCTCCATGCAGGAAATGAAACGGGGCCAGGGCTTCAAAACTCTTCAGGTCGATTCCATAAATGACTTCCAGGTTCTTCGAGGTCGACAGTTGCCAGATCACCGGGGCAACAGTCTTTACGTGCGGCAGTTGGGCAAGCACGCCGCCGATCTTGACGGACATCGGCGCGTTGCTCACCCCGGCCATGAAGGAAGTGTTGGGCGGCTGCACGATCACATCGGCGCCGATGCCCGCCTGGCGCTGCCTGGCGTCGTTCAGCATTCCCACCGAAAGGCCAACGATCAGCAGAATCAGCGTGACCTCGAGCGCAATGGCCACAATGCTGATCAGCGACCGGATCGGCCGGTGCACCAGATTGGCGACGATCATTTTGTTCATCATTGGGGGCTCTGGCTTCAGGCTTTGCAGCTGCAGCGTCTGGCAATCAGCCGTCAGCAATCAGCAGTCAGCATTCAGCCAGCAACCTGTTTTGGACTTCGCGGGACTGAATGCTGAGTGCTGAGTGCTAAGTGCTGAATGCTAAGTGCTGTTCTACCTGCCATCCGTCCCGCTCACCTGGCTGGACTGCGGCTGATCGAGATGCACGACCTGCGCTCCGGCCGGCTGGTCCAGGACGAACTTGTCGTCGGGAAGCGGTTCGTTCACCTGCAGCTTTACGATGGTCAAGGTGATGTCGTACTCCTCCTGCGGCCGCCAGATTTCGATTTGCGAGGGGAAAGTCGTACCGTTGTAATCCTTATAGTTCTCGTAACGCGAGTCGGTCGCGACATCGCCGGTTTGATCATAGATCAGTTGGCGGTGAGGCAGCAGGTCGGTACGGCTGAAGATAATTTTGCGCGACAGGAACCAGCCGTGGTCGCCTCTGCGGATCACATCAATCTCATAATCGGCCTGCTGTACCTGGCGTTTTTTAGCATCGGTGACGATCTCGAAGTTGTTTTCCATGACCGCGATTTCATTCTCCGGATCGATCTCCCGCATGATCATGGCGTCGTAGATGTGTTGCGGGCGCAGATTTTCCAGCGGCTGCTGCACATTGTGAGTTTCAACGTCATTGCGTCCGATCACGAAGCGGTTCTTGGGCGGAATCCAGAGTTTGAAGGCGCGGCCATCACTCACCATGTCAAAGGCGCGATTGCGAACGATGGGCATCAGCCCGATCATGCGCATCATAGCCGGCTTGCGCACCAGTACGTAACCGCGAATCTGCTGGTAGTCGGTGACTTTACCTTTTTTGACTCCGCCCACTGAGGTATCGATATCCACCGTCGCTTGAAGAGTCTTGATCCTGGCCTGGGAATTGAGGTAGTCGATCAACTCCGCCTGGGTGGCGGACTTCAGCGGGGCGGTGCTAAGCTGCCGTTCCACCCGGCGCGAACGGAACAGGCAGCCGGTCAGGGGAAAAACGGCCAGGAAAACAAGAATGACCCGGTAGCGAGAGAAAGTCTGCATCTAGATTGGATTGGATTCCTCAGAGGACAGTTGGGTTCACCGATAAAGCCCAGTATATGCGAATGGAGGCGAACCCAGCACGGTCGGGGGTTGTCTTTTCAGCGTCGGGAGCGCATGCGCAGATTAAAAACTCTTATTTTTTCTGCACGGCTTGCCGCAGTTTGGCCACATTCTGGTTGTGTTCTTCAAGGCTGCGGGAAAATCGGTGATGGCCGTTTCCGTCGCTGACAAAATAAAGATAGTCCGTTTTCGCCGGATGCAGCGCGGCTTCCAGGGAGCTGCGGCCCGGATTTCCGATCGGTCCGGGAGGAAGGCCGGGGTGAGTGTAGGTATTGTAAGTCGAGCGAAAACTCATGTCGGAGTGATGCAGAGCCCCGGCATAAGTTCCATCGAGCAGTTCGGCATAGATCACGCTGGGGTCGGCTTGTAGCGCCATCTTCCGGTCGAGGCGGTTATAGTAGACGCTGGCTACGACCGGGCGCTCCTCGGGTACCGCGGTTTCTTTCTCGATGATGGAAGCCATGGTGACTGTTTTTTGGATATCGCTCATTACCGTGGCGCCCGGAGCATCGGCCACCGGCGCGGCTGCAGCCGGCGTTGGTCCCGCCAGGCCTATCTGTTGAGCCACCTGTCGAAACTGCTTCACCATCGCAGAGACAATGTCCTTCATGCTTTGGGTGCGGGTGAACTCGTAGGTATTCGGGAAGAGATAGCCCTCGAGCGTTCTGGCCTGGGGAGATAAATCGGAAATCAATCCAACTTCAGATTGGGCTGCCTGGAGAAATTCCTGGGTCGATCCCAGGCCCGCGTCCTGCACCGCCTGGGCAATGTCGAACATGGTATAGCCTTCCGGAATCACCACGGTGTGCACATAAATGTCGCCGCGCACCAGGCGCTCGTGAACCTCCAGAGCTTTCGCCGGCTTGTCGAAAAGATATTCGCCGGCCTTCAACGATTGTTTGCGATGCAGGCGGTGCCACAACACGAAGGCGAGAGTATTTCGAATAACCCCGGCGGACTTGAGCTCAGCCGCAATGCGGCGGGTGGAGTATCCCGGCCGCAGCATCACGAACTTCTGCCCCGGCGGCGTGACGGGCATCCACAACGCCCACGCCAGCCAGCCGCCCGTGGCGAGGACGGCAAGCAGCACAAGTGTCAGAAGCGTGCGCAAGTTGACAATAGTTTAGATGAAGAGCGGGTCGCGGGTCGTTGGCCTTTGGTCGTTGGCCTTTGGGAGGCCGGCCTTGGTCGTTGGTCGTTGCTCGTTGCTCGTTGGCCACCCCTAAGCCAGGCAATCCACTCATTGAACTAGACGGGCCAAACCGCGGAGCGAGACCGCGGTCAGCGGTTTTGCCAACGACCAAGGGCGAACGACCACCGACCAACGACTAGCTTCTGGAATCCATCCAACTCTGCAAGATCAGCACTGCCGCCATCTGGTCCACCACCGCCCCGCGCCGCTTGATCGACATCTCGGTTTCTTTCAGAAGCCGGTTAGCCTGGGCCGAGGTGAGGCGTTCGTCCCAGAGGTGCACCGGCAACTTGAAGCGGCGGCGGATCTGTTCCGCGAAGGCTTGCATTTTTTCCGCCTGGATGCCCTCGGCGCCGCTCATTCGAAGCGGCAACCCCATGACGATTTCGCTTACCGCGTGCTCCCGGATGACCCGTTCCAGCTGGGCAAGATCCACTCGCTTGTTCTGGCGATGGATGGTGTCCAAACCTTGCGCGGTGATGCCCAGCGGGTCGGAAATCGCCAGGCCGATTCGTCTCGATCCCACATCCATGCCCAGGATTCTGGGCCGGTGCTCTCCGGGGGGCTGATCGGTTTGTTGAAAAGGCACGTCGCGATTATATGTCCGGCTGGTCTGGCTGAAGTTACGCTACGATGACTAGCGCAACTACTTCCATGGCCACCGATCAGGCAGAGATCAATCGTCCGCCGCAAGCTGTGGCTCTCCCCCAGCCCAAACCGCAGAAGCCCCACTGGGCGTTTACGGCGATTGGAATTGCCACTGTGCTCGGCCTCTGCTATTGGGGTGAACTGGTGCTGGCGGTGATGCTGGTGTCCGTGCTGCTGGCATTCATTCTGGCGCCGGTGATGGATCTGCTGATTCGACTCCAACTGCCTCGCGGCCTGGCTGCCGCCGTCGCCGTTCTGTTGCTGCTTGCTTTGGTAGCAGGGGTGGTTTACTACTCCTCGAATCAAGCCATCATCTTCGGCCACGATTTGTCTAAATATACGCAACGCATGCGGCTGGAAATCTCGCAGGCCTGGCAACGGGCGGAAAATCTCGGAACACTCGACACCGACCCGCAGGTGAAAACCAGCGAGCCTCGTTCCAGCGCCAACCTGGCGGATATCCTCACCCGCGGTTTCGGCTCGGTCTCGCAAGCCTTGCTGGCAGCCTCGTTCGTCCCCTTCCTGGTCTATTTCATGTTGAGCTGGCAGCATCACGTCCGCTCGGCAACGGTAATGCTTTTCACGCTGGAGAACCGGCAGACGGCCTATGTGACGCTGGGGCTTATTTCGGCCATGATTCGCACCTTCATGGTGGGCAATCTTTTGATCGGCCTTTTCTTGGGAACCGCGAGCACTATCGCCTTCGGCATCATGGGGCTGCCGTTCTTCTATTTCATCGGCTTCATCAGCGGATTTCTCAGTCTGGTCCCATATCTAGGAGTGGTTCTGGCCATGGCCCCGCCATTCTTCGTGAGCGTTGGACATATCAGCTCTGGAGACGCCGTGGTCATTGTCATGATCGTACTGGGGCTTCACCTGATCGCGCTCAACGTCCTCTATCCCAAATTCCTGGGCAACCGCCTGCAGTTGAACCCGCTGGCGGTCACCATCGCGCTTCTGGTCTGGGGATGGCTATGGGGCGCCATGGGACTGGTCCTGGCCGTCCCCATCACCGCCGCTATGAAAATCGTCTTCGACCACATCGATTCGCTGAAGCCGTATGGGGCGTGGTTAGGGGAGTAGCAGTTTCAGTCGTTGGTCGCTCGTCGTTGGTCGTTAGTCGCCGCGGTCGTTAGTCACCGCCCGTCACCTCAGTTGTCACATCCTCGGTGGTTGAAGATCACAGCCGACCGTCGCGTCAAGAACGCATACTTCCAGCGAGTGGGGAGTCGCAATGAGCGGTTCATACAAAGACCTCCGAGCATGGAAACAGTCGATAAACCTGGTCCTTGAAATTTACCGGTGTACCCGAAAGTTCCCCAAGGACGAGATGTACAGCCTAACCAGACAGCTTCGAAGAGCTGCAGTCTCTGTCGCGAGCAATATTGCGGAAGGTAAGGGACGGTCTTCTGACAAAGAACTGGTTCTCTTTCTCCATCATGCCCGGGGATCTCTGCTTGAGGTTGAGACGCAACTATTGATCGCAAGGGAGTTGGGCTATCTGGATGAGGCCGATGCCGAGCAGGTTTTACAGGAAACAGAGCATCTGGCTAAAACACTGAATGCGCTAATTAATTCACTAAAGAAGACTATCGCAGCTTAGGATCGGCCAACGACTAACGACCGCCGACGAAAGACTAAGCTACAAAATCCGAGGCTTCCGGGAAAGGCAGTTTGCTCTTGGCCAGGGCTTTGGCCAGCATTTCTTCGATTTGCACTTCTTCGGTGTTTTTGGCCATGGCGAGTTCGCTTACCAGGAGGTAGCGGGCCCGTTCCAACATCTTCTTCTCGCGGAAGGATAATGGTTTCGACTGGCTCAGCAGCAGCAACCCCTTGAGGACGGCGGCGACCTCCAACAGCGATCCGGTACGCATTCGCTCGGAGTTCTCTTTGAAGCGATATTTCCAGTCGGCGTTATTGTCACATTCGCCATCTGTAAGGAAATCAACGATTTTCTGGATTTCGCCGTTCTTGACCACCCGTCGCAGCCCGACCGTGTGCACGTTGTGGAACGGCACCATCACCTTCAGGCTGCTGGCTTTGATCTTCAGCAGGTAGAATTTTTCCACAGTTTCGCCAATCGTGCGGCTACTGATTTGTTCAATAACTCCAACGCCATGATTGGGATAGACAACTTTATCGCCTATGTGGAAATTGCCGTCGACGCTGATCATGAGGGAACACCCACGAGCGCAGGGCACTTGAGGAACAACACACTGTTAGTTTATCCCAAGCGGTCAGGAAAGGCAATCTGGAAGCGCCTTCCGGCTGGTGCAGGGCGGACACTCCTCGCCGCCGCTTTGACTTGGACACTGAGCCTGATCTGGGCTCTAAGCGCAAGAATTCAGAGGCACTGGCCCACATCCCCACACATGCAGGCAACATCAACTTCAAAAGCGGCCGACTGGTGTGTCCGCCCCACCCATGGGCCGAAGCAGGGGTTTATAATCTTCGGGCGATGACCGAGCAGATCAAAAGGAAGTTACAGGAAGAAATGAACGCCCTCGAACATGAGCTGGTTCATGATCTTCCTCAGGAAATCAAGAAAGCCGCCGCCCTGGGCGACCTCAGTGAGAATGCCGAGTACCACATGGCGAAACAGCGCCAGGAGTTCGTGAAAGCGCGCCTCCGCCAGTTGGGGGCTCGCATGGCGGAACTTGCCCTTATCAACATGGATAATATCCCGAAAGATAAGGTCGGACTGGGTTCCACCGTCAAGGTGTATGACGATTCCAAGAACGCGGAAGTGGAGTACAAACTGGTGACCAGTGAAGAGTCCGACGTGGCTGCCGGCAAGATATCCACCAGTTCGCCGATCGGACGCGCCTTGTTGAACAAAAAGGTCGGAGACAGCGCCACCGTAGTCACGCCCAACGGCAAGCGCGAGATGGAGATTCTCAGCCTGACCACCATCCACGAACAACCTGAGGCCAAATAGCAGAAGCAAACATGAGCCAGATTGGCGAAAACCGAGCCGCGTCAGATGCGACCAGCGCCAGGGCCGCCGGTGCGATGACTGCCCGTCCCAAAACCTGGACCAGCGCTTTCGGGCGCGCCTGCGGCGTCCTGCTGGACGCCATCGTTCGCTGGCTGGCACTGGCCAGGATCAATCCCAATGTGCTCACCTTCCTCGGGCTGGTGGTGAACACCATCGCCGCATTCTTGTTTGGCTACGCAAACGGAGACAACCAGGCGCGCATGTTCCGTTATGCCGGTCTGGTGATTATCGGCTCCGGCTTCTTCGATCTGGTTGACGGACGCGTCGCCCGGGCCAGCAACCAGGTCACCCGCTTCGGTGGATTCTTCGATTCGGTGATTGACCGCTACAGCGACGCTTCGCAATTTTTCGGCTTGCTGGTTTTCTACGCCCGCGGCGACCGCTTCTTCTACGTGGTGCTGACAGCGTTCGTGATGGTCAGCGCCATCATGGTGAGCTATACCCGCGCCCGCGCCGAGTCGCTCATCGGCTCCTGCCGGGTGGGCTTCATGGAGCGCCCGGAACGCCTGGTGCTGGTGATCATCGGAGCCCTGTTCAATCGCATGGCGCCGGTGCTGTGGCTGATCGCGGTGCTCTCCACCATCACCGTGATCCACCGAATCCGTTACACCTACACCCGAACCGAAGGCCCGGACGCGCTCCCCGCCAAAGCCGGCCAGGCAGCGTAGGTACAGGTGTGGGGCGGACACTCTTGTCCGCCGCCGTCGACTTTGATCTTCTTGCTTTTGACCCTAAAGATCGTCAGCAGAATTTGCCGGCCCAGTGTTCAAGCATTGCAAAACAAGCAAACCAACTGCAAAAGCGGCGGACAAGAGTGTCCGCCCTACACGTCGTGAAAAGGCCTACCTGGGAAACGCATGCGCGCAACCCGCCAGTCCCATTTCAGAACACAAGCCGGATTATTTCGTGTGCGCGAAACCTGCCATTCCCCAGGCTAATACAATTCTTCGCGCGGGCTGCGCCTGGAGGGTGTTGCCAGTGAGTACTGGACGCCGCCTGCAAAGCGGTCGAGTGGCTTCGTCAGCCACAAGGGTTCGACTCCCTCGCCCTCCGCAGTCACTCGACTTCTGGTTTTCGCTTGACAGCAGTGGCAACATAGCTATCATTGAAAGTGCAGGCGGCTTCCAGTATTTCTTGCCAAAGCCCCGGGTGACTCCCGGGGCTTTCGCTTGGGCCCACCCAGCGACCAACCATCCTCCTGCTATCCTATCCAGTCACTTAAGGACTTCCCTTGTCCGATCCCGTACTAGTCATTCATGGCGGCGCCTGGGCCATTCCTGACGACATGGTTGAGGCCCATCTCAACGGAGTTCGCCATGCCATGGCTGCGGGCTGGCGCGTGCTCGGCCGCGGCGGTCCGGCGCTCGATGCGGTTGAAGAATCTGTTGTGGTGATGGAAGACGACGAAACCTTTGACGCCGGACGCGGCAGCTTCCTCAATCGCGACGGCAAGGTGCAACTCGACGCCCTCATCATGGATGGCTCTACCCTCCGCGCGGGAGGCGTGGGTTGCGTCGAGCGCTTGCGGAACCCGGTCCGCGCCGCCCGCAAAATCTTGAGCGACAGCCCGCATGTGTACTTCGTTGCCGAAGGGGCGGAGCGCTTTGCGGCGGAGCATGGCATGCCGCTTTGCGACAACCAGGATCTGATCATTCCCCGTGAGGTTGAACGCCTGCGGGAATTTCAGAAGCACGCCGCGGACTCCAAGATCGATCTGTTTGCTCCCGCCATCTCTCATGACACGGTCGGCGCAGTCGCGCTGGATCAGCAGGGCAACATCGCCGCCGCCACCTCGACTGGGGGAACTCTCAACAAGGCTCCGGGCAGGCTGGGCGACTCATCGCTGATCGGCTGCGGCTGCTACGCCGATAACCAAACTGCAGCCGCATCCACTACTGGGTGGGGTGAGCCGATTATGAAGCTGGTGCTGGCCAAGTGGGCGGCGGACCGCGTGGCCACCGGCAGCCTGCCGGAGTGGGTGGCGGCCGAAGCGATTAACTATCTGAAAGACCGGGTGAACGGTCATGGCGGCATGATCCTGCTCGATGCCCAGGGGCGTCTCGGCATCGCCCACAACACCCCCCGCATGGCTTGGGCGCTGAAGACCTCAAAGCATGAGAGTTACGGGATTGAGCGGCTGAAATAAGTTCCGTTGCCCCTCTCTCCGGCTTCGGTCGCCGGTTGTTTGCGGCTAACTAAGCCGATTCTCGTCAGTGATTTAGCTTGATTCCACTTCCCTTTCTGATGTACAAACCGTCCGTCGTTTACCAGCCGGAAGCGTGCTCGTTCAATCCTGCCTGCGAAGGGCCAACCGCCGCACAGCGGTGAGTGGCCTACGTCCCCTGCCGATGGAAAGGACTTTTATGATGGCGCGGAAATTCATCACGGTCGCGGTTCAAATGGTTCTGCTCACCGCATTGGGCTTTGCCCAGGGAGTTGCCACCGGCGATTTGCACGTTGTGGTGCGTGATCCGAAGGGCAGCGTGGTCACCAACGCGACCATTACGGCGCGTGACGAGACCAAGGGCCTGGAGCGCTCCACCAGCGAGAATACCGACGGACAGTACCGCATCCTGCTGCTGCCGCCGGGAACCTACACCGTCAACATCGAGGCCCCGGGCTTCGCCAAGGCCACGGTCAAAGACGTCGCCATTGCCGTGGGAACGACGGCGGAGATACCCATCTCCTTGGCAGTAGCCGGAACCGCGGAAGTGATCAATGTCAGTTCCGCTGCGGAGCTGGTGGAAACGCAACGCACCTCTTCGACCGACACGATCGACCAGCGGCGTATCGATAACCTTCCCATCAACGGACGCAACTACATCAACTTTGCCCTCACCGACTCGCAGGTATTGCGCGACAACGCCCCTAACATCGGAGCCGCACCGACTTCCGGATTGAACATGAGCGGCCAGCGCGCCCGCTCGAACCTGGTGAACGTGGATGGCGCAGACGCCACCGATAACTCCACCAACGGCGTCCGCTCCACGGTTTCGCAGGAAGCAGTGCAGGAATTTCAGATCATCACCAATGGCTATGCCGCTGAATACGGCAGAGCTTCAGGCGGCGTGGTGAACATCATCACCCGCTCCGGATCGAACGACTTTCATGGCGACGTTTATGGATATTTGCGGAACCGCAATTTTCAGGCGGTAAATCCCTTCAGCACGGTACCCAATCCGGCATACACCCGGGTGCAGGCGGGAACGGCTTTCGGCGGACCGATCAAGAAGGACAAGACTTTCTATTACTTCTCTTACGAAGTCACGCGACGGCACGAAACCGGATTCTCCAGCGTAGGCTCTCCCAACGGAACTTTTGGCATGCAGACTTTTGACGTCTCTCCGGTGTTTGGCGCGCCGCCGGGATCTGGATTTAACATTCAGGGCACGCCGCAACAGGCGGCATATTTCCAGCAGACTCTGCCTGCCGCCCTGGCCACGCTAGGAGCAGCCAGCCCTGCGCTCGCCGCCGGCTATGGTCAGGAAGCCGCCCTGTACGCGGCTTTCGTCGGCGGTTCTTCGGGAATCGCGCTGAACGGGTCATACCCCGCATCATTTGCCGCGCTCGAAGGCACGCTGCTTCCCGTCCCGGCTAACGGCAGCAGCGCATTGACTCAATTTCCTACGTCATGCAATGTGGGTGCGCCGAATTTTCTTTGCAACGGATTGCCGAACACCTTCCTGGGACTGGCGCCGCAAGCCGGAAACTACCCGATCTTTGAAGGAACCAGCCTCTACTCGCTGCGCCTTGACCACAATCTCACCAGCAACAACCGTCTGACCTTTCGCGCCAACGTAAGCCCCAGCACAGTCACCGGCATTCAGGTGAACGGCGAGAACCAGACCTATGGGCAGAACGCATTTTCGCGGACGTCCCAGCAAACCTACCGCGACGTAGCCGGGGTGGTGCAAGACACCATGACGATCGGCACCAACAAGGTGAATGAATTCCGCTTCCAGTACGCCCGCCGCGGCCTGCAGTATTTCTACTCGGACGCTCCCGGCGGCTCCAACGTAGCCTCCAACATCGCCGGCTTCGGCTTTGTCGGCCGCGAGCCTTACTCCTACATTCAGCGCGTGGAGGAGCGCTACCAGTTCACCGACAACTTCTCCTGGACGATCGGGCGCCACGACACTAAGTTCGGGGTTGACTTCAACTATCTTCCGCTGACCGCTACCTTCACTGTGAACTACGGCGGAGTTTATAACTTCAGTTCGCTGGATGCCGGCAGCCTTGGGTTTTCCAATATCTGCGTCGCCAACGGCGCGCCGGCGGCTTTGTGTCCCGATTTCCCCGGCTTCACCGGCCTGCAGGCCTTCGGGCTGGGAGTTCCCAGCACGCTGGTGCAGGGCATCGGCAATCCCAAGGACAGTTTTTCCAACAAACCTCTTGGTGTGTTCTGGCAGGATTCCTTCCGCGCCCGCCACAATCTCACCTTCAACCTGGGTGTGAGATATGACATCGAGTTCCCGCCCAAGTTCACCCCGCCCGACACGTTGGCCCTTTCCGCCTACAACCAACTGGGCTTGCAGAAGGGTATCCAGACCGATACCAACAACATCCAGCCGCGCATTGGCATCGCCTGGGATCCGCATGGCAACGGCAAGAGCGTATGGCGGGCATCGTATGGCATCTTCTACGATCATCCCTTGCTGGGTTTGTACTTCCTGGGCGACGCCTCGGACGGATCGAAGAGCGGACAATTGCTGTTCGCCGGCGGCTCGCCTTGCAGTTCTGCGCCTCTGACCCCTTCCGGCGTCGCCGGCGCCTTGAATGCAACCAACATCTTCCAGGGAATTCTGACGACTCCAACCTGTCTCTCGACCATTCCCGGTTATTTGCCCAACCAGCAGCGCTTTGATCCTTCCAATGCGGACTTGTTCATCAATCAGAACTACCTGAATCCGGCGACGTTCTTCCCGGTGGCTTTCCAGCCCTTTGGATATCCGCAAAGTAAAAATTTTGTTTACGCCTACGCACAGCAGGCAAACCTGACTCTGGAGCAGGACCTGGGGCACGATATGTCGTTCAGCATTGGTTATAACTTCAACGGCGGGCGGCACTTGAACCGCCCCATCAATGCCAACACCACTCGCGGCGACCTGCTGGTGAAAAATTGGCAAGCCGCCATTGCCGGAGGCGCGGCTGCGCCCACGGATAATCCGCTGTTCGTGAGCGGCTGTGGCGTGGGTCCGGGCGGGCCCTACGTTCCGCCGGCGCTGGTGAATTTCTTCCGGCCATCGGGCCTGAATCCGGCGATTGCACTGGCCTTGCTGTCGAATCCCGCCACCGCAGCCTGCGCCCAGGTAGTGGCGCCGCTGGTGTTACAGGCCGGAGGCCTGAGCACCGCGTGCGATCCCACTACCCTCAGCGGCTGCGTTCCCTTCAGCGACATGGACGCGAATTACTCCAACGGCAGTTCCATTTACCACGGTCTTACCGCCAACCTGAAGAAACGTTTTGGCAACCACTACGAATTTCTGGGGTCGTACACCTGGTCGCACGCCATCGACGACTCCACCGACCTGCAGTCGCCACTGGCGCCGCAGGACAGCTATTTCCCCGGCCACGAGCGCTCGACCTCGCTGTTCGACCAGCGTCACCGGTTCGTGTTCAGCGGCGTGTACCAGTCAGGAAAGCTGTCGGGCTCGGGATTTGCCAGCAAGTTCTTCAGCAACTGGACTCTGGCGCCGGTTCTGGAAGTGGCTTCGGGGCGGCCTTTCAACATCATCACCGGCAACCCGGATAACTTTCAGTTCTCGCCCAGCACCAGCCGTCCCAACGTAGTGGCCGCGGGCGCCCCGCCCAGTCCGTGCGGGCCGACTGTGCCTTCGAGTTTCTCGCCCACAGGATTTTTCCAGGAACCATGCTATGTGCCTTTCGCCGCGGGAGGCACTCCAACCCTGCAGGCTCTCGACGGCAACCTGGGCCGCAACGCGGGGGTAAAGCCGTGGACGGTGTTTAATGACCTGCGCGTCTCCCGCCGCATCAACTTCGGCGAGCGCATCAGCGCGGACCTGATCGCCGACATGTTCAACATAGCCAACAAGTACAACGTCGCCGATGTGAACCCGTTGTGGACCAACGCCGGACAACCGACTGCGGCCTACGATCCGCGCCAGTTCCAGTTTGCGCTGAAACTGAACTGGTAAATGTAGGCGCGAGCGTCCCGCTCGTGCAGGAGCGGAACGGAATCGGAAGATCGAACATAATTTGTTAAGCTTTGGCCGATCCGCACGAGCGGGACGCTCGCGCCTACATTGTTACCGGGAGATTCCTCTAACATGCCCGACGCTCAAGCCGTCAGCGCGCGCACGCGTGTGGTCCGCGAGTCTCATCGCGGAGTCTACGACCGCGAAACCGCCTACCGGATTCTGGACGAAGGTTTCATCTGCCACGTCGGCTTCGTGCTTGACGGGCAACCCTTCGTTATCCCGACCGCCTACGGCCGGGTGGAAGATAATCTTTACATCCATGGCTCCGCCGCCAGCCGCACGCTGCGCAACCTCGACAAAGGCATTCCGGTTTGCCTAACCGTAACTCTGCTCGATGGCCTGGTGCTGGCGCGCTCGATTTTCAATCACTCCATGAATTACCGTTCAGTGGTGGTGCTCGGCACTGCGGTCGCAGTGCTCGACGCCAGGGAAAAACTCGCAGCCCTGAAGTCGCTATCCGAACACATTCTGCCCGGCCGCTGGGCGGAGTCGCGCCAACCGAACGAACGTGAACTGAAGCAGACGCTGGTGATGCGCCTGCCCATCGCAGAATTTTCGGCAAAGGTGCGCCAGGGCCCGCCCATCGACGATGAAGAAGATTACGCGTTCCCCACCTGGGCCGGAGTGATTCCGCTGCAGATGGTTCCGGGAAGTCCAGAAAACGATCCTCGCCTCGACCCGAAGACGCCGGTCCCGGCGTATGCCAGCAGGTATTCGAGGAAGTAGCGGTCGGTCTTTGGCCTTGGTCGTTGGTCTTTGGTCGTTGGCCAACGTCAAAACCAGCGCCACGGATTTCCGCAGATTCGCGCTGATAACCGATGGCGCCAGAGAGAAAAAGAAAAAGCTGGTTTGATCCGCGGGAATCCGCAGGAGATCCGCAGCCACGCTCTTGACTTTAGCCAACGACCAACGACAAAAGACCAAAGACCGCTATTTTCCGTTCAACCAATCCGCATAGGCCTGGAACGAGTACGGGCGTCCCAGAAAATCGCGCACCAGGTCGGCGGCGGGCTTTGTGCCGCTGGCGCCGAGCACGGTGTTGCGATATTTCGTGGCGACCTCCGGGTTCAACAATCCGTTCTTCTTGAACTCGGTAAACATATCTTTCGCGATCACCAGCGACCACATGTAGGTGTAGTACACCGCCGAGTAGTTATTGAGATGGCCGAACGAGGTCTGCATATGGGTGCCATCCACGAACTTGTACGGGGTGTAGCGCTCCTGCAACTGCGCCACCAGTTTGTCCTGGTCGAGTCCCTGCGGGTCGCGGTTGTAGAAATCCAGGCTGATGGCGGCATAGAACATCTGCTGGCGCACGTTCAGCGCCCGTCCGAACTCATCGGCGGCGCGCGCTTTCTCCGCCAGCTCCGCCGGGATCGGTTCGTTGGTCTTGTAGTTGCGCGCGAAGGTCTTCAGAATCGCCGGATCTTTGGGCCACTCTTCGAACATCTGCGAGGGCGCCTCGATGAAATCATTTTCCAGATCGCCAGCGGCCCACTGGGTATTGCCCCGCATGATTCCGTGGATCAGATGTCCAAACTCGTGGAAGAACGTAATCACGTCGTCGTACTCCATCAGCCCCGGTTCGTTCGTGGCCCGCGGAAAGTTGCAGACCAGCACATATTCGGGAAGGCGAAAGCCCTGCTTGCCGGTGGCCAGACTGAAGGTGGCATAGTGTTTGTACTTGTTCTCCCGCGGAAACATATCGAAGTAAATGCGTCCGATGCGGTTGTTCCTGTCGTAAACGTCATACACAGTCACTTCCGGATGCCACACCGTCGCATCCGTCACAGGCTTGTAAGTAATGCCGTACATCTGGCTGCTGATGTCGAGAATTCCCTGCAACACGCGCGAATATTCGAAATAGGGACGCATCACCTGGGAGTCGTAGCCGAATTTCTCGATCTTCGCTCCCCGGTTCAGATGGGCCACGTCCCAGGCATTTACGCTGGTCGCTTTGGGATCTTCTTTTCCTCTCTTGTACGCCAGCAATTCTTCGTAATCGCGCTGCGATCCTGGTTGCGCGGCGCTGGTGATCTTTTGGATGAAGTCGGCAGCATTCTGTTCGGTCGCCACCATCTTGTCGGCGGTAATATAAGCCGCCCAGTCCGGATACCCCAGCACGTTGGCCAGTTCGTGGCGCTTCTGCAACAGGCGCGCCATTGCGTCGATGTTCTTGGGATAGGCCCTCTGCCGGTAGAGCACGTAGAAAGCTTTCCGCGCAGGCTCGCTCTTGGCGTAATCCATGAACGGAAAATAGTCGGTGTTATCGGTGGTCAGGGTAACTTTGCCCGCGGCATCGGGCGGATGCGAGCGTTTGAAATCTTCGGGAAGACCATCCAGATCGGAAGCATTCAACTGCAATTTGCGGACGTCGGCAGCGATATTCTGATCGAACTCCTGCCCGATCTTTACCAACTCGTCCTGCAGCTGTTTTATTTTTGTCCGGGTCGCATCGTCGCGATCGACTCCGGCGCGCCGGTAGTCGCGCAGCGTAGTGGTGAAGTAATAGGTGCCGGCGGCATCCAGCCTGGCGCCGTCGAGCGATGCCAGCGCGTTGTACATCTCTTTATCCAGCGAGATGTCGGTGAGCACGCTGGAACTCTCCTGCTCGCAAACCTGCGCCGCGTCACGAAAAGGCTTGGCGGGATGCACCTGCTCCGCCAGGCTGGAGCGTGCGCCCGCATCGCCGGCCACGACCAGTGCCGTATCGAAAGCCTGCAGCGTCGCCATGGCATCGCGCGGCGATGCGCTGGCCTTGATCGCGGCAATACGCTTCTTGGTGTCCGCGAGATCACTGCGGCAGGACGCGAGAAACGAATCCGCCGTCCCCGCAAGCTCGCTTGAAGCGCCCGGAGTCAGGCTCTGAGCCCGCACCGCAGAGGGCGCAAAGGAAACCGCCAAAATGAAAAGAAGTCCGACATACCTGCGATTCATAATTCTCACCTATCGACTTCCAGAAGAAAGCCACCTTAGTCAGTGCAGGATTTTCGCACGCAAACCGGTTTAGGTTAGTCAGCCGCGCGCGACTCCGTCAAGAAAAACACGGATCGAGGATAGTGTTTTCACGTTGACCCGGTTCTTCTTAATCCGGATCAGCTTGAGGCTGTCATCCTGAATCCGGATCGCCTTAAGGCTGTCATCCTGAGCGCGGTCTTTCGTCGCGCGAAGCGGGACGAAAGCAAGCGAAGGACCTGTGCATTCCCCGCCGCCCTCCCGTGCCGCGTTCGGCGCAAATCCAGCGAACGGCCTATTGCCATCTGGAGGATCTCGCCGCTGCTATCGCCCCGCAATACACAGATCCTTCGTCGGGAATCCTTCGCCATGCGAAGGGCTCCGCTTCCTCAGGATGACACTGATCTCCTCAACGCGAGGCGCAATTCTCCCAACGCGCTTCCCGTACGCCAGCGCACCGACTCTGCCAACCTGCGCTGCTACAGTGTTCTGGCATGGCGAACAAGATCGTTCCAATTGCCGTAGCGCCGAAGAGCCTGCGATGCCCACTCTGCGATGCCCGCCCGGGCAAACCCTGCAAGACCAGCGGGGGCAAGAACCTCCGCAATGTTGTTGGTCTGCGCGTAGCGCTTATGCACGTCGCCAGAATCGAAAAGGCGGCGCAGATGCAGCTCTCCTTAGCCCCCCTCTGATCCCCGGCAATCGTCCAGGCGCTCGGTGGCGCAGCACACCGCCGCAGACGGAATCAGGAACTCCTCACATATAACAATTGTCTGGCCGCAGTTTATTCCGTCAGAGGGATGCGATAGATATTGCGCCGCGTGTTCTCGCGCGTGTAGGAATAAAAGTTCGGCGCCACAGCGGTATCGATTTCCTGCGGGATCGCGATCAGCCCTTTCACCGCCTTCAGGTCTTCCGGTGTATTGATGCCGCCGGGCGGCAGAGTTGGAATACCACGAGCCGGATTCACCGGCAGCGCGTAGGTATTCAAATCACCCGAACTGCTGAAGTGGAGATAAAAGAACTTGCCGCTGATATCCCAACGAGATTCGCAAATCAAGTTGCAAAGGTGGACCGGCGATCCGCCGTCGACCGGGTAGGCGTTGATGACCGCCTGATGTTCGTCATCCGCTCCCTTGGCCGGCGCCACCACCCAACGGCCGTCGGGCGAGATTGCGTCCACGTTGATAATCTGGTCGGGCGTGATTTTTTGCCGGTCGCTGCCATCCTGCCGGGTGCGATACAGGAAATTCTGTCCCTCTTCGGTGGAACGCAGCAACAGGTCGCCATTAGGTAGAAAAAGCGGCGAGTCCTGGCTGGTGGCAGACGCTAACTGGTGCGGTGAGGACCGGTGGTCGGTAGGCGAAAGCCAAACCCGCGAGAAGCCTTTCTGATCTTTCACCGAGATAGCGACCTGCTTGCCGTCATGAGAGACGCTGTAAAATTCCAGGGTGGATCCGGGCTGCACGGCGGAATCCGATACCACCCGCTCGGTTTTGCCGCTAGCCAGTTCCCTGGACCAGATCTCGGTCCCGCTCCGCCCGCTCTGCATCAGGTAATAGAGCTTTTTTCCGTCGAAAGAGAAAGTAGTCCAGAGCGCGCTTCCTTCCGACGAAAGCTGGCGGTCCCCGCCTGCATCATGGATCCACACGGTGTCGTCGTGAGCCCCCACCGAGGTGAGAAGCGATTTCCCGTCGGGGCTCATGGCGATGCCTTCTTCTTCCGTGGTCCCGAAGGTCACTTGTTGCGGAGGCCCGTCCGGAAATCTCTGCCGCCAGATGTGGAACCGCCCACCCTCGTTGGAACTGACATAGATCCATTTGCCATCGGGCGACCAGGCTCCCGAAGTGCAAATTGCCCGCGGAGGCCCTACAATCCGCGGCCCTGCGCTGCCATCGAACGGAACCACCTGGCACGCCGTCAGGTCGCCCCGGTTGTCCATGGCGACCAGTAGAACCCAGCGGCCATCCGGAGAAAGGTAAGAGTGATGCACCATGCTGCGTTCGCCGGGCGGAACATAGACGTCGCGGCTTTGCCCGCGAGCCTCATCGGTGGTCACCACCGCCATGTGTAGCCCTTCTTTGACCTCCGAAAATAGCAGGTGTTTGCCGCCGTCGATCCAGGTAAGAGATGAGGCGTTCCGCAGAAGAATCTCCGGCTGCCCGCCCAGAACCGGGACCTCCCAGGTGTCAAACGGGGCAACCGTCCCGTATGCAATGCGCGAGCCGTCGGGAGAAAACACCGGGCTTAGTTTGGCCACTGCATCATGGGTGAGTTGCACCGCATCCCCGGTGGGAAGCAGCTTGACGTAAATATCTCCACGTCCAAAAAAAGGGTTGTCGCCTCGAATGAATGCCAGCATGCGCCCGTCGGGAGAAAGCGCCGGATACACCACCGAGTCGGTAAAAAACGTCATCTGTTCCCAGTTCGTGGAGACAACCGGAGCCGGCCGTCCCAGGTAGCGATAGATTGCGATGGCTGCCGCAAGCAGGAACAGGACTGCCAGGCCCGCGGCCACGCCCAAACGCAGGGAACTTTTTCGGCGGACCGGTGGTGGTGGAGCAACAGTGCCTGATTCGGTGTCCCGCTTAAGGCGCTTGAGGTCGGCGCGTAATTCAGCCGCCGATTGGTAGCGAACCTCGCGGTCTTTCTCCAGCGCCTTGTTGATGACCTCCTCCAGCCGCAGCGGCACGTCGGGATTCACCCGCATCGGCGACGGCGGGTTGCGGTTCATGATGCCGTCGAAGATCACCGCCGTACTGTCGCCGCGAAATGGCAGCGCGCCGGTCGCCATTTCGTACAAGACGACTCCGAACGAAAACAAGTCGGTGCGCGCGTCCAGCGCTTTGGCGCGTACCTGCTCCGGGGACATATAAGCGACCGTGCCCAGAGTCGCTCCCGGGCTGGTCAGATGCTCCTCGGTCATCGCCGTTTCCAGGGCAGTGGTTGCCGACGATCCTGAACCTCGGCGATCTGCCGGCGTCACCTTGGCCAGGCCGAAGTCGAGAATCTTGGCGTGGCCGCGCTTGGTGACGAAGATGTTACCGGGTTTGATGTCGCGGTGCACGATACCCTCGGAGTGCGCGGCATCGAGCGCGTCCGCGATCTCGATCGCGAGGCCCAGCAAGGCTTCAGTCTCCACCGGCCGCCCGGCGATGCGATGCTTCAGCGTCACCCCATCCAGAAATTCCATGGCGATGAACGCGTTGCCGCCTTCCTCGCCAATGTCGTGAATGGTGCAGATATTGGGATGGTTCAATGCGGAAGCCGCCTGAGCCTCACGCTGGAAACGGCTGAGGGCCTGGGGATCGCGGGCAACTTCATCGGGCAGGAATTTCAGAGCTACGAAGCGATGCAGGCGAGTGTCCTCGGCCTTGTAGACGACGCCCATTCCGCCGCCGCCGAGTTTCCCGACGATGCGGTAATGAGAAATAGTTCGTCCAATCACTGCGAAAAATGGTACGTCCACCCCGGAGCCAAGTCAACGAATGCCGGGGACGGGTGGTCAGTTTGGGTCGATTCTTCCATTATCCGCGGCGCCTTGAGCTGTAACCCTGGGTGCGGTCTTTCGGCCCGCGAAGCGGGAAGAAAGCAAGCGAAAGATCTTCGGCGCTTGCGTGGGTAGTCAGGTTTCAGCCCTCACACCCTGTCATCCTGAGGAAGCGGAGTCCTTCGCAAGGCGAAGGGCTCCCGACGAAGGACCTGTGCATTGCGGGACGATAGCAGCGCCCGAAACCCTGCCACATTCGGCGATACGTTTTCGGCTGGATTAGATTGACCACTGCATGGGAGCGGCGCGGAATGCCACCATATGAAGCACTGAAGTGAGATTTTCTAGATTCTAATTTGCCGGGCGAGTTTCCAATCCGGATGAGTATCGTTCGGGAATGCCGCTGTCTTCGCACTGGCGGATTTCCAGAATGCGCGAGGTCACAATCGGCGTGCGGTACGCGGGATGGCGGAACTCCAGATGCATGCCGCGTCCCACGAAACGTATCTTCAGCATGGAGCCGCCCCATGAGGAGCCTTCGATTCGCACCAGCAGCGGCGTCGGGCAGAACGTCGGATGGCCCCAGATCCAGGCTTCGCCCTGACCGCAATGCACCACCGTGTACCAGCGGTGCTGGGTTTGAATTTGCAGCGTGGTGCGGGCGGGAAGGTCGTCGAGAAATGCTCCGCCTTCAATCTCCGACTCGACGATGTTGTGGTTCACCGTGTCGTCAAGATTGGGATGGCAACGAAAGAGTTGCGGGCAGGTATGCACCAAGCGTCCCCTTGATCTAAGGTGAGTATAAACCTGCTGTCTACCACGCGCCCGATCATTGGTAACTGGTCGTTTTCAACAGCAAACCTAAAGGACATGGCGGAGCTTCAAATCTGTTGCGCCACAAAAGCCGCCACGAGTATCACGCCCGGCCTGTCCCTAAGGTAACGGGACGTATCTCGCTTGCAGATTGACCCTTCATATTGATGGGGATACGATTCATTAGCCCGGGTCCGGCCGCTGCCCGGTAAGCAATTGCAGGTTTTGTATTCGCCGCAATCCAGGCGCGGGTAAGTCAGCGCAATGTAAGTCAGCGCAATGTAAGTGATAGATAAAAATGGGAATCAGGAAGCTCAGCCTTAAACGGTTCCATTTGGTGACGGCGCTTTTGCCGGTGCTGGTGCTGGCCAACACGGCCTGCCATACCAATCAGGCCAAAGCGCGCCTTCCGATGCCGCAAGCCAATGCGCCTGCCATGGGCCCGGTTCTGGCGGCCCTGCCCCAGACCATCGCTGAGGATCCGGTTTCACAACCACAGAAAGCGGCGAGTCAGGATCCGGTCGGCGACCTGATTGCCAATGCCGAAAAGGAGTACCAGGCCGGAGAGGAAAGCTTCAAGGCAGGAGACCTGGAAGCCGCCAAAGTCAGCTACGACCGGGCTGCCGATCTGCTGCTGCAAAGCCCGTCTGAGATTCGCTCGGACGAGCGCGTGGAGCATGAACTGGAACGGATTCTGGAGGGGACGAACCGCCCCGAGCTGGCCTCGCTGCAGACCGATAGCGAAGCCGCCAAGCAGAAAGCCGAGCCCGCACCCATCGACGAAACCAATGAAATCACCCCTCCGGTGGACCCCAACGTCAAGGCGAAGGCGGAAGTTGAGGTCAAGGAGACCCACTCCGAACTGCCGCTCATGCTCACCGACCCGGTGGCGGCATACATCAATTATTTTTCGAACCGCGGACGCGACATCCTGGAGCACGGCCTGGAACGGGGCGGGCGTTACCGCGAAATGATCGAGAGCACGCTTCGCCAGGAAGGGGTTCCGCAAGAGCTGATCTACCTGGCGCAGGCTGAATCCGGCTTTCATCCGCTGGCGCTTTCGCGGGTGGGCGCCCGCGGCATGTGGCAGTTTATGTCCAGCCGCGCTCGCGGCTACGGTCTGCAGCACAACCTGTGGGTGGACGAGCGCCAGGACCCGGAAAAAGCCACGCGCGCCGCCGCCCATCACCTGAAAGACCTTTACAACCAGTTTGGCGACTGGTATCTGGCCATGGCCGCCTACAACTCCGGTCCGGGTTCAGTGCAGAGCGCGGTCAAGCGCACTGGATACGCCGATTTCTGGGAGCTTTACAAACGCAACGTCCTGCCCAAAGAGACCCGCAACTACGTGCCTATCATTCTGGCCGTCACCATCATGGCCAAGAATCCCGCGCAGTACGGGTTGGACGATATCGTTCCCGAGCAGCCGGTGCCATATGACACGGTGAAGATCGACTATTCCGTCGACCTGCGCCTGGTGGCCCAGTGTCTGGATGTTCCGCCAGCCACGCTGCAGGATCTGAATCCCAGTCTGCTGCGCCTGACCACGCCGAAAGATCAGGTGTTCGAACTACACCTGCCGGTCGGTACCCGGGAGAAATATGTGGCCGCCATCGAGCCTATTCCGCCGCAGATGCGGGTCTGGTGGCGCTATCACGACGTGGCCGAGGGCGATACCCTGGCCTCGATCGCGCGCACCTATCGCACCAGCGCCCAGGCCATCGCGCGCGAGAATCACCTCGAAGCTGCGGACGACCTGAAGCCGGACAGCAAACTCATCATTCCGATCCCGCCGGGCAAGCACTCGGCCACCGAAGACGGCGCCAGCTACGCCCGCCGAGCCACACGATATAAAGTGCGCCGTGGAGATACGGTGCAGACGGTCGCCGACAATTTCAGCCTTCCCCCGGTCATGATCCGGCGCTGGAACCACCTGCGCGGCGACAGCCTGCGTGGGCGCCGCATCGTGTATGTTCACCTGCCGGTCACCCCCAGCGCCCTCTCCAACTCCAACGACCAACCACAAGGGACGAAGTCCAAGCCCAAGAATGGCTTACACCCGGTCAGCCAGAGGACGGTGCAGCGCCACAAAGTCCAGCCGGGCGAGACCCTGGCCTCGATCGCCAACACTCATCACACCACCGTCGCCGCCCTGAAGCGAGATAACGGCAATCTGGCTATGCTGCGGCCGGGAATGGTTCTGTTAATTCGCAGCGCGGAATAGGGCGCTTCTAGCTTCCGGCTTTCAACCTCGCTGTGAGCGTCCTGCGGATCTGGTTCCTGACCGGGAAGGGCACGGCTTCAGCCGTGCCGGGAGGAACACGCATCCGCGGGCTTCAGCCGCTGCGGAGAGCTTCCAAACTGGCCTTCGCCGCGCAAAATACTCCGCGCCTTTCTAGTCGACATTGCACTCTCGGTGTAATATGCAACCTGCAATTGGTTGCAGCCGTCTGATGACCTGGTGGCGCGAAATCGCTGTGCTATAATCGCGCGCCGTTCAGCCTTTCAGCTTTCTTTTTATTTCCCCGGTACCCCGCGCCCGCGCGCTGCAGCGGCGTCCGGCACGGCCACAAATCAGGAGGAAGAATGACTTTTGACGAGACCCTCTACGCACGTGATGACGAGATGGATGAATTCAGCGACACTGGCGCCTACGGCGATTCCCTAGAAGAAGATTACGAGGAAGAAGAAGAGGAAGAAGAGGCGGAAGTGCCGGGGATCATCGAGTCGCAGCCGGAGCCGGCGGCTCCTCCTGCCGCGCCGCGGCCGGCAGGTGGCGGAGATTCGCCTAAACCGCCTCGCAAGCCCGCCGCCAAAAAGCCGGCAGCCAAAAAGAAGCCGGCGCGCAAGGCTCCCAAGAAGAAACCGGTCAAGAAGAAGAAACCCGCGCGCAAGCCGGCTAAGCGAAAGACCGCCAAGAGGAAGCCGGCGCGCAAAGCAAAGAAAGCGGCGCGGCGCAAAGGCGGACGGCGGCGCTGAGCTGCTGACACGCCTTAGGCTCTGCTGATCAGCTTTCGACGGTCACCTTTCGATGACCAAGCTTTCGCTGACCAAGGTTCGAGGTCTCCCACCTTTGCAAAAAGCGCAAAGGTGGGGCACGCCTCGCGTCTTCACCCTCGTACCGTCACACTTCCGCCTTCGCACTCTCACCTTTGTGCCCGGAGCGGCCAGCCTTGCACTTCAGTCCTGCCCGGAGCTTAGGCCGCTTTAGGCAGGGTTGCCGTGGTCGACAGCCGGCGCACGGCCAGCGACATCATCACTCGCGCCACTCCGCTCATGATCATGCTCACGCCGACCAGCGTGCCAATCGCCCAGGCCGAGCTTGACGGCCAGTGCACCCAGATCAGCAGTGAAAGCAGCAGGGTCACGACCCCGTCCAGGAGTAGCCACCCCGATCCTCGCGCCTGGCGAATCCTGAAATACAGCACGATGTCGAGCACGCCTTCGATCAGGAACAGCGAGGCCAGAAGCAGGGTCAAGGACGCAATTCCCAGCAGCGGATGCATCAGCAAATACCCGCCGAAGAGAATGTAAGCCACCCCTACCAGCAGCCGCCAGATCACGCTTCCGGCGCCACGCGCGTGGAATGCCAGCACTATGTGAACCACGCCGGCCAGAACGATCAGCCAGGCTATTAAGGCGTTGACCGCGACTGCCGCGAGCAGCGGCGAGCCAACGGCTAAAATCCCGAAGACAACCAGCAGGACGCCCCAAACGATCGACCATTTGGATGCCTGATGGATTACCGAGACGGGAGATTGCGAAGCCATGTGTGCCTCCTCAGTCAAGACTCAGGACGGCACATTTTGCTCCTCGGGGAAGATTTGCGCAAGACTGCAGCGGCAGTCCCGGAACATGCCCAGACCCCACCGCTTAAGTGTCTCAAATTTGTACTCAGAAGGCGGAAAGCCTGGCTACTTCTTGCCGGCAACTGTATGCAGGCACTTGGCATACAGCTCAAGCAGATGCCCGGCATATTCCTCCGGCTTGGTGGCGGCGCCGCTGCCCTGAAAGCCGACTCCTGACGAGGTAGTCCGGCCATAGCCTGTGGTCATGGCGACAAATTTCATAAGATCCAGCGCGATGTCTTCGTTACGGCGCGATCCCGATGCTGCGGCGGGTATTTCGTCCATGCATGCCTCCCTGAGCGTGTTTCGGGTGATAAGGAAAATTTAAGTTGCAGGAAAAATCGATGATAACAGAAGGCTTCAGGGCGAGGCGGAGGAGGGATTCGACGTCCGCGGTGAGCTGCCGGCTCGCACCCGCTCAAGTTCCCGGTGCCGCCTGCCGATGTGGTTTCAGAGAGACAGAGAGGCAGAGGGACAGAGAGGCAACGCAAAAGTAGAGGTAGAGTAGAGGTGACGAAATGATAAATCCTGTACACCATCCAGTAACCCCCAACCAGACGGATGAAGTTTCCGCGCAGAACCAGCAGCAGGCCGCAAAGAAGACGGCTCAGAAGCCGGCAGTGAAGCCACCAGCGGAGGATTCAGTCAGGTTGACCCGCTCCCGCGAGGCGGGCCAGAGCAGTTCCTCGAAATAATCCTGGCCGAACTATGTGTGGGGCGGACACTCCTGTCCGCCGCTTTTGAATTTGATTTCAGGGGTTAAAGGTCAAGATCAAGTTCAAGTTCAAAATCAAATTCAAAACCAAATTCAAAACCAAATTCAAAAGCGGCGGACAGGAGTGTCCGCCCCACACATGAAGTTAGTTGACGTCTTGCAGCGTGGCGTAGCTGAAGCCTCCGGACTGGCTGTTCAGGCCTACCAGCGTTCGTACCTGGCTGGCAGAAAAAGTCAGGGCTCCGGTATCGACCGCGGCAAATTTCTGGCCAACCGGCGTGAGCACCACCTCAAAACTGCCTCCGGCCATCGACTGGTACGCGGAGGCTGAGCCGAAAGCCAGGTTGCTCACGTTGGGGCTGACGGTGTTCAGGTCGGTTCCCGCGGCCACGATATAGACATCGGCGGGCCCCAGGCCGGGCGCGGCGTTCACGATGCGCAACTTGAAGTCGCCCGAAGCCGGCGCCGAATTGTCGTCGGCAAGAATCATGGCCGCGATGTTGGAAGAAAAGTTGTAAGCGATCACCGTGGTATCCGATCCGGAAGCGAAGGTGATGGACTGGGTCACCAGGGCGGTGGTTGATCCCGGAGGTTCGATGACGACCTGCTGCGCGCCAGACTGCACCGACTGATATCCGGTGCTGGTGCCGTATGCCACATTGCCATTCACGGATGTGCCGTTTACCAGCACCGCCAGATTGGACTCGTCAGGGACGGCATTCATAAAGCGAAAGCGAGTGCTTCCCCCACCACCGCATCCTGCGATCAGAAGAATTGTCGCGAGACACAACATTCCGGCACACCCGGACAGCAAGCGCGCATATCGGCCCACAATTCACCTCTTCAGTTTGGAGAGTTGGAATTACCCGCAAGTAAAGACGGAGTGATGCCGCCGTCTCGGCGCGGAGTTGCAGGGCGCGCGTAAAGAGTGAGTCAAGGGAAGTAAAGTCTTGTAAAAACTGTCGTTGGTCGTTGGTCAGTGGTCGTTGGTCGTTGGTCGCTGGCCCATCGCGCAGCGTGAAGCTGCCGAATTTTGAAGACAAGGAGCAAAGGCAACGGAGCGATTTATTTGATTTGACGCAGGAACGTAAAGGGCCAAAGACCAATGACCAATGACCAACGACCAACGACCGCCTTTACGAATTTTTACCTGACTTTACCAAGTCTTTACTCCAATCAGGATTGCTTAGTGTTCTAACTTATGAAAGATTTTTTTATGCGGGGGCGGCATGCCCTCGAATGTCTAGCGAAATATGAATTGGAGAGTACATATGAATTCCACAATCCCCCACGGAACTTTTTCCCGGCGAGCCGGGCGCAAGTCATTGATATTCGCCAGCGCCGCCCTGCTGGTCCTATTCAGCCTCGGCCTGGCGGGCAATGCGTTCGGCCAGGATCAACAGGCTCCGCCGGCGCCCGCCCAGCCCGCAGAACAGGGCGGCCAGGGCATGGGACGGCACATGGGCCATCGCGGCACGCCCAGTGTCGACGATCAGGTCAAGCACCTGACCAAGAAACTGAATCTGAGCGCTGACCAGCAAGCCAAACTGAAACCCATCCTGGAAGATCAACGCACCCAGATGGAAGCAATTCACAACGACTCGTCGCTTTCGCGCGAGGACCGTTTCAGCAAGATGCAGACGCTTCGGCAAAGCTCGGACACTCAGATCAAGGCTTTGCTGAACGATGACCAGCAGAAGAATTTCGACAAGATGCGCGAAGAGCAGAAGAGCCGGATGGGCAAATGGCACAAGGGCGGTGAGAACGCTCCGCCTTCCGGCACCGCCCCCGATAGCCAGCAATAGGCTTCGTATCTGGGACGATGACGGCGGGCATCAGGCCAGCCGACGCCGTCCTGGATCCGAGTAGTAGTTTCTCCCCGGCCCTTGAGTTGCGGCAGCTTTTTGCGTCGCCCGCAAAGCTGCCCGGTTCAAGGGCCCCCTTTTTGTCACTGATTTTTTGCTTGCTGACCCGCTACAGAAATTTACCCCGCTTGACCGAATCTTTACCGTGACCGTCCGCAGGCTTCGCATCACACCAGCATGACCACAAACCGCAGGGACCGAAGTCGCTTACGAAAGCGAACCAGGGTCCGGCGGGAAATAAATTTCAGTGTGAGGAAGCCATGTTTCGGAAAGTCGGCCCCGTTGTTGCAGTTATGTTTTTGTTGGTTGCAGTGTCGCTGGCACAGACCAGCCGTTCGGAAGTGAGCGCGAGCGTCACCGGAAACTTCCCGCAAGAGTCGGACGGCCAGGGAGTGGCGCAGGTCCCATCGCAGTCGGCGGGATTTCTTGCCAGTTACCGCTTCGATCTCGGTCCGAGCAGCGCGGTGGAATTGAACTACGCATTCACCAGGAACGATCAAAACTATAATTTCGGCGCTCCCATTTTCAGCTCGACCAGCATCCAGACGAATGTGCACGAGGTCACCGGCGCCTACGTCTTCGCGCCGCGCAAATCGGCGCGACTGAGCCCCTTGCTCCTGGCCGGAGGCGGCGCCCTGATTTTCAGCCCGGTCAACGCCTTCAACAACTCTTTCCTGGGCGCGGAAACCCAGGCCAAGGGCGCGTTTTTATACGGCGCCGGAGTGGATTACACCTTGTTTGGCGGGGTCGCGCTGCGGGCGCAGTTTCGCGGCCTGGTCTACAAAGCTCCCGATTTCAACGTGCCCGGCTTTTCTACCGGTTCCTGGGCGCACATGCCTGAACCGAGCGTTGGAGTAGTGTTCAGATTCTAGACACGGCAGGAAGGGTCGTTGGTTTTTGGTCGTTAGTCTCTGGTCGTTGGTCGTTGGTCTGGTCGTTGGTCGATGGTCGTTGGTCTCTGGTCGTTGGTCGTTGGTCGATGGTCAGCTGCAAAAACTTGCGGCCGCGGATCTTCACGGATCCGCATTGATCATCCGAAAGGAAAAAGCTGGACCCGTGAAGATCCGCGCAAACCGTGGCGGACTTGGATTTTTGGCCAACGGCCAACGACCAGCGACCATCGACCATCGACCAACGACCAAGGACCAGCGCCAGTTTCCCGCGGTGTCCGCCACCACAAGCTTGATCTGCCTATTTCTTTTGCGGCATCTCGCACATGAGTGCCAGTAGGTTGCCTTCCGGATCGTGGAAGAACGTCATCCATAAATCGTGATTGGGCATTCTGGCGACCAGATGAGGCTCGTCTTCGAAGCGCACGCCGCCGCTTAGCATCTGCTGGTGTGCGCTGATAATATCCGGCACGTTAAAGTACAGGATTGAGCCGGGATGGTCGAACTCCGGCTTCTCGGCGCGATCCAGCATGAGCCGGACACCGCCGCAATCGAAGAAGACCAGGTTGCCGGCGGCGAATAACAAGGGCAGACCGAGGACGTCCCGGTAGAATGCGGTAGCGCGCTGGACGTCGTGAACGTTGATGGCGATCTGTCCGATGCGAGAGATGGCGATCGGCTTGATGGCGATGGTCATGGCATTGCCTCCAGTGGTTTGGTCGTTTGTCGTTGGTCGTTGGTCGCTGTTCAATTCGTCGGCTGCGGTTGTCAGCTTTTAGCTCTTAGCCTTTAGCTTTTAGCGAAGGCGTTGGCAGCGTCCCTTCCGTTGTTGGCCAAGCGCCAACGACCAACGACTAGCGACTAGCGACTAGCGACCAAGGACCAACGATCAATTTAGTTAGTATAGCTAACTATATTTCATGGCTCAAGGCAAGCAAAAAAATCGCGCGGTAAAAGATGTGGCCGGGCTGGCCGATCGCCTGCATTCCGCGGCCATCCATTTGTTGCGGCGGGTGCGCAAGCAGGACGCCGCCACCGGCGAGGGTCCGGCGCGGCTATCGGCATTATCGGTGCTGGTTTTCGCAGGACCGATGACCATGGGCCGGCTGGCAGCCGCTGAGCAGGTGAAGCCGCCAACCATGAGCCGCATCGTCGCCGGGCTGGAACAGAAGGGCCTGGCGCAACGGGTTACCGATTCCAAGGACGCGCGCCGCATACAGATTCGCGCCACCGCCAGCGGCGTGCGCCTGCTGCAACAGGGCCGGAAAAGGCGGATTGAGTATCTGGCCAGCCACCTTGGTCAGCTTACGGAGTTGGAGTTGGAAACTTTGGGTGAGGCATTGGGCCTTTTGGAAGAGATGCTGAGGGATTGGCCGTCGGAGGGGTAATCGGTTCAGAGGTTTGCAGTGAGCGCGAGAATTGCCATCGCTCAGGCCGGGCTTGGCAAAATCTAGTTCAAGATCAACTTCAAAAGCGACGGACAGGAGTGTCCGCCCTACATGGCTAGGTTTCGATGCCGACGTAGCAGATGCGACCGATCAGGTAGTCATGGACTTTCTTGCCCGCTTCCATGGCCATGACTTCCACCGGGTAGGCAGTGTTGTGGGGACGCAGGACCATGTGCTTGCCGGCAACTTCCACGTACTTCACCACGCAGGCGCCGTTTTTGTTGACGGCGTACATGTTGGACTCGCCTTTGCGGTAGGGCTTGAGCGAATTGTAATGACGGTCGATCAGGACGGTCGCTCCCGGCAGCAGGCGAGGGTACATGCTCATTCCCTCCCGGCCGTCGACGCGGATGATCACGAAGCGTTCCCAATGTTCGCGGTCGCCGGCCATTTCGGGACGGAGTTTGCGCAGGAATGCCTTCTTCAACTTGACGATTTCCTTTACTTTCATGCTCATGATCACAGCCTGCCGGGCGGCCACGGCGGCATCGACCAGCAGCACGTTTTCAAAATCGTCCTGACTGGGAGGCACGATGCTGGCGCGCTTGTTGATTTCGCCGGGGTCGAGCAGGTCGAGCACAGAAAGTCCTTGCACGTTCAACACCCGGTCCATGCCTTCGACGCTGAGACCGCGTTTGCGATTGAGGAAGTTGGAGATGTGGGCCTGCTTAAAGCCGGTATCATGGGCGAGGCGCAGGCCGGTCAGCTCGCCTTCGTCAATGCGCTCCCAAAGAGCCTTGCGCAGATTCTCCTGCAGAGCCCGGAATTTCATAAAGCAAGTATAGCGTGATGCTATTGCCAGCACAAGAACATCATCTGAAAGAAAATATATTTCTTGACTTGATGGATGGTGAGCTATACCATGAGCGACCTGTATAACTGCTTTACTGAGGGGGAATTAATCGTTCAAGAGTCAAAAGCGTTATGTCAAGCAACCCACAACCCGAAAGTGAGGAGAGCAGCTTCGTGGAATTTCGCCGCAAGGTGCGGGCCGCGGAACTGCTGTCTTCCGCCATGGAGCGGCTGCTGCGGCAGCTCCAGTTTACCGGCCGGCTCAGCGTCGTGGTGCAGAATGGCCGCGTGCTGAAATCCGGCTACGAGGAGGGCTATTTCCGTCAACCGACCGCGTTGTAGGTCAGGCTGGCGACGGTTTCCCGTACAACACGTTATCACGCACTCATAACTAAATAATCTGAACAGGTCATCGTAAGAGAAACGAGCCCTGTGACCGAGCAATCGGCGCAGGGCTTTTTTATTTCAGGCGATAGTCGCCAGTCACCAGCGTTGGGCGCGCGACCGGCGGCTGAGGAATGCCACGGAGGCAATCATGAAAAGCGAAGATCCGGAAGTGATTCAGCTGGAACTGAAATATTGCGAGCGTTGCGGGGCATTGTGGTTGCGGGTGCGCGGAGGGCAGGAGATATATTGCCCTCCCTGCGATTTGGAGATGCTCGATCTGCCGACACCGCGGCGGGTGCCGAGCAAGCCGCGGTTGCCGGGCAACCACAAGATCGAGGCTCGAACCCAGCTTGTAGCACTGTCCGCAATTTGGGGACCGGGAGGGACAGCATGACGGCTACCTGCTTGTCGGATGCGGTAACGATGTCGAGAAGCGCCCGGGCAGCGGCGGAAGAGCAGCAACCGCGTCATCCGGACGCGCATGCAAACCAGGCGCCGGCCGGCGGCGGAAGCGATCCCGACTTGTGGTTATACCGGGAACGAACCGTGGGCATGCTGAGACGGTATCTGCGGCTCTCGGTGGAAGTAGGCAGATTGCCGTCACTGCTGGGCCGGGAATTTTTCCGAACCCGGGTGACCTCGTATCATGCCGGCACATTTGAAGATGCAGTGATCTTCGTGCATGACGTGGCGCGCGGGCTCGACAAGTTGGGCGAGTTCGAACAGAAGTTGATTGGGAGGATCGTCCTCCAAAACTACACTCATAACGAAACCGCGCGCCTTCTGGGCTGCTGGCGGCGGACCGTGGGGCGGCGCTTTCCCGAAGCGATCGACCAACTATCCGACATTTTTCTGGATGCGGGCTTGCTGATCCGTTTGCCGGCTACGGATTTGGCGCGCAGGAAAAACTGTCAAGAGAGGAAAAAAGAGTTAAGGACCGTAAGTGGCTCTGAACACTGCGAATAAAATTTCACAAGCGATGTCCCATTCTCCCCGGCGGTTTTGTTATTCTGGATTTAGAGATTGAGAAGCGAAGATTTGAAGGGCGTGCTGCCAAGCGCGCCCTTATTTTTTGCCAGCGAGCACAGGGATGGGGATGAAAAGAGCGAAACCGCACACGGGGACGAAAGGTTCAAAGAAAAGTATGGCGGCGAGCCGGGGAAGCCGGAAGCCGGTTGACCTGGCGGAGATCCGCCAACAGATCGCAAATCTGGTTGGAAACGACGCCATCGGGATGGTTGAAACCACGATTGAAGAAGTCGCCAAGGGCCACTATCTGGGAATGAAATATCTGTTCGAGATGGTAGGGCTTTATCCTTCGACCGGCGGGGATGGGGACTTGGTGCCGGACTCGATGGCGGCGACGTTACTGCGGCGTCTGGGCCTTCCCGAAACACCAGCGGCGGAAGAGAAAGTTACGAAAGATCGCGAAAGCCCGAGTGCAGTATCGGATGATAGCTTAGAATGAAAGCCGGCAACGGGCCAGCGGCGCAGCGGTGGGCTGCAAGCGGCTCGTTGGTGCGACGGCGCTGGGAGGCGGGGTTAAGCCAGCAAGCCGGCGCACGATCGAGACTGCACGGGATTTTCAGAATGGACATGACCTGGGTGACGGGCAGGATTGCGGTCGGGGGCGGGATTTGGACGGCGGAGAACATGGCGGCGGTGGCGCGGGCGGGAGTAACCCACATCATCGATATGCAAATCGAATTTGATGACACCAAGCTGGCACAGCCGCACGGGATTGAAGTGCTGTGGAACCCGATTGACGATGATTTTCAGCCAAAACCACCGGAGATTTTCCGGCGAGGCGTCGAGTTTGCGGCCGAGGCACTCGAGGGAGACGAAAGCAAGCTGTTTATTCATTGCGCGGCGGGAGTGCATCGCGCGCCGATGATGACCCTGGCGATATTGTGCTCATCGGGCTGGACGCCGGAAGCGGCGCGTGAACTGATCGAGAAGCGACGTCCGGTGGTGGACTTCGCGGACGTTTATGTCCGCAGCGTGGAGAGGTTTCTGGATCAGCAGGTGAGGGCGGGTAAGTAACCATAATCCCAGTTTTCAGTTGCTGGTTCCCGGTTGTCAGTTTGGAACGAAGTAAAAGACATTTGGATTGCGGTGCGGTGAGTAAGAATAAACCCAGTTTTCAGTTGCTGGTTCCCGGTTGTCAGTTTGGAACGAAGTAAAAGACATTTGGATTGCGGTGCGGTGAGTAAGAATAAACCCAGTTTTCAGTTGCTGGTTCCCGGTTGTCAGTTTGGAACGAAGTAAAAGACATTTGGATTGCGGTGCGGTGAGTAAGAATAAACCCAGTTTTCAGTTGCTGGTTCCCGGTTGTCAGTTTGGAACGAAGTAAAAGACATTTGGATTGCGGTGCGGTGAGTAAGAATAAACCCAGTTTTCAGTTGCTGGTTCCCGGTTGTCGGTTTTGAAGATCTACATTTGGAGCGGTTGTTTTCCTTGAAGGAGACAGCCGCTCGCGGAGGAAGTATGTTCGACCTGCGCCACCCTTCGGGGTGGCTTTTTTATTTGCTGCTCCTGGTACTGGCATTGCCGGAGATTTCACCGGCGCAGGGGCCGACTACCAGCACGATCAGCGACGTTGTTTACAGAGCGGACGGAACTCTGGCGGGAGGGACGCTGCTGATTTCCTGGCCGACGTTCAGCACTCCGGCTGGACAGTCGGTGGCAGCAGGAAACAAGAGCGTCACGCTGGGGCCGAACGGGGCGTTATCAGTAGCGCTGGTTCCGAATGCGGCAGGCACGTTTTACACGGTGGTGTACCAACTCGACGACGGAACCGTGAAAACCGAGTACTGGGTTGTGACTTCGACTTCTCCGACAACCATCGCGGCAGTGCGAACGATTTTGGGATCAGGCGGCTCCGTAGTAACCACTTCGGGTAGCGGCCTGTTCGTGAGCAAGGCTGGCGACACGATGACCGGTCCGTTGCAGCTTCCGGGAGATCCATCGGCGCCGAACCAGGCAGCCACGAAACATTACGTTGACAGCGGGCTGGCGGCGAAGGCGGATTTAGTCAGCGGAGTGGTACCCACCCTGGAACTGGGCAATGGAACCGCGAACAACACCTTGTGCCTGCACGGAGATTCAAGCTGGGGCGCTTGCGGGGCCAGCGGTAACGCAGTCTCAATTCAAAACGTTCCGGTGGATACCACGGCCCCGACCGACAACCAGGTCATCACGTATGTGGCTTCCGCAGGTAAGTATGAGCCCCGGGCCGGCAGCGGAGTAACCGCGGGAATGGCGGCGGTGAAATATTCGTCCGACTTCAACTGGTCGCAGACGCCAGCCACGAGTTTGAGTACGGCGGGAGCAAGCACGGTGAGCCTTACCTCCTGCCCGGCGGGAGTGACCGGAGCCGAGCCGAATTATTACGTCTACGTCTCGGGTACGGGGACCGCGGAGGCTGTGCTGGTAACCGGGGGAACGTGCAATGGCGATGGCCAAGCAGGGACATTGCAAATCACAACAATCAATGGGCACGCGGCGGGGTACGCGGTGGGCAGCGCATCCGCGGGATTGCAGGAAGCTCTGATCGTGGCGCGCTTTACTCCCACGATTCGAAAAGAAAGATGCTGCGCTGTCTTTTGTGTCGGCTGCCATGCAACTCGGCGACGCGGTAACTTCCCGTCACATCGTAGATGAGGAGAAATTCAAAGATGGCCTGAGCAAGGTGATCGATGGCACCGTCCTTTGTCTAAACGCTTCGGTGTGGTCGAAGCCAGTTCAGCCCTAGTCATCCTACCTCTTCACTCCAATTCTCCAGCGTCTTCTTGACCTGAGCCATGAACTGGTCGGCGACCGCGCCATCGATCAGCCGGTGATCGTAGCCGAGGGTTAAGTGCACCAGGGATCGGATGGCGATGGAATCGTTGCCGTCCTCATCGGTGACAACTACCGGAGATTTGGTGATTCCCCCCACGCCCATGATGGCGGAGTTTGGCTGGTTGATGATGGGAAGGCCAAAAACTGCGCCAAACTGGCCGGGATTAGTGATAGTAAAGGTTGATCCCTCCACCTCATCAGGCTTGAGCTTTTTATTGCGGGCGCGTTCGCCCAGATCGCTGATGCCGCGCTGCAAGCCGAGAAAATTGAGCTCGTCGGCATTTTTCAGGACGGGAACAATAAGCCCCCAGTCAAGCGCAACGGCAATGCCCAGGTTGATGTGGCGATGGTAACGGATACTCTCGCCCTCGATGGAAGCGTTGACGATAGGAAACTGCTGTAGCGTGATAATGGCGGCGCGGACAAAAAAGGGCATGAATGTCAGGCGCGCCGCGTGCCGCTTCTCGAAGGCCGACTTGTTCCTATTGCGCAGCTGAACGATACGGGTCAGGTCCACCTCAAACATGCAGTGGACATGGGCGCTGGTACGGCGCGATTCGATCATGCGATGAGCGATGATCTTGCGCATCTGCGTCATCGGAACCAGATCGCCAGGAATGGAAGCTGGTGTGGGAGCGCCGGCGCCATCCGATTTTGTCGCGGGAGCAGGCGCAGCAGATGGCGCCGCCGCGGCTGGCTCCGCCTGAGTCCGATCGAGGAATGCGGTGATGTCCTGCTTGGTGATGCGGCCTCCCAGCCCGGTGCCGGTCACTTTCGCCAGATCGACGTTGTGCTCGCGCGCAATCTTGCGGACCAGCGGCGACGAGCGGGCGTGATCCTCATCCTCATGCGTTTGTAGGTCCGGTGCCGCGGTTTTGACTTCAACCGGCGGTGCGGGTGCCTTCGAAGGAGCTGCCGTTTCCTTTTTTGCCGGGGCGGCTGGCGAAGGCGCGGAGGCAGGCGCGGGCTTCGACGTCGCGCCCTCGCCATCGGCGGCAATCGTGCCCACCACCGTGTTCACCTGAACCGTGGCGCCTTCGGCGACCTTGATGTCCTGCAAGATGCCCGCTGCCGGAGCCGGAATCTCAGCATCCACCTTGTCGGTGGAAATTTCGAACAGAGGCTCGTCGCGCTGCACCTTGTCACCCGGCTTCTTCAGCCACTTGGTGATCGTGCCCTCGAAAATTGATTCCCCCATCTGGGGCATGACAATGTCAGTCGGCATAGTTTCCTTCCACGCGGCCCCGGCCAGGAAATCCAGGCCCGCGCAACCCTACATTATATATATTGGGGCGTCGACTATCGCCTTCAACCCTGTCTCTAGTCGTGATGCTCGTCGTGCCCTTCCCCTTCCGGGCCAGGGTTCGGCGCCGCCACTCCGAAAGATTTCTTCCAGTAGTCCTGCGCTGCCGGGGGAAGCTTTTCGATGCGGGAAAGAAATGCCGTGACCTTCCACATTTCCTGCTCGCTGAGGGCCTGGCTCCACGCCGGCATGCCGGTGTAACGAATGCCGGTACGAACCGCGTAGTAGATGTGCCACTCAGGGTCGTCGAGCGGGTGAAGGATCACTTGCGGCGGCGCCGGGTAGAAGGACTTCTGCAGCGGACTGGGTTTGTTGTCGAGACCACCGTGACAAACGGCACAGTTCATAGTGTAGATTTTCATCCCGTCGATGAGATTATCGTCGGTCGGCGGCACGGGATTGCTCACACGCGGGGCATGCCGTTCCATGGAAGCATCCATGGCGGAATTCGCGATACGACGCTCGATGCGGGGCGGCGTGGAGTCAGCATTCGTGGGCAACAGACCCAGCATCGCAATCGCCAGTCCTCCCAGCACAAGGACAACCAGGGTAATGACGACACCCAGAATGAAATTGCGCATTTTACCTCCTGCTGAATTTTGCAAGCTATGGAAGACTGCTACGGACTGCCCAGCGGGGCTGCCTGGTGCAGGATGGCGAGAGCATCCTGCGCCTCCGATTCGCGCACCTGCAACTTGATTCCACCAAGTATGTGGGAGTGCCAGCCGCCAATCCGAAGCATATTTTCATCATACGCGAAGCATTCGATATCAGCCGATTCCAGGCGGGTACGGGCCAGCAGGAACTCGGGCTGGCTGTGAAAGACGGCGACGGTCACGAGGTTCTCTTGCATAGAGAATGAATGTCAATATGCTTTTAACCGCCGCGCTTCTCGCACCACGTCGCTCACTTTGGGCAGAAAGTATTCTTCCTGCGGGGGCGAAAACGGCACCGGAGAATCCTGAGCAGCGATACGCACGATCGGGCCATCGAGGTCGTCAAACGCCTCTTCATTTATGATGGCCGCAATTTCCCCGGCGATGCCTCCAGTGCGCGAGTGCTCGTGCAAAACGATAACTTTACTGGTTTTGCGCACGCTCTGGGCAATGGCACTACGGTCGAGCGGCGAGAGGGTGCGCAGATCTACAATTTCGAGATCGATCCCTTCCCTGCTCAAGATTTCCGCGGCTTCGAGCGCCGTGTGCACCATGGCGGCATAAGTAATGATGCTCAGATCGCTGCCTTCGCGCACCGTCCGGGCCTTGCCCAGCGGGATGACGTAGTCTTCCGCGGGAACTTCTTCCTTGATGCGCCGATAAAGATATTTGTGCTCAAAGAAAATCACCGGATTGTTATCCCGAATCGCAGCCTTGATCAGGCCTTTGGCGTCGTACGCGCCCGCGGGGCAGACAACTTTTACTCCCGGTGAATGGACGAACCACATTTCCGGATTCTGCGAGTGAAATGGACCGCCGTGAACGTTGCCTCCGCTGGGTCCGCGAATTACCAGCGGCGCAGGCGCGCCCCAGCGATAGTGCGCCTTCGCCACCATGTTCACGATCTGGTTGAAGGCGCAACCGATAAAGTCCATGAACTGAAATTCGGCGACCGGACGCATCCCGGTAAGCGAAGCTCCAAAGGCCGCGCCCACAATGGCGGATTCAGCGATGGGCGTATCAATGACCCGCTCCGGCCCGAAGCGGTGAATGAATCCATCGGTGACTTTGAACGCTCCTCCGTAAATGCCGATGTCTTCGCCCAGGCAAAAGACGGCGGGATCGCGCTCCATCTCCTCCCAGATTCCCTGGCGGATGGCTTCGAGATAGGTGAGTTGAGGCATAGATTAGTCGGTACGCTCCTGCAAATACTCTTCGACAATCTTACTTAGGCGCAATCGCACGGGCTTTTCACCTGCCTGTCCCAGCAACTTGGTAACGAAAATGAGGACGACGGTAGTCGAAATTTCTAACAACGGAAAAGGCACTGTGGTCAGGTCTCTCGGCGGTGAGACAAACACTGGTCCTCCGCGGGACCGAACCATTCGATAGTAATGGCTGAATGCCGGCATGTTAGGGTGAGCAAATTCGCTTAAGAACGCATAGTTATCCGCGACGCGATTGTCCTGGGAATACTCGTTAAATGCGGATAGCGCTTTTCCAATAGGACGAGGAACCGGAAACTTTAGGTCTATCCCGGTTTCTTCGTTCATTTTGTGTGTTGGCTTTTGCATATAGGTGCTGCCCATATTGATGTCTTGTAGAAAATCCCACGCGGCACGCGCGTTTTTCCCGAGCAAATATTGGGTCACCGTCCTATGCACATAGTAGGCGTGAGCGGCCATCTCATAAATAGTCCGCAAGATCACAAACGCAGCTGGCACATACCCTCGCTTTATGAGAGCCAGGAAGCTAGCAAGCATCTCCCGAAAATGACTCAGCAAGCTGAAACAGTACATCTGAATAGACCACCCGATCAGTTCATCGCTAATCGGGCCCCTCACATCTCCCGCCGGACGGGGCAAGTCCCGGAACCGAACCGACTGCAGTTGTTTGCAAACCAGTGCGAGCCTCTGCTCACTATCACCAGCGTTGAAGATTAAGGTCTTTGCCGATTCACTCATGGCTAGCAGCCTACTTCAAATGCACCGCCGCCTCGCTCGGTTGGACGCGCGCCGTTCCGGCTTTGACTTTCGGTGTTCCGTATTTCGGCCTGATGTGGTGGCAGCCTTCTTCGCAATACACGCCCCCTGCCGCGGATTCCGGTTCCGGCATGGGGCTGGCGACGGCAAATTCGCGATCAGCTTCCAGTTGTGCGTCCACACCGGCGATCAGTTCTCTATTCTCCGATGGGCTCAGCCACTTCTTTACGCGCAATAGATAATTTTCGAAACGCGCGATGGGGTCGCGCCTGCGCCAGTACTCGAACAGCGGCTTGGGAACATAGTCAGCCGCGTCGTGGATAGCGTGGCCCTTCATGCGCATCATTTTGGCTTCGATGAGGGTCGGACCTTCGCCGCGGCGGGCGCGTTCGCATGCTTCGTGGGCAGCATCGTATACCTGGCATGCGTCCGTGCCGTCCACGATCACGCCCGGAATTCCGTAGCCGATGGCGCGCTCAGCCAAATCTTTCACGCGGAATTGCATGGCTGCCGGCGTAGAGTAAGCCCAGAGATTATTTTCGACCACGAGCACCAGGCCCAGATCCTGCACCGCGGCGAAGTTCAATCCTTCGTAGGTAACGCCGGTCGACTGCCCGCCATCGCCGATGTAAGTCATCACCGCGATATTGCGTCCTTGAAGTCGCGCTCCCAGCGCGACACCAGCGAGCACTGGGATCAGGTCGCCCAGTGTTGAGATAGGAGAAACTACGTTGTGTTCCTGAATGTCTCCGAAATGTGAAGACGCGTCGCGCCCCCTGGTTGGCGAGCCGGCCTTGGCCATGTACTGCATCATGATGTCGCGGGCGGAGAAACCCCGGACCAGCGTGGAGCCCTGATTGCGGATCATGGGGCCCAGCCAATCGTCTTTCTTTAATGCGTAAGCCGAAGCGCAGGAACAGGCTTCCTGGCCCAGGCCGAAATAGACTCCGCCCACGACTTTGCCCTGCTTGTAGAGATTTTCAAGCACGGTCTCCATCTTGCGATTGAGCAGCATCCAGCGATAAATCTCGATGTGTTGCTGCCGCGTCAGATATTTCGATTCGCGGATAGGCGGCGCAGGCGCAGTAAGGTCTCCGTCGACTTCATAAACAACCCCGCCATTTTTTCGGGCCTGCCGGATTGTGAAGCTGGGATTTTCCAGGCGCGAGTCTGAAATCGCGTAAGGACGCTGATTCCTGTTTGTGCCATCGGGCGCCGGGCGCTGCCGTCCGTTGCGGTTGGGTTTCAGTACAATTCGCTTATTCTGCTTTTTGGTCATTGGAAAGTTCAGCGTTATCAATGCTAACGCGGAGGGCTGGGTTCTGTCGCGTGGGATGGTTTCCTGATTTAACCACCAAGGACACGACGGTACACGAAGTAAACGCCTGCGAGTCTAGGCCTTTGTGTGACTTCGTGTCCTTGGTGGTTCATGAATTTAGGACAATCCCAAAAACTTCGCGGGCGAGGGCGCCCGCGCCACACTGGGCTCAAGCCCAGAATGTATCTTCTTCTTTATGCAGCTGGCGCAATTCAGCCGGCGGCTTCACCGGCACGCCAACATCACGCAACACGGCATCCAGATTTTCCAGCCAAAGCATCTGGCTCCCGAAAATCATGCCAAAATTTCGGGAGAGCGAATGCGCGACCTCCTGCAATGAAAGCTGCCGCCTCAATTCAGCAGCCATGGAGGTGACAGGCTTGGTCGTAATCCCGCACGGGACAATCAGCTTGAAGTACTCGAGATCGGTATTCACGTTCAGAGCGAAGCCGTGAGAGGTCACCCCGCGGGAGATGTGGACTCCGATAGCGGCGATTTTGGCTTCGGCTGCATCGCTTCCTCTTTTGGCTTTGGCCGTCTCCTCCTGGTTTGGAGAAGTCCAGACGCCAGTGAGGCCGCAGATTCGTTTGGCGGGAATCGCGAAATCCGCACAGGTACGAATCAACACCTCTTCCAGGCGGCGCACAAACTCGACAGCACCCAAAGTCTTGCGCTTGCCATCGGGCGTAGGAAACCCGCGCAGGTCGAAAATGGGGTAGCCGACGAGCTGGCCGGGGCCATGAAAAGTGACGTCGCCCCCGCGATCGCACTCGAAAACCTCTACACGCCGCTGTCCCAGCAGTTCATCCGACGCCAGGATATTTGACCGTTTTGCGTTCCGGCCAAGGGTAATCACCGCGGAATGTTCCAGCAAGAGAAGCACGTCGCCGATACGCCCATCTTTCCGCAGTTCGACTAACCGCTGCTGCATGGCTAGGCCGGTGGCGTAATCGATAGTGCCGAGTTGGAGGACGGAGATCAAGGGCGTTTGCCATGAAGCTCATGGATTAAAACGGATAAGAGAAACAAATCCATCCAAGTTGATCCGCGTAAATCCGTGACTCGGTTTTTCAGGCGTTAATCGGCATTCCATACACGCTGTTCGACGCATCCAGCATAGCCTCGGCCAGCGTCGGATGGGCGTGAATCGTCCACATCAAATCTTCCACCGTGGCTTCAAGTTCGATCGCGAGCACCGCCTCAGCTATCAGTTCGGTCGCTTGCGGCCCGATGATATGAACTCCGAGAATCTCGCCATAATCCGCGTCCGAGACGATCTTGATGAAGCCTTCATGCTGGCCCACGATGGACGCGCGCGAGTTGGCAGTGAATGGAAATCTTCCGACCTTTATGTTGTAGCCCGCTTCTTCGGCTTTGACTTCAGTCAGGCCCACGCTGCCGATTTCAGGATGACAATATGTGGCGTTGGGAATGTGCTCCGGGTTGATCGGCTTGCCGGCTTTGCCCGCAATCTTGGTTACCGCGACGATGCCCTCCATGGCGCCCACGTGAGCCAGTTGCGGCGTCCCCAGCACGATGTCGCCGATGGCATAGACGCCGGGCTCTGTGGTCTGCATCCAGCTATCGGTCTTGATGAAGCCGCGGTCGGGCTTGATTTTCGTCTTCTCCAGACCGATATTTTCGGTGCGCGGCTTGCGGCCAACCGCAATCAGGATTCTCTCGGTGTCCAACTTCTGCGCCTTGCCATCCACGCTGAAAGTTACCGATACCCCTGCTTTCGACTTCTCGATCTTCTCCACCTTGGCGCCGGTATGGAAGGCGATGCCGCGCTTCCGGTAAACCCGCGCCAGCTCCTTGGAGATTTCTTCATCTTCGATCGGCACCAACCGGGGCAGCATTTCAATGATGGTGACTTCGGATCCGAAAGAACGGAAAATCGAGGCGAACTCTACCCCCACCGCTCCTGCGCCGACGATCACCAGCGACTTGGGAATATCCTTGAGAGACAGGATTTCGATGTTGGTGAGGACGCGCTCGCCGGGCTCAAGACCGGGCAGCATGCGCGCCTCCGATCCGGTGCACAGAATCACATTCTTTGCTTTCACCTGCGTGCTCTTGCCGTCGGAGGTGACTTCAACCGCCAGCACGCCATTTTGCGCCGGCCCGGTCAGCTTACCGTAGCCTCGGATCGTCTCGACCTTGTTCTTCTTCATGAGGAACTCTAGGCCCTTGGCATGCTTGGCCACGATCTTTGACTTGCGTTCCTGAACGGCCGCCCAATTCAGCTTGCGCGCGTCAACGCCTTCAATGCCGAATTCTTTGGCATCCTTCAGGTGATCCCAAATCTCGGCATTGAACAGCAGAGCCTTGGTGGGAATGCAGCCTACGTGCAGGCAGGTGCCGCCCAGCACGTTGTCCTTCTCGATGAGAGCGGTTTTCAATCCGTACTGGCCGGCGCGAATGGCGGCGGTGTATCCCGCCGGACCGCTGCCGATAATGGCAATGTCATAAATGGATTCGGGCAAAGAAGTGTTCCTCGCTGTTTGCTGTGCTGTTCAGTATGCAGTTCACTATGAAGAGATGCGCACCGGCAAACGTTTGATTCTAGAACAGGTAGAGGCAAAGTAGCGATAGCGGGCATGCCGCTTGGGCCGCTTCCTGGCGCCAGGGTTGAGTGGAACTTACTGCCCACATTCGACGTAACATTAGTTGTAGGAGGTCGGTATGCACGTCTTCGGGTTCTTCCTTTTCCCGTTTTTCGGATTTGGGTTTGTCCTCTACTTCCTGCCTACGATTGTCGCCCTGCTGCGCGAAAAGCACGACAAACTTTCCATCTTTCTTCTGAATCTCTTTTTAGGATGGAGTCTGATCGGATGGATCGTAGCCCTGGTTTGGGCATTCAAGAATGACCCGGTTGTCTACATCCAGAATCCGCAGCGCTACTAGCCCAGCAGCTTGGCCGCTTCCCGGGCGTAGTAAGTGACGATGATCCCTGCCCCGGCTCGCCGGATCGAGACCAGCGATTCCATCATGACCCGTTCGCGATCGATCCAGTTGTTGCGCGCCGCAGCCTCGATCATGGCGTATTCGCCGGAGACCTGGTAGGCGGCCAGCGGCAAATCGAAGCGCTCGCGGGCCGCGGCAATGACGTCCAGATAAGGCATGGCGGGCTTGATCATGATCATGTCCGCTCCCTCTTCGATGTCGAGCTCGATCTCGCGCATGGCCTCGCGCAGATTGGCTCCGTCCATCTGGTAAGAGCGGCGGTCGCCGAATTGCGGCGCCGAATCGGCCGCCTCGCGGAAAGGCCCATAAAAACCCGAGGCGAACTTGGCAGCATAAGAGAGGATAGGCGTATTGATCAGTCCGCTATCGTCGAGCGCCTTGCGAATCGCCCCTACCCGGCCGTCCATCATGTCCGAAGGAGCGATAATGTCCACCCCGGCCCGGGCCAACGAGACCGACGTCCGAGCCAGCAACTCCATGGTTGCATCATTGACGATTTCGAACTCGCCGCCCGCGCGCGCGGCCATCGCATCAATGGCCTTCATCTTGTCTTGAGGCTGGACCGCGACAGCCGTCATCGGGTTGATCGCCGCTGCTCCAAGAGACTGCGGGACCTGCCCCTGACGCACTACGCCGCAGTGCCCATGCGACATGTATTCGCAAAGGCAAACATCTCCCATGATGACCAGGCCAGAGACTTCGCGCTTGAGCGCACGCGTCGCCTGCTGCACGATTCCATTTTCCGCCCAGGCGCCCGTCGCAACCTCGTCTTTGGTTTCGGGAAGCCCAAACAGGATTACCGCGGGCACTCCCAGGGAGTAGGTCTGCCTCGCTTCTTTGACGGCCTCATCCACCGACAGGTTGAACACCCCTGGCATGGACCGCACTTCCTTGCGCACCCCCTCCCCGGGACATACAAACAATGGATAAACAAAGGCTTCGGGACTAAGCCGGGTTTCGCGCACCAGCCCTCGCAGTTTGTCGTTCTGGCGCAAGCGGCGAAGGCGGGTGACCGGGAAGGTCATGGGCTGATTCTAGCAGAGCTTCGCTCTGCGGCAGCCATTGCCAGTGTTTCCGAACGACAGGCGCCTTCGGCATCTGTCGACCGGTTTTTGCGGTACTAAAGTAACGCTTTGTCTTTCTCGAATCCCGAAGGCTTCGACCTCAGACACTAGAATGCGGAGTATCCATGAGCACCGGGCGAAAATGTTGGATCGGCGGCATGACTGGGCTGGTGCTGATATATGCCGTTGTGTCGATCAGCGTCCCTGCGGGATTCGGCCTGCTCGCCTTTGGCGACATCGCTCAATTCCTGCTGCTTTTTCTCGCCTTCGTCTCCATGGTCGTAAATGCAATTTCCAACCGTGGTCAGATTCGGCTGTTCTGGAGTTTGATGGCGCTGGGATGTCTTCTGTGGTCAGCCAATCTGGCTTTGTGGACGCTGTATGAGGTAATACTGCACCGCACCATCCCCGATCCCTTTCTCGGCGACGTCATCCTCTTTGTTCACGTAGTTCCGTTCATGGCGGCAGTGGCGCTGCGTCCTCACCAGTCAGAAGAGAGAAAACTTTATTTCAGCACTTTGAACTTTCTCATGCTGCTGGTGTTCTGGGTATTCCTCTACTCGTTCATCGTGTTTCCCGATGAATATGTGGTTCTCAATGTCGCCGTCTACAGCCCCCATTACGATCTGCTCTATCTGGTGGAAAATTTGGCGATGCTGGCAGTCCTCGGGATCCTGGCCTGGAGCGCGCGCGGCGCCTGGAAACAGGTCTACTGGAATCTCTTTGTAGCTTCCGGACTCTACGCCGCGAGCTCGATGGCGCTCAATGCAGCGATCGCTCGCGGTCAATACCACACCGGCAGCATCTATGACGTCCCCTTCATCGCTTCCGTCTGCTGGATGATCTGGGCCAGCGTGCTGGCGCGCGAATTGAAGCCGGCCTGCGAACCCGCTCTGCCTGAGCAGTCCCGCTGGCAGATGCTGGCTCCGCGACTGGCCATGATCGCCATGCTTTCGCTTCCCGTGATGGCGTATTGGGCATGGTTCCACAGCTCAGCTCCCCCGAACTTACGTCAGTTCAGGCTGCTGGTTACGCTGGCAGCCATGCTGGTGCTGGGTCTGTTCGTGTTCCTTCGCCAGTACTTGCTCGACCGTGAACTGGTGCGCCTGCTGGAAGAGTCTCGACTCAGCCTGGAAAACCTGCAGCGTCTGCAGACTGAACTGGTGCAGCGCGAAAAGTTGGCCTCGCTCGCGCAACTGGTTTCAGGAGCCGCTCACGAGATCAATAATCCTCTTGCTGCGATTCTTGGATACTCCGACCTGCTGGCGGCCCACCCGGGAATGGGCTCGGATCAAGTCAACATGGCCCGGAAGATTGCCCTGCAGGCGCGACGCACCCGCGAATTGGTCTCCAGCCTGCTCAGCTTCGCGCAGCAGTCGCCCGGTGAAAAGAACCTTCTCGATATGGGGTCACTGGTGCAGCGGGCCCTGCAGATGAAAATGCTGCGCCTGGAAAACAAAAATATCCGGGTGGAAAGCCAGATTGCGCCCGACCTTCCCCCAATCTGGGGAAATGTCAACCAGCTCTTCCAGTGCTGCGTGGAAATTATCGGAAATGCAACCGACGCGCTGGAAGAAGTAGGCGGCGGCAGTCTTTCAGCCCGCGTCTACCCGGAGGGCAATGAACTGGTGCTGGAATTTTCCGATTCCGGTCCCGGCGTCCGCCACCCCCAACGCATCTTCGACCCCTTCTACACCACAAAACCTGTGGGCAAGGGCATGGGCCTGGGGCTGAGCGTGACTTACGGAATTGTCCAGGATCATCAGGGACGAATCACCTGCCAGAATCTTCCCGAAGGCGGCGCGGTCTTCGTCCTGCGCTTTCCGGCGGCCCATCAACCGGCGCCCGCCACCGCCGCAGCCGCCAAAGCCTAACCGGCTCCTCCGCAAACAAGACCCGATTCCAGGCAATGCAGCCGCTTCTTGTAACATGAACTTGATGGCCCCCGACCAACTCACCCATACCAGCGCCCGGGTCCTCGAATTCGAGTCACTGCGCGACTTGCTTCGCGGCTACTCCTCATCGCCGCTTGGCCAGCAGCAGATTGCCGATCTCTCTGCCTCGCTCAATCGCGAATGGATTGAAGCTCAGCATCAGCTGGCGTCCGAAATTCGCGAGTATCGCCGGGTGGGCGGCCGCTTCGAGTTCTCCGGGCTGCTGGATGTCTCGAACATCGTGGACAAATCCCGGATCTCAGGTGCGGTCCTCGAAACCATCGAGATTCGAGACGTGATCCTGCTGGTCGACCGCGCCGCGGAATGGCGGGAAATCGCTTTTAGCCCCCCCGCGGCGATGAAAATTGAATGGAAGCAGGTAGCACAGCTTTCCTCGCGCATTCCGGACTTCACCGAATTCCTGCGCACCTTCCGCAACAAGATTCAGCCCGACGGCACGCTCGAAGACCGGGCCTCGCCCGAGCTAGCCAGAATCCGCCGGGAAATCGAAAGGCAAAAGCGGCTGATCCAGGAATCGCTGCGCGGCTACTTGAAGCGCCTGGCCGAAGGCGGCGCAGTGCAGGATGAACTGGTCACCATCCGCGGCGAGCGTTTCGTCATCCCGATAAAAATCGAACAAAAGCGTCGCGTGCAGGGCGTCATCCACGGCGCCAGCTCCAGTGGACAAACCGTCTTTGTCGAGCCGCTCGAAACCATCGAACAAAATAACGAACTGGTGCGTCTGCTCGACGAAGAACAAGCCGAGATCCACCGCATCCTGCTGGAAATGACGCGCCGGATCGGAGAACACGCCGACCCGATATTGGATTCCCAGAACGTGCTGGCTGAACTGGAGCTGCAATTTGCCAAAGCCCGCTTCGCCGAGGACTACAACTGCGTGCCAGTCGTACTGCTGGCTCAGCCGGGCTCTGGCGTGCACAGCCACCCCCGGCTGGTTCTCCACCATGCCCGCCACCCGCTGCTGGAACGAAACCTGAAGGCGAAAAAGGGACACGTCGTTCCCATCAGCATTGAACTTGAAGGCGAAAAACTTGAACTCGTGATTACCGGCCCAAACACTGGCGGAAAAACGGTGGCGCTGAAAACTGTTGGCCTACTGGCCTTGATGGCGCAGTCCGGAATTCCGGTGCCTGCCGACCGCGCCGATCTGCCTGTCTTCGACGCCGTATTAGCCGATATCGGCGACTACCAATCCATCGAGCAAAATCTCTCGACCTTCTCCGCTCATGTCACCAACATCGATTTCATTTCGCGCGCCGCAACTTCCAACTCGCTCGTGTTGCTAGACGAGCTCGGCTCGGCTACCGACCCTGAAGAAGGGGCCGCCCTGGCAGTCGCCATCGCCGAGCATTTCCGGCGCATCGCATGCATCACCGTAATTTCCACTCACCACACTTCGCTGAAAGTGTATGGCGCGAACACTCCAGGAGTGGTCAACGCTTCGGTGGGATTCGATGAATCGACTTTGCAGCCGACCTATGAGTTGAAAGTCGGCGTCCCCGGAGCCTCCGCAGGCATCAACATCGCCCAGCGCCTGGGGCTGAATCCGACAATCACCCAAGCTGCCCGCTCAAAACTGGGCACGCAGGCACGCGACGTCGGCCAATTTCTCGATCGCTTGCACGAACAACTGCGCCAGACCGAGGCTGATCGCCTTCATCTGAAAACCCGCGCAGAAGAACTGGAACGCGAGAAGGCACGACTGGCGAACGAAGGCCGAAAAGAGCAGCAAAGCAAGATCAAAGAGATGGAGCAAAAGCTGGAAGCCCTGCTGCGCGACTTCGAGTATCACGCGCGGGAAACGGTGAACGCCGTCCAGGACCGCGCCATGGCACAAAAGCTCTCCAAAGACGCCGAACGCCGCATCTCGAAATTGCGCCGTGAATTCCGCGATCAGTTCGATTCCACGGTGGTCGCCCACACCACCGGCGCCGATCAGGGAGACCCCAACGCTCAGCCGCAGATGGTAAAGGATGTCTTTGAGGGCGACACCGTGAAACTCAAGTCGGTCGGGCGGCCAGCCGTAATCAGCCGGCGCCTCGACGACAATCATTTCGAGGTCGCGGTCGGCCCCATGAAGATGAAGATCGCCCGCGATGACATCGCCGCGGTGCTGGTCCAGGCCTCCGCCTCGCCGGTAAAAGCCGCCCGCGCCCGAGGTATCTCAGTTTCCCTCGAACAGGAAGACGCGAGCGTGCCCTCGGAGATCAACGTGATCGGCCGCACCGTGGACGATGCCACCCGAGAGGTAGAAAAATTCGTCGACCGCGCTTTCCTCGCCGGATTGCCCAGAGTGCGGGTAGTTCACGGCAGCGGCATGGGAATTCTGAGAAAGGCGCTGCGCCAGTACTTGCAGAAGCATCCCCACGTAGAGTCGGTCACGGAGCCCCCGCAGAATGAAGGTGGCGGCGGGGCCACGGTAGTGGAGCTGAGAGTGTAGAAATTGTTAGAGTGAACAATCGGTTTGTGACGCCCATCACAGTATTCTTCTTTGAACATCTTCTACTCTGTCATCTTCTAATCTGTCATCCTGAGCGAAGCCGCTTCTTCGCTGGCGAAGAAACGGAGAGTCGAAGGACCCCTACACCCTCATGCGACCTCGACGAACTTACTGCGTTTACATAGTGAGCAGTCTCTCCGGCACCCTCTACATCGGCATGACCGGCAACCTGCACAAGCGCGTCTTCGAACACAAATTCCACCGCATCGAAGGCTTCACCGACGAGTACGACGTCGAACGTCTTTTATATTGGGAATCCTACTACGAAGTTCACATTGCCATCGGGCGCGAGAAACAGCTCAAGGGCTGGCGCCGCGAAAAGAAGATCGTGCTGATCGAGTCGATGAACCCGCACTGGCTGGATTTGAGCAAGGACCGGTACCCCTGGATGAAGGAAGAGGGCAGGGGTGTTTCGACTCCACAAGACCGGCCGCAAGCGGCCGCTCTCCCTCCGCTCAGGATGACAGGCGTCAGAAGGTTGAAATGATTACCCGCCTTGGCCCCATTTTTTCCGTGTCATCCTGAGCGAAGCCGCTTCTTCGCTCGCGAAGAAGCGGAGAGTCGAAGGACCCCTACCCCTCCCGAGAAATTTGCGATCGACCCATTAACCCTCCGCGACAGGCCCTGCCGGGAATAGGGGTGCTTCGACTCCAGAAGGTTTTCCTCTTCGATCAACCGAATAAGCCCGCCTTCCACAGCTTCTCCACAGCAATCTCATTCCGGTATATTCAAAGCAGCGGCCGTCAGCCTCACAATTCCTGCGGACAGCTGTGCCTCCACCCATGACCGACTCCAGCGACTTCAAGGAAACCGTCAAGCAGCAGGCGGACATCGTTCGCATCGTCGGCGACTACGTCAAGTTAAAGAAGGCTGGGGCGCAGAACTACTCCGGGCTTTGTCCTTTTCACAGCGAGAAGACGCCTTCGTTTTCTGTGCATGCCACGCGGCAGTTCTACCATTGCTTCGGCTGCGGAGTGTCCGGCGACGTTTTCAGTTTTGTTCAAAAGATCGAGAACATTACCTTCCCCGAAGCGGTCCGCGCGATCGCGCAGAAGTTGGGAATTGCGCTGCCTAAAGTCAGCTACTCCAGTCCGGCTGAGGCGAAAGAAGCCAAGCTGCGCACCGTGCTTCTTGAAGCTAATGAGCGGGCCTGCGCGTTTTTCCAGGAATATCTCAAGCGGCCGGAGGGCGCTCATGCCCGCGAATATTTGGTCGGACGCGGGCTGAGCGAAGAAATCCTCAAGGCGTTTCGCATTGGCTTCGCGCCGGAGTCGGGCTTCGTCCTGCGCGACCGTCTGCGAGGCGAGTTCGAAGAAGAGGTCCTGAGGGAGAGCGGGCTATTTTCGTGGAAGACGGAAAGCAGCCGTCAGCCCTCAGCCGTCAGCCCTCCGCAGCCCAGACCTCAGACGTCAGACCTCGGCCCTCAGCAGAAAGACCTAGAAACCGGACGTTCGGGGCCCGACGTCCGAGGTCCGGCGTCCGACGCCCGCGCCGCCTCCATCTACTCCAAATTCCGCAATCGCGTAATGTTCCCTATCACCAATGAGGCCGGACGCGTAATCGCCTTCACCGGCCGCACCCTGTCGACCGACGAGAAGGCCGGCCCCAAGTATCTGAATTCGCCCGAAACTGGGATTTATTCCAAGTCGCGCGTGCTCTTCAACCTCGACCGGGCGAAAGAAGCTATACGCAAGCTGGACTACGCCATCCTGGTCGAGGGCCAGATGGACTGCATCTCCGTGTTCGCCGCCGGGTTTCACAACGTCATCGCCAGCTCGGGGACTGCTTTCACCGAGCTGCAGGCCCGTCTCCTGGCACGCTTTACTCGCAACGTTGTCGTCAACTTCGATCCCGACACCGCCGGCGCCAAGGCCACCGAGCGCACCCTCGGCCTGCTGGTGGAAGAGGATTTTCAGGTCAAGGTGCTGACCCTGGAGCCGGGTTTCGATCCTGACCTGTTTATCCGCCGGAAGGGTAAGGATGCCTACGCCGGAGCCCTGAAGAATTCGCAGAAATATTTCGACTACCTGATCGAGCGCTCTCGGACTCAGTTCCCTGTCCGCAGCGCCGAGGGCAAGGTGAAGGCGGTCAACTATCTCCTGCCCCACATTCAGCGCGTCCCCAGCCGCATTGTGCGCGACGAACTGGCCCGCGAAATGGCGCAAAAATTGGGCATTGATTCCTCCGTTCTGCGCCAGGAGTTAAAACACGCTGCCGGCAGCCGGTCCACCGCCAGCCTGAAGGCCCGCGCCGAAGTTCAAGTAACGGACGCCGAGCGCATCCTGATTCGCGCCCTGGCTTCGGCCACCGAAATGCAGACGTCTGAGGAGCATTTGTCTGCGCGCGACGGTGCGGAAGAGGAGTTCGACCCGGCTCGCCAGGCCCAGTTCGTGCTCAAGAACGAAGGCCTGCACCTTGGACTGGCCACCGAGTCTCTGATCGATGTCTTGCTGGCCAACGCCTCCGAGGCCATTCACGTCACAGATCTGCCCTTGTCCGAGACAGACCGCCCGCTGCTGGCCTCAATCCTGCTCAAGGACGAGGAGGAACTTACCGCCGAGCGCCTGGAAGGGGCGGTGCGCGGGCTGCGACGCATCCAGCTCAGGCGCAAGCTGGAGCACGTGCAAAGGGCATTGCAGGCCACCAGAGGGCAGCAAGCGGGGCAACTACAGGCTTTATTGGAAGAGAAAGTGCGGTTGAAGAGGGCTCTGATGGACCCTAGTCTGGCTGACGGCGGACCTGCGGCCCGTCCGGCGTAACGTGGTGAAACTCTATGAAACTAAATGAGGTTTGCTGACATCTAAATTGTATAGTTGACGGGAGCATGGACGAAGTGCGTCAAGGTTCAAAAGCACCAGGTGGGCTGCTGGCCGATCGAGTGCTATAATCTGAAAGTTTGTGCCAGGCGCGCAGCTCCGCCGCTTCACGTTCCCACCGCTAAAAAACGTTCCCAGTCCTTTCTGTAGGACGAATTGAGGATAATCCGTCTTGGCTCTTGACGACAAGTACGACGACATTAAAAAGCTGATCGACACAGGTAAAGAGAAGGGATATCTGACCTATGACCAGGTCAACGACCTTATCCCGCACGACGTGCACTCTCCCGAGGACCTGGACGATCTGCTGACCACTATTGGTACGCAGGGAATCGATGTGCTGGAGGGACCGAAACTTCCCTCCTCCGCGCTCGATAAAAAGTTCGAAGAAGAAGGAGAAGTCGGCGAGGACGTAGAACTCGACCTCACTCCCGGCGCTCTGGAAAAAACCAACGACCCCGTCCGCATGTATCTCCGCGAGATGGGAACCGTCCCGCTGCTTACGCGCGAAGGCGAAGTTGAAATCGCCAAGCGCATCGAGCGTGGCCAGTTGCGGGTACTCAAAGCTCTCTCCCGTTCTCCGATTGTCATCAATGAACTGCTGGCAATGGGTGAAGACCTCAAGAAGGGGGTCCGCTCCATCAAGGAAGTGGTCACCTTCGACGAGGAGGAGATCACCGACGAAATTCTGCAGAACCGCCTGAAGGAATTTACCGGCAAGATTGACGATCTGGCCAAGGCTTACAAGAAGGCCGGAGTATTGCTGGAAAAATTCGCCACGGTTTCACAGAAAAAACGGCCCAAGGACTATCGCCGCTATCGCCTCAACCTGGCGCGTGCCATCGTGCACGTTTCCTTGTGCGTCCGCAAACTGGGATTCACCAACGCCGAGCGCAAGCGCCTGATCGACCGCGTCAATAAGACGGTCGACACGTTGCGATCGCTCGACCGGCAGTCCCAGAACCTGGAACGCAAAGCGGAAGCCACCCGTAGTGAAGACCAGAAGAAAGAGTATCGCCGCCAGGCCCGCTCCATCCGCTCGGAGCTGGAAAAACTGGAGGGCGAAGCCGGCGTTTCCTTTCAGGAGCTCAAGCGCACCCAGCGGGAAATCATCCAGGGGGACATGGATGCGGAGCAGGCCAAACGGGAACTGATCGAGGCCAACCTCCGCCTGGTGGTTTCCATCGCCAAGAAGTACACCAACCGCGGTCTGCAATTTCTGGATCTGATCCAGGAAGGCAACATCGGTTTGATGAAGGCGGTCGACAAGTTCGAATATCGCCGTGGGTACAAGTTTTCGACCTACGCCACATGGTGGATTCGGCAGGCGATTACTCGTGCCATTGCCGATCAGGCCCGCACCATTCGTATTCCGGTGCACATGATCGAAACCATCAACAAGCTCATTCGCACCTCGCGGCAACTGGTGCAGGAGCTGGGACGCGAACCCACTTCGGAAGAAATTGCCAAGCGCATGGACATTCCGGTGGCCAAAGTGCGCAAGGTGCTGAAGATCGCGCAGGAACCGATCTCCCTCGAAACCCCGATCGGCGAAGAGGAAGATTCCCACCTGGGCGACTTCATCGAAGATCGCGCTGTGGTTTCACCAGCAGAAGCCGTCATCAACGTCAACTTGAAAGACCAGACTTCGCAGGTGCTGCGCACGCTCACTCCGCGCGAAGAAAAAGTCATCAAGATGCGTTTCGGCCTGGAGGACGGCTCAGAACACACGCTGGAAGAAGTGGGCCAATCGTTTGCGGTAACTCGCGAACGCATTCGCCAAATCGAAGCCAAAGCGTTGCGCAAGCTGCGCCATCCCTCGCGCTCGCGAAAGCTACGCGCGTTTTTAGATGGTGTCCGCGACTAACTGTTGTGTGGGGCGGACACTCTTGTCAGCCGCCGTTGAAGTTGATTTTGATCTTGATGTTGTACTTGCACTCCAACTTCACACCCAACTTCAAAAGCGGCGGACAAGAGTGTCCGCCCTACACGGCGCGAATTTCCTCCGCTTTTTCCTTATCTTTCCACAAGCAAGTCTCATCCTCCACAGTTTCTGCACAACTCAACATCAGTTTTCCGTTGCGATCGTTTTCGCCTTCGCGCAAAGTGCTGACAGTGCAAACGTGAGATGCATTGAGCCTGCTGGCGACTGCGGCAGAGCTGGTGGTGACCGGCGGTTCTCGAGGGTGAACCGGCGGGAGGGTTTTCAAAGATTCGCTTCGGCGCGTTGAGAAAACTCGGGCGTTGCGGCCTCCTCAGAGGGTCCTTCTTACAAAAGCTGGACTTGTGCCGCCCGCTTCCGCAGTCACTGCAGGTCAAAATCTGTGGAACAAGATCTTCGGACTTAAAACCCGGGATCGCGCTTCGCGGATGGATCGCCTGCAGCGTGCGCCAGAAACGTGCATTCCTTCGGGAACGCGGTTTCGCGAGCGTACACCTCGCCGCCTAGTGCGGTGTCGAACAGGCGTGGCTCTCACGAGCAATGCGGCCCAGGTGGCTGGCCTGGGCCGCATTTATTTTGCTTTTTTACGAGCCGGGGTCTGAACGAATCACGGCAAGACCATCCAAAATCCCATCAAGGGTAGTGGAGCGCGGATTGATTATTGTGCCAGCACCTGTGTCTTGATTATTCGCTTTCCATTCGCCATACTAGCGGCTACAGCAATACGACCGATCCGCTAGAGCAACTATGCAACCGAAAAAAATAAGTTTGGCTGGCGTTTTCCGAAGAGGTTGCGAAGCGTCCACAACTGCTTTGCGGTTAGTATCGCCGCGTTTAAATTTTTCTGACATCCAGTGAGCCGTGGCTACTACTGACTACAGTCTCGCGCACAGTCTTCCCGCCAACGTGGAAGCCGAACGTTCCATCCTCGGCGCCATCCTGCTGGACAATTTTTCCTACAATCAGGCTGCCGAGCACCTCAAACCGGAAGACTTTTCTCTCGACTCGCACCGCCGCATCTACTCCCGCATGATGGACCTTGCCGAATCTGCCCGGCCGATCGACATGATCACCCTGGTCGAGGAACTCGAGCGGCGCAAGGAACTCGAAGCCATTGGCGATGTGGGGTACGTCTCCGGTCTGGTGGATGGCGTCCCCGACCGTCCCAGCATCGAGCACTACATCAAGATTGTCCGCGACAAGGCGCTGATGCGCGGGCTGATTCACGTTTCCAACTCCGCCATCGCCCGCGCCTCCGACCAGAGCGATCCTGCCGAAGAAGTCCTCAACGATGCCGAAGCCGCCATCCTCCAGCTTTCCGAAAAACGCATCGGCCGCGGCTTCATGGGCGTGCAGGAAATCGTCAAAGAATCCTTCGGATCGGTCGATGCCCTGCTGCAACGCGGCCAGCGCATTACCGGACTGGCCACCCACTACCCCGACCTGGATGAGATGACCAGCGGCCTGCAGCGCTCCGATCTCATCATCATCGCGGCCAGGCCATCCATGGGCAAAACTGCCTTCGCCATGAACATCGCCGAGAACGCCTCCATCGACGATCAGAAAGTCGTTGGTATGTTCTCGCTTGAAATGTCCCGCGAGGCGCTGCTGCTTCGTCTGCTCTGTTCGAAGGCTCGGGTGGACTCGCATAAAATGCGCACCGGTTCACTGTGGCGCGACGATATGGACAAAGTGGTGCAGGCCATGGAGCAACTGGCGCACGCGCCCATTTTCATCGACGACACGCCCGGCATCAGCTTGAGCGAAATGCGCGCCAAGGCGCGGCGCCTGCAGCAGTCCCAGGGCGGGCTCGACCTCATCATCGTCGATTATCTGCAGCTCATGTCAGGGGGTGGCCGGCGCTACGAAAACCGCACCCAGGAAGTGTCCGCGATCTCGCGCGGGCTGAAGGCGTTAGCCAAAGAACTCAAGGTCCCAGTGGTTGCTCTCTCCCAATTGAGTCGCGCTCCGGAAAGCCGGGGAGGCGATCACCGTCCCCAACTCGCCGATTTGCGCGAATCGGGATCGATCGAGCAAGATGCCGACGTGGTGGCCTTCATCTTCCGCGAAGAAGTCTACAAACCGGATGAACCTGAACTTGAAGGCCACGCAGAGCTCATCATTGCCAAACAACGCAACGGCCCTACCGGCAAAGTCAAGCTGGCTTTCGTCAAGCGCTCCACCCGCTTCGAATCCATCGCGCCCGATGGTATGGGGCCGTCGGACGAGTAGCGGATTACCACCCCCAAATTGACTACAACTCCGCTGCCACATCCTGTGGAAAGCTTGTGGAAGCGACGGCAGCCCTGATTTCTTCCGCAAAACCAAAATCGCTGGTTGATTTTTTTACAAATGCTGAAATGCCGTAACCCGCATGGATGCTGCAAGTTAGTGCAATGCCTAGCAAAAATCGCCGATCCGCCGGCAGAGCCGCCAAACTTGTACAACCTTTGGGATTTGCACATCCAGCGGGACAGTGCCCTATTGTTTCGAGACTCGGCGGGCCGCCCGATGCCGGCGGCTTTGGTCACAGAAGCAGCCTTAAAAAGACGCAAAAACGAAAACGTCCCAGACCCAGGTTTGAGTCTTAGGACGTTCGTCGAACAGCCCTCCCCCAGAACTGCTCAAACCCAGAGTAGTTTTCTTCCCCGAAAACGTAAATGGCTCCGTCGTGCCAGCCAATCCGGCACGATAGAGCCATTTTGATATTCACGCAGGATGCCGTCTAACAGCCAGAAATTAAAGACGATCCTGCAATGAAACTAAGGCCCCACATCTCCCAGCTTCTTTCATGTGGGGCCTGAGACAGAACCACCGAAACATTTTGTCATTGAAGCAGTGTGGGATGAGAAAACCCGCTCCCTAGTCGGTTTCCCGACGCCGCCAGCTTCCGAGGTCCTTCCCGGTGCTTTCTGCCGAGCTAACCAGCCGGGAATCGGACTTGTCCCGCCTCGGGTTACGCCGCTACGACGTGGCCGTTGCCTTGGAAAGGGGCAATTCGCGAATCCGGTTTCCGGTTGCGGCAAAGATTGCGTTACACAGGGCTGGCGCAAACGGCGGCACGCCGGGCTCCCCAACTCCGGCCGGCGGCGCGTCACTATCCACGATATAGACGTTGGTTTTGTAGGGAGCTTCGTTCATGCGGGCTACGGGATAATTATCGAAATTCGATTGTTCGATGACCCCATCTTTCGCCGTTATGGAGCCGCTGCGCACGATGCTGGTTCCAAATACCGCCGCCCCCTCAAACTGGGACCGTGTAGCCTCAGGATTGACCACCAGCCCGGCGTCCACCGCCGTATGAACAGCCGGGATCTTCACCCCACCCTTGTCGTCCACTTCCACTTCCGCAACCGTGGCCACGTAGGTCAGGAAGCTCCGGTGCACCGCAATGCCCATGCCCGCACCCTTGCCCAGCTTACGCTTTCCCCACCCCGACTTCTCAGCCGCCAGTTCCACCACGCGCCGCATCCGAGCCGTGTCCAGGGGATAATCCTTCTCTGACTCACCGTAATTATCGTAATCAGGGGCCGAAGCCTTGACGTCGACGATCCGCGCCGGCCCGATGAGCTCCAGCAGATATTGCACAGAATCGCGTCCCGATGTGTGCGCCAGTTCATTGGCAAAGGATTGGGCGGCGAAAGCGTGGTAAACATTGGCCACCGAGCGAAACCAGCCGATGCGGACATGGTTTTCGGCCGGCCCGTTCTCGGCCCGGTGGTTGGGAATATCGAAAGGTAAATCCGTCCACCCTTGCCCCAAATCGCCGCCGTCCCCATAAGTCGTATTCAACGCGAAAGTAGAACCGATGGGCGGAAACACCGAGCGCTGCAACCAGGCGGTGGGCTTGCCTTTTTCATCCAGAGCCGCCTTCATATACATCGCCGCCACCGCGTGGTAGTAGCCAAATTTGATGTCGTCTTCCCGGCTCCATACCACCTTCACCGGCCGGCCTACGGCCTTCGAGAGAATTGCCGCTTCCGCCGCATAATCCGGCTTCGACTTCCGTCCGAAGCCGCCGCCCAGCAAGGGCACGTGGCAAATCACGTTTTCCTTGGGGATTCCCAACTCGCCGGCGACCGTCTCCTGCACGGCCTGCGGATTCTGCGTTGAAGTCCAGATCGTAACCTTGCCGTCGCGATAATCAGCCAAAGCGACCGGCGGCTCCATCGGAGCGTGAGCCAGATGCGGCACATAGTAGTCCGCTTCCACGATCTTCCCACCTTTGGCAAAAGCCGCATCCACATCGCCGATGTTTCGCGCCACCTTGCCCGGCTTGCGGGCGGTTTCCTGCAAATACTTCTTGTATGGATCCGAGTTATAGCCGGAGTGTTCACCGTTGTCCCACGCCACCTGCAGCTTCTTGCGCCCCTGGAAGGCAGCCCAGGTATTGTCGGCAATGACCGCAACTCCGCCCAGGGGCTGGAATTGGCATGGCGGCGTAAACGGCTTGATGGGAATGGTTTGCTTTACGCCCTTGACCTCGAGCGGCGCCTTGTCGTCGTAGGACTTAACCTTGCCGCCCAACACCGGAGGATGTTCGACTGACGCGTAAACCATCCCCTCCAGGTGGGCGTCCATTCCGTAGCCAGCCTTGCCGGTGCAGATATCCGTCAAGTCGTAGCTGGAAGCGCCTTTGCCAACGTACCGCCACGCGCTTCTCGGCTTGAATTGCAGATCTTCCTTCTTGGGAACCGGAAGTTTTGCCGCCGCGGCAGCCAGTTCTCCATAGCCGGCTTTGCGGTTGCTGGAGCGATGCACGATGACATGCAGATCGGAGTGGCACTCCGACACCGGAACGCCCCACTGCTGGGCCGCGGCCTGGGTGAGCATCAAACGAGCGGTAGCGCCGGCCTCGCGCATCACTTGATAGAAACTGCGCACTGAATGTGACCCGTCGGTGTCCTGATCTCCGTAGCGCGGGTCGCCAATCGCCTGTTCCAGCTTCACCCGCCTCCAGTCCGCGTCCAATTCGTCCGCCAGAATGAGTGGGACGGAAGTGCGGCTGCTGGTGCCCATTTCCGACCGGTGGGCCACCAGGTAAACGGTTCCATCGCTGTCAATACCCACAAACGCGCTGGGATGAAGCGTGGCGCGGTCCGCGTGGGTTGCAGGGTCGAATTCGGCTGCCCACAAAACGTCCGGAACCAGTCGTACACTCAGAATCAGGGCGCCCGTGGAAATCATTCCTTGCAGAAAGCCTCGCCGGCTGACGTTCAGAATATTGTCGCTCATGCGTTCTCTCCCGCGGCCGCCTTGATCGCCGCCCGAATCCGCTGGTAAGTGCCGCAGCGGCAAATGTTCCCCGACATGGCGCCTTCGATTTCCTCTTCACTGGGCTTGGGTTTTTCCTTCAACAGAGAGATGGCCTGCATGATCTGCCCTGACTGGCAATAGCCGCACTGCGGAACGTTGAATTCGATCCACTTCTGCTGAACTGTATGCAGTCCGCCCTTTGAAATCGCTTCAATGGTAGTAACCTCCTTGCCCGCTACTTTGCCCACCCCGGTGATGCACGACCGGATCGCTTTCCCGTCGAGGTGCACAGTGCAAGCCCCACACAGCGCCATACCGCAGCCAAACTTGGTTCCGGTCAATCCCAACACGTCGCGCAGATACCACAGCAGCGGCAAGTCAGGATCGCCATCGAAGGAGCGTTCCACTCCATTCACTTTCAGGGGGATCATAGTTGCGCCTCCAGGTCGGGTTTCGGCAACATTGTTCCAGAGTGACAGCCGCAAGTCCAATCGCCAGGCCCAGAATTGTTCGGCGACGTTCGGCTTTGCGCTTCTCTGAGGATTGCTCTTTTTGGTGCATCAGGCTCGGTTCGACGTCATGTTACACGCTTTTAAACCTGATGGGGCGGTAGTTGGCGCCAAGTGGGGCCCCGGACTTTTTAAGACCAGGCAGGGGGCGCGGGTGCGGACTAGGCGCGTCTGGCCTTCATGTCAGCCACGCGAATGATTACCCGTTTGCCGAGCGCCCTGGCTGCCCGAGTGATTGTGTCGAGAGTTACAGAGACGTTTTGAGGGTCCAGCAGGCGATCCAGCTGCGATCGGCTCGTATGAAGCTGCTTCGCCATCGCTTGTTTGGTTTTTTGCTGTTGATGCATAGCCTGTTCCAGTTGCCACGCCAGCACTCGCTTGATCGCGACCGCCTCGACTTCTTCCCGGATTCCTTGCTGGTCGAGAAAACTATCGAAGGTCGAACCACTGTGGTCTTTTATCTTGTCATTCTTTCTTACCTTCATTTAAGTCCCCTTTGATGCTTACTCTTGTTGGTTCTCGCCAGCTCCAAATCCTCATCCGGCGTCTTCCTGGTCTTCTTGATGAATCCATGCAGCAAGACCATCCGGTCTTTCTTGTCCACATAGAAAAGCACTCGCGCAATACGGTTCTGGGACAGGGTCGTGCGCACTTCATAGATGCCATCGCCCAATGGCTTGCAAACCGGCATCCCAATGGGCCAGCCGAACTCCACCGTCTTAATATCTTCGCCGATGCGCTTCCGATCCTCGGAGGTAGGCAGCCCTTTCAGCCAATCCCGAACCGGCTCTCCGCCCGCGTCAGTGCAATAGAAGATCGCGGGAACCCTTTTGCCTTGTTTTCCAATGCTCTCAGACGGGGCCTTCATTCCCACCGAAGGTCTGGATTTCTGGCCCACGGAAGTAGTGTACCATATAAGGTACATAACGCCTTACAGGGATCCAGTTGAACGAGGGCATGCATAGCGCCGAAGGGGCCTTGTATAGGCCACCTCGCGACCCGATGGCTGGAGATGGAAAATGGTCGTGGAAAGGGTTAGTTGGTCGGGGCGCGCGGATTTGAACCGCGGACCCCCTGCGCCCAAGGCAGGTGCGCTACCAGGCTGCGCTACGCCCCGACATTAAAGACTTGGCAAACGTCCGCTTCGATTATATCCGACCTTTTTCCTCCCGGACCGGACCCCAAACCCCGCATCTCCGCCTCCCCCGGCGTATAATTTGCACTGGATCATGCCGACTCCGCGTTATGCTCTGGTGGCTTACCTGAGAAATCCGGTCGGGGAATTTGTCGAACACCTCCGGCGCCAGTTGCACCCCGCTCTACCCCACCTTGCGGCTCATCTCACCATCCTTCCGCCACGCGTCCTGCAGGGTGGCGAGTTGTCCGCCCGCGAAACCCTGGAAGAGATTTGCAGCCAGGTGGAGCCGTTTACGGTAACGCTGGGTGAAGTGGAGACCTTTTGTCCGCTGACGCCCACGGTTTTCATCCGCGTGGCACGCGCCGCTTACCGCATGCGTGAGCTGCACGACCGGCTGAATACCAAAGCCCTCGCCGCCCAGGAAGAATGGCCTTACATGCCTCACCTGACCATCGTAAAGATGAGCGCCGAACCTCAGGCGCAAAAGGCCTACCAGATCGCCTCGGAGCGTTGGGCGGGTTTCGAAGGCAGCCGCGAAATTCAGGTAAGCGAGCTGACTTTTGTCCGTGAAGAAGACCAGAATTGCTGGTCGGACCTGGCCGAAGTGCGGCTGGGACGGCAGCTGGTTACGCCGCGATAGTATAGCCGGACTTCGGACCTCAGACCTCAGACTTCGGACCTCGGACTTCGGACCTCAGACCTCAGACTTCGGACCTCGGACGTCGGACCTCAGACCTCGGACTTCGGACCTTGCTGCACCATCTCGCCGGCTGTCGGGGGCGGTCCCGCCCCTTTTTCTTGGATTCGTTTCCGCGATAGCAAGTTTTTCGGGTCTGTGGGACGGCGGGATCGACGCCCGGCGGACAGCCGGCAAGGCGGCGCAAGGCCCGAAGTCCGAGGATCGAAGTCTGAGGTCCGAAGTCCGAAGCCCGAGGTCCGAAGCCCGAGGTCCGACGTCCGAGGTCCATGCCCGTTTTCTTGCCCGAAGTACATGACCCTTTCGTCCATTGCCAACCTCCATTCCGGGGCGTACATAAGATATTGGGCTGCTGCGTCAATGCCGCGCCCCACGCGGCTTTTGGGACATCGCTACCGGGAGGCCTATGCAGACAGGAGTTTACGGGTCAGGGTATTTAGGCACCGTAGTTTCGGCCTGCCTGGCGGACTTTGGAACTCCAGTAACCTGCTGCCATCCCGATAGTTCTCGCATGGTCGAAATGGCGCAGGGCAATGTGCCCTTCTTCGAGAAGAACCTCACCGAGGTAATCAAGCGTAACGTGCGCTCGGGGCGGCTGGCTTACTCCACCGATATGGAGTCTTTTGCCCGCAAGGCGCAAGTAATATTCCTGGCTGAGGACACGCCGCAGCATCTGGCCGACCTGGCCATCCGGATTGCTCGCCTGGCGCCCAAGCCTCCCATCCTTTCGATCATGACGCCGGTGGGCGTCGGAACCGCCTCCAGCGTCGAAAAACGGCTGAAGGATTCAGGGTTGAAGGCGACCATCGTGTCGCAACCGGTTTTCATCACTCCGGGCTGCGCCGTGGAAGACTTCAACTGGCCCGACCGCATCATCCTGGGGACTTCGTCCAATGATGCGGTGTTGGCACTCAAGCAGATTCTCCACCCGCTGGTGATGCGGGGAGTGCCGGTGATCGTGGCCAACCACGAAACCGCGGAACTGGTGCGGGAATCGGCGACTGCTTTTGTGGCCACGAAAATTTCTTTTATCAACGAGCTCTCCAGCCTGTGCGAACGGGTAAATGCGGACGCCGTAAGCCTCGCCATGGCGCTCGGTCTGGACAAGAAAATTGCGCCCCGCTGCCTGCAGCCTGGAGCCGGAATGGGCGGGCTGTTTGCCGAGTCTGATATGGAATCCCTCGCCGACCTGGCCCGCAATAAAGGAGTCTCGCTCAAAGTTCTAACCGCCGCGCGCGAGGTAAATCACAGCCTGGCTGACCGTCTGGTGGAAAAGATTTCGACCATGGTCAAATCGGTGCAAAACAAAGACGTCGGAATCCTGGGCTTGGCTTTCAAGCCCAACACCAACTCCGTCGCCGGCTCTTCTTCTTTGCACCTGGCGAAAAGCCTGGTCGCCAAGGGCGCCCGGGTTCGCGCGTACGATCCGGTCGCGCTTCCCGAGGCGCGCCTCGAACTGAATGGCACTGTCCACTATTGCGAAACCCCTTATGCCGCCGCCGAAGGCATGGACGCGCTGGTGGTCGGCACCGCCTGGCCGGAATTTCGCAGCCTCGATTTTGATCGCGTCAAGCACCTGCTGAAGCGGCCAGTCATCGTAGACACAAAAAATCTTCTCGATTCAACCCGCCTGCGCGCCATGGGATTCGAATACGTCGGCGTGGGCCGCTAATAATAATCTCGGACTGAATTCTTCGCAGGAACTCCGCACTTTACAGGTCGCCCAAGCGAAGTTGAGCAGACGTCGCACAGACTTCGCACAGCGGATATGCACCCTGCGCGGCAAATCGAAAGCTGCGCGCAAGATGCTTCGCAAGCTCAGCATGACGACGCGCGGAAGAAGCGTCAGATTTGGCGCTGCGCTCAGGGCCTCCGGCTTCTGACAGCCCCTCATCCAGTTGCTATAATCGTCAAGATACGGTGGGAGTAGCTCAATCGGTAGAGCACCGGACTGTGGCTCCGGACGTTGCGGGTTCAATTCCCGTCTCCCACCCCACACCTGAAATACTGCGCGGCCTGAACCCATTCGCGACGCGCGATCGGCCCCGATCGACCGCCGAACCTAACCCAGACCCGAGTAAAAATCTGAGGCCAGACTTCTCCAGGTTTAACTGGATGGATAGTTTGTCTTAACCTGCGGTTAGGAATACCGTTCAAACGGACTGCATTCGTCAAATGCCTCTATCCGAGTAACCGTCACAACCTGCTGCGAATCAATGCGTTGATACTTTGGCCATGGCCAATTCAACGAACCTCGACTTTGGCCCGCCGCTTGCATGATCACCCGTAGCAGAGTAGTGTGGGCACCGACCATCCGTCGAGGTGGGCCATGCAGGGACATTCCTTCCGTATAAGCATGGCACCTCAGGCCTCAGCCAATTTTTCTTAGCTTCTAAGTGACATTGGCGGCTATCGATCCGCGATGACGGCTCCTGACCCCGGCGGCCCATCGGCCCAAGAAAACCAGAATCTGCCCAGGGAGAAACTTCCATGAAGCACACGGCGAGCTTTTTATGGCTTTGGGCCCTGGTCTTACTCTGTGGATGCGGAGGAGGACAACAAAGCGTAACCGGAAATGTAGCAGGCATGCCGGGTGCAAAACCCCCCGATCCAAAGCCGCACGCCCTGGACACTCCCAGCAACTGGCAATTCAGCACCGCCTCGAACCTCGCGGGAGCTCCCGGTCTGGCGATTGCCGGCAGTCTCAGCCCGGCCGGAGGTGGCATCAGCGGCGCAGTGCACGTCGATGGCTCGAACTGCTTTGATCGGCTGGCCACGGTGGAGCTGACTGGCACTCTGGCTAACCGCGACCTGTCTCTGACCTCTGCCCCGGTTGCTGGACAGGTTATTACTTTCGCCGGCAATCTCAGCGACGCTACCGTCAACGGATCCGCCAGCGCATTCACCGGGACCTACACCATTAGCGGCGGCTGTGCCAACGGCGACCAGGGAACCGTCACCGGCATCAAGGTGCCGCCTATCCCTACCGCACTGAGCGCCACCTTCACGTCTTCCGGGGAAGGTTCATTCGAGCTCACAGCCGGCGAGAATCAATCCAGCAGCCCCAGCGCAGCAGGCAGCTTCGCGATCCAGGGGACGGTTACAGTGCATACATCCTGCTTCACTACGGGAACACTTACTCCTGGAACATTTCCAACCGGCAGCTTCATCCTGGGCACGTCGGTTGCCTTGCAAATCGAAACCGACAACGGCACGGTCAATTTCCTGGGGACGCTCGACCCTAATACCGGCCAGATTGATGGAAACTATACGGTCGCGGGCGGCACCTGCGATCAGACCGGGACAGCAACCCTGTTTGTTTCGAGTCCCTGGGATTACTAACCGGGCCGGCAAACGTTGAATCGGGCAATCCCGGTCAGTAGTGAGCTGTGCGTAATAGCTCGGTAGTCTCGCTTTCCGATAAATACGAGCCCCGGTCCCACAGGAGTCCTCGCTCGAGGTAGGACTGCATCATCTTGCTGGAATAGCTCAGGTGCACGATCCCGACTGCCCGTCGCGGCGGATGTTGTATGACAACCTCCCCACTGCCGCTGTCGCGTTCGACCACTCCAACGTGGCAGTGGTAGTTGTGGATTGCCTCCAGCGGGATGTGGTTCCCGGTGGAATAAATCAGATGGTTCAAAGCGGTCTGTTCCGACAGGTGGAGAGCAACCGCATTGTTGGAGTAATCACGCGCGTATACTTTTCGCAGTTCGGCGGCCCAGGCTTCCCACAGCGGACACTGAGCGGTCATTGCAAAAACTCCGCTGCTGAACAGCGCGCGCCCTTTCCACCGCTCGGCGACCGCAGTCCCGTAACTTGCGGAATACCATTCGTAAAAATAGCTGAGAAAGCGCAGGTAGTTTTCTTCCTCCGCCGGGGCGTAGTTGAACGAATAGCTGTAGTCGATGAAGGGCGCTATTACCACCCGCTGGGGTGAATTGCGGGCCGCGGACAAAGCTATTTCGAGCGAGTCTATTTTTTGCACCCACAAATCCGAATCGAGATACAGATAGCATGAATAGCCGGGACAAATCTGTGGAATGAACGGCCGGCACATCTGCGCCTTCATGTAATTCCCGCCGCCCGCCGGACGCGGTACGTCGATTGACGACTCCTCGAAGCGCGCGATTACGCAAGCTTGCTTCGTCATCCAATCGCGGGTCTCTTGGCTGCATCCGATGTCAATCAGGCACAAATCGACCGCTTCATCGGGCAGTCCCAATGCCCGGAGCGACAGGACCAGCCCCTTGCCCAGTGGGGCAAATTTTTCATCCAGGGCAAAGACGATTGCCGACTTTGGCTGATCAGCAGGGCGGCTCAGGTTCATAGTGATTTGTTGCGATGGTAGTTTTGCAACTGACGACCCTACGAGTTTTGTCATCCTGAGCGAAGTCAGCGCATTCGCTCGCGAATGCGCTGATGTAGTCGAAGGATCCCTGCCAGCTTAACGATACTGAACTATCGCTGCAACATTCCGGGGTCTCTGCACGGCGATCTCTGCAGCTTTCGGCAGTGCTCCCGGTTGAGCTCCTGGAGATCCTTCGACTGCGCAGCAGCGTCGCTTTGCGAAGCTGCTACTCCGCTCTGGATGACAGCAGATTTGCGAGGCGGATTCATTTCCCAGCAGAACCCGCTTACGGGGCTTTTGCCGAGCCCTCTGCAGCGGCTTTTGTAAACTCGATCGGCCGGGCTGAGACAATGCCCTTGCCTTCCTGTACGGTGACAAACTGGTTAGGCTTGACGGCCGGGATTGAGTCCTTCTGGCCGCTGGGCCACACGATTGTCATGCTCACGGTCTTGACTTCCTCCGGCTTGCCCAGTCCAAAGGTTAATGGCAATTCGCTCTGCGACAGATAGCTGGAACCGGTTTTCACCATGCCGAAAAGGCGCATTCCTTTGCTGGTCCTGACCGTGACTTTGGCGCCTATACCATCGCGATTCGAGCGCGTGCCGACCGTCTTCACCCGCAACATATCGTTCTGATTTCCGTTGTCATTGCGCAGCAATCGCGCTGGACCGTTGTTGGCGGTGAGCAGCAGATCGAGATCGCCATCGTTGTCGAAATCGGCGTAAGCTCCGCCGCGCCCAACCACGGGCCGCTGCAGCGCCGGACCGACTTTTGCCGTCACTTCTTCAAACTTGCTCTTGCCCAGGTTGTGGAACAGGTGCGGAGGCTGGGCATATTTGATGGTTGGCTGCACCACGCTGACGTCATCGGAAACGTGCCCATTGATGGCTAGAAGATCGGGCAGGCCGTCGAGATCGTAGTCAAAGAAAAATGCACCGAAGGTGAGCGAGCGGGTCGATATCCTGGAGATCCCGTTCGCCGGAGCCTGGTCGGTGAACAAACCGGAACCGTCATTATGATAGAGCGCCATGCCTTCGTTCGTGAAATTTCCGATCACCAGGCTTTGCCATCCGCTGTTGTCGTAATCGGCGGCGTCGGTTCCCATGCCGGCCCGGGTGGTGCCGGCATCGCCGTAAGCCACGCCCGCCGCGACTCCAGCATCGGTGAAAGTTCCGTTGCGATTGTTGCGATAGAGCTTGTTGGGCTCGGTGTCATTGGTGACGAGCAGATCCATCCAGCCGTCGTTGTCGTAGTCCAGCAGCGCAATCCCGAGCGCTTTGCTTGTGGGATCGTACAAACCAGCCCGCTTGGTGACATTCTCAAACGTTCCATTTCCCTTGTTATGAAACAGGCTCGAGCTTTGACCTTTATAAGTTTGCGGGGTGCAGTAGGACTTGTTCTTGTTGTCGAGAGTGCAGTACTGGTCCGTCTCAATCGACCACTCGATGTAGTGAGCCACGAACAGATCGAGCTTGCCGTCGTTGTCGTAGTCAAACCACACCGCGCTGACGGAGAATCCGGGATCGGCGACACCGGCTTTCGCAGTCACATCCGCGAATTTGCCATTGCCCAGATTGCGAAACAGATGATTGGAACCGAGCGCTGTAATGTAGATATCCACCCTGCCGTCATTATCAAAATCGCCGGCGGCGCAGCCCATCCCATACATCTCTACGGCGAGTCCCGCTTGCCGGGTCACGTCGGTGAACGTGCCGTCTCGATTGTTGTGATAGAGGGCGGGAAAAGATTTGCCGGACTCGTGGCCGGGCCAGTCCATGGAATTGATGAGCAGAATGTCCTGCCAGCCATCGTTGTCGTAATCGAGAAAGCAGGCGCCGCTGCCCATGGTTTCCGGCAGATATTTCTTTCCGAAGGCGCCGGTGTTGTGTTTGAAATGGATGCCGGCTTTGGCGGTTACATCCGTGAACTCGATAGGCCCTGCGGGGCGCGCGGGAGTTGCTTCTCGAACCGGCGCGGGCGCCTCGGCTGACGCGGCCGGCGGCGGAGGCGCGGATTCAATCGCAGGCTTTGGCGACACCGTTTCCGGGGCATTTGTCGGTTGTTGCCTGCAGCCTGCCAATGTCATCAGCGCGATAAGCGTCGCGCAGCACAAAATCCGGCTTCGGGTCATGTTTCGGATTGCGTCTCGGGTCTTGCCCTCGATCGCAAAAATGCTCAGGTTCACATTTCCAGCCATTAGTGCGCGGCCGCCTTGGCCAGGCTGGCGCGGCGGGAATCGATCCATATCTCGATCAGCATGGCGGTCGGTCCCACAATGAACAGTGCATAGAATGGCGCGTAAACGATCTGCTGCAGACGCATCACCATTTCCACCAGCGCGATCACGAATACCACCACGCATTGCCAGGTCTTGGAGCGCACCGTGGTCTTTGGATCGGTAATCATGAAGAAAATAAAAAGCTGGTACATCGGCCCGGTAATGGGAGCAATCTCAGATTGCCAGGGACTGCCCGTAATCCAGCTGCGCAGAAACGCAAACGCGATAAAAGATGCCACGTAGATACCGGTGATGTGAAAGCGGCGCAGCCGCCAGATAATCACCGATCCCAAAATCCAGATCACCACCATAGGCAATAGATAATTGCCCCACTGAATGCTCAAGCTGGCAACCGTTTCGGGCACCAAAAAAAGCATTGCCGAAATTCCGAAGTTCGATGGGTTCCAGATGTGACGGCCTTTCACCCGCAACACGTATTTCGACATGATGGAGATTGCGCTGCACAGCGCGTAGGGCCAGAAAGCAGGCGACCGAACCAGGATTCCCACGCTGATGCCGGTAATGTAGGCGCTCGCCGGGTGCAACCATTTGTGAAAGAAGATACTTTCCAGCACAGTGGGATCCGAAGCTTGGAATTCACGTGACTTGAAGTCGCGG
>JADMIO010803612.1_pt1 | contig 112382 bp, 103 predicted proteins | sample 8958161 | NCBI WGS metagenome assembly JADMIO01 (sample SAMN16585339, study PRJNA669376) | soil metagenome | isolation source: Crop rotation soil | place: USA: Cullars Rotation, Alabama | collected 2011
CGCGACTTCAAGTCACGTGAATTCCAAGCTTCGGATCCCACTGTGCTGGAAAGGAGCACCGCGCTCTTATCGTCGATGTCGGCCGTCGGATAGGGTTTGTGGCCCGCGTCCGAAAGCAACTGATGGGGCGCGTGCTTATTCGGCCACCATTGCACGAAGTTCTGGCCGCGCAGGCGCTCGCCGTTCTCGAGCGCCTCCGGATACCACGCGCGCATGCGCTCGGGTGATTCCGGCGGATCCCACTGCACGCCGATAGCGAGCACGCTGTAACCATTGCGGAACAGAAATCCGTTGCCGGGATCGACGTTGGGATTGCCGTCCGTGCGACGCGGCGCGCTGTTGAACGTCGGCTCTGCGGTCAGGTTCCCGCGATTCGTCGAGTCGATGAGCACACGCCCGAGCGCCTCCGGCGCTGTCGGCTTCAGCAGATGGAATTGCGCGCGATGCTCTACGAGTCCCTGCGCGTTCGTCGGTGCGAGGTTCAGATCGCAGATTGCTTCGTTGCGCGCGGATCGCGGATCCGACGCGAAATGCAGCACGCCGGTGATGTATTCGTAAGGGCCGCTCCCGCCGAACGATCTTCCGGCGGCAAGCGGCCCGCGGTTCTCAATCTCTACTCGTGTGACTGGCATTGTTTCTTATCCCAACTTGAACCCTTGCCGCGCCAATAGCTTCCAGCCGCCTTCCTGCTTTTGCCAGACCTGCAGTCCGCCGATCCGGGTGTTCGTCGTTTTTCCGTCCAACTCGGATTCACCGAGGTAGATGTGGCGTGCGACGGCGTTATTGCCCGCGACGAATACCTTCATCTCGGGAAAGGTGAGTGACTTCTGGACCTGTTTGCGGGTCATCACGCCGTCGATGAATTCCTGCTTGTTCTGGGACCTTCCGTCCGAATGGCCGTAGCTGATTTGTGATGCACAGACCTGATCCAGTTTCGCCTTGTCCTGCTGGAGTATGCCCAGCCGCAGTGCCTCGATGCTCTGAGCGACCGCAGCCTCTTCGGCGGCCTGAGCCTCTATTGAGCCGCTAAGCAAGAGACTGGAAGCACCAAGCGCAAATACACCAGCAACGGCGAAGTCACGACGCGATATGTTCATCCTTACCCCCCTGACAAGTTGGACAATCGATCCTGCTGCTAATACGCTCACGCGTATGCGCTATTTGACCACGCGGAGGTCCCTCCTGTGAAAGGCGTCGTCGTCTGCCCCCAACCCCGTGCCGCGGATGTCGGCGCGGCCGTCCTGGCGAAAGGCGGCAACGCCTTCGACGCCGCCGTCGCCACCGCTTTCTCGCAGATGGTGAACGATCCCTTCATGTGCGGTATCGGCGGTATGGGCACCCTGCACTACTACCGCGCTGACGAAGGCGTGAGCGGCATGGTCGACTTCTACAACCGAGCCGGATCGAAAGTACGGCCGGACATGTGGCAGCGCGACTTGAAAGGCCGCACCGAAATATCGGGTTACAGCCTATTCGATGACTACCGCAGCGAGATCGGCTACACGTCCATCATGACGCCGGGCACTCCCGCGGGCTTCGGCCTCTTCCACGAGAAGCATTGCAGCATGCCGTGGGCCGATCTTCTTGCGCCCGCGATCGCGCAGGCCGAAGAAGGCATCGTCGTAACGCCGCATCTCGCCGGCGTGTGGACGCGGTACCGCCAACCGGGAATTCCCGACGGCTACACGCGCCTTACGAAGACCGCCGAGTGCGCGCGCGTGTACATCCATCCGGAGGATCGCTTCTACGAAGTCGGAGAAGTCATGCGCCTTCCCGACTACGCACGCACGCTCGGGCGCATCGCGCGCGGCGGCTGGCGCGAGTTTCATCACGGCGCGCTCGGCGACGAGATCGCCGCCGATCTCGAGAAGAACGGCTCTTACGTCACCCGTGAAGACATCGCCAACTTCAAGCCGGAGCTCTACGCACCGCTCGAAGGCTCGTATCGCGGCTACATCGTGCGTTCGAATCCGCCGCCCGGCAGCGGCGCGACGCTGATTCAGATGCTGCAGATCCTCGAGCATTTCGATCTCGGCAAGCTCGACCACAGCTCGGCGCGGCATATCGATTTGGTCGCGCGCGCGATGGCGGCTGCGCACGTCGATCGCAACGAATATCTGGGCGATCCGCGCTTCGCGGACGTCCCGACGGCGATGCTGATCTCGAAGGAGCGCGCCGCGTACTGGGCGGAGAAGATCAAGCGCGGTGAGTTTTTAGGCGACGAGAAGCAGGCGCCGCCGTCATGCACCACGCATATCTGCACGATGGACAGTCATGGCAACGCGGTCACGCTCACGCACACGCTCGGCACCGCGTCCGGCGTCGTCACGCCCGGACTCGGTTTCAACTACAACAACTCGATGAAGCTCTTCGATCCGATTCCGGGGCGCAAGAACTCGATGGCGCCTGGCAAGGCACGCACCACCGGCATGGTGCCGACGATGCTGCTGAAAGACGGAAAGCCCGTGCTCATCGCAGGCGCGCCGGGCGGCAGCGTCATCATCAGCGCGACGCTGCAGGCGATCCTCAACGTGATCGACTTCGGCATGTCGCCGGTGGAGGCAGTGACGGTGCCGCGCATCCACTGCGAAGGTAAAGGCATCCACGTCGAGGCGACGGTCCAGGGCGCGGTCGTCGCGGAGTTGCGGAAAATGGGACACAAAGTCGTGCACAGCCCGCACAGCTTCGAGCCCATGATGTCGCGCGCGCACGTCATCTCGACGATCGGCGGAAAGATGCGCGGCGGCGCCGATCCGCGCGGCGGTGCGGGGGTCGGCTACGCGTGGTGAGCCGCGGTAATGCGCAAGAGGCCGCTCGATATTTTGAGACCGTAATTATCGGTACAGGGTTTTCAGGGCTGCTCGCGGCTGTCCGTTTGCAGAAGAAGCACTGCAATGACTTTGTCCTGCTGGAAAGAAACTCCGAGTTAGGCGGCACCTGGCAGGTCAACTCCTACCCCGGAGCGGAGGTGGATACTCCAACCAGCCTCTATTCCATCTCCTTTATTGCCTACCCGTTCAGGAAAACATTTTCCCCGCGAAGCGAATTGCTCGCCTATACCAACCATATCATCGAAAAGTTCGGCTTGAGAAAGCATGCAAAGACGAACCAGACGGTGACAAGACTGACTTATGACGAGAGCGCTTGTTTGTGGCATGTGGAGACCGCATCGGGCGAAAGTTATTCGGCCCGCTTCGTCATCGACACCAGTGGTGTGCTGGCGAACCCGCATCTTCCTCATATCAAGGGAGCGGAAACCTTCAAAGGACCGAAGTTCCACAACGGACAGTGGGATCACTCTGTCTCTTATGAAGGCAAACGTGTCGCAGTGATCGGGTCGGGGTGTTCAGGCGCTCAGATCGTTCCCGCCATTGCCGACAAGGTTTCCAGATTGACCTTGTTCATGGGCAAGGCGCAGTGGGTTCTTCCACGTTCGGACCGGCATTACGGTGCTGTAGAGCGTTTCGTTCGTACGTTGCCGGGCATCCGGCACCTTATCCGCCTGCTCGTCTTTCTTTTCTATGACAGCAGGTTTATTGCGTTTCGCCGCTATCCGGGGACCGCACTAATCAGCCGGTTCATCAAAAACCATTACCGGCGAAACCTGCAACAGCAGCTCGACAAATACATCAAGGACGACAAATTACGCCGGCACATGATGCCCGATTACGAATTGGGCTGCCGGCGAGTCATACCGACAAATGCCTACATTCCGGCGCTCGCCCGTGAAAATGTGGATGTGGATATCAGCGGAATTGAATGCATCACGCCCCAGGGCATCAAGACAAAGGATGGCAGGGAGATACCGCTGGACATCATTGTCTACGCCACGGGATATTTCGCATATTCGGATATGAAACAGGCGCTGACGTTTCAGGTCTATGGCCTGGGCGGCAGGAACCTCAACAGCGAATGGGAAAAAAAAGCTGTCTCTTATAAGGGCATCACCGTTTCAGGTTACCCCAACTATTTCAAAGTGAACGGTCCGAACACCGGCACCGGCCACGCCTCGCAGATATCTTATATGGAGGTGGCGACCGACTATATCGTTCAAGCCATCTGCGCAGTGAAACGGGATAAAACCATCAAAGCCATCGATGCCAAAGCCGATCTTCAGGACGAATACATCGCCGGCATGAGAGAAAAGATGCAAAAGACGGTCTGGCAAAACGCCAATTGCACCGCCTTCTACAGGAAGAACATGACCGAAGAGGTCACCAGCCTGTCACCGGAACCGATGATCGGGTTTATCTTTTCACGCAAATGGTTTCGACTGAGCGACTATCACTTGTTGAAGTGAACCGCCTCGCCGCGGCCGTCTACTTCAGATTGCGGTCCCACAACTCGAACATCATCGTCCACGTCTGCTCGGATGCGGCCGGCGCGTAAACGGCGCGCTCCGGGAAAGTGTAGCCGTGGTTCGTGCCCGGAAAGATCTTGACGCGGTGCTTGACGCCCGCCTTCTCGAGCGCGGCCGTCAGCGTCGGAATCACTTCCGGCGGCACCGATGCATCGGTCTCGGCGAAGCAATAGAGCATCTCGCCCTTGATCTGCGGCACGAGGAGATGCGGCGAATCGGGTTTGTCCGTGACGATCAACACGCCGTAGAGCGAGACGTTCGCCGCGAAACGGTGGGCGTACTTCGCCGCGACGGTCGTCACGAACTGGCCGCTCATGCAATGGCCGATGCAGCCCACGGGTCCCGGCGTGACTTCGTCCTGCGCGTCAAGGTAAGCGAGGATGCCGCCGGTGTCGTCGGTGATGTTCTCGTTGGTCAGGCTCGTGTATGCCGCCTTGATGACGACGGACATCTGGTCGTCGCGGCGCGGTATGTCGAAGCGGCACGTCCCGTAGCGGTAATAGAGGTCGGGCAGCACGCAGTAGTAGCCGTGCTTCGCGATGCGCCGCGCCTGGTTCACGAGCTCTTCGCGAAAACCGGGAGCATCCATGTACAGGATGATCGCCGGGAACCGGCCTCCGTCGTCAGGGCATGCCGCGAAAGCCGGCATGCGGCCGCGTTTGGTTGTGATGACGACGTCTTTCTCGATGAGTGCCATGGTGGTCTCCAGTAATGGTGTGACTTTATTCGGTCTTGATGTTGGCGTTCCTGATGACGCGCCCCCACCGTTCGTAATCGCGCCTAACGATTGCATCGAGCTCCGCCGGCGTCGTAGGCGACGCGGTCGAACCGAGCTTCGTGAAGCGATCTTTGACTTCCGCCGTCTGGAGCGCGCGCACGGCCTCTGTATTCAACCGCGTGACGATCGCCTTCGGCGTTCCCGCCGGAGCGAACATCGCATACCAGACCGATACATCGTAACCCGAGAGTCCGCTCTCGGCGATGGTCGGGAGCTCAGGCATGAACGTACTGCGCTCGGCCGTCGTTACCGCGATCGCACGGAGCCTGCCGCCTTTCAGGTACGGTGCGACGGTCAGCATCTCGCCGAACATCACGTTCACCTCGCCGCCGAGCAGCGCGGCGAATCCGGGCGCTGCGCCCTTGAACGGCACGTGCGTGAGCTTGACCCCTGCCATGGCGCCGAAGAGCTCGCCCGAAAGATGCGATGGCGTACCGGTGCCGGCCGAAGAAAAGTTCGCCTGCTTCGGATTCGCTTTCGCCCAGGCGATGAACTCCTTCACCGTACTCGCCGCGACGGCCGGATGGACAACGAGCGCGAACGGGTTGGTGGTCAGGATCGAGATCGAGGCGTAGTCCTTGAGAACGTCGTAGCCGACGGACTTGTAGAGGTGCGGGCCGATCGCGTGGGGGCCGTTGGCGGTCACGAGCAGCGTGTAGCCGTCGGCCGGAGCAGTGGCCACGAGCGCGTTGCCGATGGTTCCGCCCGCGCCGGGACGGTTGTCCACGACGAACGGCTGGCCGAGCGCTTCGGCGAGCTTCTGCGATATCGCGCGCGCCGAGATGTCGGTCCCGCCGCCGGGCGCAAACCCGACGATCACACGAACGGGTTTGGTCGGGTACGACTGTGCGTATGCCGCGAGCGGCCATCCGATGGATGCGAACAACACCGCGGTAAAAACGAAGAATCGGTTATGAGACAAAGCCGCCTCCCCTAAAGACTCGTGAGGAGTGAGGGGTGAGGAGTGTGTCGCGCCTCATAACGAATAAATGGGGTCAGAGCAACATTTCGTAACCTGTTTGCACGAAATGTTGCTCTGACCCCATTTATTTCTTGTTTGCACGAAATGTTGCTCTGACCCCATTTATTTCATTTATTTTATTTGATCTGCCGCGCGCGCGGCATGAGCCACGCCAGCGTTACGATTGCCAACGCACCCGCAATGCCCATTATCGCGACGGCGCCACGCGCCCCGAGTACGAATGCCAGCAGGCCGATCAGCATGCTGCCCGCGGTGGAGAGCATCTGGCTCATGTTGAAAAGAGCCATGGTGCGGCCCCGATAGGCCGGCGGTGAATGCGACTGCACGACGGTATGCACCAGCGCGTTGGCGTGAACGTGGCAGAGCCCCGTCGCGGCCATCGCGACGATCGACAACGCGTACCACGGCGAGACAGCGAACACCACGAGCGCCAACCCGTACACGATTGCCGAGTCTATGATGACCCGCCCTCGCGTGAGGCGGTGACCCGCCAGCGCGATGGTGGCCGCGCTTATCAGTGAGCCGAAGCCCATCGCGGCGAGCAGCAAGCCCTGTCCTTTCGCGCCCACGCCGAGAAGATCGCGCGCGAAAACCGGCAGCAGCGTGACGAACGGAAACATCAGGGTGCATACGATGGTCGTGCACAGAAGTCCGGCGCGCACCGTCTGGTTGTGCCAGGAAAATTTCCAGCCTTCGACGATGCTGTGCGCGAAAGACTCCCGTCGCGCCGTCATGGCCCTGCCGTCCGAAAGCGGCAGCGGCGCCAACTGCGCCGTCCATGCCACCGCTACGAACATGCAGGTGGCCTGCACCGCGAACGCGCCGCCGGTGTCGACCATGGCGATCAGCACGCCCGCCAGCGCCGGCCCCAGGAGCCGTGACCCGTTGAAGATCAACGCGGAAACGCCGATGGCGTTGGTCAGCAATTCAAGCGGAACGGTGTCGGTCACGATCGCCGAGCGCGCAGGCTGCTGGATCGCCTGCATCGTGCCGGCAATCACCGCGGTCACGTAGACGTGCCATGGCTCGACATATCGGCTGAATATCAGCAGCGCCAGCACCGCAAGCGACAGGCCCTGCACCGTCTGTGCAACGAGCAGCAGCTTCTTGCGCGAATAGCGATCGGCGGCCGTCCCGGCGATCGGCGAAATCAGCAGCGTCGGAATCAGCTGAATGCCGCGCACGAGACCGAGCTGGATGACCGAATCCGTAAGCTGGTAGATGAGCCAGCCTCGGGAAAGCTCGTCCATCCACATACTGATGTTGCCGAAAACCTGGCTGCCGCAAATCAGCCGGAATTCACGGTAATGCAGTGCCTTGAACGCGCGATGGCCGCGGATCGTCGAGAAGAACGGACTAGGCAATGCCGTCCTTCTTCATACTCTTCACGATGTCAGCGGGGCGCCCTCCCCGTCGGCGACCAGCGATACGCTTTCGCACAGGCCCCGCCCATGAGCATCGCGCGCTCGCTGTCGGTGAGGCGATCGGTCTCCATGAAAGGCTTGGTGGCCTGCTCGTAATTGACGACCGCGCTCGCGCGCGTCCAGTCGGTGCCCCAGAGGCAGCGGTCGAAGCCCCACGCGTCGAATATGCGCGCGAGCGGGTCCCAGATATCCGGGTACGGATACGGTTTGTGTGACAGCGTGCAGGCCCCGCTCACCTTGATCACGGCGTTCTGGCGCTTCGCGAGCGCCAGCACCTTCGGGAGATCGGCCCACGCGTCCGGCGGCGCGGGTGGAGTGCGCGGCTGAAGGATCGCGAGGTGGTCGAGAATGAACCGGGTCTCGGGAAAACGATCGATGATCGAAGCGCCGGCGTCGGTGTTGCCCCAGCACAGGATGTTCACCGGAAAATCGTGACGGGCGGCGGCGCGCGCGATGCGCTCGAAGCCCGGATGATTCGGATCCCGGTCGCGGCCTGGGTCTTTCGTGATCTGGATTCGAACGCCGACCGTGCCCGGCGTTTTCTTCCATTCAGCGATCACGTCGGCGACCGCGGGATCGTCGACGTCGAGCGGCTTCACGAGCGCGAAGCGATCCGGATGCGCTTTGTACGCTTCCACTGCGTAGCTCGCGTCGTAGCGGTACATCGAGAAAGCGGAGATCAGGATCGCGCCGTCGATGCCGAGCTTGTCCATCGCCGCGACGTTCTCGTCGGCGGTTGCGCTGGGCGGCCAGTTCGGCGTGCTGACCCACGGCCGTTTGGGCGTGTTGGCTTCGTAAGGGTGAATCTGGGAATCGATGATCGGCATGAAAGTTTTTCTCTCTGATGTGTCGAGGCGGATCCTGAGATTATCTCCGAACAGCTATCAGAAGACTAATTCCGGTACGAGGGATCCGTCGTATCCAGCAGCTTCATCTGCGCCGGCCAGTCGAGCTCTCCCAGCCGGCGTCCGCTTCGCCAGTACTGTCCGGCAGTCTTCTCGCAAATCTCCGGCGGCGGCATGCTGTACTTCTGGCCGGAGCCGAGCACCAGCAACTGCGTCTCGCATGAGCGCACGAGGTGATACATGAGGTGCCACGCCTCGCCGCAGTCCGCGCCCGCGGTCAGCAGCCCGTGGTTACGCAGGATCAGGCACTTGTGGGGACCCAGGTCCGCGACGATCCGTTCGCGCTCATCAAGGTCGTCCGCGATGCCCTCGAAGTCGTGATAGCCGATGTGATTGTAGAACCGCATGGCGGCCTGATTGAGCGGCAGGAGCCCGCAATCGAGCGCGGACACCGCCTGGCCCGGCACCGTGTGCGTGTGTAGCACGCAGTGCAAGTCCCGGCGCGCCATGTGGATCGCGCTATGGATGACGAAACCCGCCCGGTTCACCTTGTACGTCGTCTCGTCGAGGATATTCCCCTCCACGTCGATCTTGACCAGGCTCGACGCCGTGATCTGCTCGTAGAGGAGTCCGTACGGATTGATGAGGAACTGGTCTTCGGTGCCCGGAACGCGTAGCGAGATGTGATTGTTGACGAGATTCGTCCAACCATGCTGCGCGACCAGCCGGTACGCGGCAGCGAGCTCGACGCGGGCCTGCCACTCTTCGTCGCCGACGCGCTCGCGTACGGACTGCTTCTTGAGTGCATTGCTGACTGTCATGTGGTCCTCCAGTTTTGATGTCCTATCGGAAACCTTTGGGCGGCGGGCCTTCGGGCGGGGGGCCGCTGATGCGCATTACGTCGGACATGCGGTACGTACCGCGCATGCAGCCCGCGGTGTATGGAAAATCCCATGTTGCGTGATAGTGATACATCTCGATCGGCTTTCCGTCCCACTCGATGCGGTGCGTGTGACCGTGGCACTCGTCCAGGTCCGCACTCGTGAGGAGCCGTCCGCCTTCGCCGTGGCGGCCAAAAATTCCGAAGCCGTCGAGCATGTAGCCGACGAGCGGCGAGTGCTGCGTGGCGCTCCGCGTGTTCTCCACGCACGTGCTGACGCTGTGATAGTGATACACGCCGCTTCGCTGCGGATGTCCCTGACAGGCATCCTGCGTCTCGTGCGCCACCGCGTCACGTCCCGGCGCGTCGAGCGCATTGAAGAGCGGCACACCCGAAAGCATCACGCCGGCCGCGCCCGGCACGCACGACGGTTGCGCCGCCGGCACCGGATTCGCGGGCAATTCCGCCACGATATGCTGCTCCATGATTCGATTCGGATTGCGATCGTATTGGAACGCGACGCTCTCCGGCGGAATCGGGAACGTGCCGGTCGCGTGCGTGGGATAGCCGTTGGTGGTGATGAGGCGGCGATCGCCCTGAAGCGAGATGTTCAAGCGGCTCGGCCACGACACCGAACCGGGCACCACTGCTTTCGCCGTGAAGTCGAACGTGCCGTCGCTGCGGATCCACGGTCCCTGGCGGTGCGCGCCGCCTGCACCGGGCTTGATGTGGCACGGCCAGATCCACGCCGCGCGCGGAGAATTCGAAAGCCTGTTATCGCCGAGCGGAAGCCGCGTCAGGTCGTGAGCCGCGCCGCCGATTGCGGTGCTCGCAAGCAGCAGGTACACCATGGCGTGAAACAGATGGTGCCCGCCGCTCGTCCTTGATTGTCGCGTACAGAATCCGATCTGCCGCATGTTCAATTAGCCCATGCTGTTGATTTGCAGCCGTCAGCTACCGTAACGCGCGTAAACGCTACGAGGCTTAGGCCAGATATTCGAGCTTGAACCCGCTGTCCCAGCGCTTGATGTAGCCGACCGACGGCGACGGGAAGTGCATCGTGCAGCACAGCGTGTCGGTATCGCAGTAGCGTTCGAAGAACGCGCGCCGCGTCCGCACGCCTTGCTCGCGGTCGGTGTCGACCCGCATCACCAGCTCGGGATAGCGCGCCTGCATCGGCGAGTGGATGAGATCGCCGGTGAACACCGCCTCGTCGCCGCCCTTGCCGGCACAGACCGCGAAATGGTCGGGCGTATGGCCTGGAGTGGGAGTCAGGCGGATGTGGTCGTTCAGCTCGTGATCGCTGGTGACGAGCTCGGCGCGGTTGGCTTCGATGATCGGCAGCACGCTGTCGGAGATGTGGTGGAGCGGCGTCTTCTGATGGATCCCGCTCCAGTACTCGTATTCCTTTTTTGAGAACAGGTAGCGCGCCTTCGGAAAGGTCGGCACCCAGTGCCCGTTCTCCATCCGCGTGTTCCACCCGACATGGTCGCCGTGCAGGTGGCTGCACATCACGAAGTCGATGTCCTCGACCCCGAGCCCGGCCGCCTTCAGCGCGTTCATCCAGTGAGAATCGTTCTTCTTGTTCCAGCTCGGGCGATGCGGGGCATTCTTTTCGTTGCCGATGCAGGCATCGACCAGGATGTTGTGATGCGGCGTCTTGACGACATAGGACTGGTAGCACAGCACGACATTGCCGTTCTCGCGGTTGTATCCGCCCGGCGCGAGCCAGGAGAGGTTCTCCTCGAGTGTTTCCTTCGACAGGGTCGGGAGGAATTCAAGCATCGGCGTATAGCCCGTCTCCTGCTCGACGAGGCGGTGGATGGTCATGTCGTTGACTTTGTATTCGGTACGCATGTCCTGACTCCTTGGGGTTATTGGGGGAAAAGAGGTTACGGAGGGGAACCGTGGAAGTAGCGGAGCGGTCGGGTCACTCGATCACGGTAGCGGTAATGACAATCTCCACGAGGGCGTCGCCGGCGAGCGTTGCACCGACGCAGGCGCGCTGCGGCCAATTCTTCCAGTCGGGGCCTATCCAGTCGTTCCACACCTCGTCCATGGCTGCCTTTTGCGAAAGGTCGGCGAGGAAAATCTGGGCCGACAGAAGACCGGTCTTACCGGAACCCGCATCGGCCAGGTTGGCGTCGATCGCCGCGAGCGCCGCTCGCGTCTGTGTCTGAATGTCCGCGCCCGGAGCGGTGGCCACGGTGTAGACGATACCGCCGTGGCGAACCGCGCGGTTCCGCCCTCTGGCGCTTCCCCGCCAACGTTCGATACTCATGTTTTTCTCCGTTCTGGATTAAATGGGGTCAGAGTAAGATTTCGAGCCGACAGAGACGAAATCTTACTCTGACCCCATTTAATTCTCTGACCCCATTTAATCCATGATCGATCGTCTTGCATTGCGAATCAGCCTCGTACTGGCATGTGTGCTCCCCGCGTGTTTCGCCGGTGCACCTGCGTGGTGTGCATTCCCGGAAAAGCCCGTTCGAATCATCGTGCCGTCGCCGCCCGGCGGTGGCAACGACATCCTGGCGCGTCTGGCGGGCCAGAAGCTCGCCGAAGTCTGGGGCAAACAGGTGCTCATAGATAACCGACCCGGCGCCGGGGGCGCCATCGCGTTCGAAATGGCGGCACGCGCCGAACCGAACGGCTACACGCTGTTACTGGGAAGCACCAACTTCACCACGCTCCCGGATATGACGAAGGTGAATTACGATCCCATCAAGGATTTCGTGCCGGTTTCGCTCCTGGCAACGTCGATGAACATTCTCCTCGTTCATCCCAGCGTGCCGGTGAAATCGACGAAGGATCTCATCGCGCTTGCAAAGGCGAACCCCGGCAAGCTCAGCAACGGCAACACGATCGCGACTTCCACACATCTCGGTGCCGAGCTGTTCAAGGCGATGGCCGGAGTGAATATTCTGCATGTTCAGTACAAAGGCACCGCTCAGGCCATGCTGGATGTGATCGCGGGCAACGTGGATATGACATTCAGCAACCCCGCCGCTGCCTATCCATACCTGAAAGCCGGCCGACTGCGTCCACTCGCGGTGACCGGCGACAAGCGCTCCCCCATGCTGCCGGACGTGCCGACGATAGCGGAGTCCGCGATCCCGGGATTCGAGGCGAGCACGTGGTGGGGCATACTGGCTCCGGCGGGCACGCCGGCTCTCATCGTCGCTGAGACCAATGGACAGCTTGCGCGCGCGTTCACGCAGCGAGACGTGACGGACCGCATCGCCGCCCTCGGTGCGGAGCCCGTCGGAGGCGCGCCCGGGAAACTTGCCGAGCACCTGAGTGCCGAAATCCCGAAATGGCGCAAGGTCATTCGAACGGCGAATATTCGGCTCTGACCAAAGTTCTCAACGGCCCGCGCGGCAATCAAAGTGATGTCCAACGAAGTGAGCATTGGAGTCCGTCATGAACAATGAAAATCTGGGTGCCTACAACATCGAAGATCTTCGAAAGATGGCGAAGAAGCGCCTGCCGCGATGCATATTCGAATATATCGACGGCGCGGCGGAGGATGGAATCGCCAAGGAACACAATCGCGAAGTCTACCGTTCGCTCAAGATCAAGAATCGCGTTCTGAAGGACGTGGCCTCGCGTTCGACTGCGACCGAGATTTTCGGCAGGAAGATCGCCATGCCTTACGGAATCTCGCCGACCGCCTCGGCGGGTCTCATGAGTGACGGCGGCGAAGTCGCTCTCGCCAAAGCAGCGGCGAGGATGGGCGTTCCGTGCACCGCGGCGACCAATGCGCTCACGCCGATGGAGGAAATATACGAAGCGAGCGGCGGCAATCTCTGGTTCCAGCTCTATATGTGGGTCGACGTGAAATTGCGGATGCAATTCGTCGAACGCGTGAAGTCCGTCGGATTCGACACGCTGCTCGTAACCGTCGATGGCTCGGTGGGCCCGAATCGCGAGCACGACCGCAGGAACGGCTACTCGATGCCGCTCAAATACACGCCGGCGCTCATTGCGCAGGTGCTGGCCAACCCCGGCTGGTGCATGCGTGTTCTGGCGCCGCAATACCTGAAGCGCGGCGCATTCAGGAAAGCGAACTATCCCGCGGAGATGGCGAGCAAGCTCACGGACAAGGTGAACGAACACGAGCTGACCAAGCCTGCCACTCAGTGTTGGGACGACATCAAGCGCATTCGCGACATGTGGCCCGGCTACATGCTGGTGAAAGGACTGCAGAGTCTGGAAGACGCCGTGATCGCCGCCGATTACGGTCTGGACGGCGTCGTCATATCGAACCATGGCGGCCGCTATCTCGACAGCGCGCCCGCGCCTTTGCAGTTGGTGCCCGAGTTTCGCAGAGCCGTGGGCGATCGCCTGAAGCTCATCATCGACAGTGGCGCGAGACGGGGTTCGGATCTCGTGAAGGCGATCGCGGTCGGGGCCGATATGGTGATGTCCGGAAGGCCCACGCTGTACGGCTCCGCGGCTGCGGGCGAAGCGGGCGCCTACCGCGCGCTCGAGATTTTTCAGACCGAGATGGATCGCATCATGGCGCAGCTCGGGCTGAACAGCGTCGACGAAATCAGCCCGCACATTTTCTGGAATCCGCCCGACTGGGTTCCCAAGCCCAGAACTGCCCGAGTGCTGGAGGAGATTACCTCCCGGGCTGTCGGCGGCTAAGTAAATTCTGAACAAGTGTCATCGCGAGGCACACTGTGCCGTGGCGATCCCGGGAATCCCCGAGATTGCTTCGTCGCTGTGCTTCTCGCAATGACCCTCAACAGCTGAATCAGCGGGGCATTAAGATCACTCGATCTTGATTCGCGCCGTCTTGAAGAGGCTGCTCCAACGCCGTAGCTCGGCCTGAACCTGTGCCGCGAGTTGCTCGGGCGTGCTGCCGACGGGCTCGGTGCCGATGTCAATGAGCCGCTTATTCACTGCCGGTTCTGCGATGGCCTTGACCACTTCACCGTGTAGCCGTTTCACAATCGCGGGTGCGGTAGGGGCGGGTGCGAAGAGCGCATACCACTGCGTCACGTCAAAGCCCGGCAGCGTTTCCGCAATGGTCGCAACATCGGCAGCGAAGGGGATCGCCGGGCTCCGGTCACGCCGACTGCGCGCAGGCGCCTGGCGTTTACGTGCGGCACCGCACCGGAGATCGCGGCGAACGTCATCGCCACTTCGCCCGCAAGTAAATCGTTCATGGCCAGCGCGGCCCCCTTGTACGGCACGTGCAGCATGCGAACCTTAGCCATGTGCGCGATCAGCTCACCTGCGAGATGCGCTCCGCTCAGGCTGCCCGAGGACGCGTAAGTCACCTCCCCAGGACGCGCTCTCGCGAGCGCGATCAGATCGCGCACGCTGCGTGCGCCGAGCGATGGATGCACGACCAGCGCATACGGCGCCGACGCGACGAGACTGATGGGCGCGAAGTCTTTGACGGCGTCGTAAGGCAGCGTCGCATACGCGGCGGGAATGATCGCATTCGCGCCCACGCTCCCGAGCAGCAGCGTGTAGCCATCGGGGGCCGCGCGCGCCACCAGCTCGGTGCCGATGCGGCCGGTTGCGCCGGGTCGATTGTCCACGATCATCTGCTGGCGCATGTTCTCGCCCATCGCCTGCGCCATGACGCGTGCGACAATATCGACTCCGCCGCCCGGGGGGAACGGCGCGATCAGCCGTATGGGTTTCGCCGGATATTCGGCCGCGCGCAATTGCGTAACCCATGGCCCCGGGACCATCAAAACGAGCACAACGCACCACCACGAAGCAGGTTTCATGATTCCCAACGATGTGCCCTCATCAGCATGAGTGCATTGAAAAATACGATGCAGCAACCAGATCTGACCGCGCGCCTTGGCAAGTTTGCCACGGGACTGCGCTACAACGACCTACCGAAGCAAGCAGTTCACGAGGTCAAGCGCGCGCTGCTCGATTTCCTCGCCTGTGCCCTGCTGGGTGCGCAGCATAAAGCGGTGGTGATTCTACTCGAGCACCTCGCGCGCATGCGCGGCCGGGCAGCGCTTGCCGCAAGCGATGGTGCGGCGCTGGTCGGACGCGCCGAGCGACTAGAGCCAGTGGCGGCTGCGTGGGTGAACGGGACGATGGGCCACGTCTACGACTTCGATGACGTGCATACGGCGGCCGGCATCCACCCCGGCATCATCGTCGTTCCGGCCGCACTCGCCGCCGCCGAGATGAACCGCAACAGCGGACGCGAACTCATTGCCGCGATGGCGGCCGGTTATGAAGTCGCGGGGCGTGTGGGCCTCGCCACGCAGCTCACGCATTACGAACCCGGCTGGCACAGCACCGGCACCGTAGGCACGCTCGGTTCGGCCGCGGCTGCGGCGCATCTCCTTGGATTGAACGCGACGCAAGCCGCGCACGCCCTTGGCAGCGCCGCGAGCCATGCAGCGGGATTGCGCGTGAGCTTCGGGTCGATGATGAAGTCGCTTCATGCGGGTAACGCGAGCGCCAACGGCCTGGAGTGCGCATCGCTGGCGCTCCTCGGCTTCACCGGCCCGACGCAGGGTCTGGAAGGCTCGCGCGGCTTTCTCGAAGTCGCGTGCGGGAACGTCGATGGTGCGCGCATCGTAGCGGGTCTCGGCTCCGAATATTGTTTCCTGCGCAAGGGATACAAGCTTTATTCCTGCGGCGGGGTCGTGCATCCTGCCCTCGACGGAGTACTGCAATTGCGTAAGCGTCTCGATGGCGCCTATGAGCGCATTGCGCGGATACACGCGGTCGGCCATCCACAGGTGCTCGAGCAGATGCGGATCAAAGAGCCGCGCACCGGGATGCAGTCGAAGTTCAGTCCCTTTCACGCGATCGCCGTCACGCTCCTCGATGGACAGGCATTGCCGGCACAATTCACCGACGCCCGCGCCAGCGCGAGTGACGTGGTGGCATTGCGGCAACGCGTCGTCGCGGAGTCGGACGCGACCTTGCGCAAGGACGAAGCGATACTGTCGATCAGCCTCACCGACGGATCGGAGCTCAGGCATCACGTGGAGCACGCGCGGGGATACAGCCCGGACAATCCGCCCAGCGATGCGGACCTGCAGGAAAAGTTCATGCATCTCGCTGCCCCGATTCTCGGAGAAGCACGCAGCCGCCAGCTCTCGGAGCGTGTGTGGGCCCTGGATGGCGAGGACAGCGTAGCCGGGGTGATGGCGCTGTGCCGGCCCGAGCCGACGCCACGATGAATAAGAGCTGCGCTATTCTTGACGTATTACACTTGGGTCGTTCGCGCAAACGCTAACGCTATTAGGAGAGCTTCATGCAGTTCGGATTGTTCGGCAGCGCCTCGGCGCGGCGCAGCAGCGGTGAGTTCGACAGCACCGAGGGCTACCACGACTGGATCGAATACAACATCGAGGCCGAGGCCCTGGGCTTTCGCAGCACCTTCTGCGTGGAGCACCACTTCACCGGCTACGGTCAGGTCTCCGCTACGCTCAACCTGCTGACGTGGCTGGGCGCCCGCACCAAAACGCTGCGGCTCGGCACCGCCGTGATGGTGTTGCCGTGGCACAACCCGGTGCTCCTCGCCGAACAGGCGGCGACGATCGATCTTCTGTCCGGCGGGCGCCTCGATTTCGGTATCGGCACCGGCTATCGCTACAACGAATTCGTCGGCTTCGATCTTCCGATGGAGGCGGCGCGCGAGAAATTCGAGGAATCGATCGACATCATCCTGAAAGCCTGGACGTCGAACGAGCCCTTCTCGCACAAGGGGAAATACTGGACCTTCAATAACATCGTCGTCGAGCCGCAATCGTTCCGCAGACCGCACCCTGCCGTGTGGATGGGCGCGGGCAACGAGCGCTCGATTCGGGATGTCGCCCACCGCGGCTTCAATCTGCTGCTGGGGCAGTACTCCTCTCCGGCCGACGTTGCGAAGAACATCGCGATCTTCCGCGAGGCCGTGGAAGCGAAAGGCGAGAAATGGGATCCGATGCGCGTGGGCGTGACGCGAGCCTTCTTCGTCACCGACGACCCGCGCGAACGCGAGGCGGCGCTGGAGCGGCGCCTCGCCAACCGGATGCGGCAACTGAAGCTCGCGACGACACCCGACGGCAGAGTGCTCGGCGGACCGGACCGCGCGGACGGCGACCCGGTCGAGGTCAATCTGAACAGCGCGATCTACGGTCCGCCCGATGAAATCGCACGAAAGATCGAAGCGCTGCGCGACGCCGGCGCCGAGTACCTGCTGATAAACGGCGGCGGATCCGGCGGCGGCGAGCGCGGTCGGCAGAGCCTGCGCCGCTTCGCGAGCGAAGTGATGCCGCAGTTCGTCACGACCTAGAACGCTTGCTGAGCTATTCGGAGAAAGATATGCGCCGCTTACTTACCGCCTTGATTCTCTTGTGTCTGGTTTCCGCGCCGTGCTTTGGACAAGCATCGCTCGTCGGTACCTACAAGCTTCTGTCGTTCGCCACGGAGATTGACGACCAGGCGCCGCTTGAAGGAATGGGAAAATCGCCGCGCGGCTATCTCGTCTTGACGCCTACGCGCTGGATGCACGTCATCACCGCTGAAAATCGCAAGTTTGGTACATCGGTCGAGGCAAAGTCAGCGTTGTGGGAGACGCTCAGCACCTATACGGGTCCGTATCGCCTTGATGAAAATAGAATCATTGTGACCGTCGATGCTTCCTGGAACGAAAATTGGAACGGGACGCAAGTGACGCGCAGTTGGCAACTGGACGGAAATCGCTTGTCCATCACGACCGCGCGGGCACCCTATTCACGGGATCCATCGAAAATGGCAGTCACCCGCGCCGTGTGGGAGAAGGTCGAGTAAAACTTTAGACCGAATAACGATGGAGGTCGCAACGATGCCCGATCCGGTTCGCATCAAGGACATTCCCGAAAACGAGCTCACGCCCGAGCAGGCTAAAGTACTCAAGGATCTCGTCGCCGGGCGGGGGCGACTGCTCGCTCCCTATCGGATCTGGATCCACTCGCCCAAGCTCGCCGCCGCGCTGGAGACGATCGGCACCTTTCTCAACAAGAAAAGCTCGCTCACGGAGCGCGAGGTCGAGCTCGTGATCTGCATCGCCGCGAATCACTGGAAGGGTGAGTATGTCTGGACAGTACACGTCCGGACCTGCGTGAAGCTCGGAATCCCGCAGAGTGTGTTCGACGCCATTCGTGCCGGTCAGGATCCCGTGCTCGAAGACGAGCGCGAGCGCACCGTCTACGATCTGACGAAGATCGCGATGGCGCCGGGCGCAGGCTCGGACGAAGTGTTCGCCCGTGCCGAACGATTACTCGGCCGCAACGGTATCGCCGAGGTCCTTGCCCTGCTGGGTTACTACAGCTCGGTTGCGATGGGTGTGAAGCTGCACCGCGTTCCGGTTCCAGCCTGACTCACTTCATCGAGTGCAGGCCGAACATGTTCCCCTCGGGATCGACGGCGAGGGCGATCTGGCCGTACTGGCCGATCGAGAACTTGGGTTTGTCGATTTTTCCACCCGCAGCGGCGACACGGGCTTCCTCGACGGCACAATCCTCACAGGCGAAATAGACGAGCGTCGAGTTGCCGCCTGATGGAACGCCCTGCATCTTGACGATGGCGCCGGCGGCGCCGTAGCTCTCTTTATCGGACGGGAACGCCCACAGCTCGATTCCCGGAAATGGAGCATCGAGCTTCTGCAGCTTCACTGCGAGGACCGTCTCGTAAAATTTCTTTGCGCGATCGATATCCTGCACGTAGATTTCAAACCAGACGATGGGGTTGGGTTTCATCTCACATCTCCTTTCTTCCGCCAGCACGCGGCGGATCTCGGGAGTAGCCATCTCCCGTACGACACCAGGCAGGCAAGAGCCGGGCCCGCGTTGCCCCAGCGACGATCAGTTCCCGAACCGGTGAGACGCGCTCACGTCACGCGCTCGAGCTTCTGCAGACTGCGCAGGTACTCGGGCGCGCTCTTGCCGGGATTGATGTTGAGATAGTTCTGATAGGACACTTCGCCGACGTAGATGTCGCCGCGCGAGTCCATGCATACGCCGTGCGGCGCAAGGAACTTGCCGACTTCCTGACCTGCGCCATGCTCGCCGCCGAGACGCGCGATGCGCTTGCCGGTTTTGTCGACGAAGGTGAGACGGGGACCGAGATTCGGATGGTTGCGATTGACGTTCATGCCCGGTCCGAGCTCGCCGATCAGAAATTCCGCGCGAGCGCCCTGGTGGCAATAAAGACCGCACGGACGGTGCAGATTGTTCCATTGCATCTCGTACTTGCCGTTGCCGTCGAATACCTGCACGCGATGGTTCTCACGATCGGCGACGTACACCCACCCTTCCGCGTCGGTGACGATGTTGTGAACGATGTTGAACTCGCCGGGGTCGGTACCGGGCGCGCCCCAGGAGAACATGAGCTTCCCGTCGGGCGAATATTTGTGGACGCGCGCGTTGCCGTAGCCGTCGGAGATGTAGAGCTCACCCTTCGGCGATAGCGCGGTGTGTGTGCAGCGATGAAAAGGCTCGCCGCTCATGTACGGGGCCGGCTTGTCGGGGATGCCGATCGTGAAAAGCACCTTGCCGTCGGTGGTGCACTTCCTCATGGTGTGATCGCCGTCGTCGGTGAGGTACATGGTGTCTTCGCGATCGATGAGCACGCCGTGTGCGCGCTTGAACAGACCCTCGCCCCACGAGCGCAGGAACTTGCCGTCGCGATCGAACACGATCATCGGGTGCTCGCCACGATTGAAGACGTAGACGCGATCCTTGCTGTCGGTGCCGATGCCGCCCACGTCCTTGAAATTCCAGCCCGGCGGCAGCTGCGCCCAGTTCTCGATCACGCGATAGCGATGCTCACCGCTTCCCAGAATCACCGACATGATGTTCTCCTCTAATTAAATGGGGTCAGAGTCACATTTCTCACCTTTAGGAAATGTGACTCTGACCCCATTTAATTCAAGGTTTCCCTCCGTAACCTCCCTTCCCCCAATTACTGCGCCTTGATGCCGGCGCCGCGAATGACCTTGGTCCACTTCGCGATCTCGTTGACGACGTACGTTGTTGCCTGTTCCGGCGTGTTGCCCACGGGGTCCGCACCCTGGTTGACGAGCTTCTCTTTCATATCCGGGGCATTCAGTGCCTTGACGATCTCACTATTGAAATAGTCTACGATCGCGCGCGGCGCTTTGGCCTGTGCTGCGAAGCCGTACCAGGTTGAGACCTCGAATCCTGGGATGCCGCTCTCGGCGACCGTCGGGTATTCGGGTGCCGCGCTTGCGCGTTTCGCGCCCGTCACCGCGATGCCGCGCAGCTTCCCCGAGCGCGCGTACTGGATCACGCTCGGCAGATTGCCGAAATAGAGCACGAAGGTTCCGGAGAAAAACTCGATCATCGCCGGTCCCGCACCCTTGTACGGGATGTGCACCCATTTCACGCCGGTCATGTACTGGAAGAGCTCCGCGGAGAGATGCACTGTGGTGCCGATGCCGGAGGAACCGTAGTTGATCTCGCCTGGCCGCTTCTTCGAAAGAGCGATCAGCTCCTTGACGCTTCTCGGCGGAAACGAAGGATGCAGCACCAGGAGATTCTGCGACTCGGCCGCGACGGTGATGAATTGAAAGTCTTTGATCGGGTCGAAGTTGAGCTTGATCATCGCCGGGTTGGTCGCGTGACCCGGCGCGACCTGCATGATCGTATAGCCGTCAGGCGCGGAGCGCACGAAGACTTCCGACGCGATGGCGGTATTGGCGCCTGCCCGATTCTCGACCACGTAGGAGACACCGCTTTGCTCGGTGAGCTTTTGCGCAAGGAGGCGAGCGATGATGTCGTTCGTGCCGCCGGGCGGAAACCCGACGAGAAAACGCACCGGACGAGATGGAAATCCCGGCGGCAGTTGCGCCGAGGCTTGCACGGCAGCGCCAAACAGCAGTGCTGCAATTACAACACGCTTCAGTGGCTTCATGTGACTCCCATGCAGAAGGTGTTACACGGACGAGATGGTGTCAGCAAAGATGCGACACTGCCACCGTTATGACTGGCGCTGTCTACGTGCTACGCGCTGCCGCGCTGAAGCGCTTTATCAATCGCAGCGAGATCATCCGGCGTCAGGTGCCAGTTGACGGCGCGCGCGTTGAGCTCCACCTGCTCGGGCGAGGTCGCGCCCGCGATGATGCTGGAAACCAGCGGCCGTGATGCGAGCCAGCTCATCGCCAGCTCCAGCAAGGTATGGCCACGCGCCTGGCAAAACGCGGTCAGGCGTTCCACGATTTCCCAGTTTGCATCGCTGATCCAGCGGTCCGCCTGGCGTTTCTCGCGCGTCATGCGCGCACCCTCGGGCATGGGTGCATTGCGCCGGTATTTCCCGCTCAGCAAGCCTGCGGCGAGCGGCGTGTGCGGTATCAATCCCAGTCCGTATGCCTGCATCGCCGGCTGCAACGTGTTCTCGAGTCCGCGTTTGAGCACGTTGTACTCGTCCTGACACGTCACGAAGTGATTGAGGTTGCGGTGCGTCGCCGTCCACTGCGCTTCGACCACCTGCCACGCGGCAAATCCCGAGCAACCGGTATAGCGAACCTTTCCTGCTCTCACCAGATCGTCGAGTGTGCGCAACGTTTCCTCGATTGGCGTCAGCGGGTCGGGGCGATGGATCATGTAAAGATCGATCCAGTCCGTCTTGAGCCGCTTCAGGCTCGCATCTATCGCCGACATGATGTAGCGGCGTGAAGCGCCCTTCAGTGTTCCGGCCTCGTCCATGGGCAACCCGCATTTGGACACGAGCACGATGTCTTTTCGCCGGTCCCCGAGACATTCGCCGATAAACTTCTCGGACTCACCGCGGTTGCCGTTGCCATAGACATCCGCCGTATCGATCAGCGTGATGCCCACGTCGAGCGCCTTGTGCAGGACCTTGCGCGTCGCTTCCAGGCCAATCCGGTTACCGCCGAAATTGTTGCAGCCGAGCCCCACCACGGAAACGGCGAGCCCGGACTTGCCCAGATTGCGCTGCTGCATCGGTACTGCTGCAGCTGACGCTAGTTCGCGTGCTTGCTGAACGTCATGAAGCCGCAGCTGTCCGGCGTATTACACCCTGCGAGTGCGGTTTCAGCCCGCGTCGTCACTTGTCGTGCGCCCGCGGTCCCGCGTAGCTGCTCGAGGCTGTCCGAGAAGAGGCAGGAGCGCGTGCGTCCGGTTCCGTTGTTGCCGCCGCTCGACAGGAACGGATGCGGACCTTCGACCCGGATGTCGTCGGCATAGAAGTCGTGAGCTTCTCCCCACTTCACACCGTGCCACTGGAAGCCCTCGAGAAACTGCTGGGTGAACGTGAGATAGCCGTCGTACGGATTGAAGATATCGATCTCTTTGATGTTGAGACCGGACCCCTCTTCCATCTTCCGCGCCATGCTCGCACACGCCGCCTGATGCTCCTCGAGCGTCGCCATGCTGCTGCGGCCCTTGCCGGAATTCTGGGCATGGTTGAGCACGTAGATCGGTTTCTGCCGGAGATCCTTGGCTCGATCAGCAGTGGTGAAAATGAACGCAGCGCACGTGTTGACCGGGCGGTCGCAATCGTGGATCACGAGCGGCTCCTCGATCACGCGCGCGGTCAGGTACTCCTCACGAGTGAGCTGATGCGGTTCATGCAGAGCGTAGTAGCTCCAGGGCGTCTTCAAGCCGTTTCTGCGCAAGTTCAAACACAGTGGCGCCAGCCCGTCATGCGACTTGCCGTATTTTTTGCAGTACTGAAGGAAGACGACGAGATTGTTGAACATCGCGCCGCTCTGATAGCCCCACGGCAAAGTGAAAGCGTCATTGCCGGACGCCGTCGGCCGGCTATTCTGTGGATTGTTGTGCCCGTACCGGCCTGCAAGGTTCACCATCGGGTACCACACCAGCGCGGTTTTGCATAAACCGTCACCGACGGCCTGCGCGGCGAGGCCCATCATCGGGCCTATGTACGGCGCATTGGATTTCCTGTACTTGATGTTTTTCAATCCGAGCTGTTTCTCGATCCATTCCGCCGAACACTTGGTGAGACCGTCTTCGGTGTCGTAGGGCGGCTCGAAATAAGGCCGCGGCGCCCAGGTCTGCTCCGCCCGGGTCTCTTCACTGGTGATCAGCCCATCGATATCGTCCAGCGCCAGGCCCGCATCGGCGATCGCCTTCAGACACGCCTCTTTGGTCAACCCCCCGCAGCTCCTGTCCAGCGTCACGCCGTCCCAGCGCCTGTCGATGTGCGACTGGCCCCAGCCGACAACGGCGACCTTGCCCCGGTGCTCCCAGAGGCCCATCTTTTCGCGACTTCTCATCCAGTTCGTTTCAGCCATTTACAGCTCCCTCACACTTGAAGGAAAGGAGGTTACGGAGGGAAACCATGGTTTCCCTGTATTTGTTGCAGCGAAACCCGAGGCTTCAGGCGTGCGCCGCACCTAGGCTACCTGCCACTCGGGAATCATCTGGCCGGTGCTCGTCTTCTCGAATATCAACTTCACCGGGGCCCCAGCCGGGACCTTGCCCGGCGCCGTCCCCGGAAGATTGGACAGAAAGTTAATGCCCGGATCTTCGTCCAGGGTCACCACCGCGAAGTTGATGGGTTGCGCCGAGCGGAATCCCCTGATGCGCGAATCGCGTATCACGAAATACACGTCGATGTGCCCCTGGCCCTTCACCTCTTTCCATTCCAATTTGTCGGCGGAGCCGCACTTGGCGCATTTCTGGGTAGGCGGATAGTGCAATCTCCCGCATGCGCTGCAGTTTTGCAGAACCAATCGCTGCTCGTTGCAGGCATCCCAAAAAGGTTTGGTCAGATCGTTGGGAACCGGAGCGGGTCTTTCTAGGCCTGGAATCGCTGACATCGTTCTCCCCTCTCGTGGAGTCTTGCACACCGCGCTTCACGGATTCAACGATGCAGTGTGCTCACGAGGATTATGTGGATAGCATTGTGCCGGGTCAAGGAAATAGCGGCAGCCGAGCTCGGATCAGGACATAAGCGCACGCACGCGGTTCAGATGGTGGTCGCTGCGGCCTTTGCATTGAAGCGCGACGTCGTCGAAGCCGATCGCTTCGAGCCGTTGCAGGCGGTTTGCTTCGTCGCTGTGCTCCCCGCGATGACCACAAGAGCTACGACAGGCCCACCACCTCGGCGCACGCTTCTACCTGCTCCGTATAGCGGCCGGTCGGATTGACGAGCAGATGGTTCGCGCCGGCGGCGACCAATGCCTCGAGCTGTTCGCGCACCTGCGAGGGCGTCCCGTGGACTTCGGTCTCGTCGGCGCCGGCGGGACGGCGATAGACCAGTTTCATCCAGCGATCCATCTCGGCCTTGGCGGTCTCACGGCGCTCGTCCACCGATAGAAAGACGCGCTTCGAGATCGGAAACGTCGCGGGGTCCCGGCCGAGCTTCTCGAGCTCGGCGCGCAGAAGCTGCACGGATTTTTTGAAGCCGTCGACGCTCGATGCGCCCGCCCCTATCCAGCCGTCGGCGAGGGCGGCGGCACGCCGAATTGCATCCGGGTGGTGGCCGCCAAGCCAGATCGGCGGGTGCGGCTTGTGCACCGGCTTGATCACCATGCCGTCGCCCGCGAGCCGATAGAAGTCGCCCTGATACTCCACCTTCGGCTGCGTCCATAGCGCCTTGATGACCTCGATGCCTTCGCGAAACCGGCGCACGCGGCGCTCCTTCGACACCTCGAATTCCTTGTAGTGATGATCGCTGCCGATGCCCAGCCCCAGGATCGCCCGGCCGTTGCTCACGTAATCGAGCGTCGCAAACTCGGCCGCCACGTGTCTCGGGTCGTGCACCGGCAACACGACGACGGCGACGCCGAGGCGAATCCGCGTGGTCACGGCGGCCGCGTAGGTCAGAATCAGGCCGGGGTCGAAGCTGAAGGAATGGTCCAGCGTGTTCTCGGTCACCCACAGGTCGCTGAAGCCCAGCGCTTCCGCGCGCTCGGCGACCCGACGCACCGTCGACATCTCGATGGGTTCGGGTGCGCGATGCGGAAGCGACATGCCGAGGGGAATCAGATCTTTCAATGCCATGGTGTCTACCTAAGTAAGGTCCCTTCCCTCGCAGTGCGACGGGAGGTAGTGGAGCGGTCGGATAGGGTGGGGGCGCCGTGGCCGCTTAAGCAGCCACCGCCTGCTCCACCGTCGGCGCATCGCCACTGACGGTGGTCCTGCGCACATCGCGTGCTTCGCTCACGGGGAACGCGCGCCCGCGATGCATGGTCTGGCGGTTGTCCCAGATGACCAGATCGTTGACTTGCCACTTGTGCGAATAGACGAACTCGCGCTGCGTGGCGTGCTCGGTCAGGTCGCGCAGCAGCAACCGCGCCTCCGGCAACTCCCACCCGAGAATCCTGCCGATGTGCGACGACAGGTAGATCGACTTGCGCCCGGTCCTCGGGAGCGTGCGAACCAGTCTCTGGCGCACGGGCCTGAAGCGCTCGCGTTCTTCCGGTGTGAACTGTGTGAACCCGATCGTCTCCCGCGAGTACAACTGGGAATGCTCGCAGACGAGATCCTCGATCAACGCCTTCGTTTCGTCATCCAGCGCTTCGTATGCCGCGCCCATGTGCGCGAACTCGGTATTGCCGCCTTTCGAGGGAATGCGCACCGCGCGCAGCAGCGAGTATTTCGCCGGCACGGCCTTGAAGGACGAGTCGGAGTGCCAGAGGCGATTGCCGATGGCGAACAGGCGCCTGCGATCGTCGGGGCCATACGGCTTGTTGTTGCCGTCGAGGTTCGACACGTCGGCGAAGGTCGGCGGCAAACGGAAATCGGCGCCGCTGCGCAGCGTATTGCGCGAGGTGTCCTCGATCGGTCCGAGGGACTTGGTGAACGCGAGGTGCTGCTCGTTCGTGAGGGGCTGGTTGTGGAAAACGAGCACCGCGTACCGGTCCATGCCGGCGTGTATCTCCTCAGCCTGGGCAGAGGACAAGGGTTCGCGCAGATCGATGCCTTCGACTTCGGCGCCGATGCATGTTCCGAGTGGACGAATCTGAATAGACATGGTGGACTCTCCCCGAACTGACAAAACGGCTTGGCGATGCCATTATGCCCCACGTACGCCCGGAATGACGACTCACAACGACGTCATCCCAGCGAGGACTGAGTTCTCGCTTTTGTTGTCCGTCATCCCGGCGTAGGCTGCGATCTCGCCTTTCGTTGTCCGTCATCCCAGCGTAGGCTGGGACCTCACCTTGGCTTCTAGCAGCGGGGGTTAAAGGGGCGATGATGTAAACAGACGGCACTGCCGACCATCTCAATCACGAAATCCCGAGCGAGGTTTTCATGACTTTCCAAGCCCCGGTTGTCGATGAACTGTCCGTCCGCATCGTGGTGGATTCGCGCTACGAGCGCTTTCTTCCGAAGACCTCGCACCCGCTCGTGAAGATCGAGCACATGGGGCGTGTTCCCGGCCGTCCCAATACGACTTTCGCCTGCGAGTGGGGTTTGTCGCTGCACCTTGCCTCGGTGAAAGAGGGCGCGAAGGCGCAGTACGTGCTCGACTTCGGCTATACGCCGGAAATCATCAACCGCAACTTCGATCTGCTCGACATCGACCCGGCGAAGATCAACGGCCTCATCCTGAGTCACGGGCACCGAGACCACTTCGGCGGCCTCGATGGCTTCGTTAAGCAGTACCGCGGCGGTATGCGAGACGATCTCGCGCTCTATGTCGGCGGTGAGACGATCTTCCGCGATAAATGGATCAAGGAAGGCGGCGAGCCGGTGCTGTGGGGCGCGGTGGATCGCGGCGCGTTGCAGGCCCAGAACATTCCTTCGGTCTGCTGCCCGACCGCACGCGCACTCGAGGGCGCTTTCACTTCAGGCTACATCGAACGCACTTCGTTCGAGGAGGTCACCGGCGGCTCGCTGGTGGAGGATGACCACTACAGCGAGGCCGAGCGCAAAGGCAAGCTCGTGCGCGACCAGCACCAGGACGAGCACGCCACCTGCTACATCGTGAAAGGCCGCGGCCTCGTGGTGATCTCCTCCTGCGGCCACGCCGGAATCATCAACACCGTGAAGAGCGCAATGGCGGCCGCCAACGTTGACAAGGTCCACGCGGTCATCGGCGGCTTCCACCTTGGCACGGCACCGCAGGATTATCTCCAGCACACGCTGCAGGAGCTCGAGCGCATCAACCCCGACGTCATCGTCCCGATGCACTGCACGGGCGAGCCGTTCATCGCGATGCTGCGCGAGGGCATGCCGCAAAAGGTGATTTACTCCAACGTCGCCAGCCGCTTCACGTTCGGCGCCTGATACCGCATGCTGAGCGGCCTCAATAAATGACAGAGCGGCCCGCGCCTCCATCGACGGCAATCGTCTGACCAGTGATGGCGCTCGCATGGGGCGACGCCAGAAAAAGCACCATCGGCGCGAAATCGTCCGGCTCGGGGATGCGTCTGATCGGAAACTGCGCGGCAAAGGAAGCCTCTGCCTCCTCCAAGGTGATCCCCCGCGCTTTCGCCCGCGCGGCAAGCCGCGCCGGATAACGGTCGGTCTTGCTGAAGCACGGATGCACGACGTTCACCAGAATTTGCTCCGGTCCGACCTCGTCACTCAAGTGCTTGACGAAGTTTGCCAGCGCCGCATTGCCCATCCCCGCGGGCAAGCCGCCGGGATTGCGCGCGGAATTGCCGCCCATGCAGATGATCCTGCCGCCGCCCACCTTTCGAAAATGCGGAATCGCCGCGCGCGCGCAGCGTATCGATGCCAGAGTCTTCACGTAAAGGCGGCGCATGAGCTGATCGTCGCCCGCGGTGAGAAACGTGCCGCCATCGTTACTCGAAGCGTTGTTCACGAGGACGTCGAACCGGCCGAACGCCGCGGCCGTTTCATCGACCGCGCGGATGCAGTCTGCCTCCTGAAGCAGATCCACCACCATCGTGCGCGCCTGAACGCCCAGCGCGCGAATCTCGGCGCCGGTCTTTTCCAGTTGCTCCGCGTTTCGCGCGCAAATGCCCACGTTTGCTCCTTCCCTGGCGAAGCCCAGCGCGATTGCGCGGCCGATACCGCGGCTGCCGCCTGTCACCAGAACACTCTTGCCGCGCAGTGCGAGATCCATCAATTGCTCCTCTGAATATTCGACCGCATCCTCTACACGGGATCCAGGCCCGTCTCGTGCAACACTTTGCGGGCGGCCTGCGAGCGCATGAACTCTATGAATGCCTGATTGCCTTCGCGCTGTGTCGAGCCGGCGAATACCGTCGCGCCATATACGATCGTCTGCCGAAGCTCAGGCGGCAGCGGTCCGATGATGTCGATGCCCGCAACCGGCAGGAGCTCGGCCGGCTGCTGCACGCCGATATCCGCCTCGCCCCGCACCAGCACCGGGCCGACCATCTCGCCGGGACGCGGCTTGACGAGCTTCGCCGCCACGACGTCTGCGATGCCGAGCCGTTCGCATGCCTGAAGGAAGTGTATGCCGCTCGCGCCGCGGCTGTAACAGACGGCCTTCGCCGCGAGCAGCGCTTCCTTCAGCTTCTGCGCCGAGCTGATGTCCGGCCTCGCCGTGCCTGTCTTTACCGCGAGCGCGGCGCCGGAATGCGCAAACGCGGTGCGGCTGCTGCCGATGAGACGGCCCTCTTCGATGAGCGGTCCGGAGAATTCCTCGGGCCCGACGAAAACGTCCGCATGCACGCCACTGCTGATCTTCTTGGCGAGCTCCGGTCCCGCGCCGTAGGTGATGTCGACCGCGTAACCGCTCTCGCGCTCGAATTCGGGCACGAGCTCGATCAGGGCCTCTTTGCACGACATCGTGCAGATCACGACGAGTTTTCCCTGCTGCGCCTTGGCTGAATCGCTCATTTCCGTATCCCCGCTCCGCTTGTAAAAGTCGTGCATCTTCGCCTTCGATGGCGCCAGGGCGCAAGTTTTCACAAATTATGTTGGTGGAAGCGGGACGTGTCGGGGAAGCCACGCGATCGCATAGTTATTGCTTTCGTCTCATACAATGCGCACTGCGCGAGGTACTGGCACCGTGGTCAGGGTTAACAGAAGAGGCATCGATGATTTCAGCACTTGAAGCACTGGAACGATTGCGTGACGGAAATCGGCGATTCGTCTCGAACGTTCGCAGCCACGAGGTACGCGCCCGACAAATGCACCGTGGCGAACTGGCGGATAAGCAGGAGCCCTTTGCAATTATTCTGGGTTGCTCGGATTCCCGGGTCCCTGCGGAGATCATATTCGACCAGGGCCTTGGGGATCTCTTTGTTATCCGTGTGGCGGGAAACATCGTGGCGCCGTCCCAGGTAGGCAGTGTGGAATTTGCGGCAGGACGCTTCGGGACGAGCCTGGTAGTGGTGCTGGGTCATTCGAGGTGCGGGGCGATATTGGCTACGTTAGAGGAGCTTGCCCGGCCGTGGCCGGACCAATCGAGAAATCTGCGCGCGATCGTGGACCGGATACGGCCGTCAGTGGAGCCGTTGCTTGACACCGAGCTTGCGAGAGATCGGGACTTGCTGATCGAGCGTGCCATTCGCGCCAACATTCGGCTGTCGGCGAATCACCTGCGACATGGGTCGGAAGTTCTGGAGCAATTGATTCTGAGTGAACGCCTGGTGGTCGTAGGGGCGGAGTATTCGCTTGAGAGCGGAGTCGTGGAATTTTTCGATGGAGTTCCCGGCTAGCTCGCGCACCAACCCGCTCTCGCGCATTGTTCGTACTGGTCCTTTTTCAGCAGCCAGTGAAACGTGGCGACCTTTTCTCGACGAACGCGCTCACGCCCTCCTGAAAATCCGCAGTACGTGTGGACTCTTTGAATGCGCCACGTTCGGCCTCGAGTTGCCGAGCGAACGTCGCATCGAATGCGCCTCTCATCAGTCGCTTCGCACGGCCGTAGGCGAGCGTCGCACCTGAGGCGAGGCGCCGCGCGAACACTTCGGTCTCCGCTTCGAGCGATGCGCGCGGGACCACCCGATTGACGAGGCCGAGTCGCAACGCCTCCGCCGCATCGTAGGTATCGGAGAGGAGTGCCATCTCCAGCGCACGCCGCAGGCCGACGACGCGCGGAAGCATCCAGGTCGTGCCGACATCCGGCGTTGCGCCGATGCGACCGTAGGCGAGATTGAACTTCGTATCGTCCGCAGCGATCGCGAGATCGCCGGCAAGCGCAATGCCAACACCCGCGCCCGCCACCGCGCCGTGCACGCTGGCGAGCACCGGTTGAGGAAGATCCGCGAGGAGTAGCAGCGCGGGATTGATCAGGCCCAGCAACACGTCGACCATCGGCGCCGCATTCGCGCCCGCGTCATGCATCCGGCGCACGTCACCGCCCGCCATGAAAGCGCGGCCTTCACCGCTCATGACGACGACACGCACGTCGGATCGTTGCGACACCGTTTCGCATGCAGAAAGAAAGCCGCGCGCAAGCGCTTCGTCGATCGCGTTCAGTGCATCGGGGCGGTTGAAACGAATGCGCGCGATCCCGTCTTCCACTTTCAACGTGACGACATCGTTTGAAGCTGCCATCGGCCCTCTCCGTTTATTTACGGTGCTGCGCAATCAATTCGACGCCATGACCGGCGGGATCGTTGCCTATATATTTCTGCCTGGCGTTGGACTGTAGGCAGTGCCCTTCTTCATTCAGACTTGATACCCGCACTCGTGACGACTTTGCGCCACATCGCGATCTCCTTCACGATTTGCGCGTGCAGCTGCTCCGGCGTGCCGCCCGCGGGCGCGACGCCATCGGCCTGCAGCTTCTCTTCGATCTCGCGCAAGGCGAGCACAGTGGTGATCGCGCTGTTGAGACGATCGACGATCGGGCGTGCAAGTCCCTTCGGCCCGATGAGCGCCTGCCAGTTGATCACCTCGTAGCCGGGCACGCCCTGCTCCGCGATCGTCGGAATCTCGGGCGCTGCGGGAAGCCGCGTGGCGCTCGTGACGCCGAGCGCGCGCACGCGGCCCGCTTTCGCCTGTTGCAGACCGAGTTGCGGGGTCGCAAAGACGAGATGCACGTGCCCGCCGATGGTGTCCATCAGCGCGGGCGTGCCGCCCTTGTAAGGCACGTTGACCATCTTGATCCCCGCCATGCTTTCGAAATACGCCGTCGCGAGGTGGATGATCGTTCCGGTTCCGGTCGAGGCGTACGAGATCGCACCCGGACGGGCTTTGGCGAACGCTACCAGCTCTCGAATGTTCTTCACCGGGAGCGACGGATGTGCGACCACGACGAGCGGTCCCTTGGCGATCATGATGACCGGCGTGTAGTCGGTTGCCGCGTCGTACTTTAGCGTATGCAAGCTCGGATTGATGCTGTAGCTCGGGGTGATCAGCGTAAGCGTGTACCCGTCAGGTGCGGAACGCACCCCGTACTCGACGCCGATTGTCGTTGAGCCGCCCGGCCGGTTCTCCACGATCACCTGATGACCGAACGATTCCGTGAGCTTGGGCGCGAGCAGCCGAGCGACGAAGTCGACGCCGCCACCCGGCGTGGAGGCGACGATGAAGCGCACCGGCTTCGTAGGATATTGTTGCGCGGGCGCGCTTGAAGAGAAGGCGGCAAGACCGAGGAGGAGCAGACGAGCGGAGATGTTTTTCATGTTTTCCCTATCTGGATATTTTTCGCGTGACCGTGGCTCCGAGCTGCCCATTCTGCGCGAAGACGTAGGCGTTCGTCCGCAGCGGGTCACCCGTCACCGCGATCAGGTAATGCTCCGGCGCCCACACCAGCGGCACGAGGCGATCCGGGTCATCGGATTCGGCGAAAACCTTCGGCATATGCCCCGCCTTCACTTCGCTCGAGAGTTTCCACACCGGCCGGCTGTTCCAGTCGCGCATGAAGCGCTCGAACTCGCAGGCACGGATGCGCGCATGATCGAAGAGGTACTGCTGCACATCGCGCTTCGCCCAGCCCCATCCTGCCATCGTCTCCGCGAGTATCGGTGAAAGCAGCACGAGCGGCCGCAGCGTGCCGCCCATCGTAAACAAGAGCTGCCACGAGATTCGCCTGTAGACCGAGTCGGCGAGATACGGCATCAGCTCCTCGGGCGTGCTGCCGGAGAACGATACCGCCGGATCGCCGCCGCTGTAGCGCGAGATCGTGACCGCATCGTCACCGGGTTCGAGGCCCAGGTCTGCGCAGAGTGGCGCCCAGCCGATTTTTGCGAGCACCTCTTCGTTTTCCGGAACGACGACGCGCCACGTGTTGCCGAACGTTGCCTTGTCCGTCTTGTGCAGAAGAAATCCGGACACGTTGCGCAGATAGAGGCGCCAGAAGCGGCCGACCGACGTGTTGGGCTGAAAGCCGTCGCGCATGACGCCTTGCGTGTAATTGAAGCCGAGCTCTTTCGTGATCGGCCCGTTCAGGATGATCAGCGTGTCCGATCCCGGCGTGTTGCCGCTGTGCTCGACGCCATACTCCGGATCGGCCATCGCTTCCGCGAGCGCGATCAATACCGGCATGTATTCGGGACGGCAGCCCGCCATGACGCCGTTCACCGCGACGCTCCACACCGTCGCGGCGCGCCGGTCGGGCAGCATGATGCCAATGACGTCGTCGGCCGCGCGTGAGGTGTGCCTGAGAAAGCGCTCGATGCGCTCCCGCGTGGGCGGCACGATCGGCAGGCCGTCACTCCACTCCTCGCGGAGAAAATGCTCGTTGACCTCTTCGAACGTGCCTTTGAAGACCATCTCGTGCGCACTGGGCTCGCCGCCGATCTGGCTCTGTCCCGACTCATCGGTGAGATTCGCAATGATTTTCGGTAGCGTGACTTCGAGCGTGTTGCGGCGCAGCTCCTCTTTGCTCTGCACGCCGGGGTGGCCCGGCACCAGCGCGAGCGGTATGTCCGGAAACCCGAGCCCCGGGGCAGTCGCCCTGGCCTGGGTCATGAACCCTTCGCCCGTGAGCGAGGCGGTCGGGATGCCGATCGCTTCGCACGCTGCGCTGGCCCGCAACACGGCGGGCGTGCAGCTTCCTCAACACGCCATCCCTGATATGACGGCGTCGACGCCGAGCGCCTTCAGCCGCTCGGGCAGCGCAGCAACGACCTGGCGCTCATCGCGCCCGTGCGTATTACCGAATTCGCGCCAGCTCACGAACTTGATGCCGGGATAGCGCGCCTTCATCGCTTCTTCGAGCGTTTCGAAAATCTCGTCGCCGCGGAAAACGAAATCCCACAACTGAGCAACCGTCTTGCCTTCGAGTGAAGCGAGGCGAGGTGCGAGCGCCTTCCTCTTCTGTTGCCGCTCGGCCCGCGGCCAGAACACTTCGTAATAACCATCGTTCTGAGCTTGCGACATGTTCTTGTCTCCCTAAAACCTCATATTGGAGATTCGATGAATATCGTCATGCCGGACCCTGGACTAGAACATTCCAGGGCAGGCTCGATGTTCCGGCATCCAGTGTCGTTGAACGCCGCTGGATTCTGGATTACCTCGCGCGGGGCCCGGTCCAGAATGACGGAAGTCGCATCCATTGGACTTGTCGGACAGGTCAGATGACTTCGGCTTTCGCCGCCAGCTCTTCCTCCGAATAGCCGATGACGCCCTCTGCCTTGAGCGCTGCGAGCTCATCGCCGGAATGACCGAGCCATGAACCGAAGACTTCCTCGTTGCTCGCACTGAGCGGCAGGCTCGGCTCGAGCTTTCGGCGTTCCGATCCTTCGAATACGAGCGGCGAATGCGGCAGGGCTACGCGCCCGAGCCGCGGGTGGTCGATCCATTGCAGACTGCCGCGCGCGTGCATGTTCTCGTCGTTCATAACCTCGATGAGGTTGCGCACCGGCGCGCAGGGAACGGCTGCTGCCAGCATGCGCTTCGCCACGTCGTCCTTGGTGAGTGTCTTCGTCCAGCTTTCGATCAGCTCATCGACGGCGGCGAAATTGACGACGCGTGAAGAGCGGCTGACGAAGCGCGGATCTTCCTTGAGCTCGGGCCGGCCCATGACATCCAGGACCGCGCGGAAATGATGATCGCCGGGGCAATTGAGCACCACGTAACCGTCGCTCGTCGCATAGACGTTGTACGGCGCGATGCCGAGGCCGCCGTGGCGGTTGCCGGTGCGATCCGGGGCGGCGGCGCCGCGCGCGTGCACCATGCCGTAATTCGAGGCGAGCGAAGCGTAGATTGCGTCCTGCATCGCGACCTCCACGACGCGGCCCTTGCCGGTGCGTTCACGCTCGTAAAGCGCGGTCATGATCGCGCCATAGAGATGTATGCCGGCGCTGAAATCGCACACCGCGGCCCCGGACTTCACCGGCGGCTGATCGGGAAAGCCGGTCGAATTGATGATGCCGGACATCGCCTGCATCACGAGATCCATCGCAGGATAGTCGCGATACGGACCGTCCTTGCCGTAACCCGAGCTCGAGCCGTAGATGAGCCGCGGGTTGATCTTGTGCAGCGCCGCCGCGCCGATGCCGAGCCGGTCCATGACGCCCGGCGCGAAGTTTTCCACGAGGATGTCGGCGCGGGCCACCAGTTCGCGGAAGAGCTCGCGGCCTTTCTCGCTCTTCAGATTGAGCGTAACCGGTTTCTTGTTGGAGTTGAGCATCGCGAACGGAAGATCGGCCCCGCCGAGATCGCCGCGGCTGCGAAGGTGCTCGCCGTGGAGAGGCTCGATTTTGATCACGGTCGCACCGGCCAATGCCATCAGGAACGCGGCGTACGGCCCGTTGTAGACGTGCGAGAGATCGAGGACGGTGATACCGGAAAGCGGGAGGGACATGGTTTCTCCAGAAATTGTCATCGCGAGGACCGCCGCGTCAGCCGCGCGATGAAGCGATCTCGTGGCGCACGGAAACCGAACGGACGCTCCGGGATTGCCGCGCCGCGCGCTCCTCGCAATGACTCACAAGTGATTCCTCGCATGAGGCACTAACGCGCGCGATCGAGCACGCGCCGGGCTCCGCGCAGGTGCGGGCGGTCGAGCATTTTGCCGTCGATTGCAGCGACGCCGGTGTCGCCTGCGGCATCGAACGCCGCGACAACCTCTTTCGCCCATTCGATGTCCTTCACGGACGGCGTGAATGCTTCGTTGATCACATCGCACTGTGCAGGGTGGATCGCGGCCTTAGCGGCAAAACCGGCACGCAAGCCTTCGATCGCTTCGGCTTTGAGTCCTTCCGAGTCGCGGAAATTCGTGTACACCGCGTCGATCGCGAGCACGCCGGCCGACGCCGCGCCGAAGAGACACAGCGATCGAGCGAGCTCGTACGCGGGCACGTAGCGTCCGTCACTGCCGCGATTGGCTGTAGTGCCCACATCGGCAGCGAGGTCTTCGCCGCCCCAGAGCATGCCGAAGAGACGCGGTATCGCTGGATCAGCATAGCTTCCGAGCCCGAACATCGACCCGGCAGTCTCGGTCACGATCGGAAGGATGCGGATGCCGCCCGCCTCGACTCCTTCGCGGACTTCGAGCGCATCGAGATAGAACGAAACCCGGCGCGCGTCGTTGCCGCAGCTCGATTTGGGAAGCATGACGCCGAAGGGCTTGCCCGCGACTACCGCCGCGAGATCGGCAAGTGCGTGAGGTGTATCCAGGCCATTCATGCGCACGAACAGCGATTTCGGCGTTTTCGCGCTGCGCAGCGCGGTCGCGCATATCTCGCGCGCCGCGGCCTTGCGCTGTGGCGCGACCGCATCCTCGAGATCGAGGATGAGCGCATCAGCTGTCGAGTCGAGCGCTTTGGCGATCTTGCGTTCATCGTCGCCGGGGACAAAAAGTAAAGATCTCATTTACGGACGCTCCGGGATTGCTTCGTCGCGCTGCCGCGGCTCCTCGCAATGACAAGACAATGGTCATCGCGAGGAGGCAGCAAGGCCGACGTGGCGATCCCGTGGCGCACGGAAAACAACTTGCCTCGGGGTTGCTTTGTCATTTGCGCGCGTCGCGACACTAAAACGTATTCATCCCAAAGAACCCATCGATCGGAAAGTCCGTCATGATCTTCTTCCCGACGAGCTCCTTCAGCGTCTCCGTCGTGCCGCCGCCGAGCGTGCCGTAGCGCGCACCGCGGTAATAGCGCGACACCGGGTACTCGTCGGTGAAGCCGTAACCGCCGTGGACCTGGATCGCTTCGCTGGTAACGCGGAGCGACATCTCGTTCACGGTGATCTTCGCGATCGCGGCCATGTACGGATCGGGGAACGGGTTCGCCGTCGCGCACGCGCGATAGAGGAGCGAGCGGCTCGCTTCGATGTCGCGATACATTTCCGCGAGCTTGTGGCGCATCGCCTGGAACTCACCGATCGGGCGGCCGAACGCGGTGCGATCGCGAGCATATTTGACCGCTTCTTCGAACGCGCCTTCAGCGAGACCCAACGAGACGCTGGGGTTAAGACACCGCTGCGTGTTGAACGCGTTCAGGAGCTTGCGGAAGCCGTCCTCTTTGATGATCAGGTTCTCCAGCGGCAGCTCGCAGTTGTTGAACTGGATCTCCGCGAGGTTCTCGCCCCCCATCGTGTGATAGCGCGCGGTGCATTCGAATCCCGGCGTCCCGCGCTCGATCATGACGCAGCCGATCCCTTCGCGGCCGGGCGTCTTGTTGACGCGGCTGAACACGATGAACGCCTGCGCTTCGTCCACGCGGCTGATGAGCGTCTTGGTGCCGTTCAGCACGAGCTTGTCGCCCTTGATGTCGGCGTTCGTACGATAGTTCGCGACATCGGTGCCGGCGTGCGGCTCCGTCATGCAAACGGCGAGGATCGTCTCGGCGGTGCATACGCCGGGGAGCAGCCGGCGCTTGATGCTCTCAGGCGCGAAGTTGTCGAGAATCTTGCATTGAACGCCGACTTCACCCATCACCGCCATCGCGGTCACGTAACAGCCTTTTGCGATCTCTTCCAGGACGATCGCCGTGTCCAGCACCGGAAGCCCCAGTCCGCCGTACTCCTCCGGCACTGCCATGCCCAGCACGCCGATCTTCGCGAGCGCGCGCATGTTGTCCCAAGGAAACGTGCCGTCCATGTATTTCAGCCAGTTCGGCTTGAGGAGGTCCTGGCTTAGCTCGCGCACGGTGCTCACCATGGCGCGCTGGTCTTGCGTCAATTGGAAGTTCAGAGACATGAAAGGCTCCTGTTGGGTTAGGCGATCGAGCGGCCGGGCCGCTCGACGACGCTGGTCGGATGCTTCAAAAGATGCTGGTAGCGCTGGCGAACGAGATTCTCGAGAGCGCTTACGTGACTTTCCATCGCCGCCGCCGCGGCGCTGCCGTCGTGCTGCCGGCACGCGTCGAGAATGCGCTGGTGCGCCTTGACGACGTGCGCCTGGTTGCCGACGGAGTAGCGAATGCCATGATGCTCGCCGTGGGCGAGGATGCTGATCGTGTGCCAGAAGGTCGCGAGCACCTGGTTCCCGCTCGCGCGGGCAATGATGCTGTGGAAGATGCGGTTCTCTTCGATGAAGGCTTCCTGCTCGCTCTGCGCGTCGAGATCCTTCATGCGCACGATCGACGCTTCGAGATCCGCAAAGTCCTCTTCGCTTCCGTTCACGGCCGCTTCAAAGGCGAGCGCGGGCTCGATCACTTCCCTGGCCTTGAGCACCGTCACGAAGGGCACCCCGTGCAGGCGCAGGAATACCGACAGCCCATGAGCCAGCAGGTCGATGCTCGGTTGGCTCACGATGATCCCGCCGCCGGGGCCGGGGCGGCGCGCGAGCACGCCCTGCGATTCGAGCAGCTTCAAGCTCTCGCGCATCGTGGGCCGGCTTACGTTGAACTGCGTGAGCAGCTCGGCCTCGGTCGCAAAAGTGCTGCCGGGCTTTAGCTTCGCGTCGATGATGCGCTCGAGCAGCTGCTCCGCCACGTGCTCGGCTTTGCTGCGATGGATGCTGGGTGCGCGGCTCACTTCGCGGTGCCTCCAAAGTTCGGCGCGCGCTTCTCGGCGAAGGCCGCGAGGCCTTCGGCGTAATCGGCAGACGTCAGTATGTACTGCAGCGCGGCGCGCTCCTGCACGAGACCATCGGCAAGAGACAATTCAAGTCCGCGATGCACGAGGCGCTTGATCGTCTGCTCTCCGTGCGGCGAACGCGACGCGATCAGGCTCGCGATGCGCTCGACATGCGCGTCGAGCTCGTCGCCGGGAACGGCGGCATTGACGAGCCCGATCTCCGCGGCGCGCGTGCCGCTCACCGGCTCCCCGGTCAGCATGAGCTCGAGCGAGCGCGATGCCCCGATGACGCGCGGCATGCGTTGCGTTCCGCCCGCGCCGGGAATCGCACCGATCCGCGCTTCCGTCAGTCCGATCTGCGCGTCTTCCGCTGCGTAGCGCAGATCGCAGGCGAGCGCGATCTCGCAACCGCCGCCCATTGCGAGCCCATTGATGACGCAGATCGTCGGCATCGGTGCGGCGCCGAGCGCATCGACCGCTGCATTGATCGCGCGGTTGTGCTTCACGCGCGCAGATTCGTCCATCGTCCGGCGCTCTTTCAGGTCCGCGCCGGCGCAGAACGCGCGGCCGGTGCCGCGAACGAGGATCACGCGCGCGCGACCGGCGACCGCATCGGTGATCGCCCTCAGCAGATCATCGACCATCTCCACGCCGAGCGCATTCAGCCGGTCGGGGCGGTTTAGCCTGATCTGAACGATGCCTTCTTCGCTTTTCTCGACTGAGATGCCTGAGTTGGGATTCATCTTGGGTCCTTATTAGTGTACGTGCGCCACGGGATCGCCACGTCGCGCTATCGCGGCTTCTCGCGATGACACATCAATTGTCATTGCGAGGCGGCGCCAATGCGCCGACGAAGCAATCCCGTGGCGCACGATGACACGTCATAGACGCTCTCGAAAATCGGGATGCGCTATCGCGCGCAGCCGCGCTGTCCGCTCGCTGAACGAGCGCCCGCGCAGATCGGCAACGCCGTATTCGGTCACGACGATGTCGGCGTCGCCGCGCGGCGTCGTAACCGGCCGGCCTTCGAGAGAAGCGACGATCCGCGAGTGCCTGGCGTCGGGTGTCGTCGACGGCAGCGCGATGATCGACCGTCCGCCCGGCGACGCAAGTGCGCCGCGGACGAAATCGAGCTGCCCGCCGATGGCACCGAGATAGCGGCCGCCTGCGATCTCCGAGTTCACGTTGCCGGTGAGATCGACTTCGATGCCGGAGTTGATCGCGTAAAGGTTCTGCACTTCGCAAAGCACCCGCTGGTTGTGCGTGTATTCGGACGAGCGGATTTCCAGCGTGTCGTTGCCGTCGGCGAAATCCATGAGCCGGCGGCTCCCGAAGAGGCCGCCGGTGACGATGCGGCCGACGTCGATTCCTTTGCGCGCATTGGTCACCACACCTTTCTCCACGAGATCCACGATCACGTCGGAGATGACGCCGCTGTGCACGCCGAGCTCGCGATGATTCCTGAGCGCGCGGCAGACCGCTACGGGCAGGCCGCCCACGCCCATCTGGATCGTCGCGCCGTTCGGAATGAGCGCCGCGACGTGCGCCGCAACGCGCTTGTCGATCTCATCAGGCTCGGGATCCGGCATGAGAACCTCCTCGGCGTCGCACTCGGTGAGGACATCGATGTCGCTTTCCGCCACGAGCGCATCCTGCGCGGTGATGGGCAGCCGGTTGTCGATTTCCGCGATCACGCAGCGCGCCACGGCGACCATCGCCGGAACGAAATCCGCCATCACACCCACCGTGTAGTAACCCGGCTTCGGATGCGGCCTCACGCGAAGCAGCACCACATCGACACGAATCGCGCCCGACCGCACAAGGCCCGGCACGGCCGAGACATAGGCGGGGACGATATCGGCGACATTCGCCACCGTGAGCTTCCGTGTGCTGCCCGCGCCGTTCAGCGTGCGAAAGCGAAAGCGGTCGGTTTGTTCGGGCGAAAGCGTCTTGCTCATCGTCAGCCCGACGAAGACCTCGATCGGCGGCAGCTCATGGCGCTGCGCTACGAGCCGGCCGCTCAGCCCCAGTGGCTCGCCCGTCCCCTGCGGCCACGTCACCACGTCATCCGCGCGTAGGTAGCGGGAAAAATCGAAGGTGCTGCTGGGTCCAAATCGGGAAGGCATGGGGGCCGATGTTATGAGCGCCCCCCAACCTTGTCAAATGGTTTAAATGATTTGACGCATCGCGCGCAGTGAGCTTAAACTGCGCCACCCCATCAGAAATCATTCCCGAGGAGAAACCTTGAACGCCCAATTTCGCCGATTGCGCCTCTATGCGCTCGCTCTGCTCTGCGTCTCCGGCACCGCGGCCGCGCAAGCTCCGGATGCAGCCCGCTTTCCCACGAAACCGATCCGCCTGATCGTGCCGTTCCCGCCCGGGGGCAGCAACGACATCCTGGGCCGCTTCATCGCGCAGAAGATGAGCGAGCGCATGGGCCAGCAAACGATCGTCGATAACCGCGCGGGCGCCGACGGGATGATCGGCTCGGAGCTTGCCGCGCGCTCGCCGCCGGACGGCCACACGATCCTCATGATCTCGATCTCGTACACGATGAATCCCGCGATTCACAAGGTGCCTTTCGACCCGATCAAGTCATTCACGCCGATCGCCCAGATCGCGAGCGGCCCGAACGTGATCTCTTCGCATCCAAACTTCGCGGCGAAAGACATAAAAGAGCTGATCGCGCTCGCGAAAAAGTCGAAGCCGGGCGAGCTCCGCTATGCCACCTCCGGCGTCGGCGGCGTCAATCATTTTCACGGCGAGCTTTTCAACCAGATGGCCAGGATCAAGTTGACGCACATCCCGTACAAGGGTGGCGGCCCCTCGATGCTCGATGTGATGACCGGTCAGGTCGAGGTCGTTTTCGGCACGCTGATCCAGGCCCTGCCGCACCTGCGCTCCGGAAAATTGAGACCCCTTGGCGTCGGCTCGGCGAAGCGCTCGCCGCTCCTGCCGCAGGTCCAGGCGATCGCCGAGACGCTTCCCGGCTACGACGGCACCATCTGGTGGGGCATCCTCGCACCCGCAGGCGTGCCGGCTCCGATCGTCACCAGGCTCAATAGCGAGATCGGCGCGATCCTGCGCGAGCCGGAGATGGCGAAGCGTCTGACAGCGGAAGCTGCCGAGCCCGTGATCACCACGCCTGAAGCATTCGGCAAGCTTATCCAGGAGAACATCACGAAGTGGGGCCGTATCGCGAAAGAAGCGGGAATCAAGGCGGAGAATTAGGCCTTCGAGCCACCCGTGTCGAGACCGAAACTGCACAGGACGCTCAATCTGTGGGAGCGGCTCCCACAATGACTCGCCCGGCCTCGCGATGCCGACTTAGGAGAACACATGGCTACAGCATCGACAAAACCATCGCCACCCGAGCACACGCTCGACGCATTCATCAGCCTGTCGCAAAGGCTGCGCTGGGAGCAGGTGCCGGAAACCACGCGCGCGAGCGTGCGGCGCGAGCTCCTCGACTATCTCGGAGCCGCGATCGCCGGCCGCGCGGCAGCAGGACTTCCGCAATGGCTCAAGGTCCTCATCGACATGGGCGGCCGTCCGGATGCGCGCGTGATCGGCGGCCCTCGCGTTCCGGCCCCGACCGCGGCGCTTTGCAACGGCTACTACGGGCATGTGCTCGAATTCGACGACACGCACGATGAAGCGGTGCTGCACGCGGGCTCGGCTGCCATACCCGCCGCGTTTGCCGCCGCCGGCTTGCGCGGCGATGTAGGCGGGAAGGAATTCTGCGAAGCCGTGCTCCTCGGCATCGAGCTCACGTGCCGCATCGGTGTCGCGACGAAACTGAATCTCGTCGAAGGCGGCTGGATTTACACCGCGCTCTTCGGACACTTCGGCGCAACGCTCGCTGCCGCACGCCTCATCGATCCGCGTCCCGAAGTGCTGCGAAACGCGCTCGGCATCGTTTACTGCCTCGCGAGCGGCAACCATCAGTCGACGCGCGAAGGCATGTCTACGAAGCACGTGCAGCCGGGCTTCGCCGCAGCGAACGCGATCACGGCCGCGCTGATGGCGCACGGCGGGCTGCCGGGTGTCAAGCATCCGCTCACGGGCGAAGACGGATTGAGCCGCGTTTACCTGCACGAGAAGTTCGATCCGGAGCGCGCCACGCGCAATCTCGGAACCGAATGGGAATTCGACCGGCTCTCGATCAAACCTTATCCGACGTGCCGGCTTACGCATCCGCCGATCAGCGCGGCGCTCGAGCTGCGCGCGCAGCTCGGCCGCGACGTGGAGAAGATCGAGCGCCTGGAGATCGTAATGGGGCCGCAGGCGCACGATGTCGTCGGCCGCGAAGTGCCGGAGAAGCGCACGCCGCAGACGCGCGTCAACGCGCAGTTCAGCGCGTACTGGGGCGTTGCGAGCGCGCTTGCGTACGGCGAAGTGACGCCGGGCCAGCTCGCGGAAGAAATTCCGCCGTCACCGAAGCTGCAGGAATGGATCGGGAAGATCAGCGGCACGTCCGATCCCGCTGCCGCGTCCCGCGACATCGGCGGCGGCAAGTTGGTTGCGCACGGCCCGTTCGGCACGCGCGAAGTCGAGCACACCAACGCCAAAGGCCATCCCGATTTCCCGTTGACCGACGAGGAGCTGCTCGCTAAATTCAAAGCGAACCTGCGCTATGCGAAGGTGAGCGAGAACCAGGCCGCGGTGCTCGCCGACGCAATCATGGATATCGACAATCTCAGTGACGTGCGGCCGCTGGCGGATGCCATCGCGGGCGCGGTGACCTGAGATTGTCTGATTTCGCTGCCGATGGTCATTGCGAGAGGCGCAGCGACGAAGCAATCCCGGGGATCCCCGGGATCGCCACGTCACATCGTTCCTCGCGATGACATCTATCCAGATGTCCCGTTAAATTCAACAGGAGTTCCGTTTTGCCCCTTCCACACCCGCAACCGCGCGACGAGCTGCACCTGCGTCGCATCGAGATGCGCGGCTATCGCCGCCACGACGGACTCTACGATATCGAGGCGCGCATTACAGACACCAAGACCAGCACCATAAATCTCAGCGAAAAGACAGTGCCTGCGGGCACACCGATACACGACATGTGGCTGCGCTTCGTCGTCGACGAAGAGCTGACGGTGCATGACGTGATGGCGGTGACCGATGCATCGCCTTTTCCGCTGTGCGCGGAAGCAGCGAGCGCACTCACCTCGCTCAAGGGGCTGCGCATCGGGCCGGGCTGGTCGCGCGCGGTGAGGGAGCGTCTTGGCCGCTCCGAGAACTGCACGCACCTTGCCGAGCTCGTCATGCCGCTCGCGACCACCGCCTACCAGACGCTCGCGCCGCTGCGCCACACGAAACCCGAGCGGCTCGACGCGAACGGCCGTCCGGCGAAGATCGGCAGCTGCTATGCGTACGCGAGCAAGAGCCCGGTCGTCATGCGGCGCTGGCCGCAGCATTACGACGGACCGCGCGTTTCAGAACGAGATAAAGGCAATCACACATGAGCAAACTCTTCGACCGGCTCGCCGCAAAGGAAATGGCGCTCGGCGTATGGCTGAAAGGCGGGCCGAGCTGGGTGTCGACGATCGGGCAAGCGGGTTTCGATTTCGTGCGGCCCGACATGATGTTCTCCGCGATGGACTGGCGCGAGCTCGATCACATCCACCGCACGGCGCAGAGTGTGAATCTCACGACGTGGCTGCGGCTGCCTTCGAATCCCTGGCTGGGGGAAAGCGAGTCGCTGCAGGTGACCGTCGATTTGCAGCGCGCCTTCAGTCTCGGCATCGAGATCGTGGGGGCGTCCATCGCGTCGGCCGCGCAGACACGGGCGTGCGTGGAAGTCTCCCGCGACTGGCATCGTTCGGGCACGGGCGAATACCCCAGCTCGAACGAAACGTTCGTCGCGATGAGCAAGAAAGAGAACGCCGTCGCAGTATTCGTTCCGCACATCGAGTGCGAGACGGCCGTGCGCGAGATCGACGACATCATCGCGATCGAAGGGGTGCGCATCGTGATGCTCGCGATGACCGATCTTAGCAAGGCGCTGGGTTATCCGTTCCAGTACGAGCACCCCGAAGTCTGGAAGGCCCTCGATTCGATCGTGAAGAAGGCAGACGCGCGCGGCATCGCCATCGCAGCGAACATGGGTTACGACTTCACCACCCACGAGCGCATGGCGCAGCGCGTGCAGCGGATGCGCGAGCACGGCGTGCAGATCTGTCTCATGCAGGGCGCGGACAACATGCTGCAGAATTTCGCGAAGCCGCTCCTCGCCGACATCCGCACCGCCACCGGCGCCAAGACGTGAAGACGCTCGTTCGCTCCGCAATCGCCGTCACGTTCGCGGCATGTGCTCCGCTCGCCCATGCTGACACCTACCCGTCGAAGCCGGTGCGCTTCATCGTGGCCTTCCCAGCCGGCGGCAACGCCGACCTCATGGGCCGGCTCGCGGCGCAGAAGCTGAGCGAAGGACTCGGGAAACCGTTCGTAGTCGATAACCGCGGCGGAGTGGGCGGCATGATCGCGGAAGAGATCACCGCGCGCGCGGTGCCCGACGGATACACGCTGCTCATGGTTTCCCTCGCGCACACGGTGACGCCCGCCATGCACAAGAAGCTCACCTACGACCCCGCCCGTGACTTGATCCCGGTGTCGCTCCTCGTCTCGGTCCCCAACGTTCTCGTCGTCAACAAATCGGTACCCGTGCAGTCGGTCCCCGAGCTGATCAAGCTCGCAAAAGCGAAACCGGGCGAGTTGAACTATGCGTCTTCGCACGGCACCACGCTGCACCTCGCGGGCGAGCTCTTCAAGACCATGACCGGCACCAACATCGTGAACGTCAATTACAAAAGCGGAGGACTCGCCGGGCCCGATATCGAATCGGGTCGCGTGCAGATGTCTTTCTCGGTCATGACCACCGCGATCAGCATGCTGAAAACCGGCCGCGTGCGCGCGCTCGCCGTCACGAGCGCAAAGCGCTCCCCCGCGCTTCCCGACCTGCCTGCGATCTCGGAGTTCGTGCCGGGCTACGAGATGACCGGGTGGCAAGGCGTGCTCGCTCCGGCAGCCACGCCGCGCGCGATCGTGACGACGGTGAGCGCCGAGCTCGCCCGCGCCATGCGCAGCCCCGATGTGCGGGCGAAGCTCGCCGCGCTCGGCGCCGACGCGATCGGCAGCACGCCGGAGGAGTTCGCGGCCTTCCGCAAAGCGGAGTTCGCGAGAATGAAAACGCTGGTCGCCAAAGCCGGTATCAAATCCGAAATCTGAAGAGGCATCCGATGAGCACTGCAGCCGAGACGCTCGCCCGATTCGCGGCCGGGCTCAAGTACGAGGACATCCCGCAGCCCGTCGTGCAGCGGGCGAAAGACTGCATCACCGATACGCTCGGGGTGTGCACCTTCGGCGCGGCACTGCCGTGGAGCCGCATGGTCGCCGCGTATGGCAAACGTTACGGCAGCGGTGGGCCGTGCAGCGTGCTCGGCTTTCCTGAGCTGCGTCTGCACGCACCTTATGCCGCGCTCACGAACGGCGTGCTCGCGCACGCATTCGAGCAGGACAGCCTGCGCGATCCCGGCGTCGGCGCGCATCCGGGCGCCGCGATCGCGCCGGCGATACTCGCCATTTGCGAGGAGCGCAGCATCGATGGCAAAACCGCGATCGCCGCGTTTGTCGGCGGCGTCGAGATCATGTTCCGCATCGGGCTCGCATCGCATCACACGCCCGAGAAGCTCGGATTTCACGGACCCGGACTGACGGGCCCCTATGCCGCCGCCGCAGCCGTGGGCCGCCTGCTCGGCTTCGACGCGCAGCGCATGTGCAACGCGCTCGGCATCGCGGGCTCGCTCTCATCGGGACTCCTCGCTTTCACGAAGTCACAGCACGGCGCGATGGTGAAGCGCCTGCATCTCGGACGCGCGTCGGAATCGGGTGTGCTCGCCGCGAGCCTGGCGGAGGAAGGATACGAAGGCCCGGAGAGTGTGCTCGACGGCAAGTTCGGCTATCTCCAGGCGTATTGCAAACCCGACGGCGTCGAGCCCGAGCTCCTTACGAAAGGGCTGGGAGAAACGTGGGAGACATTGCGCATCTGCATGAAGCGCTATGCGTGCCACATCACCAGTCACACGCCGGTGCAGGCGCTGCGTGCGCTCATGGCCGAGCATCGGTTCGCTGGCGAAGATGTGATCAGCGTGACGGTGGAAGGCAGCGAGAAGCTCGCCACCCACCACAACATACCCGAGCCCGCCGACGTCATGCAGGCACAGTACAGCCTGCCCTTCAATATCGCGCTCGCGCTCCACCGCGACTCCGACGATCCGAAGTCCTACATCGACGGCGCGCTCGAAGACGTGCGGATACGCGAGTCCGCGCGCAGGATTACGGTGCGCCCGCTGCAGACGCCGGGCAAGACCGGGCGCAGCACCCGCGTCATCGTCCAGTTGAAGGACGGCCGCACGCTCCAGCGCGAGGAGCACACCTTCAAGGGCATGCCCGCCGATCCGCTCGACCGCGCAGCGCTCCAGCACAAATTCATGCGGCTCACCTCCGGCATGGGTGAAGCCAGGAGCACGCAGCTCTTCGAGCGGCTCGCGAGCATGGAAACGCTGCAGACCTTTTCAATCTCCAAATGAGATCTCCGATGAACTCACCTACCGACAAGAACGCCCTTCAGACCGAAAGCCCGACGGCGAAGATCGCGGCCATCGTCGCCGGCTTCACATCTGCATCGCTCGATGCGCAGGCAATCGCGGCAGCGAAGCTGCTCATTGCCGACGGCATCGCGGTAGCCGTTGCCGGCAGCGTGGAAGACGCGCCGAAGATCATCGCCGCACACGTGAAAGACATGGGCTGTCGCGAAGAAGCGTCCGTGTGGAGCTTCGGCTACAAAACGTCACCCGCCCAGGCTGCGTTCGCCAACGCGGTGTCGATGCACGTACTCGACTTCGAGCCGATGTCGAGCCCGCCGACGCACGCGGTCTCGCCCACCCTGCCGGTCGCACTCGCGCTCGGCGAGATGCTGAAGGCATCGGGACGCGAAATCGTGACGGCGTGCGCGAAAGGTTTCGAAATGCAGGGACGCGTGCTGCTCGCATCGAGCCATGACCGCGGCGCACTCCCCTTTCATACGCCGGGTGTGGTCGGCGTGATGGGATCGGCGGTCGCGGCCTCGCATCTCCTCGGCCTCACGCCGCAGCAGATCCAGCACGCGCTGGGGATCGCCGCTTCGCGCTGCGCCGGGCTCTCGGCCAATACGGGATCGATGGTGAAGTGCACGCATTGCGGCAACGTCGCCAGCGCCGGACTCGATGCGGGGCTCCTCGCTAAACGCGGGTTCATTGCGAACCCCGGCATATTCGAAGCGAAGGCCGGCTACGTCGAGACGTTCTTTGCGAAGCACTTCGATTACGACGCCCTCTTCCAGTTCGGCCGGCCGTTCCGCTTCGTCGACCCCGGCATGGCGATCAAGTTCTATCCGTCGAAGTACCCCACGCACTTCGGAATTGCCGCGGCGACCGCGCTGCACAAGCACGTGTCCAACGCCGATGATATACAGCGCGTGCACATCGACATCCCGGAGATCACCGATGCGGACAGGCCAAAGCCGCGCTCGGGGCTCGAAGGCAAGTTCAGCTTTCAGTACACCGTCGCCGCCGGCCTGCTCGACGGACGCGTCGGCATCGACACCTTCACTGACGATCGCCGATTCCGCGGCGACATGACGGCGCTGCTCGACAAGATCGAGCTCACGCGCGATCCCACGCGCTCGCGCGACACGCGCAACATGCGTGTCGAAGTCACGCTCACGAAGCGCGACGGTACGACGCACAAGGAAGTGTGTTCCCGGCCGCCCGGATCGTGGGGCGCGCCGATCGATCAGGACATCCACCGCGCGAAGGTGAAGAGTTGCCTCGGCGTGAGACTCTCAGAGACCGACTCGGCTTCCGCGCTCGATCTGCTCGGGCGGCTCGAGCAGCTGTCCGCGGACGACGTGCAGAAGCTGATGGCGCTCCTGAGAGGGCCGGCGCGAGCGAACTAAGACAGCCGTCGCACCGACTTCGTCATCGAGGCGCCGGCGCCGCGAAGGCGAGTAAAGCGTTCACATCAGTGGCGTGTTCGAGTCTTTCGATGCAGCGCGCGAGCTCGTCGCGGCGGATGCCTGCGGGCAAGTCCGACGCGAGTCCTTCGAGCTTGCCGAGCGCCAATTGCCAGCCCGTGTCCGCGGCATCGTCCGCCATGCTGCGGCGATACTCGGCGACGACACTCTTCCCGTTCTTAAGCGACGCCGTCAGCCGGCATGAACGTGTCTGCGGCGCGACTGCCTCGAACTCATCGGGGAGCTCGATGCTGCATTTCGACATCAACGCAAGAACGTCGGGCGACTTGTAGCGTTCGTCTTCCATCATGCGCGGCGTGATCGTTCCGTCGAGGAGCGCCATCGCCACCGTGCACGGGAGCGAATGGTCCGCAGTTTCGCGAGTCTCGGGCTTCCAGATTTCCGGCACGTCCATCCAGCGCGCGAACGCCTGTCGTATCGCTTCGATCTTGAGCCCGGCTATCTCGTTTACATCCAGCATCGATCTCAGCTTCTGCGCGGTGAAGACAGGTACCTGGCAGTTAAAGCGCGTCGGAAACGACTTGATCGCCGACTGCTGAACCGCAAACGTGTGTCCTTCGAAGGAAGCGGGCAGCGGAAGGTCGAACGACGCTCCGTCCATCAACTGGTTCCAGAAGCCGAACTTGCCTTCGAACACGCCGTCGGGCCCGGTCATGCCTTCGCGCGCGAGATACGCCGCGTTCACCCCCGCTCGCGCGCCCTGCGGTCCCGCCATGCCTTTCCACATCGAGAGCGTTCCGGTGCGCGTCTGGTTGAGCGCGATGTTGGCGACGACGGCAAGCGAGACCGCGTGCGCCATCTGCTCATCACTCAGCCCGAGCAGCTTGCCGCAACCGAGCGCAGCGCCCAGGGCCACGACCGGCGTCTGGTCCCATCCATGATGGTTGTAGGGAACGACTTCGACAAAGCGACATTGAGCTTCGTACGCGATCGCAGTGGCGAGGAGCAGCGCCGCCCCATTCAGGTGTTCGGCTTCAGCCACGGCGAGCACGGCGGGAAAAGCGTCCGCGGGATGGCTGACCGCCGCCATTACATAGCTATCGCTCATGTCGAGCGAGCGCACCATCGCCGAGTTGGCGAAAGCTGCCATGTCGGGCGTCGTCCTGGTGTGCGTCCCGAAGAGAGTCGCCGTGTGCTCTCCCGTCACGGGACGTGCAACATTGCGGGCGATCCGCACGGGCTCCAGATCGAAAGCCGCGAGAGCAACAGCAAACGTACTCAGGATTCGCGCCTTCGCCGCCTGCACGGCGCGGGGCGTGAGATCCTCATGGCGCAGCGCCTGCGCGAATCGAACGAGTTTGGCGGTGGACTTATCCACGGCTCAGGATTTCTGCCTGACCGGAAGCTTCCAGTTGGGCCGGATGAAATGGCAGGTGTAGCCGCCCGGATAGTGCTGGAGGTAGTCCTGGTGCTCGGGCTCGGCCAGCCAGAATGGACCGGCCGGGGCGACTTCGGTCACGAGTTTTCCAGGCCAGAGCTTCGAAGCTTCCACGTCCGCGATCGTGTCTTCAGCGACACGCTTCTGTTCATCGCTTGTGTAAAAGATTGCAGATCGATAGCTGGTCCCCATGTCGTTGCCTTGACGGTTGCGCGTGGTTGGATCGTGGATCTGGAAGAAGAACTCGAGCAGCCTGCGGAAGGTGAGCTTCTCGGGATCGAAAATGATCTCGATGGCCTCGGCGTGAGTACCGTGATTCCTGTAGGTCGCGTTCGGAACGTCACCGCCCGAATAGCCCACCCGCGTCGATATCACCCCGGTCTGGCGACGGATCAACTCCTGCATGCCCCAAAAACAGCCACCGGCGAGAACCGCACGTTCTTGCGTCATCGAATTCCTCCATTGATTGAGGTAAGCACCGCAGCAACCGGAATTGACCGCTACGATGGCGCTCCGACCGAGATCACGCGCCGGATCTCGTCGCTCTTGAAACCGAGCGCCGTGGGGCGCCGCACGCCCGGAAGCGTCACGACATCATAGAGCTCGGAAACGATCCCTTCGATCCGCAGCGAGTGCACCACGTCTCCTCGCTTGAGATCGACCACCTGCAACTGGCAGCGCGCTTCGATATTCTTTTCGCGCAGTCTGTCATCGAGCGCAAGGCCGCTGAAAGTCTTGTTCTCGCGTGCCTGCGACGAACCGATCACCGCGAAATCTCCGATGAAAGCGAGACCCCGCGCATAGCCCGGACAGAATGCGACCGGTTCGAAGCGTCCGCTCTTCAAGTCGGCGTAGCCGAAGTTGCCATTGCCCGAATCGAGCAGCCACACCTTTCCCCGGTACACGCGCGGCGAATGCGGCATGGAGAGGCCTTCGAGCACGATTTCGTTGCTGCGCACGTCGATGAGCACGCCGCCATCGCGGCGATGGTCGCGCCAGGCTTCGTGAGCGTCGCTGCGCCCGACAGCGGTGGTATAAGCCGGAGCGCCGTTCTCGAGCGCAAGCCCGTTCAAATGACAGCGGTCCTCGGCAGCGAGCCGGGTGACGAACGGCGGCTTCCATAGGGGAGTGAAACTGTAGCGCTCGCTGACCGTTGCAAGGCAGGAGAACAATGTGTTGACGAACACGACCTGTCCCTTCGCATCCACAGCGATGTCGTGCACGTCGACGTCGCCCGTGGTCCACGCGAGACGCGGCACGTACAGCCGATCGTAGCCATCGTGATTCTCGCCCTCCTCCAGCGCGTTTTCGAAGCGCCAGAGCTGGAAGAGCGTGCTCATGTAAAGCGTCTGCGCGTCGCCCCACAATCCCATGCAGCGATTGAAGGTGCGTTCGAACACCGACAACCGGCCGTTCTCGTGCATCCCGATGAGAAAGAGCTTCCCGCTCTGGTAGGTGGTGAAGGCGAGACTGGCTTTCTGCTCGTGCAGCCACGATGGGAACTGCCGCGATGCGTTCAGTTCGACCGTCGGCTGCCTGGGTGGTGCGGTCTCGGCCATAGAAGATGGTTTGTTAGGCGCGGAACTCGAACCGTGCTCTAAAGACACTCCAGGGAAAAGACAGGCAAGAACGAGAGCGACCGCGCCCGTGCAGTTTATCAGTCTTCCCTGAAAATCACCGTCGCCCCGATTGCGATAAAGTCTCTCCTGGAGAAAAACTCATGCGCCTGACCACGATCGTTCCTCTTGCCGCGGTCTTCAGTATCGTCAGTACCGCGGCGCTTTGCGCTCAGTCCGCCGACTCAGCGGCGACTTTCCCATGGCGGCCCATCCGCCTCGTGAGCGGGTTCACCACTGGCGGACCGCCCGATACTCTCGGGCGCATTCTTGCGGTCAAGCTGAGCGAGCTCCTTGGACAGCAAGCCGTCGTCGACAATCGACCGGGCGCGGGCGGTACCATGGGGACGAAAATCGTCGCGGACGCGACGCCCGACGGACACACGCTGCTCGTCGTGTCGTCCTCGTATGCCGTGGTCCCGGCGCTCTACGCGAAGCTCCCGTTCGATCCGCGCAAAGACCTCGCGGGCATCACGGCACTCTATAGCTCGGCGTATGTGGTGACCGTGCCGAGCACGCTGGGCGTCAAAAGCATTCAGGAGCTCATCGCTCTCGCAAAATCTAAACCCGGCCAGCTCAACTTCGGCTCGGCCGGCATCGGCAGCGCGACACATTTCGCAGCGGAGCTTTTCAATGCGACCGCGCAGGTCGACATCGTGCACGTCCCTTACAAAGGCATCGCCGAGGCGGTCACCGACACGATGACCGGCCGCGTGCAGATGCTGATGTCGGTGCCATTGACGGTGACCACGCCGGTGAAGGAAGGGAAGCTCCGCGCGCTCGCCACCACGGGAAGAAAGCGCACGGCGGTCTACCCCGATACGCCCACGGTCGCGGAAGCGGGCGTGCCCGGTTACTTCTGGGAATCGTGGGGCGGGATGTTAGCGCCCGCCAGGACGCCGCGCCCCATCATCGACAAGTTGAACCGCACTGTCCTGACCGCGTTCAAGATGCCCGACGTTCAGAGCCGCTACGCAACGCTCGGCGTCGATGTCGCGCCGATGACGCCGGCAGAGTTCGACAAGTTCGCCGCGGCCGAGATCACGCGCGTGGGCGAGCTTGCGCGCAGGGTGGGCATCAAGCCGCAGTAGTTACTGGCTCGTCCAAACGCGAAGCGAGAGCCTCATCGCCCCGTTTCTTCGATGAACTTCTGCGCGAGTAGCGCCTTCGTCTCATCGGCCGTATATCCCGCGATGCGCTGAAGCACGTCCTGCGTGTCGGCGCCCACCTTAGGCGCAGCGCGTGAGATCGTCATGGGCTCGCGCGTGAGCTCGAACGGAAAGCCTTTGACCAGGGTGCCGTTTTCAAGCCTCGTGACTGCGCTCTGCCACTGAGTCCCCCACGCGGCGAGCACGCCCGCCCCATCGAGCACCTGCGCAGCAGCCAAACCGATTTGCGAGAAGGCATGCACGCTCTCCATCGAGGGCGTAGATGCGACCCACTTGCTCACCGCCTGCGAGCGTTCGATGCCCTCATCCACACGCCCTACGAGCCGATCGAGGTTCCCCGCCTGCCCAGGCAGAACGCTGAGCGCGACCCACACGCCGTCGCTCGCACGAAAACATTCCTGCAGCGCGAAGTTCGGATCGGCGTTGCCGATCCTGACTGATTGCGCCGGCGCACCCGCGAAGGCCTCGCCCACGAGAAAGCTCGTCAGCTCCCGCTGCGAGAGGTCGAGGTGCACGCCTTCGCCGGTTCGGCACCGGTGACGCCACGCGGTCACGACCATGCCCGCGGCGAATATCGCGACCACCTGGTCGGGATAGTTGAGATCGCGGCCGCTCGTCACGGGTTCTCCATCCGCGTAGCCCGTCAGCCAGCTCAACCCCGACATCGCTTCCAGCGTCGTGCCGAACGAAACGTAGTTCGTATCGGGCCCCGTTTCGCCCTGGCTGGAAATCGACGCGAGGATGATTCCGGGACGCACTGCACGCAGGGCTGCGTAGTCGAGACGCAGCCGCGCCATCACGCCGCGCCTGAAGTTCTCGAGCACGATGTCGCTTTGCGCAACGAGCCGCATGAACGCTTCACGTCCTTCGGGGCTCTTCAACTCGATGCTCACACCCACCTTGTTGCGGTTGGTGAAGCGGAAGAACCCGCGCAGATCCTCGGAACCCGCAGTCCAGGAACGAAAGGGATCGCGATAGCTGGGGGATTCGATCTTGATGACTTCGGCGCCGAGATCCGCGAGCAGTGCGCTCGTCGCCGCACCGGCGGTGATGATGCCGAGGTCGATAACGCGGCAGCCTTTGAGCGGTGCAGTCACGATGCCGCTCCCGCGATGCCGCTGTCGAGCGCCGGCACGGGACCGGGCGCGAAAGTCTCTCCGCTCCACAAGACGGGAAGGCGCGGGATCGTCACCGTCTGCCGAGCGCTCATGCGCACGGTCGCGAAGAATTTACGGGCGAGGTGATGGGGATCCTGCAGCGCTTCAACCTGAGTCAGGACGGGGCCCAGCGGCAGCTTGCGTTTGAGCGAGAGCTCACGCAATTGCGCGCGTGTGAGCGATGCAAAATGCTCTTCGAAGATCGACGCGATCTCGGCGGCGCGCGCGTGCCGTGCATTGAGTTTCGCCAATGCCGGATCCACGAGACGCGGATCGTTGCCTGTGAGCTCGCGCATCACCTGCCAGTCCTCATCGCGGTAAACCAGCGCCACCCAGCCATCCGCGCAACGCACGATCGGCCAGTCGGAACCGCGGCCTGCGCGCGAGGGCGCTTCGCCGCCTCCTTCAGCTGTCGCGACGTTCTTCCAGTTAAGCCACACCGCGTTCTCGAGGAGACTTACGTGAACGACTTCCGCGGCGGTGCCACACAACGCGCTCACCAGTCCGGTGAATGCCGACAAGCCTGCTGCGTATGCCACCTGGTGGCCGCCCAATCGCAGCGGCTGCCGGTCGGGCTCTCCGACGAGATTCAGGACACCGCCGAGCGCGAGCACCGTGAATTCACTCGCGGGCATCGTCGGCGCATGCCTGCCGAGCATCGACAGCAATACGGCGACGCGCGCCTTGCCGGCCGGCAGCGATGAACCCACGATGTCCTTAAGCGCCTCACCCGCCGTGGCGTCGGCGACGAATGCGTCCGCGCGTCGCAGCAAGGCGTCGAGCGCGTCTCGTTCCTTTCCGTGAGGCAGGACCACCGAGCGTTTGCCGGCATTGAGAAATGCAAACAGCACGCTGTCGGATTCGAGGAATGGCGGCATGCGCCGCACCGGATCGCCTTCGGGCGGCTCGATCTTCACGACCTCAGCTCCGAGATCCGCCGCAATCCGGCCGGCCAGTGCTGCCGACAGGCGCAGGGCCAGGTTGCAGTCGTCGCTGGCTGTTTCGACGACGGTGACGCCGGCGAGCGGTGTCGTCATGCGCCTTGCTCCCGGCCCGGATTGCTCTCACTTCGTGCCCAGCGTGATTGCACCCGATCGTGCTTGTTCATGCTTTCGACTCCTGATGTAACGTCTGCGTGAGCATACCGTTATGGACTGCGTTTGCGCACGGCTTCACGTCGGAGCTGGGAGACGCTTGCCGCCTCCGATGAGGCACGCGGATCGTCAATGCAGGCGCGCTCGCGGCTTTACGCGAGATCAGCGCGAACGTCGCGCAACTGCATTAGGATAGGCGTAGTCACTCAACCAGGAGAGGATCTTTGAGCAACGCCTTGGACTTTTCGAAGAAGCGCACCATCCTGGTCGTGGACGATACGCCGGAGAATCTAATGGTCATCGGCGGGCTGCTGCGGCCGGAATACCTCGTCAAAGCAGCGCCTTCCGGCGCGCGCGCCCTGCAGATCGCCGCCGAGACGCCTCCCGATCTGATACTGCTCGACATCATGATGCCCGAGATGGACGGGTACGAAGTGCTGAGCCGTCTTCAGGCCAATCCGGCCACGGCGCCCGTACCGGTCATATTCGTGACGGCGAAAGATCAGGAGAACGACGAGAAAAACGGGCTCGAGCTCGGTGCCGTCGACTACATTACCAAGCCTGTCAGTCCGCCCATACTCCTCGCGAGGGTACGCAATCACCTGCTCCTCAAGGAGGCGCGCGACTTCCTGAAAGACGAAACAACGTTCCTGCGGCAGCAGGTCACCGCCACGCAGAACGGCGCTCTGCACGCCTTCTCGGCATTGGCGGCCATGCGGGACGACGAAACAGAGCAGCACGTGCGCCGCATGTGGCATTACGTGCGCGTGCTCGCGAAGGACGTCGCGACACAGCCTGCGTACCGCGATTCGCTGGACGAGCGCACGATCGATCTCATCCTTCGGTCCGTCCCTCTTCACGACATCGGCAAGGTGGGCATTCCGGACGATGCACTCCTTGGAGGGGCGGACCTCGGAGGAACGGATGGCCCCGCCATGCAGCGGCATGCCATGATCGGCTGCGACGCGATCGAGCGTGCCGAGTACCTGCTCGGCGCCGATGGCGACTTCCTCAAGTATGCCAAGGAGATCACCTCCGCCCATCACGAGCGGTGGGATGGCAGCGGATACCCGCTGGGACTGAGCGGCACGAAGATTCCGCTCTCGGCGCGCATGACTGCGGTTGCGGATCTCTACGACCAGCTGGTGAGCTGCCGTCCCCAGAAACCGCCAATGCCGCACGAGGAAGCGGTCGAGATCATGCGCGCGGCCCGCGGCTCGCGTCTCGATCCCGACCTTGTCGATGCATTCCTCCGCGTGCACCAGGAATTCGCCGATATCGCTTCACGATTCGCCGATTCGGAATCCGACGTAGCGGAACACGTCGCGAGGTTGAGAGAGGGCGAGTAAGGCGCTCAGGTGGCGGCGATCGCTCGTGCCCTGGCTTCGACGCTGGCTTCGGTGTCAGTAAAGCGGTCGGCAATCGTTGCGAACTCGTCCTCGATCGAAAGGAACGCATCGAAGATGACCGGGTCGAAATGCTTGCCGCGGCCCTCCCGCATGATGGCGACCGCTTTCTCGCGGGGGATCGGGGTCTTGTAGGGCCGGCGTGAAATGAGCGCATCGTAGACGTCCGCCACGGCCATCAGGCGCGCGGAAAGCGGGATCGCCTCGCCGGAGAGCTTTTCCGGATAACCCGAGCCGTCCCATTTCTCCTGATGGTAATGCGCGATCTCGCGCGCGAGCTTGAGGAAGGTGCTCGGCGCATCCATCAGTTCCTCCGCCGCCGCGATCACGTCGCGCCCGAGGATCGTATGCGTCTTCATGATCTCGAACTCTTCGGGCGTGAGCTTGCCGGGCTTCAGCAGGATCGCGTCTGGAATGCCGACCTTGCCGATGTCGTGCAACGGTGCTGACTTGTAGAGCAACTCGATGGTCTCATCATCGAGCAACGAAGCGAATTGCGGAAGCGACCGGACCTTCCGCGCCAGCGCACGCACATAATTCTGGGTGCGGCGGATGTGATTACCGGTCTCGTTGTCCCGCGTCTCCGCAAGCGATGCCATCGCCATGATCGTGACGTCCTGCACGACCTGTACTTCACGGGTCCGTTTCGTAACCTCGCTTTCCAGATACGCGTTCTTGTCCTTCAGAAAATCGGCTGCAACCTTCAGCGCGAGATGCGTGCGCACACGTGCCATCACGATGGGGGGCGAGATCGGCTTCGTGATGTAGTCGACCGCGCCGAGGTCGAACCCGTGTTGCTCGTCTTCGACCTCGGCCTTCGCCGTGAGGAAGATGACCGGAATGTCCCGTGTGCGAGGCTCGGCTTTCAGGCGCCGACAGACTTCGTAACCGTCCATGCCCGGCATCATGATGTCGAGTAGAACGAGGTCAGGCGGCGCGTCCGCCATCATGATCCTGAGTGCGCCTTCGCCGTCCACCGCGATCTTGGTTCGGTAATCCGGCTTCAGCAGGCCGGTCATCACCGTGAGATTCTCGGCAGTGTCGTCGACGACGAGTATCGTCGCTTTGTCATTGTTGCTCACGTGTGTAACTCCCTGTAGTCAGAAGCGGCGAGTAACAGCGTGTGCTTCCAAACTGGCATCGGTATCGGCGTAACGCGTGGCAACGCCGGCAAATTCCTGCTCGGCCCGAACGAACGCTTCAGTGACATCGGGATCGAAATGAGAACCCTTGGCGGCGACGATGATATCCATGGCCTCTTTGTGGATCATGGACGGTTTGTGAGGGCGCCGGCTCATGAGCGTATCGTAAACATCCGCTAACGCTATCAGCCTTGCGGGTATCGGGATGGCATCACCCTGAAGTCCTTGCGGATAGCCCCGGCCATCCCACCTCTCATGGTGAGAATAGGCGATTTCCTTGGCATGCTTGAGAAACTCCGTTCCGCCGAGCGCTTTTTCCGTGCGCGCGATCGCGTCCCGCCCGATCGCCGTGTGCGTCTTCATGATCTCGAGCTCGTCCTCGCTCAACGGTTCGGTCTTGTAGAGAATCCGGTCCGGTATGCCGACTTTCCCGATGTCGTGCAGCGCAGCTGATTTCGTTATCAGCTCTATGGTCCGGTCCGTCAGGAAAGCCGAAAAACGCGGGTGGTTTTTCAGTTCCCGGGCAAGCAATCTGACGTAGCTCTGAATGCGAAGGATATGATTGACCGTTTCGTCGTCGCGCGGCTCGGCCAATGATCCGAACGCGTGAATCGCGATGTCCTGCATCGCCGTCACTTCCCTTTCGAGGAACGAGTTCTCATCCTTAAGGAAGTCCCGCGTATCTTTCAGGAGAAGGTGATTGCGCACCCGTGCCAGCAGGATTGCGGGACTCACCGGCTTGGTGATGTAGTCGACGGCTCCGAGATCGATTCCCCGCTGTTCGTCCTCCTCCTGATCCATCGCGGTGACAAATAATACGGGTATGCCGCGTGTTCGCGGATCAGCCTGGAGGCGGCGCAGAACTTCGTAGCCGTCCATCCCCGGCATCATGATGTCCAGCAAAACCAGGTCCGGAGGGTTGTCGGAAAAGGCGATTTGAAGCGCACGCTCGCCTGACGGGGCGGCCCTGACTTTGAAATCATTCTTGAGAATACCGCTGATGACCGTGAGGTTCTCGGGCGTGTCGTCCACCACGAGAACACTGCGCTTCTCGGAGAAATCCAACGCATCGCTCATTGAAGCCTCTCTAATGTAACTGGGAAATGCGCGCCCGGGCTTCGCGCAGCGCGGCGAGTGCGTCGACGAACATGAAGCGCGCGAGGTCTTTCTCCACCACTGCCGCGGCGGTGCCGCACGCAGCATGCAGCAACTGAGCATGCTCGGTAAAGAGCTCGACCGCCTCGGAGTCATCATCGGCGAGCAACGTTTCGATTCTCCCTACGATCTCTTTCGCCTTGACCCAATCGATCTCGCTCGCAGCGGGCGCGGCCTGCTCCGGCGGGAGGGCGAGCTTCAGTGCACTGACCAGGCGCGCGAGCTCCGTTTCCGCCGTGACCAGCGGGCCTTCGATCTCGGTCGCGGGCTGCCCCATCTGGATCGCATGCTCCACCGCCCCGGCGTGCTTTTGCAGCAGGGCGGCGCCGATGGTGCCTGCAATTCCTTTGAGCGTATGCGCGGTCCGTTGTGCGCTCTCGCGTTCGCCTGCCGCCAATTGGCTGCGAATCAGAGCCGCTGCCTCTGCCTGCGCCGAAGTAAATCTGCGCAGCAGGTTTTCGTACGCGGCGCGCTTGTTCAATACACGCCTTAACCCGGCGTTGATGTCGAGCCCGGGGATTGCTCCGATTGCATCGTCAGAAAGGCTTGTCTCACGAGGCGTCGCGGCGGTTGTCGCGGGCTGCTCCGCGGTGTCCGCGCGCGCCGGAATCCACCGCAGCAGCGCGGCAAATAATTCGTCCGGGTCTATGGGTTTGGACACGTGCCCATTCATGCCCGCTTCCTCACATTTCTCGCGATCTCCGGCCATGACATTAGCGGTCATCGCGAGAATAGGCAGCTTCGCAGACTTCGGCAGCTTGCGAATCTCCCGGGTTGCGGTCACGCCGTCCATGACCGGCATCTGCATGTCCATCAACACCAGATCGTAGGTCTGCTCCTGTACCATCTTCAGCGCAACCGCGCCATCGCCGGCGATATCGATGACGAAGCCGCCGTCCGCCAGGAGCCCGGTCGCCACCTCCTGATTGAGATCGTTGTCTTCCACAAGCAGGATTCTGGCGCCCTTGATCGCAGACAGATTCTTTGCGGCCAGCGAGGGCGCTTCGCTCGGCGCTCGTTCCTCGCGGGTCTCTCCACCCAGCGCGCGGATAACGGAATCGAAGAGGATCGATGAGCTCATCGGTTTGAGCAGCACATCTTCGATCCCGGCATTCTCGGCGCTCTTCATTACCTCCTCGCGGCCGTGGGCGGTGTTCATGATGAGATGAGGGAGAACCTTCAGACTGAGCGACCGGATCTTTTGCGCTGTCTCTATCCCGTCCATATCCGGCATTTGCCAGTCGAGGAACACAATTTCGAACGGACGGCCGTCATGGTCCGCACTGCTGACGGCCTCGATCGCTGCGGGACCTGACGAAACCGCGACGACCTTGAACGTCATGGAGGTGAGCGTTTCCGCCAACACCGCTCGCGCGCTGTCGTTGTCATCCACGACCAGCACGCGGCGGCCGCGCAGGTCGGGCTGGGGCAGGAGTAATTTCTCCTTCACCTGCCCCTTCCTCAGCCGCGCGGTGAACCAGAACGTGCTGCCTTTTCCATATTCGCTGTCGACGCCAACCGTACCGCCCATGAGCTCCGCAAGCTTCTTGGAAATCGCCAATCCCAGCCCGGTGCCGCCGTACTTGCGGGTAGTGGACGCGTCCGCCTGCTGGAAGCTCTGGAAGAGCTTGTCCTTCTGCTCCGCAGTAAGGCCGATGCCGGTGTCCTTGACGCCGAAGTAAACGACGATGTCGTTCCCGGTTTCGTCCTGGCTTTGCACGCGAACGATAATGTCGACCTCGCCTCGCTCGGTGAATTTGACGGCATTGTTCGCGTAGTTGATGAGAACCTGCCCGATCCGCAGGGGGTCGCCGATGAGCGCGCTGGGCACGTCCTGCGCCACGTCGAAGACGAGCTCCAACCCCTTGGCGCTGGTTTTCTCGGTAATCAGATTGGCGACGTTATCCAGCACCTTGTCCAGCTCGAAATCGACCTTCTCCACGTCGAGCTTGCCGGCCTCGATCTTCGAGAAGTCGAGGATGTCGTTGATGATCCCCAGCAGGTGCTGTCCCGACTGCTGGATTTTCTTCACGTAATCGCGCTGGCGCGGCGTGAGCTCCGTCTTGAGCGCGAGGTGCGAGAGGCCGATGACCGCGTTCATCGGCGTTCGAATCTCGTGGCTCATGTTCGCGAGGAACATGGATTTCGCCTGCGTCGCCTCTTCGGCGATCTGTTTTGCCTCCCGCAACGCCTCGGCCGCGGCGCGCTCCTCGGTCACGTCATCGAGCAGCCATACCGAACCTCGCGCGATATCCGCGGGATCGAGAGCGCGCCCGCTCAGCCTGCCCCAGAAGAGGCTTCCGTCCGCCTTGCGAAACAGCCGGTCGCTCTGATGAATGCCGCCGGAGTGAAGATCGTTGTAAACCTCGGCGGCTCTCCGGTAGCCCTCCTCGTCGGCATACCATATGCGCGTGGACTGTCCTTTGAACGCGCCGGCTGGGTAACCGAACATGCGCTCGAGGGTTGTGTTGCAGCTTTGAATCTTCCGATCGCGGAGAAAACAGATCCCGCTCGTAGCGGTGTCGAAGAGGGACTGCAGATGCGCAGCCGCCTGCTTGCGCTCCGTGATGTCGTTGACCATCGTGACGCTGCCCAAATAACTGCCTTCCGTATTCAGTATTGCGCTCACAACGACATCGGCCCAGCGCATCTCACCATCCTTTCTGATGTAGCGCCGTTCCAGGCGGAAACTCGAAATTTCTCCACTTCTGAGCCGCGCCAGATTCTCGCGTGCGGGGCCTCTGTCTTCCTCGTGCATCAAGGATGTGGTCTCGATTGCGCTGAGCTCTTCCTCCGTGTAACCGATAAAGTTCACATAAGCTTTGTTCACGCGGAAAACCTTGTGGTCCTTGCTCCGGCTGACTATCCCCGCCCCCGAGTTCTCGAAAATAGTGCGGAAATAGGCCTCGCGTTCAGCGAGCTCGAGCGTGCGCGCCTGAAGCTGCTCGGTAAGCTCCTTCAACTCCTGCTCGGTTCGCTTGCGCTCCGTAATGTCGTTTACGATCGTGAACGTGGCTACAAATTCACCGCTTTCGTCGCGGATCGCCGTCGTCGCGACATCCGCCCATCTCAGGCCTCCATCCTTCCGGCGATACTGTCGCTCGGTACGGTAAAGGGACAGTTCCCCCTGGCTCACCTTTTCCAGGTTGTCACCCAGCGTCGTGAAATCCTCGCTCCGGACGATGAAGGTGCGGGGATCCAGCGTCTCCAGTTCTTCGCGCGAGTAGCCCAGGAAATCGAGGTATGCCTGGTTCACTTGCAGGAGTTTGCGATTCTTGTCGCGACTGATGATGCCGGCGCTCGTGTTGTCGAAGAAGGCACGGACGTAAGCAGTCCTTTCGGCGAGCTCGCGCGTGCGTTCTTCGAGCCGCGCCGTGCTGTCCTTCAGCGCCTGCTCGGCCTGCTTGCGCTCCGTGACGTCCATCCAAAAGCCGTTCCATAAGGTACGGCCATTTGCCTGAACAAGCAGCGTCGACTTGGTCCAGACCCAACGCACCTCGCCAGCTATCTCCGTCCGGTGCTCGAAATCGATGCCGAGATGCTTCCGCCGCGCCTCTTCGACATCGGCCTTGACTCGTTCCCGGTCGTCCGGCATGACGTGGCGCCAGCGCGTCGCGCTGTCCATCTGCAGTTCCGCCGGCGTAACGCCGATGACTTCGGCCGACTTTTCGCTCACGAAGGTATAACGGTATTCGCCTGACTCTTCCTCGCGAATCTGGAATATTGCGAGCGGCAGTGTTTGGGCAAGGTCGAGCAATTGCTGCCTGGAAGCTTCAGCCGTGCGCTCGCTGGCCCGCACGCGTTCGCGGTTGCGCAGTGCGAACAACGCGGAGAGGACCAGCGCCAGCGTTGCCGCCAGTCCGGCGGTCAGCGCCCATTCAGGCGTGCGGTCGCTCATGCGCGCAACCAGGGCCGGTCGCGGCAGCACCGAAAGAATCCAGATGCGCCCGGCGACATCCACCTTGTCGTTGACCGAGGCCTCATTCCAGCTCGCTCTGCCCGATGGTGCGTGGCGATAGAGCAGGGCTGACTCATCGGTCACGTCGCGGATTTGCAGGTCGACCTGCAGTTCGTCTGCATACTTGGCGATTGGCTTGAACAGCTCCTTGAGCGGCAGAAAAGCTGCCACGTGGCCCCTCACCTGGTCTTCGCGCGCAACCGTTGGGTTCAACTCGAGCTGGGAGAAGATTGCCTGCACGACGACGATGGCGCCACCCTCCTGCCTCGCCTGCGCGCGATCGGCGCGTACTGGGGGGAACGGCCTGGATGCTTGCGGCCGATCGCTCTGGATCGAGCGCTCGACGGCCTCACGCACCACGGGCAGAAAGCTGGCATCGAACCCGAACGGCGTGCCTTCCACCGGCACGGCATACAGGATGGGCGAGTAGTAAGGACGTTGCGCGGCAGGCACGAGGCCCCCGTCCTTTGCCGGCTCCATGATACGTAAGCCCGGATGCGTCTTCGCCAACGACGCTTCGAACTGCTCCCGGTCGCTCTCGTTGACACGCGGCGCCCACTCCAACTGCGTCACTTCCGGCACGTCGCGAATGGCTTGCAAACCCAGGTTGACGAATTCGACATCGAGTTGACGGACGTCGGCGTGAAACAGCCAGCTCGATACGCGCACCACTTCGGTGACGCGGGAGAGCCGCGTATCGAGCTCTTTCCCCACCTTGTCGGCGATGACCTGCAATTCGCGGCTGCGCCGGATCTCACGATCGCGGTCGAGCAGCGAATAGGCAACCGCACTTAGCAGGACACCCAGCACGATCAACGCGGCGACGACGACTTTGTCACCAACCGGGCGTTTCATCTCATATCCTTCAGGCGCGCCTTTGCAATGATCCGTCAGCAATACGAGTGTATTGTATGCTCTTGTCCTGAATCATTTTCCGCGCCGAGCTCAATCCTCTATGTTACGCAGAGCACTCGTTTTCGTTGCACTGTTGATGTGCATTGGACCTTCTCTTGCTGCCTCGGTCATCTTCGTCAATCCCGGGCGTTCCAACGAGGCTTTCTGGGTTACCGCCAGCCAGAGCATGCAGATGGCGGCGAAGAGCCTGGAGCTCAATCTCGACGTTCGCTACGCCGAGCGCTCGCAGGGACGGATGGTCGAGATCGTTAAAGAGGTGACGGCAGGCAATAAGCCGGACTACCTGATCCTGGTCAACGAGTACGGGTTGGGCGGTGAGATGCTGAAGCTTGCCGACGCGGCCGGGATCAAGACTTTCTTCGCGTACAGCAGCGTGCCGCCGGGCGAATTCGGCAAACCGCGCGAACGGTACCGTAACTGGATCGGCTCGCTGGGACCTGACGTAGAGGAGGCCGGCTACCTGACCGCGCGGGCGCTGATCACGCGTGGGCTGGCCCAGCGCAGCTTTGGACGCGACGGCAAGTTGCACATGCTCGCAGTTGCCGGCGACACGACGACACCGACGTCAGTGATGCGCACGCAGGGCATGATGCGTGCCGTGAAGCGTGAGCCGTCGGTGGTGCTCGATCAGGTGGTAAACGCCGAATTCAATCAGCAGAAGGCGCGGGAGCTGGCCGCCGCCGCGCTCGAGCAGCACCCCGATATCAGGCTGGTGTGGGCCGGCAGCGATCTGATGGCGTTCGGTGCAATGGAAGCGGTGGAAAAGCGCGGCGGCAACCCGGGCAAGACCGTGCTGTTCTCCGGTATCAATACGTCCAAGCAAGCCATGGAGGCGGTGCAGAGCGGCCGACTGGCTGCGCTCGCCGGCGGGCATTTCATGGCGGGCGCATGGGCGCTCGTCATGATCGACGACTACCACCGCGGCAAAGACTTCAATAGCGAAGGGCTCGTCCTAACCAAGCCCATGTTCGTCCTGTTCACGCCGGAGCTCGCGAAACGCTACATCGCTCAATTCGAACAGGGATTGAAGGCCACGGACTTCCGCCGGTTCAGCAAGGCGCGCAATCCTACTGTTACGCGCTACGACTTCCGCCTGGACCGGTTGCTGGCGGTGGTTCCTGCAAAATAACCTTCGTCTCTCTACGAGCGTTTGGAGGCGCGCGGCATGCCAAGCCCGCGGCGAGCGACCTGATCGCGCATCACCTGAACGCTGCCGTGATTGATCCCCGACTGGAAAGAGCCCATCAGGTTGTGCGCAAAAATGCCGTGTTCAATGGCATGAGGAGAGCCATTTAGCAGCTGACCGTACTGGCCCAGCATCTGCGAGATCGCTTCGGTCGTCCTGACGCCGTGCTCCGGCGCCCATACTTTCTCGGCTGAACCTTCATAGAGGAATTTGCCGCCGCGCTCGACGATCGACATGCTGCGCATCGTCATCAGCCGGCACACCTGAGCTTCGATCCAGAGCTCCGCGATCTTGTCGCGGACCGCCGGGTCATCGCCCGGGGAGCAGTCACCGAACCGGTTTTTCTTCACGAAGTTGACGATATCTTCGTCGCGCAGCACGGAGACGAGATAGCGGCCGGCGCCGACGCGATCGAGGTTCAGTCCCATCGACCCTATCCTCCAGCCCTCATTCTCCTTTCCGAGCAGCATGGTCTTCGGCACGCGGACGTCATCGAAAAACGTCTCGTTGGTCCGGGCATGGCCGTAAGTCGTCCGCGTAGGCGCTTTCGGATTGTTCTGAATCGTCCATAGCGGACGCACCGTGATCCCCGGCGTCTCCATCGGGATGATGAACACCGAGATGCCCTCGTGCTTCGGGACATCCTTGTTGGTGCGCGCCATGAGATAGATGTGCGTCCCGTAATGCGCGCCGGAGGTGTACATCTTCTGGCCATTGATGACGTAGTCGTCACCGTCGCGCACCGCGCGGCACTGGAGCGAGGCGAGGTCCGCGCCGCCCCGCGGCTCCGTAAAGCCTTGAGCAAAGTTGAATTCGCCGCTGATGAGCCGCGGAACGAAGTAGCGCTTCTGTTCCTCCGTTCCGGCTGCCATGACCGCAGGCGCGCCGGTGCCGCCGAGCCCGATCGCGATGTTGGCCCGCGCGAACTCTTCTTCGACGATGTACTGGCTCAGGCGATCGCCGCCCTGGCCGCCGTATTCCTTCGGGTAGCTGATGCCGAGCCAGCCGCGCTCGTGGATCTTGTCGAAGAGCGCGCGCATCCTGGGCCCGCGCGCGGTGGCGCGCATGACGCCCAGCAGCCCTTCATTGTGCCCTTCCATCTCGGCGGCGACTTCGGGCGTAACGTGCTCCTTGATGAATGCACGCACATCGCGCCGCAGCGCTTCCTGTTCGGCCGAATATCCAAAATTCATGAGCTGTGTCTCCTCCCGTGTTCGACGGCGGATGGTTACTGCACGAATGGATCAGGGGTGAGGCGAAACGGCTCTTCAGAGGAATATGTTGGTAGGCGCGATTGGACTCGAACCAACGACCCCCACCATGTCAAGGTGGTGCTCTAACCAGCTGAGCTACGCGCCTAAAGGAGCGCTATTCTAGCCGAACGCCCTCCCCCGTTCAAACAAGAACATCGGTTACGCTATCATGGCCCAGCGCAAGAACACGAATACGAGATGCGCACTATGACGAGCCGCCGTTCCGCCGCCTCCATTACTCTGGTTCTCATCAGCAGTGTCGGCCTGCAGGCATGCGGCGAGGATGTCGCCACGCGCGATATCTATCGCAACGCCGCCGATTGCCAGCGCGACTGGGGCCAGCAGACGGCACAGTGCGAACCTGTCAGTTCCGGTCCTCACGCCGGCTACTACTACGGTCCTTCGCACACGGGTACGAGCGTTCAGCGCGGTCCGACCGGAACAACGCTCGCCCCTCGTCCGGGCACGAATGCCATCGGCAGCACGCACGTTTCACGCGGTGGTTTCGGCGCTTCCGCGTCATCGCACGGCGCAAGCAGCTAAATGGAACGCCGCACGATCGAGCCGCGCCCCGACTGGCAATCGCAGCTCGAAGGGGTCGGCTTTCATTTTCACAGCCTCGGCGGCACTTATTGGGATGAGTCGGCGTGTTACCGCCTCTCGTCGCTCGAAGTCGACATGCTGGAAGAAGCGACGGAAGAGTTGCACCGAATGTGTATTTCCGCGGTCGACTCCGTGATCGCGCAGGGGGACTTCAAGCGATTCGCGATCGACGACAATCTTGCCGAGCTCATCACGACTTCCTGGCACGCCCGTGCGCCAAGCCTCTACGGTCGCTTCGATCTGCGCTACGACGGCATGAACGCGCCCAAACTCCTCGAATACAACGCCGATACGCCGACTTCGCTCATCGAAGCGGCGGTCGCGCAGTGGAACTGGCTGCAAGCCGTGCGGCCGCGCAGCGACCAGTTTAATTCGATACACGAGAAGCTGATCGCGCGCTGGGAGACGCTCCGCGCAACGTTCTCCGGCATCCCGCCCGTCGTTCATTTCGCCTGCATGAAAGACAACGAAGAGGACCTCGGCAATCTCGAGTATCTGCGCGACACCGCGCTGCAGGCGGGAATCGACGCACGTCACATCTACGTCGAAGACATCGGCTGGGCGGATGTCGAGCGATGCTTCGTCGATCTCGACATGAACCCGATACGCGTGCTCTTCAAGCTCTATCCGTGGGAATGGATGATGAGCGACGAGTTCGGGCCGAAGATCGCACAAACCGAAATGTCCGTCGTCGAGCCGGCATGGAAGGTCCTCCTGAGCTGCAAAGCGATACTAGCGGTGCTGTGGGAGCTTCACCCGAAACATCCGAATCTGCTGCCCGCCTACTTCGAAGCGGACAAGCTCGGCGAGCGCTTCGTGCGCAAGCCGCTTTACGCACGCGAAGGGGCAAACGTGGAGATACACGGCCCGCGCGGCGTGTTCGCGCAACCCGGGACCTATGGCGCGGAAGGCTACATCTATCAGGGCTATTCGCCGCTGCCCAATTTCGACAACAACTATCCCGTCATCGGCAGCTGGATCATAGGTGATGAGCCTGCCGGCATCGGCATCCGCGAAGACGTGACACCGGTCACCAGCAATACGAGCCGCTTCGTGCCTCACTACTTCGACTAAAGAGCGAGCATACATGGACACTCTCGAGCATTCGATTGCAGGATTGCCGGCCTTCGGTCTCTACCTCGTGTTGAGCCTGGCACTGCTGGCGATATTCATCGCGATCTACATCGCCATCACGCCCTATCGCGAGCTCGTGCTCATACGAGAAGGCAATGCTGCGGCTGCGGCCAGCCTTTCCGGTACTGTGCTGGGGTTCGCGATTCCGCTCGCGCAGGCCGTCGCGCAAAGCGGAAGCCTCGCCGACATGGCGCTGTGGGGCTCGATCGCGCTGGTGACGCAGCTCATCGTGTTTTTCGCGATGACCCGCGTCATCCCGGGAATTGCGCGCGACATACCCGAAGGACGCGTCGCACAGGGCGTTTTTCTAGGCGCCATTTCTCTCGCCACTGGCATACTGAATGCAGCGTGCATGAGTTACTGAGCGAGAGGGGATAGGAGTGAGGAGTGAGGAGTGAGGAGTGAGGAGTGAGGAGTGAGGCGTAAGGCGTAAGGCGTGAGGCGGATGCTAAAACTCTCCTTCCCCTTCAGGGGGACTAGGCGGCGCCCCGGAACGGCATCCGGGGCCGGGATGGGGGTGGTTCCTGCTTTGTCCCTCATCCCTCATCCCTCCGCCCTCATCCCTCGCCGGATGGGGGTGGTTCTCGCCATTTCACTCCTGTCCGTTACTCCCCTCCCCCATGCCCAGCCCCCGCTCTCCGAAATGGTCTCCGTCCCCGCCGGCCCTTTCACAATGGGCAGCAAAGAAGGTCCCGAAGACGAGCGGCCGGCGCATGAAGTCACTCTGCCGGCGTTCGAGATCGATCGCTTTCCCGTCACCAATTCGCAATACGCGGCGTTCCTGAACGCGGTCTCCGCGCAACCTGGCTCGTCGCCGAAGCTTTACGATTTCGACGATCCCGATGCCCGCATCCATCGCCGCGGCGAGCGCTGGGGAGCGGATGCCGGATATGAAAACCATCCTGTGGTCGAAGTGCCATGGAGCGGCGCAGTTGCGTACTGCGCTTCGCGCGGCAAACGGTTGCCGACCGAAGCCGAGTGGGAAAAAGCCGCGCGCGGAACCGATGCGCGCCGCTACCCATGGGGAAACGACCTGCCGGATCGTCGCCACGCGCGCTTCGCTTCCGGCTACAACGAAACAGCGCCGGTCGATGCATTCCCGGCCGGCGCCAGTCCATATGGCGCGCGGGACATGGCGGGCAATGCGTGGGAATGGGTATCGAGCGCTTACCGGCCTTATCCCTATCGCGCCGACGACGGCCGCGAAGATGCCAAGCCGGGACCCGTGCGCGGCACGCGCGGCGGCGGGCACGACTCGCGCGAAAGCGAGATCACCACGACGCAACGCGGCCGCACGCTTTCGCGCAACCCTGCATCCGGGCACCACAACATCGGGTTTCGCTGCGCGCGCTAGTGCGCCGTCATTCTGGACTGCGCACGGCGCGAAGTGATCCAGAATCCAGCGGCGTTCAAAGACACTGGATCCCGGGTCGAGCCCGGGAGGACAACCACTACGTTCATTCCGGAGGTGCGCAGCCGACACATCCGGAACCCAGCGGCGTTCAAAGATACGGGATTCCGGGTCGAGCCCGGGATGACAATATCCGACGAACCTGTGCGACGACGCTAGCGCCGCGCGGCGCTCATCACGCCGCGCACCTCGCGCACGAGCATGAGCACGCGCTGAAGCTGCTCGAGGTTCGTCACTTCGAGCGTGAAGCGCATGTGCGCGATATGAGCGCTGCTTTGCGTCGAAGTCGCGGTGACGTTGATATGTTCTCGCGAGAGCACTTCCGAGATATCGCGCAGGAGTCCCGTGCGGTCGACCGCTTCGACGAACATGTCGACCGGATATGTTGCGCCGCCCGCCTCACCCCACTGGGCGGTAACGCGACGTTCGTTATCGAGACGCTTCACGTTCGCGCAATTGGCGCGATGTATCGTGATTCCGCGCGCGCGCGTGACGAATCCGACGATAGGATCCGGCGGCGCCGGCTTGCAGCACTTCGCGGACATGGTCAGTAGCCTGTCGACGCCCACCACGAGCACGCCGCCTCCGGTTGTCGAACGCGACTTGCGCGCAACCGGACGCGGCATGTCTTCAGACGTCTCGACCGGCGCCGGTGGTTTGAGCGCCTCCTGCAACTGTTTCGGTCCAACGTTGCCGCGCGCGATCTCGGCGAGCAAATCGTTCAGCCGCCCATAGCCCATCCCGGCCGCAAAGTTGTCGAGGTTGAGCGCCGTCAGCCCCTGCCTCTGCAGCTCCTTCTCGAGCATCGCGCGACCCTGCGCAACGTCCGCCTCGAAATTCTGGCGCGCGTACCACTGCCGCACCTTGGCCCGCGCCGTACCGCTTTTCAGAAATCCCAGCGCGGGATTGAGCCAGTCGCGGCTCGGCCCACCCTGCTTCGCTGCAAGAATCTCCACCTGCACGCCGTTTTGCAGCGGCGTGTTGAGCGGCACCATCACACCGTCCACCTTCGCACCCCGGCAACGATGGCCGAGCTCGGTGTGCACGTGATATGCAAAGTCGATCGGTGTTGCGCCTTTGGGGAGATCGATCACGCGCCCCTGCGGCGTCAGCACGTAAACGGTGTCGCTGAAAAGCCCCGTCTTGAACTGCTCGGCGAGCTCGCCCGCGTCGCTGACATCGTCTTTCCATTCGAGTATCTGCCGCAGCCACGCGATCTTCTCGTCGTAGCCGCGATCGTGGCGCGTGGCTTCCTTGTAACGCCAGTGCGCGGCCACGCCCAGCTCCGAATGCTGGTGCATCTCGTGCGTGCGGATCTGCACTTCGACCGCCTTGCCCTCGGGGCCGATGACGGCGGTATGCAGCGAACGATAGTCGTTGCTCTTCGGCTTCGCGATGTAGTCGTCGAATTCTTTCGGAATGGGCGACCAGAGGCTGTGCACGATGCCGAGCACCGCGTAACAATCCTTCACGTCGTCGACGAGCACACGTACCGCGCGCACGTCGTGCAGCGACTCGAAATCCACGCTCTTTCTGTGCATTTTCTTGTAAATGCTGAAGAGGTGCTTCGGCCGCCCCGTGACTTCGGCTTCGATGCCGGCGCGCTCGAGCTCGCTTTCGAGCATCCTGATGACCGTCTCGATATAGCGCTCGCGGTCCAGCCGCTTCTCGTCGAGGAGCCGTGCAATTGACTTGTAGGTGTCCGGCTCGAGAATGCGAAAAGCGAGGTCCTCGAGCTCCCACTTCAGATGCCACACGCCGAGACGATTCGCGAGCGGCGCGAACACGTCGCGCGTGAGCTCGGCGGCGGTCCGGCGTTCGGGGCCGCCTTCGCTGCGCGCGACATGACGCAGCGTCTGCACGTGATCGGCGAGCTTGATCAGCACCACGCGTGCATCCTGCACCATTGCGAGCAGCATCTTGCGCAGCGTTTCGAGCTGAGCAGCCTGCTGCTGCGGCTTCTGCGCTGCCGCGCCCCGGCTCGACAGCGCCCCGATCTGCGCCATGCGCACGACGCCTTCCGCAAGCTCTGCGACGGCGGATCCGAACTTCTCGCGCACGGTTCGCGCCCCGGCCGCGGATTCCTCGAACGCGGGATAGAGCAGCAGCGCGGCCACCGAATCAGCGTCGAGCTTGAGCTCGAGCAGGATCTGCGCCGCGTCAAGCACGTGCCCGAGAACGGGTTCTCCGCTCGGGAACCTGCGCGTCGCGTAAAGTGGCGCGACGAAATCGAGCGCCTGCTGCACGCGCTCGCGCTGTCCGGCGCTGAAGCCGTCGACGAGCCGCGCAGCGCGTACGTCAGGCGCTTCGCTTTCGGACGGGACGAGTTGAAGATGTGAGCGGGTGGGCATGCTGATCTCTAAATGCGAGGGCGAAAGATACACGATCATGCCGCATCGACAAAGAAATCACAGACTGTCTGAGCAAATCGGCGGCGCTAGTGCCCCCCACATTGGATGCAAAAAAGGGTCGTCATGCCGGACTCGATCCGGCATCCAGTGTCTTTGAACGCCGCTGCCTGCCCCCCTCCTACCTCCCCCCGCAAGCGCGGAGGGAGGGGATACCGGATCACTTCGCGCCACGCGCAGTCCGGAATGACGACTCGAGTCATGTTCCGAACTACTGCGCGCTATCGCATCACGCCGTCGAGTCGACCGTCCACGATAGGGATCGCAGACTTAGGCGCTTCGAGCCAGTAGCGCCGATGCATCTCGCGATAGCGCTCGATCGCCATCTCGCCGTCGACCGCGATCGTCACGAGTATCGCGCCATCGGTGTCGGTGCGATACAAGGCGCTCCCCGCTTCGCGGTAGCGTTCGACGACGTCCGGATGCGGATGACCGAAGCGGTTGCGATAGCCGACTGCAAAAATGGCGGCCTTGGGCTGCACGGCGTTCACGAACGCGGGCGTCGACGAGGTCTTGCTGCCGTGATGTCCCGCAATGATGAGGTTCGAAGCGAGGTCCGCGCCCTGCGCGAGGAGCGCTTCCTCGGTGCGCCGCTCGGTGTCGGCCGGAATCAGCACCGTTCCGCCCGGCGCAGTGATTTTCAACACGCAGCCGCGATCGTTATTCTTCACGCGCAGTTCGTAGCTCTCGCGCGCCGGATGAAGCACATCGAAGCGAACGCCGTCCCATTCCCAGCTCTGCCCCGCGTAACAGAGCACGCCTTCATCGGCCATGAGCGGGAGCGGATCCATATCGGGAAGCGAGCTCATGAGCCACGTGACGGGTAATGCCTGCAGTACCGATGCCGCGCCTCCGGTGTGATCGCCATCGTCATGGCTCACGATCATGCCGTCGAGGCGCTGCACGCCCACCGCGCGCAGATACGGCGCGATGATGCGATTGCCGCTGTCGGCGTCGGGCCCGAAAGCGGCGCCCGTATCGTAGAGGAGCGTGTGTCTCGCGGTACGCACCACGATGGCCAGGCCCTGCCCCACGTCGAGCACTGCAAGCTTCACCTCGCCGGGCCGAGGTACGGCAGGCAGCACCAGAAAGAGCGGCAGGCACGCCACCGCACCGAGCCACCGCGCCGGCACGCCGCGGGGAAACATCATCCACAAAGCGGCGGCCAGCGCCACGGCGATCGTCCACTCCGGCGGCGAGTGCTGCTGCCATACGGCGTCGGGCATCGCGCTCATCCAGTCGAGTACGTACATGCAGCACGCCATGACGAGATGCGCGAGATAGAGCACGGCGTCGAAGGGAAGCACAGTGCCGAGCAGCGCCAGCGGCACGACGACGAGACTTACCGCCGGGATCGCAAATGCATTCGCAAGCGGCGAGATGATCGAAACCTGCTGAAAGAGCGCAAGCAAAAGCGGCAGCAGCGCAATCGTCACGGCAGTCTGGGTGCGCGCCCAGGTCACGATCCAGTGCGGCTGCGCCACGCGGTTAACGCTCACGAAGAGGATGGCCGCAACGGCTCCGAAGGAGAGCCAGAAGCCCGCCGAGGTGACGGCCCAGGGATCGAGAAGCACGACGACGAGGAGCGCCGCAGCGAGGACCGTCGATACCGAAGTCCGGGTGTCCGCCCACAACGCAATGGCGACCGCGGTCAGCATATAGAGCGTGCGCTGCGCTGGCACGGCAAATCCCGCGAGCAGCGTATAGAGGAATGCCGTTAGTACGCCGGCAACCGCGGCCGCTTTTCGCGCAGGCAGGCGCAGCGTAAGACCTGCGCTTCGGCGCCACAGTGCGAGCGCGAGCGCAAAGCCAAGGCCGGACACCATCGTCACATGAAGGCCCGAGATCGACATGAGGTGGTTTACGCCCGTGCGCGTGAACGTCTGCCACTGCTCCGGCGGAATCGCGCGCTGATCGCCCATGACGAGCGCTGCGATCACGCCGGCATACGGACGCCCGGCGAGCGCATCGAGAATGCGCGTGCGCAGACGCGAGCGCACCGCTTCCACCCAGTATGAAGGCCGGTGCACCATCGGCGTCACGCGTTCAGCCGATCCGCGCGGCCGCACGTAGCCGGTTGCGCGCACCCCGCGCTCGAGGAGCCACGCCTCGTAGTCGAAACCGTAGGGATTCGCGGTGCCGTGAGGCCGTTTCAACCGCACGGGCAGCCGCCAGCGCTCGCCGGGTTTCACGTCAGGCAGGCCGTCGGCACCTTCGCGCGGCGATCGGCTCCACCATGAAAGTACGATCCGTCCGGGCACGCGTGCGCCGGATGTCAGCACGTGCTCGACGTCGAATTCGAAGCGCACGCTGCGCTCGTACGGCTGCGGCAGGCCGGCGATCACACCGACGAGCTCTATGTCGCGGCCTTCCCATTCGGGCGGCAGTGCGTCATCCAGTCTGATGTGTGCGGCGCCTGCCGCCCAGAAAAATCCGGCAGCCAGCCACAAAAGAGCCAGCACGATCTTCGCTGCGTGTTGGGCGATGCGATGGCGCGAGCACCCGATCGCAATTGCGGGAGCCGCGAGCCCGAGCAGCCATGCGTACAGCATGTCGGGCAGTTCCGCCTGGCGCTGCAGAATCCACGCACCGAGCGCAAATAGCACAACGTAGATCCGCATCGAAGCCCTCGCTCGATGCGTATAACGCCCGAGCGCGGTTCCCGGCCGACCGCTTCGTTACAATAGCCGCGTCAATCTTTTTTCAACCGCGACGATGTTCCGTAGGCCTTTTCGCATATGTCCGCCATGACGCTGCCCGACTATTGGGACGACGCCACGCGCGAGCTCGCGGCGCGCGACAAAGTGCTCTCCAAGCTCACCGCGCGCTCCGACGGACTCGCGCTCGGGAGCCGCGGCGACGCGTTCTCGACGCTCGCGCGCGCAATCGTCGGACAGCAGATATCGGTGAAAGCGGCGCAGAGCGTGTGGGAGCGGCTCGTCACCGAAGTCGTCGAGATGACGCCGGCCAACGTTGCCGGCGCCGATCTCGCGCGCTTGCGCAGCTGTGGATTGTCCGGGCAGAAAAGCTCTTATCTTCTCGATCTCGCAGGCCGCTTCTGCGCGCAGGCGCTCGATCCCACGCGCTGGCCCGAGCTCGACGACGAAGCGCTGATAGCCGAGCTGACTCAAGTGAAGGGGATCGGCCGCTGGACTGCCGAGATGTTCCTCATCTTCTATATGGCGCGTCCCGACGTCCTGCCGCTCGACGACATCGGCCTCCAGCGCGCGATGAGCCTGCACTACAACGCCGGGCGGCCGCTCTCGAAGCTCAAGATGCGCCGCATCGGCAAAGCGTGGGCGCCGTGGCGCTCGGTGGCCACCTGGTACCTCTGGCGCAGTCTCGATCCGCTGCCAGCACCACGCTGAAGCGGACCGTGGAGTCCGCAAACCTCCTGATCCTGATCGGTGCGGCGCTCGTCGCGGTGAGCGTCATCGTGAGCGCTTTCGCTGCGCGCGCCGGTACCCCCTTGCTGCTGGTGTTCCTGATCCTCGGCATGCTCGCCGGCGTCGATGGTCCCGGCGGCATCAAGTTCGACGATGTGCGTCTTACCTATCTCATCGGCTCGATTGCGCTCGGCATCATCCTCTTCGATGGCGGCATGCGCACTCACGCCCAGACGGTGCGCGTCGGCATCGGACCGGGCATCGTGCTGGCTACTTTGGGCGTCGCGGCGACCGGAGTCGTTATTGCGGCGTGCGCGGTGTGGTTGTTCGGATTCAGCTGGCTCCATGGATTGCTCCTCGGCGCGATCGTGGGCTCGACCGATGCGGCAGCAGTATTCTCGGTTCTGAGCGCGCGCGGCCTCGCGCTCAAGCGCCGCGTCAGCGCCACGCTCGAAATCGAATCGGGCTGCAACGATCCGATGGCTGTCTTCCTGACGATCGTGCTGGTGCAGGCGATTGCAGCCGGGAAGACGATGCTCGACTGGAGCGTTGCCGGCCAGCTCGTTGCGGAATTCAGCATCGGCGGCATTGCGGGGCTCGTAGGCGGCTATCTGATGGTGCAGCTCATCAACCGGCTCGAGCTCGCCCAGGCGCTCTATCCGCTGCTCGCTTCTTCGCTCGCGCTCCTCGTATTTGCCACGACGACGGCCATGGGGGGCAGCGGATTTCTGGCGATCTATATCGCGGGCCTCGTCATGGGAAATCAGCAGGTCCACTCCGCACAGAACATCCTGCGCGTGCACGATGGCCTCGCCTGGCTCGCCCAGATCGGCATGTTTCTCGTGCTGGGGCTGCTCGCAACCCCGAAAGATCTTCTTGCAGTCGCGCAAACCTCGCTGCTCGTCGCCGCCGTCCTCATCCTCGTCGCGCGGCCGCTTGCGGTACTGATCTGCCTCATGCCGTTTCGCTTTCCGTGGCGCGAGCAGGCGTTCATCGCGTGGATGGGGCTGCGCGGCGCAGTGCCGATCATCCTGGGTATCTTTCCGCTCGTGGCCGGGCTCGAAGGCGGCTGGATCTTCTTCAACGTCGCGTTCTTCGTCGTGCTCGTGTCGCTCTTCGTGCAGGGATGGACCGTCGCACCCGTGGCGCGCCTGCTCCAGCTCGAAGTGCCGCCGGCGTCGATGCCGGCGGGCCGCTACGATCTGGGAACCGCAGGTCACTGGGACCTCGAGCTCCTGCGCTACGACCTCGCCGGTGACAGTCCGGCGATCGGCCAGCGCCCCACCGATCTGCCGCTACCCGAGCAGACCTCGCTCGCCGCAGTGTTGCGCGAACATCGCCTCGAGCCGCCGCAGCGAGTCGAGTCGCTGCGGCCCGGCGACAGCATTCACGTTATCGCATCCACCACGCACGTCGATGCATTGAATCGCTTGTTCATCGCGCCCCACTATCCCGAGCGTCTCGAGGAACACCGATTCTTCGGCGATCTCGTCCTCGAAGCCGACGCGAACATGTCGGATGTCGCCCAGTTCTACGGCATCGACATGCCGCCCGGCGCCGAAACACTCACGCTCGGCGATTATCTGCAGCGCGTCTTCCGCAAGCGTCCCGTTGTCGGCGACCGCCTGAAAGCGGGCCGCGTGGAATTCGTAGTCCGCGACGTCAGCAGCGGGCGTGTCGCCCGGGTGGGTCTGAAGTTCCGCTGAGCGACAGAGCGTGACCCACGCAGAATTCGTGGATGCCTACCACGCGGGAACGGTGCGCGTGAATGTCGACCGCGCCGCCGCCGCGCGTCATCTCAGCGCGCGGCTCTGGTTACCGCTCGTGAGACTGCCCGTCCTGGGAATCGGTGTTGCGCTAGCCTTGAGCGGATGGCTGTGGACGGGCTTCGCGGTGATCGGTCTCGGCACGATCGCACCGATCGTCATCAGGCGCTCAGCGCCGCATTTCGTGCTTACCCAGGCGCTCGAAGACGAGCGCTTCTATGAGGAAGTCACCGGGTCCGGAGTGCTTGAAGTAACGAGCGCCGCATAAGGTTGCTCTGCCGAACTGTCATCGCGAGGCACACCGTGCCGCGGCGATCGCGGGGATCCCCGGGATTGCTTCGTCGTTGCACTCCTCGCAATGACGATCAACGATATCCTGCAGAACACCTAACCCGTCGGGTGCAACACCCCGTCGACGAGCTCGAGCGTGCGGTTGGTGCGCGATGCGAGCTCGCGATCGTGCGTGGCGATGATGAAGCTCGTGCCGATCGTCTGATTAAGACGCAGCATGAGCTCGAACACCGATCCCGCGGTATGCCGGTCGAGATTCCCGGTCGGCTCGTCTGCAAGCACGCACGCGGGGCGCGTGACGAGCGCGCGCGCGAGCGCCGCGCGCTGCCGCTCTCCACCCGAAAGCTCACCCGGCGTATGCGTCAATCGATGCGACAAGCCCACCTCGTTGAGCATCGCGGCAGCGACTTCGTACGCCTCGCTCTTCGCGGTGCGCCGGATGAGGAGCGGCATCGCCACGTTTTCGAGGGCCGAGAATTCCGGCAGCAGGTGGTGAAACTGGTAGACGAATCCGAGCGCGCGGTTGCGCGTCACGCCGCGCTCGGCTTCGCTTTGCTGGCTGATGTCGTGACCGAGGATGCGGATCTCGCCGCTCGTCGCACGATCGAGCCCCCCGAGCAGGTGCAAGAGCGTGCTCTTGCCCGATCCCGATGCACCGACGATGGCGACGCGCTCTCCCGGCTGCACCTCGACGTCGACGCCCATGAGCACGGGCACTTCGACTTTGCCCTGGTAATAGGTCTTGTAAAGACTGCGGCACCACAGCACAGCGCCGCCTGCCGGTGTGCTATTCATAGCGCAGCGCCTCGGCCGGATTCACTTTGGATGCGCGCCAGCTCGGGTAGATCGTGGCCAGGGCCGAGAGCACGAACGAGACAGCGGCTGTCACGGCGACGTCGATATAGTGAAGCTCCGATGGCAGGTCGCTGATCTGGTAGACGTCCTGCGGCAGGAACTTGAAGCCGAATACGTGCTCGACAAACTTCACGATGACGTCGACGTTGAGCGCGCCGAGTATGCCGAAGACGATGCCGAAGAAAACGCCGACGAAGCCGATGACGATGCCCTGGATCATGAAAATCTTCATGACGCCTCCGGGCGAGGCGCCCAGCGTGCGCAAGATCGCGATATCGGGTCCCTTTTCCTTCACGACCATGAAGAGACTCGAAACCAGGTTAAACGCCGCAATCGCGATGATGAAGAAGAGCAGGAGCGACATCATGCGCTTCTCCAGATCGACGGCGCGAAAATACGTCGCGTTCATGCGCGTCCAGTCGAGCACGGTCGATTTCGGCGGCAGCATCGCGAGGAGCTCGCGTGCGACCGCGCGCGCGCGGAAAAGATCGTCCAGCTTCGCGCGCACCCCGGAAACCTGGTCACCCATGCGATACAGGCGCTGCGCATCCTCGATGTGGACGAGCGCAAGCGTCGAGTCGATCTCGAAATGCCCGATACTGAAAATGCCGGCGACGGTGAACTGACGGAGCCGCGGTATGACGCCCGCCGGCGTCACCTGCCCCTGCGGCGCAACGAGCACGACCCGGTCGCCTACGTTCACGTCGAGCGAGCGCGCGAGCGCGTCACCCAGAATGATGTTGTATTCGCCGGACTTCAGCGCGGAGAGATCGCCGCGCAGCATGCTCGCTCCGAAGTCGTCGACGCGCGCCTCGAGCTCGGGCACGATTCCCCGCAGAAAAGTGCCGCGCACCTTGCCGCTGCTCGTGAGCAGTCCCTGCGCGGTCACGTACGGCGCCGTCGCCTTGACCTCCGGGTGGCGGCTCGCGATCTGCGCGAGCTCCTGCCAGTTCGAAACCGTGTCGCCGAGCTCCGAGATCTGGATGTGCGCGACCGCGCTCAGCATGCGCGTGCGCACTTCGCGCTGAAACCCGTTGAAGACCGAGAGCACGGTGATGAGCACGGTCATGCCGAGCGCGATGCCGACGATCGAGATCATCGAGATCACTGAAATGAATCGCGTGCGCTGGCGGGACCGCGTGTAGCGCAGTCCGATGAACCACTCGTAGGATTTCACTGGCGGGGCGTAAACGAAAGGCGTGAGTGTGCCATAAACAAACTCGCGTGCGTGTGCGTGCTAGACTCGCTGGCCTTCGCGATGCAATGCACGCTGCTCATTCCTCATCTCTTCTGGCCGCACGAAACGGCCGATGCAGTTCTACGCGGTCTCGCGCTGCCTCATCTCACCAGACTCGTCTCACGCGCCCGCGCCGAACGCGACACTCCGGCAACGCCTGAAGCGTGGCTGTGCGCGGCGTTCGGAGTCGAGCGCCAGCAGGACTGGCCGGTCGCGCCGCTCACGCTGAAAATCGACGGCGGGGAAAGCGGCAACGCCTACTGGCTGCGTGCGGATCCTGTTCATATCAAAGTCGAGCGCGATCGGCTGCTCCTCGTCGACAACACGCTCTTCGATGTCTCGAGCGACGAGGCCGAGACTTTCGCAGGCCTCATCAACAAGCATTTCGAGAACGACGGTTTCGCTTTTCAGGCTCGCGCTCCCAAGCGCTGGTACTTGAGCCTGCCGCAGCCGCCGCGTCTCATCACCTGCAGTCCGGGCGAAGTCGCAGGCAACGATGTGCGCACGTTTCTGCCCGCGGGCGCCGACGCACTGGTGTGGCACCGGATCTTCAATGAAGTTCAAATGCTGCTGCACGAGCATGCGCTGAACGAGGCGCGCGAAGCGCGGGGGGAAGCTGCGGTCAACAGCGTGTGGTTCTGGGGAGGCGGCGTGCAGCCCGCCGTGCGCGGCAGTCCTTTTCAGGCGGTATGGTCAGGCGATGCGCTGGCGCGAAGCCTCGCCGCGGAAACGGGCGCCAGTGCCCGCCCTCTTCCGGCTGACGGCGCTGCGTGGCTCGACCTGGCCGTGCAGAGCAAGCACGCGTCCCATCTTGTCATCATCGACGATCTCTCCGCCGCCACGCGCTACGGCGACATGGAGGCGTGGCGAAGCCGCATATCGGCTCTCGATGCGCAATGGCTCGCGCCCCTCATCGCGGCTTTGCGCCGCGGCCGTCTCGAGCATCTCACGCTCGTGGCAACCGGAAGAACGAGCTCCTGGCGATTTACGGCGGGCCGCACCGATTTGCTGAAATTTTGGCGCAGCACCCCCTCCCTCGCGGCATACGCGTGAACCACCTGCCCAACATCGTGCAACGCACTGTCCCTCGCGATGCGCTCGAGCGTCTGGTCGCTGCGGGTTGCCGCCCTTTGCTCGCACGCATCTACGCAGCCCGTGGTGTGACCGAAAGGGCCGAGCTCGACGACGGCTTCGAGCGCTTGCATCCGCCCGAGGCCATGCTGAATCTCAAGCACATGGCAAAGCTTCTCGCGGACGCCATACACGCGCGTGCGCGGCTCGTGATCGTCGCCGATTACGACGCCGATGGCGCGACAGCGTGCGCCGTGGGTATACGCGCGCTCAGAGCCTTCGGAGCCGACGTCCAGTACCTCGTTCCGAACCGCTTCGAATACGGTTACGGCCTGACGCCCGAAATCGTGCGTCTCGCACACCAGAAGCTGAAGCCCGACGTGCTGATCACGGTCGATAACGGCATCGCGAGCATCGAAGGCGTCGCCGAAGCGAATCAACTCGGCTTGAAGGTGCTCGTCACCGATCATCATCTGCCCACCGATGAGCTTCCTGCCGCATGGTGCATCGTCAATCCCAACCAGCGCGGTTGCGGCTTTCCGAGCAAGCATCTCGCCGGTGTTGGAGTCATGTTCTATCTCATGCTGGCGCTGCGCGCGGAGCTCACCGCGCGCGGCGTGCTGGAGCGCAGGCCGCCGCTGGCGGGCCTGCTCGATCTCGTTGCGCTCGGCACCGTCGCTGACGTCGTCAGGCTCGACGCCAATAACCGCGTCCTGGTTCAGCAGGGCTTGAAGCGCATCCGCGCGGGGCGCGTACAGCCGGGCATCGCAGCGCTTTTCCGGGCGGCCGGCCGCGATCCTGCGCGGGCGTCGGCTTACGATCTCGGATTCGTGCTCGGACCGCGTCTGAATGCCGCCGGACGCCTCACCGATATGGCGCTGGGCATCGAGTGCCTCGTCACGGACGACGAGGCACGCGCATCGGCGATCGCGCGCGAGCTCGACGCGTTGAACCGCGAGCGCCGCGTGATCGAAGCAGACATGCAGGAGTCCGCGCTTGCGGCGATCGGGGAGAACGAGGAGAACGCGTGCGCGCTCGCGCTTTTCGATTCCGGATGGCATCAGGGCGTCATCGGCATCGTCGCCTCGCGCCTGAAAGAGCGCTTTCACCGGCCCGTCATCGCCTTCGCGCGCGGGGCCGATGGCGAGATCAAGGGCTCGGGGCGTTCGATCGCCGGGCTGCATCTGCGCGATGCGCTCGACCTCATCACGAAGCGCCATCCGGGCCTCGTGCTGCGCTTCGGCGGTCACGCCGCGGCTGCGGGCCTCACGCTGCGCGAGTCTGACTTCGAAGTGTTCAAAGCTGCGTTCGAGGAGACGGTGGAGTCGCTGGTCACCGCGGCGGACCTCGAGCGCCAACTCGACACCGACGGCTCGCTCGCCCTCGGAGATGCGACGCTCGCCTCGGCGGCGGCCATTGCGCAGGGGGTGTGGGGCCAGGGATTTCCCGAGCCGTCTTTTTTCGACGGCTTCGATGTGACGGCACAGCGCGTGGTCGGCGGCCGTCACGTGAAGCTGAAGCTCGCGCGCGATGGACGCGCTTTCGATGCAATGCTCTTCGGAACAGCTGACGAAGTGCCGCCGAGGATCGAAGCCGTCTATCGCGTCGACGTGAACGACTACGGCGGCGCGCAATCCCTGCAGCTGACATTGCATCACTGGCGCCGCCGCTGATGCAATGTCATTGCGAGGATCGCGGCCACGAAGCAATCGCGGGAATCCCCGCCATCACCTGCTTAATAACCGCTACCCACGCGGTATAATTCGTGCTTTTCCGGATACCCCATGGAAGCTGAGCACATCAATCTGATCGCCAAGCGTCTTGAAGACGTCGAAAGCCGCGCCGCCGAGCTGCGGAGGTATCTTTGACTTCGATCAGAAAAAAATCCGCTTGAGCGAAGTCGCCAAGCTCAACGAAGACCCCGATATCTGGAACGATCCGAAGCGCGCGCAGGACCTGGGCAAGGAGCGCAAGGCGCTCGAGTCGGTCGTGCAGACGCTGGAGCGCCTCGGCTCCGGCGTAAGCGACGCCAAGGAGCTTTTCGCAATCGCTCGCGATGAGGACGACGATGCAACGCTGAAGAGCGTCGGCGAGGATGCGGTGCTCCTCGAGCGCACGGTGGAGGATCTCGAGTTCAGGCGGATGTTTTCCAACCCGCTCGATCCGAACAGCTGCTTCCTCGATATCCAGGCAGGCTCGGGCGGCACCGAAGCGCAGGACTGGGCCGCGACACTCGAGCGCATGTACCTGCGTTACTGCGAGCGCAAAGGATTCAAAGCGGAAGTTCTCGAGGAATCTCCGGGTGAGGTTGCAGGCATCAAGAGCGCCACGTTCAAAATAACCGGCGAGTATGCGTACGGACACCTGCGAACCGAGACCGGCGTGCACCGGCTCGTGCGCAAGTCACCCTTCGATGCGAATAACCGCCGCCACACGTCGTTCGCGAGCGTCTTCGTCTATCCGGAAGTCGACGAGACGATCGAAGTCGAGATCAATCCGGCCGATTTGCGCATCGATACCTACCGCGCTTCCGGAGCGGGCGGCCAGCACATCAACAAGACCGATTCCGCGGTGCGCATCACGCACCTGCCGACGAACACCGTCGTGCAATGTCAGAACGACCGCTCGCAGCACCGTAACCGCGCCGAAGCGATGTCGCTGCTCAAATCGAAGCTCTACGAGCTGGAGCTCAGGAAGCGCAACGAGCAGAAGCAGGCGCTGGAGGATTCCAAGACCGATATCGGCTGGGGTCACCAGATCCGCTCCTACGTCCTCGACCAGTCACGCATCAAGGATTTGCGCACCAACGTCGAAACCGGGAACACGCAGTCGATACTCGACGGCAATCTTGACGACTTCATCAGCGCGAGCCTCAAGCAGGGCTTGTAGCGGGAGAGACACATGAACGACCAGCAGCCTCCTTCACCCGATACCAACCCGGTCACCGCCGAAACCAATCAGGTCATCGCGGAGCGGCGCGAGAAGCTGAAGGCGCTGCGCGCCCAGGGCAACGCCTATCCCAACGATTTTTTCCGCAAGCACTTCGCGGCCGAGGTCATCGAGCAGCACGAGAATACGCCGCGCGATGCACTGGATCTGAATCCCGTGATCGTGAGCGTCGCCGGGCGGCTCATGTTGAAGCGCCTGCATGGCAAATCGAGCTTCGCGACCATTCAGGACATGAGCGGGCAGATTCAGATCTACGTGACCGACAGCTACCCGGGGAAGGCCGAGCACGACGCATTCAAGCACTGGGACATCGGCGACATCGTCGGCGTGGTCGGCGTCCTCTTCAAGACGCGCACCGACGAGGTGACCATACGGGTGAAAACGCTGCGGCTGCTGACGAAATCGCTGCGGCCCCTGCCCGAGAAATTCCACGGTCTTTCCGATCAGGAGATGCGCTACCGCCAGCGCTATGTCGACCTGATCGTGAACGCGGATACGCGCCTCACGTTCGTGCAGCGATCGCGCATCATCCAGGCGATGCGCGGCTTCTTCACGAGAAGACGCTATATCGAAGTCGAGACGCCGATGATGCAGGTGATTCCCGGCGGCGCCGCCGCGCGTCCTTTCGTGACGCACCACAACGCGCTCGACATGGATCTTTACCTGCGCATCGCGCCGGAGCTCTACCTGAAGCGTCTTGTCGTGGGAGGGTTCGACAAAGTCTTCGAATTGAACCGCAACTTTCGCAACGAAGGGATTTCAACGCGGCACAATCCCGAGTTCACGATGCTCGAGTTCTACGCCGCATACATCGATTACAAGTACCTCATGATGACGATCCAGGATCTCATCAAAGGCGTCGCCGAGGAAGTGCTGGGCACGTGCAAGGTCGTCTATCAGGGCCAGGAGATCGATCTCGAGAAGGAGTACGACCGCCTGACCATCACCGGCGCGATCAGGAAATACCATCCGCAATACGAGGATGCGCTGCTCAACGATCGCGACGCGCTCGTGGCAAAGCTCAAAGAGCTCGGCGCAAGCTACAAGCCGGGCGACGGAATGGGCGGACTGCAGCTCTCGTTCTTCGAGCACACGACCGAGCAGCTGCTCATACAGCCGACCTACATCATCGACTACCCCGCGGAAGTCTCGCCGCTGGCGCGGCGCAGCGACAAGAATCCGGAGGTGACCGAGCGCTTCGAGCTCTACATCGCAGGCCGCGAGATCGCGAACGGCTTTTCCGAGCTGAACGACCCCGACGATCAGGCTGCGCGCTTTCTCGAGCAGGTGAAGCAGAAGGAGGCCGGCGACGCCGAAGCGATGCACTACGACGCGGACTATATCCGCGCGCTCGAATACGGTCTGCCGCCCACCGGCGGCGCGGGGATCGGCGTCGATCGGCTCGTGATGCTCCTCACCGACAGCCCCTCGATCCGCGACGTGATCCTGTTTCCGCATATGCGACCGGAACAAACGAAGGAGTAACGCGTTGAACGGCCCGATGTGGCAGCCGTCCCCCCAACGCATCGAGGCGGCCAACCTCACCGAGTTCATGCGCGTAGTGCGCGGGCGGCACGGTGCGGACGCGCACGATTACGCGACGCTTTACGACTGGTCGATCCGCGAGCCTGAGCTTTTCTGGCAGGCGTTGTGGTCATACTCAGGCGTGATCGCGGAAACGCAGGGGTCGCGAATACTCGTCGACGGCGACCGCATGCCCGGCGCGAAATGGTTTCCCGATGCGCGGCTGAACTTCGCCGAAAATCTCCTGCGCCGGCGCGATTCCGCGATCGCGATCGTATTCTGGGGCGAAGACCGTGTGCAAAGTACGCTCACCTACTCCGAGCTCCACGCGGACGTTTCGCGATTCGCACAGGCGCTGCGAAACGCCGGCATCGTCGCCGGCGATCGTGTCGCCGCCTACATGCCGAACCTTCCCGCCACCGTCATCGCGATGCTCGCCGCGACGAGCATCGGCGCGATCTGGTCTTCGTGCTCTCCCGACTTCGGCGTGCAAGGCGTGCTCGACCGCTTCGGCCAGATCGAGCCGAAGATCCTCGTCGCCGCCGACGGCTACTTCTACGCCGGCAAAACGATCGATGTCCTGCCGCGCATACGCGAGATCGTCGCGCAATTGCCGTCGATCGAAAAGACCGTCATCGTGCCTTACACGCACGCGCATCCGGACTTGGCGGGCATCCAGAGAGCGAGCGCCATGCATGAATTCATGGCGCCCTTCGAGCCTCAGCCTATCGCGTTCGAGCGGCTGCCGTTCAATCATCCGCTCTATGTCATGTTTTCCTCGGGCACGACCGGCGTGCCGAAATGCATCGTGCACGGCGCGGGCGGCACGCTGCTCGAGCATCTGAAGGAACAGCGGCTGCACACCGACTTGAAACGGGGAGACCGTCTCTTCTATTTCACGACCTGCGGATGGATGATGTGGAACTGGCTCGTCTCCGCGCTCGCGTCGGAAGCGACGCTCATGCTCTACGACGGCTCTCCATTTGCCGGAGACAATCGCATCCTCTTCGATTTTGCCGAGCGCGAGAAAATGACGGTCTTCGGGACCTCGGCCAAGTACATCGACGCAGCGGCCAAAGCCGGGCTCGAGCCCGCGAAAACGCACCGGCTCGACACGGTGAGAACGATACTCTCCACCGGCTCGCCGCTTGTGCCCGAAAGCTTCGACTATGTTTATGAGCACGTGAAAGCGGACGTGCAGCTCTGCTCGATTTCCGGCGGCACCGACATACTCGGCTGCTTTGCGCTCGGCAATCCGATCGGACCGGTCTGGCGCGGGGAGTTGCAATGCCGCGGACTCGCGATGAAAGTCGAGGTCTACGACGACGAGGGCCGCTCCGTGCGCGGCCAGAAAGGCGAGCTCGTCTGCACCGCGCCTTTTCCGTCCATGCCCACCGGTTTCTGGAACGATCCGGACGGCGCCAAGTACCGCTCAGCGTATTTCGAGCGCTTTCCGGGCATCTGGTGTCACGGCGACTACGTCGAGCTGACCGGGCACGACGGTCTCATCATCTACGGCCGTTCGGATGCAGTGCTCAATCCGGGCGGCGTGCGCATCGGCACCGCTGAAATCTACCGCCAGGTCGAGCGGCTTCCTGAAGTCGTCGAAAGCCTCGCAATCGGCCAGGACTGGGAAAACGACGTGCGCGTGGTCCTCTTCGTGCGGCTGCGGGAAGGCCTCGCGCTCGACGAAGCGCTCATCGATCTCATTCGCAAACAAGTCCGCGAGAACACAACACCACGGCACGTTCCCGCGCGTGTGGTGCAGGTCACCGACATACCGCGCACCAAAAGCGGCAAGATCGTCGAGCTCGCCGTGCGCAACGTCGTTCACGGGAAGCCGGTAACGAACATAGAAGCGTTGGCCAACCCCGAAGCCCTCGACGACTTTCGCGACCGCCCCGAGCTTCAGCACTAGCGATCCGCCGCCTTAAAACGGCAGGAGGTGGCTAACGGGAAGAACCTTGGGTTCCTCCTGTTCGTTCCACCGATGCGAGGCCGATAGGCACTTTATTTGCTCGCCTGGCTTTCCTGAGGAAGTACTGAAAGGAGGCCAACATGGAGCAGTACACCCGCACTCAGTTGCACCCATTGCTGGCGATCGCCGCGGTAGCGGTGATCGTCACGTGCCTGCTGGCAATCGGCGTCATGGTCGGACTCGTGCCAAGCCCATTTCTGAAAGGCCGTGCATCGGCGTCGGCAACGGGGCAACCGCCGCTTGCGAACAAGGCAATGTCGGACTACAGCCTGGCACCCAGGACACCGGCGCCTTCATCGCGCCAGAGTGCTACGAGCCCACGCCCGCCCGTCGGCAGCACGCAAAGCACCATGCCATCGCAAACGGTGGCTGGCGGCTCGACGACTGCCCCTCCCATTTGCGCCACGTGCGGCACCGTTACAGGCGTGAGGACGATTCGCAAGCAGGGTGACGCGTCCATGCTCGGGCCGGCCGCGGGCGGCCTGGTCGGCGGACTCCTCGGCCATCAGATCGGCTCGGGCAGGGGAAACACGATCGCAACGGTCCTCGGCGCCGGTGCTGGCGCTGCGGCAGGAACTGAAATCGAGCGCCGCTCGAAATCGACGACGCACTATGTCGTGGACGTTCGCATGGAGGACGGCTCGATACGTCACTTCACCTACGGTTCCGCGCCGGGTGTCGAAGCCGGCTCGAAAGTTCGAGTGGTCGGCGGGAAGCTCGTGCACGCTTAGCGCCATGTAGCCCGGAAGGCGCACGGCGCATTCCGGCAACTCCGGTGGCATTCAAGAAAACCGCGCTTCGTCGCGGTTTTTTTGTCGCCGCCCACATTGCCCGCCGCGCATTTGACGTATACCCCCTACCGGTATAGTCTCACCGGTATGGACCGCGCTTCTGGTATGCCACCGTTTTCCCTCAGCCCGACGGACGAACCGAAGAGCACCGTCGATCTTGCGCTCGAAGGCATGACCTGCGCCGCGTGCGCTGCGCGTATCGAGAAGGTGCTGAACCGGGTACCCGGCGCGTCCGCGAGCGTGAACTTCGCGGCGGAGAAGGCACGGGTACGCTATTCGCCGGGCGCTGTCGATGTGGACGCGCTGGTCGCCGCCGTGCGCAAAGCCGGCTACGGTGCGCACATTGTTCATGACGTGAGCCGTGCCGAGGAAGAAGCCCGGCACAAGGCCGCATACAGGGGCGAGCTCGTCCGCTTCTGGATCTCGGCGGCGCTCACCCTGCCCTTCCTCGTTCAGATGGTGGCGATGGTCACGGTGGCTTCGCACCAGCTCATACCGCCGTGGCTTCAGCTCGCACTCGCGACGCCCATCCAGTTCTGGATCGGCAAGCGCTTCTATCTGGGCGCGTGGCACGCGCTGCGTGGCGGCGGGGCCAACATGGACGTGCTGATCGTGCTCGGGACGAGCATGGCTTACTGCTACAGCGCCGCGGTCGTACTCTTCGGCCTGCCGCTGCACGTCTACTTCGAAGCGAGCGCCACGATCATCACCCTGATACTCATGGGCAAGCTGCTCGAAGCACGCGCCCGATCGCGCACGGCCGAAGCGATCGAAGGGCTCATCGAGCTCCAGCCGAAAACGGCGCACGTCGAGCGTGCGGGCGCCATCGTGGATATTCCCGTGGCTGAGATTCAGGTTGGCGACATTTACGTCGTGCGTCCCGGGGAGAGAATGCCGGTTGATGGCATCGTCGTCGACGGCAGCTCGACGGTCGACGAAGCAATGCTGACCGGGGAAAGCCGTCCGGTGTTGAAAGCAGCCGGCGCGCGGGTTTTCGCCGCGACGTTCAACAACGAGGGATTGCTGAAGTGCCGCGCCACCGGCGTGGGCGCAGACACCGCGCTTGCCGCGATCATCAGACTGGTGGAGGAAGCGCAGGCATCGAAAGCACCGATCCAGCGTCTCGCCGACGTCGTGTCGGGCATCTTCGTTCCGGTCGTGATCGCAATTGCAGCGCTCACCTTCGCAGTCTCCTGGTGGATATTGGGCGACGGCGTGGCAGCGCTCCTTCATGCCGTCGCCGTGCTCGTGATCGCGTGTCCGTGCGCGCTCGGTCTTGCGACGCCCACAGCCATCATGGTCGGGAGCGGCGCCGGTGCGCGCGCAGGCGTCCTCATTCGAAACGCTGCGGCGCTCGAGCACGCCGGGCGCATCGATACGCTCGTAATAGACAAGACCGGCACGCTCACGGCGGGGAAGCCGGCGGTAACGGACGTCCTGCCCCTCGAAGGCCACGACGAGAGCGCGGTGCTGCGCATTGCGGCGAGTCTCGAGCAGGGATCGGAGCACCCGCTCGCCCTCGCTATTCTCGATCACGCGAAAGCGCGCGGGATCGCACCCGCGCCGATCACGGGCTTCAGCGCGATCGCCGGCAAAGGCGTGCGCGCAGACGTTGGCGGCGAAGCCGCGACGCTCGGGACACTGCGCCTCATGACCGAGCTGGGGATCGCGGTCGATGAAGATGCACTGCGCAGGCTGCAGAGTGAAGTCAAGACCGCGATCATCGTAGCCTCCGCAGGACGCGCGATAGGCATCATCGCCGCAGCCGATCGCATCCGGCCCAGCTCGCGGTCCGCCGTCGCGGCGCTCACGGAGCTCGGCCTCGAGATCGTCATGTTGACGGGCGACAACGACGTGACTGCGTCCGCCGTTGCGCGCGAGACCGGCATAACGCGCTACGAAGCCGGACTGCTCCCGCAGGAAAAGTCGGACCGCGTCGGCGCCCTGAAGCGCGAAGGCCGGATCGTCGGCATGGTGGGCGACGGCGTGAACGACGCCCCTGCCCTCACTGCTGCCGACGTGAGCTTCGCGATCAGCGCGGGTTCCGACGTCGCGATCAACGCCGCCGACATCACGCTCATGCGCGATGACCTGATGAGCGTGGTGGATGCGATCAGGCTCTCCCGCGTAACACTGCGCAAGATCAGGCAGAACCTCTTTTTTGCTTTTTTCTACAACGTGCTCGGCATACCGCTGGCGGCGATCGGCATGCTGAACCCCGTGATCGCCGGGGCGGCGATGGCGTTGAGCTCGGTGTCGGTGATAAGCAATTCGCTGCTGTTGAAACGCTGGAAACCCACGAAGGAATGAATCCATGGAAACGACGATCAGGATCAAAGGCATGACCTGCGAGGGATGTGTTGCAAGCGTGAAGCGCGTGCTGCAGGGAATCGAGGGCGTGGCTACGGTAGACGTGTCACTCGATCCGCCACAGGCGAAAGTGGAATACACGGAAGGCCGTGTCGACGCGGCACAGCTTCGCGAGGCGATCGAGGACGCGGGCTATGAAGCCGTCCGCTAAGAAACGTCCGGCCACGGCGCGCGCCGCAGCACGTGTGGTGCAGCCCCACCGGGCTGCGCTGCTGCGGCGGTTGAACCGCATCAGCGGGCAGGTGCGCGGCGTCGCCGGCATGATCGAGCAGGACCGCTACTGCGTGGACGTGCTCACGCAGATCGCGGCGATCCGTTCGGCGCTTGACGCGGTCGCGATGCGTCTGCTCGAGGATCATGCGCACGGCTGTGTCCAATCGGCGATTCGCGGCGGACGCGGCAGCGAGGCCGTCGATGAATTCATGGCGGTCGTTCAGCGGCTTTCCCGCTGAGGCGATACCTCATTCGACGAGAACGGCGGCCACCGTGCGATTCACCGGCAGTTCACGATGAGCGCCCTTGCGCTCGGGCTCGTCCTTGCAGCGGCCGGCATACACGCAACGTGGAACTATCTTCTGAAGCGCTCCGGCGGCGGAACGCTCTTTGTCTGGTCGTTCGCGACGCTGTCGGCGCTCATCTACGCGCCGCTCGCCGCGGCCATCGTCTGGTGGCAGGCGCCGGCGCTCGGCTGGGTGAGCTTTGCGCTCATGCTGGCAAGCGCCATCATCCACACTGCTTACTACATGCTTCTCGACCGCGGCTACCGCTCGAAAGGCGACCTCTCGCTCGTGTACCCGCTCGCCCGCGGCAGCGCTCCGCTCATCACGATCATAGGGGCCGTGTTGCTGCTGAACGAGCGGCCGTCAGCCGTCGCGATCACCGGAGCGCTGCTCATAGGCAGCGGCGCCGTGCTGCTCACGGGAAACCTCAAGCGACTGAGAGATGCGGGAAGCCTCCCCGCCGTGGCGTTCGCCCTCGCGACCGGCTGCATGATTGCGAGCTACAGCGTGGTCGACAAGATCGCCGTGAGCATCTACCTCGTTCCACCGCTGCTGCAGGACTGGGCGACAAACCTCGGCCGCGTCGTCATCATGACGCCCATGGCGCTGAGACAGCGCAATGAGATCTCCGCAGTCTGGCGCCGTTCGCGCACTGAAATCATCGGCGTGGCGGTGTTGTGCCCGCTGTCCTATATCCTGGTCCTCACCGCGATGGTCTTCACGCCGGTGAGCTACATTGCGCCGGCACGCGAGATCAGCATCCTCGTTGCGGCGATCCTGGGCACGCAACTCCTCGCCGAAGGCGACGCGCGCCGCCGGCTCTTCGCCGCCGCGGCTATGGTCGCGGGCATCATCTGTCTGGCCGTAGGTTGATATCAGCGTGCGCCACGGGATCGCCACGTTGCCTATGCTGGCAACTCGCGATGACAGTCCATTTGAGGGCGACGGAGCGATCGCACGATCGCCCGAAGGAAGAGAGGTAACGGAGAGAAACCTTCTGGTTTCTCTCTGTTCGTTCACCGCCCAGAGGCTGCCGCAGGCAGCCGAAGGATATTTGGCATTGGAACTAGGTAGGTCGGCGTTGCCGACCTACCAGTTCCAAATCTGCCAAATATCCCACCAGGAGCGTCCCTTCCCCCCGCCCTTGAGATAGACGCTGTTCGGAAAGTTCGTCTTCAGCACGCGCTCGCTGTCGTCGCGCAGGTCTTTCAGGCCGAGCGCGTCGTAGGATTTGACGAGGAGAACCAGACCTTCCTCGTTGGCAGGCGCCTGCGGGTAGGTCTTCAGCGCATACTGCACCCGGTTGACCGCCGCCACGTACGCACCGCGCCTCACGTAATACCGCGCCACGTGCACTTCATGCGAAGCGAGCGCGTTCACCAGGTATTGCATGCGTGCGATCGCATCCGGGGTATATTTGCTTTGCGGAAAGCGATTGACGAGGTCCTTGAAAGCGTCGAACGCATCCGCGGCCGATTTCGGATCGCGCTCGGTCATATCCTGATTGCCGATAAAACCAAGAATCCCGAGGTCCTCGTTGAAGTTCGCGAGGCCTTTCAGGTAGTACACGTAATCGACGTTGGGATGGTTGGGATGAAGCTTCAGAAAGCGGTCCGCCGCCGCCACTGCGAGCGCGGGGTCCTGATCCTTGTAATGGGTGTAAGCGAGCTCGATCTGCGCCTGCTGCGCAAAACGCCCGTAGGGATAACGCGATTCGAGCTTCTGGTAGTACTTGATGGCCTGCGCGTAATTGCGCTCGTTCAAGCTCGACTTCGCCTCGGCATACAGTTTGGCGGCCGACCAGCCCTTGGTCTCGTCGACGTCCTTGAAGACGCCGCAGGCGCCCAGTGACCAGCCGAGAATCAGCGCAATGATTGCCGCTAAACTATGTTTCATATATGAAAACGTCCATCGCAGGCGCGGATTATAGCGCACCGACCGTGCCGGACGCGCTCGTGCTCCTCGTGCCGCCGGAGTGCGCCGGCCTGCGTTTGGACCAGGCGCTTGCCCGTTTGTTGCCGCAGCATTCGCGCAATCGCCTCGCACAGTGGGTGCGCGAACACCGCGTCACCGTGGAAGGACGCCCGGCATTACCGCGCGACAAGCTGGCGGGGGGCGAAGAGATCCGCGTCGAACCCATCGACGATCCGCGCACGCTGCCGCATCGCCCCCAGGACATTGCGCTCGAGATCATCTTCGAGGACGCGACCATCCTGGTCGTCGATAAACCCGCCGGGCTCGTCGTTCATCCCGGCAGCGGCAACTGGGAAGGCACGATGCTCAATGCGCTTCTGCAGCACGCGCCGCAGGTCCGCGAGGTGCCGAGGGCGGGTATCGTGCACCGGCTCGACAAGGACACCAGCGGCTTGCTGGTGGTCGCGAAAACCCTCACCGCGCAGACCGATCTCGTGCGCCAGTTGCAGGCCCGTACGGTTACGCGCGAATATGCGGCGATCGTTCATGGCAATCTCACGCGATCCGGCACCGTCGAAGCGCCGATCGGGCGCCATCCGGTCAGCCGTACTCGCATGGCCGTCGTCGCCCGGGGCAAATCCGCGATCACGCATTATCGTGTGGCCGCGCGTTATGCCGCGGCCACACTCCTCTGCTGCCGGCTGGAAACCGGGCGCACCCACCAGATACGTGTGCATCTTGCGTCGATCGGCCATGCGCTCGTCGGCGACCCGGTGTATGGCAAGCGTACCGGTAAAGGAAACGCGCTGGAGTTTCACCGGCAGGCGCTGCACGCGCAAAAGCTCGGACTCGTACACCCGCAAACGCGGGAGCCCATGACCTGGGAAGCGCCGCTGCCGGCAGACATGCGCGATCTCATCACGCGACTCGAGGCGCATGGATAACGACTGGATACATCCGGACTGGCCCGCGCCGAAGTCCGTGAAAGCGCTCATTACGACTCGCTCGGGCGGTGTCAGCGCAGGGCCGTACGAAAGCTTCAACCTCGGCTTCTCGACGGACGACGACCCCGGCGCGGTGCGCGCAAACCGCGAGCGCCTGCGCGCGCTGCTCCCGGCGGACCCGCGCTGGTTAAAGCAGGTGCACGGCGCGCGTGTCATCTGCGCCGACGACGCGTATGAGGACCGGCCTGAAGCCGATGCTGCAATCGCGCGCAATGACGGAACCGTATGTGCGATTCAGATCGCCGATTGCCTGCCGGTCCTGCTGACCGACCGTGGCGGCGCTGTCATCGGCGCGGCGCACGCAGGATGGCGCGGGCTCGCGGGCGGCGTGATCGCCAACACCGTGGCGGCAATGACGCGCGAAGGCGTTCGCGCCGGCGATCTTCTCGCCTACATAGGGCCTGGTATCGGGCATCAGGCCTTCGAGGTCGGTGACGAGGTTTTCCGCGCATACACCTCCGGCGATCCCGATGCCGCTCGTGCGTTCACGCCTCGCGGTCCGGGCAAGTGGCTCGCCGATCTTTTCGCGCTGGCAAAGCGGTCTCTCGAGCAGGCGGGCGTCATGCAAATCTACGGCGAGAGCCTCTGCACGTATTCGAATCCGGCGCGTTTCTTTTCTTACCGGCGCGACAAAGTGACGGGGCGCATGGCAGCTCTCATCTGGAGGGAGCGATAAGTCTTCCATGCCGGAGTAAGGACGGCGTCACTACCGAGCGCTTATAATGCGCGGCCTTCACCATGACCACACTTTCCTGGATCATCGCCGCCACGCTTCTTGGCGGAGTTCTCTCCGTGCTTGCCGCCGCCGCGTTCGCGTGGAAAGCGAGCGCAGCGCAGGTGCCGATACTCGTGAGCTATGCGGTCGGCGCATTGCTCGGCGCGGTCTTCATCGAGATTCTGCCTCACGCGTTCAGCATGGCAACGAACGTACAGACGATGGCCTCGACGATACTCGCCGGCATCCTGATCTTTTTCGTGCTGGAGAAGCTCGTGCTGTGGCGCCACTGCCACGTGGAGCAATGCGAGGCGCACGACCCGCAGCCGGCGGTCACGCACGATCACGGCCGCAGCGGTCTCATGATCCTGATCGGCGACACGTTCCACAACTTTGTCGACGGCATACTCGTGGCTGCGGCCTTTCTCGCCAATACGGAGCTCGGCGTGGTCACGGCGCTCGCCATCATCGCGCACGAGGTACCGCAGGAGATCGGCGATTTCCTCATCCTGCTGCACTCGGGTTACAGCAAGCGCTACGCGCTCGCGTTGAATGTGCTCTCCGGCGCTGCGATGGTCGCCGGCGGCGTGCTCGCCTATTTCGCGCTGCAGACTCTGCAACATTGGGTACCGACGCTCCTCGGACTCGCCGCGGCGAGCATGCTCTATGTTTCCGTTGCCGACCTGATACCCGGACTGCACCGGCGGCCAGAGCTGAAAGCGACCGCGCAGCAGGTCGTCCTGATCGGTCTCGGCATTGCGACGATCTGGATCGTGAGAGAGCTCGCGCACTCGTTCGCCTGACTCGTTAGAATGGGTTCGAGCACACCTTCCTTATGGACACTCCCACACCCTCGCCGATGGAAGCGCTGGCCGCGCTCAATGCCCGTCTGCTCGAGCAAATCACCAAGCCTTTGACGCGCGACGGCACACCGCCGGCAACACCCGAGATCATGAAGTCGCTCGCAGCCGGGGTCGCGGAGAACACGCAACGCTGGCTCGACATCCAGACCCGCTACTACCAGAAGCATCTAGAGCTCTGGTCGAAACTGGCCGCGCCCACGGGCACTCCGGAACCGGCCAAAGTCGTAACACCCGACCCGGGCGATCGCCGCTTCAGCGCCCCGGAATGGAACGAGCCTTATTTCAATTTTCTGGCGCAGTCGTACCTGCTGAATGCGAAGCTCGTCGGCGAGCTCGTCGAAGGCGCGCAACTCGAGCCGCACGCCAAGCGCAAGCTCACGTTCGCGGCACGCCAGTACATCGATGCGCTGTCGCCGGCAAACTTTCCGTGGAGCAATCCCGAAGCGATCAAGCTCGCGGCCGAGACGAAAGGCGAAAGCGTCACGCAGGGGATGCGCAATCTTGCCGGAGACATGGACAAGGGCATCGTCACGATGACCGACGAAAGCGCCTTCGAAGTCGGGCGCAATCTCGCGGTCAGCCCCGGTGCGGTGGTTTTCGAAAACGATTTTCTCCAGCTCATACAGTACCGGCCGACCACCGAAACCGTTTATGAGCGCCCGCTTGTGATGGTGCCTCCCTGCATCAACAAGTACTACATCCTCGATCTGCAGCCCGCGAACTCGTTCGTGCACCACGCGGTGGACCAAGGCCATACGGTGTTCATGGTTTCGTGGCGAAACATGCCCGCGTCAATGGGTAAAGCGACCTGGGACGATTACCTCACGCAGGGCGTCATGCCCGCACTGGATGTCGCGCAGGAAATCTGCGGCGTCGAGAAAGTGAACGCGCTCGGCTTCTGCGTCGGCGGTACGCTCCTGGGGAGCGCGCTTGCCGTGCGCCGCGCGCAAGGCAGCGAGCAGATTGCGAGTCTGACGCTGCTCGCAACCATGCTCGATTTCTGCGACACGGGCGAGCTTTCGGTTTTCGTGGACGAGCCTTACGTGGTGAAGCGCGAGCTCGATTTCGCGGAAGGCGGCGTGATGCCCGGGCGCGAGCTCGCGCTCACGTTCGCGAGCCTGCGCGCCAACGATCTCATCTGGCAGTACGTGGTGAACAACTACCTCAAAGGCAAGACGCCCCAGGCATTCGATCTGCTGTATTGGAACAGCGACAGCACCAATCTCCCGGGTGCGATGTACGCCTATTACATACGCAACATGTATCTGGAAAACAATCTGCGCAAGCCCGGCAAGCTCAGGATGTGCGGAGTTCCGGTGGATCTTCGCAAGCTCGACATGCCCGCATACGTTCTCGCCACGCGTGAAGATCACATCGTGCCGTGGGCCACGGCCTATGCCAGCGCGCGACTCCTGCGCGGCAAGATCGAATTCGTGCTGGCCGCGAGCGGGCACATTGCCGGAGTCATCAATCCTGCGTCGCGCAATCGGCGCAACTACTGGCTCGGGAAAAAACTGCCGAAGAGCGCTGAAACCTGGCTCAAGACAGCGGTCTCTCAGCCCGGGAGCTGGTGGACGCATTGGAGCGCGTGGCTTGAGCACCACGGCGGCAATCGCGTCCCGGGGCGTGTTGACCTGGGCAGCGCGAGCCATCCTGAGATCGAGCCTGCGCCGGGGCGCTACGTGCAGGAAAAAGCAGGATAATTATCAGACAGGCGAAGCAACGTTTTTTTCGGAGGAAGACATCATGGCAAAACGACTGGCGGTAGTGACTGGCGGCATGGGTGGGCTGGGCGAAGCGATCTGCGTGAAGCTCTCTGCAATGGGAAACACGGTGGTTGCGACGTACTCGCCCGGCAACAAGAAGAAAGACGAATGGCTCGCCCAGATGAAGCAGCAGGGTCACGATTTCAAAGCGGTTGAAGTCGACGTCGCGGATTACGACTCCTGCCAGCGCGCCATCGCCAAGGTCGTGGCTGAGAGCGGCCCCATCGACGTGCTCGTCAACAATGCGGGCATCACGCGCGACATGACGTTCCGGAAGATGGACAAGACGAGCTGGGCCCAGGTCATAAACACGAACCTCGACAGCGCCTTCAACATGACGAAGCCCGTGATCGACGGCATGGCGGAGCGCGGTTGGGGACGCGTCATCAATGTGTCATCGGTCAACGGTCAGAAAGGTGCGTTCGGCCAGACCAATTACTCTGCGGCAAAGGCCGGCATGCACGGCTTCACCAAAGCGCTCGCGCTCGAGTACGCGCGCAAGGGCGTGACGATCAACACGATCTCGCCAGGGTACATCGGGACAAAGATGGTCCTCGCGATTCCCAAGGAGATTCTCGATTCGAAGATCGTGCCGCAGATTCCCGTGGGCCGGCTCGGAAAACCGGAGGAAGTAGCCGGTCTGGTCGCGTATCTGTGCTCCGAGGAAGCGGCGTTCGTCACCGGGGCCAACATCGCGATCAACGGCGGCCAGCATATGTCATAATCGCCGCTCGTTTTTTAACGTCCGAGGTCGCGTCACATGGCAGAGCCGTCGAGGATCATCAAGAAGTATCCGAATCGCCGGCTCTACGACACCGAGACGAGCAGCTACATCACATTGCAGGACGTGAAGAAGCTCGTGCTCGAGAACGTCAATTTCCGTGTCGAGGACGCGAAAACGAAGGACGACCTCACTCGCGCGATTTTGCTTCAGATCATCCTCGAGGAGGAGACCGCCGGCGCGCCGATGTTCTCCTCCGACATGCTCTCGCAGATCATCCGCTTCTACGGCAATGCCATGCAGGGGATGATGGGCAGCTATCTCGAAAAAAACATCCATACGTTCGTCGACATGCAGAAACGCCTGCAGGAACAGTCGCGCACGATCTACGGCCAGAACCCGCTGCTCAATTCGGATGCCTGGAGCGAATTCGTGAAAATGCAGGGGCCTGCCATCCAGGGGCTCATGAGCCGCTACCTCGAGCACAGCGCGAACGCGTTCATGGAAATGCAGCAGCAACTCCAGAACCAGACGCGCAATATCTTCTCAGGCTTCCCGTTCCCCAATTTCGCGGCGGGTGCGGCGCCGAAAGCTCCCGGCGAGCCTGAAAAGGGCGGCGGGGAAAACAAGGGTTAATTGTGGGCGCGGCGTCCTCGCCGCGAAACCATATCGCGACCGGAAGGTCGCTCCCACAGTGAGCTTCCAGGAACTCTTGGCAATCTCTTGCGTCTGAAGGCCGTGCCCACCATCCCCTCAAAAGTCGGTTTCGTCTCGCTCGGCTGTCCCAAGGCGCTCGTCGATTCCGAGCGCATCCTGACCCAGCTGCGCGCAGAAGGCTATCTGATCTCGCCCTCGTACGAGGACGCCGATCTTGTCGTCGTCAACACCTGCGGCTTCATCGACTCAGCGGTCGCCGAATCGCTGGACGCCATCGGTGAAGCGCTCGAGGAGAACGGCAAAGTCATCGTCACCGGCTGTCTCGGCGCCAAGGGCGACGTCGTGCGTGAGACTCATCCCAAGGTGCTGGCCGTTACCGGGCCGCACGCGACCGACGAGGTCATGCGCGCGGTCCACGCGCACCTGCCGCAGCCGCACGATCCGCTCACCGATCTCGTGCCGGCGCAGGGCGTGAAGCTCACGCCGCGGCACTACGCCTATCTGAAGATCGCCGAAGGCTGCAATCACCGCTGCACGTTCTGTATCATCCCTTCGATGCGGGGCGATCTCGTGAGCCGCCCGGTCGGCGAGGTGATGCAGGAGGCCGAGAACCTCGTCAAAGCGGGCGTGAAAGAGCTGCTCGTCATCTCGCAGGACACGAGCGCGTACGGCGTCGACGTGAAGTACCGAACCGGATTCTGGGGTGGCCGTCCGCTCAAAACGCGCATGACCGAGCTCACGCGGGCCCTCGGCGAGCTCGGCGTGTGGGTGAGGCTGCATTACGTCTATCCGTATCCGCACGTCGACGAAGTGATTCCGCTCATGGCTGAAGGCAAGGTCCTGCCCTACCTCGATGTGCCTTTCCAGCACGCAAGCCGCCGCGTCCTGAAAGCAATGAAGCGCCCTGCGAGCGCGGAGAACAACCTCGAGCGTATTCGCAAATGGCGCGAGATCTGCCCCGACCTCACGGTCCGCAGCACGTTCATCGTCGGCTTTCCCGGCGAGACGGAGGCCGAATTCGAGGAGCTCCTGGCGTTCCTCGAAGAAGCGCAGCTCGACCGCGTAGGCTGCTTCGCCTATTCGCCGGTCGAAGGCGCTGCGGCGAATGCCCTCTCCGATCACGTTCCCGACGAAGTGAAAGAAGAGCGGCGCGCGCGCTTCATGGCGCTACAGGAAAAAATCAGCACCGAAAGACTGAAGAGCAAGATCGGCAAAACGCTCACCGTGCTCGTCGATGAGGTCAACGATGAGGGCGCGATCGCGCGCTCTTCGGCCGACGCGCCGGAAATCGACGGTGTCGTGCACATCACCGCCCGTCATCCCAGCGCCAGGCTGGGATCCAGGCGTCACAGCGATGCGACGCCGAAAGTGGGCGAGTTCGCCCAGGTAAAGGTCACCCGATCCAATGCGCACGACCTTTACGCCGCTGCGCGGCGCTCGCCGGTGAACGAACAGAGGGAAACCTAGGGTTTCCCTCCGTAACCTCCCTTCCTTCGGTCGTTTACCAGCGGCCGCCCCATTGGCATCTAGCGGCGGGGGGTTCCGAAAACCTGGGTCCAATAAATACCCGTATCGGCGCCCTGGCTCACGAAATACGCGGCACCCATCTGAGTGAAAGCCGGCTGCATGATATTCGCGCAGTGGACCGGGCTCGCGAGCCAGCTCGATACGGCCTGGTCGATCGAACCTTGTCCCGACGCGATGTTTTCCCCGATCGCCACCCACTCGTAGCCTGCGCGAACCGCGCGGTCACCGACCATGCTGCCGTCCTTTCCGGCGTGCGCAAAGTAATTCTGATTGGCCATGTCGCGACTGTGCGCCAGCGCTGCGGCGCCGAGCTTCGCATTCCATTCCAGCGGCGAAGTGGCGCCGAAGCTCTGACTTCCGCACGTCCGCGGCTTGGTGCGCGCTTCGTTGACGAGCGCCAGGACCTCCTTGCCCGCGTACGCCCAGCCGCCGAGATCGGCAGGAATGAGCGGCTGTGCCAACACCAGGCGCCAGGTGTTTCCCTCACGCGATATGCCGATCTCCGAGAATTGCGGGCTCGACAGCACATCGCAATAGCGGTCCTTCAGAACCCCCATGGCGGAGCCCGGGCTGGAAGGGCCCGAAATGACGATCGCCTGGGCGCGTGCGGCGGCGTAACCGGTACGCTTGAGCGCCTCGCTCAAAGACTGCTGCGCAGACTTGATGTCCACCAGCGCGAGCGCGGAGTGAGGTGCAAACGGGGACAGTGCAGCAGTCGCCTTGCCCGCACACGTCTGCGGCGCCGTTCGATATGCATTGATGCGCTCGATCAGCGGCTGATTGTCCTGCGCGCAACCGGCGGTAAATATCGCGGTGCCGACGACGATTACAGCGCCCGCCCGAAGGCACCTCGCGACACGACCGATCACTGCGTGCCTCACGCTTCGAAGTGCGGGGACGCACTGCCTCACATCATGCAATTTTGCTGTAGCCCTTCATGTCGGGAAAAGGCGGCTTGCGGTCGGCCTGCAGATCGACTTCCGCGCTGTTAAGACAGATCTGAAGCATCGAGAAATATCCCACCGACCCGATGAGGTCCACCACGCCTGCTTCGCCGAAAATCTTCCGCGCCTCAGCGAAGGTCTTCTCGCTCACGAAGTGATTCTTAAGCACTTCCATTGCGAAGTTGTAATAGACGCGCTCGTCATCGGCCTTGAAATTGGGTTTGAGACCCTTGGCGAGGTCGTTGACGACATCCTCCGGTATGCCTGCGGCGATCGCCTTGTCCACGTGCGCATTCCATGAATACTGCGCATCCCAGTAGCGGGCGGTGACGAGTATGCCAAACTCGCGGAGCTTCTCGGGCAGGTTGCAATCGAAGCGCATGTAGTTGCTGATGGCCGAAGCCTTCTCGAACATCTCGGGGCTGTGTATCCACACGTTGTAGGGACCGCCCACGTGCTTGCGCCGCCCGACATGCTTGTCGACGACTTCCTTCTGTCTCGGCGTGTACTCTTCATATTTCAGCTTCGGCAGCCTCATACCGTTCTCCTTTGATGTGGCGGGTTTCCGTCCTGCGTTACCGCTGCGGTCTCGTCATTGGCGCTTGACCTGAAGAAAGCGACCGCATCGGCCTCGACGCGTGTCCTCCTCATCGGCGGCAGGCTTTGCAGAATGCGCCGGCCGTAGCTCTTGCCGTAGAGCCGCGGGTCGCAAATCATCAGCACACCGCGATCGGTCTCATCCCGGATGAGCCGCCCCGCGCCCTGCTTCAGCGTGATCACGGCCTGCGGCAGCTGATATTCCATGAAAGCGTTGCGGCCCTCCTGGTTGATCTTGTCGATGCGCGCGGCGAGCACCGGGTCGTCGGGCGCTGAGAATGGCAGCTTGTCGATGACGACGAGCGAGAGCGCCTCGCCTTTCACGTCCACACCTTCCCAGAACGATTGACTCCCGATCAGCACGGCGTTGCCGAGCTTGCGGAAGCGCTCGAGCAGCTCGGTGCGCGAGCTTTCGCCCTGCATGAGAAGCGGATAGGACCAGTTCCGGCGTGCGAACGTGTCCTGCAGGAGGGCGTAGCCTTCGCGCATCGCACGCAGGCTCGTGAAGAGCACGAAGGCACGGCCTCCGCTCGCTTCGATGACGGGGACTGCGGCTTCGATCACCGCTCGCGTGTGTTCGGCCGTGTTGGGCTCGGCCATTCGGGCGGGCACGTAGAGGAGCGCCTGGCGCGCGTAGTCGAACGGGCTGTCCCAGTTTTTGGCGCGCGCCTCGTCGAGTCCCAGCTCCGTACAGTAGTGCCGGAAATCGCCGCCCACCGAAAGCGTCGCGGAAGTGAAAATCCACGCCCGCGCCTGGGCCTGCACCTGTTTGCCGAATATCGCCGCGACGGAAAGCGGGGTGGAATTCAGATGCAGCGCGGATGAGAAAAGCTCGGCCCATTTCACGCGCTCTCCGTCGACGCCACTTCGCCAGCGCTCAGCCTGCTCGGCCAGCGCGAGGGTGCGCTCCTGGCAGTGCTGCAGACCTTCGCTCCTCTGGCCGTGCTCTCCGAGCTCGGCCGCGAGGGCATCGAGGCCATCGAAGACGCGGCAGAGCGCCGACTGGAAGACGCTATTCCGTTCGAGAAGGCGCCCGGGCATGCGGCCGCTGTCTTCAGGAAACACCAGGCGCAGGTCGCGCGCGGCTTTTTCGAGCGCACGCGCGGCATCGGGAAGCGTGGTGCTGTCTCTCGCACCGACAGCGGCCTCGATGACGGTATCGCGCGCCAAAGACACGAGCTGGGCAGTCGAGACCGTTTCGCCGAAAAACAGCGTGGCCGTTTCCGGTATCTGATGGGCTTCGTCGAAAATTACGGTGTTGCACGCCGGCAGGAGCTCGCCCACGCCTTCGTCGCGCAGCACCACATCGGCGAAAAAAAGATGGTGGTTGACGACGACGACGTCCGCTTCGAGCGCTTGTCTCCGCGCCTGCATGACGAAGCATTCGTCAAAGTGGGAGCAATCCGATCCGAGGCAGTTTTCGCGAGTGGACGTGACGTGCGGCCACACGGACGCGCTCTCGGACACCTCGCTGCAATCGGAGCGATCCCCGGTCGGGCTCACGCGCGCGAAGCGCTCGATCAGGCCGACGTTGCGCGCGTCTTCGCGGCTCGCAAAGCGCCCATCGGCAAGCGCGCGCTCGAGGTGATGGTGGCAGACGTAGTTCGCCCGCCCTTTGAGCAGCGCCACTGTCACCGGCACCTTCAACGCGGCGCGAACCATCGGAATGTCGCGGTCGAAAAGCTGGTCCTGCAGCGTTTTCGTGCCGGTGGAAATGATGACTTTGCCGCCCGAGCGCAACGCCGGCACCAGATACGCGAACGTTTTCCCCGTTCCGGTCCCCGCCTCCGCCACGAGCACCGCGCGGTCTTCAATCGCGGAAGCGACCGCGCGCGCCATCTCGAGCTGGAACGGCCGTGGACGAAAGTCGCGCACGCTGCGCGCGAGCGCACCTTCTTCGGCGAATATCGGATTGAGGTCCAGCACCGCTCGATGTTACCGCGATAAATTAAATGGGGTCAGAGCAACATTTCATCTGAACCAGGTCATGAAATGTTGCTCTGACCCCTTTTAACTAAGCTCGCGCCGAAGGAAGGGGGCGACGTTGCTTCTTATGCTACAATATGCGCTTCCGTACGCCTTCCAATCAGCGTACCGGTCGCAGTAACCTTCTCTTCAATCCCATTTTCGTCTGCCTTGATTGGTGTCTCTCAGCTCGAGCGACAGGCCGTCGCTGGAGCTTTATGACACTCGAATCACAATTTGCCGGCCTTGGGCTGGCACAACCGCTGTTGCGCGCTATCGCCGACACGGGCTACACCACACCGACGCCGATACAGGCGAAAGCGATACCGATGGTTCTTGCCGGAGGCGATCTGCTCGCCGCGGCTCAAACCGGTACCGGCAAGACCGCCAGCTTCGTCCTGCCGATCCTGCATATTCTTTCCCAGCCGGTCGAGACACAGTCCCGCACCGGCCGCCCGCGCTGCCTGATTCTCACTCCGACCCGCGAGCTCGCGGCGCAGGTCGAAGAATCGGTGCGTACGTATGGCAAGCATGTTTCGCTCACGTCGATGACGATATTCGGCGGGGTCGGCATACAGCCGCAGATCACGCGCCTGCGCAAGCGCATCGATATTCTCGTCGCGACACCCGGGCGGCTGCTCGATCACGTCGGGCAGCGCACGATCGATCTTTCCGGGATCGAGATCGTCGTCCTCGACGAAGGCGACCGGATGCTCGACATGGGGTTCATACACGACATCAAGAAGATCCTCGCCCTCCTGCCGAAGAAGCGGCAGAGCCTGCTTTTTTCCGCGACGTTCTCCGATGACGTGAGAGCGCTTGCCAACGGGCTGCTGAACAACCCCGGCGCGATCGATATCGCGCCACGCAACGTCCCGATCGAGCTCGTGCAGCAAAGCATCCATCTCGTCGCGAAAGACCGCAAACGCGATCTGCTGAGCCACCTGATAAGCACTCAGGGCTGGAAGCAGGTCCTCGTCTTCACACGCACCAAGCACGGCGCCAATCGTCTGGCGGACAAGCTCGGACAGGACGGCATACGCGCGGTGGCCATACACGGCAACAAGAGCCAGGCTGCACGAACGCGCGCGCTCGCCGATTTCAAGGCGGGCTCGGTGCCTGTTCTCGTTGCGACGGACATCGCCGCACGCGGTCTGGACATCGAGGAATTGCCGCACGTCGTCAATTTCGAGCTGCCCCACGTCGCCGAAGACTACGTGCACCGCATCGGCCGCACCGGACGCGCAGGAAGCAGTGGGGCCGCCGTTTCACTCGTGGATCAAGAAGAAGTGCCGCTGCTGCGCGCTATCGAAAAGCTCATCAAGCGTCCCATCGACCGCGTACCGGTCGAAGGATTCGACGTGCGCAAATCAGCCGCGACGCAAGCCCCGGACGATGATCGCCCGCAGCGCCACGTCCGCCAGCAGCGCGAGCCGCGAGGCCGGCAGCCCGAGCAGCGCCAGTGGCGTGCGCCGCACGCGACAGAAACGCCGCGCCATCATCAGCACAATGGCGCACGGCGCGACGCGCCCCTCCCGCAAGTGCGGCAAGCTTCGGCCGCGAGCGTTGCTGCAGCGCCCGTGTCGGAAGCAGCACGCCACCAATCACTGCCGCAGCCTGCGCTCTACGCGCCGCGGCCGCAGTGGCGTCGCGGACGCGCGTAAACTGAAAGAGACGCGCTGGCGCGTCTTTTGGTAGTGGGCTCACCCGCTACCCGTCTTTTGGTAGTGGGTGAGCCCACTACCCGTCTTTTTCGCGGGGCTCTTGCTTGGAGAAAGTTCGCCTGTCGAAGCTCATGGCCGCGCAAGGGCTTTGCTCGCGGCGTGAAGCGGACAGCTACATCGAACGCGGCTGGGTCTTCGTCGACGGCGAGCGCGTGTCGGAGCTCGGCACCAAGATCCTGCCGACCCAGAAGATCACCCTCACCCGCGCGGCAAGCTCCGAGCAGACCGCGCGCGTCACGATCCTTCTCAATAAACCGATCGGTTACGTGTCCGGGCAGCCGGAGCCCGGTTACGTCCCGGCGATCAAGCTCATCACGCGTGAGTCGCACTTCCCCGGCGATCGCAGCCCGCAGCGGTTTCATCCGTCCCAGCTGAAAGGTCTCGCGCCCGCGGGCCGGCTCGACATCGATTCGCAGGGCCTGCTCGTTCTCACGCAGGACGGGCGCATCGCGCGCCAGTTGATCGGCGAAGACAGCACGATGGAGAAGGAGTACCTCGTTCGCGTCGAAGGAAAGCTCTCGGCGAGCGGGCTCGAGCTCCTCAATCATGGACTAAGCCTCGACGACAAGCCTCTGAAGCGCGCCCGGGTCACGTGGCAGAACCGGGACCAGCTGAGCTTCATCCTGCAGGAAGGCAAGAAGCGCCAGATCCGGCGCATGTGCGAGCTCGTCGGGGTGAAGGCCATCGGCTTGAAGCGTGTGCGCATCGGGAAAGTGCGGCTGGGCGACCTCCCGCTCGGCCAGTGGCGCTATCTGCGACCCGACGAGCGCTTCTGAGCTCGCCTGGCGAGCCGCGCGAGATCGAGCTTCGCCGACGGCGTCGTGACGGCTTCGAACACGCGGGACATGTAGTCGAACGCCCTGCGATTGTCGGTCGCCGAGATCGACTCGGAGCAGTCGCGCGGGACATAAAGCTCGAAATCGCGCACGTAAGCATCCGCAGCGGTCAGCATGACGCACCGGTCGCCGCTGAAACCGGTCAGTATCAGCCGCTCGACGTTGAGATATTCGAGGAGCGTGTCGAGCGTAGTGGCGAAGAATGCGGAATGTTTAGGTTTCAGCACGAAATAATCGTCAGGCTCGGGTTTGAGCAGCGCCGCGAGCGGGCGCCCGCGCACGCCTTCCTCCAGGCAGTGCGCCACGGTCTCGCGGAAATCGGAGCGCCAGCGCCCGAAATTGTCGTTGGCGTAGATGACCGGTATGCCGCGTGCCCGTGCGCGCGCCGCGAGCCTGGCAATCCGCGCGGCCGCTCGCAACGCAGGTTTCAATAGTTTCTGCCCGCCTTCGAATTCGAGATCGTTGATCACATCGATCATGAGCAGTGCCACGCCCGATGAATCGGGCGCATTGCCGTGCAGATCCCGGTTTTTCGCAGGCATGGTGCCGAGCGTATGTGCACATTTCATGCCGCTTGCCGCCGGTCCGGGCGTTGCTTCGGGTGCGTAGATGGCTCCCGGACGACTGCGGTGATAAGGATCGGCATTTCAGGTTGGCGATATGAGCCGTGGCGAGGCATTTTCTACCCCCGGAGCCTCGCGCAGCGGCGCGAGCTCGAGTTCGCTTCGCGGGCCTTTCCGACCATCGAGATCAATGGCTCGTTCTATTCCCTGCAGCATCCTGCAAGCTACCAGGGCTGGTACGAATCGACGCCTCCCGATTTCCTCTTCGCCATCAAAGGCGGCCGCTACATCACGCACATGCTGCGGCTCGCCAACGCCGAGCGGGCGCTCGCGAACTTTTTCGCCTCCGGCATATTCAATCTGCGTGAAAAAATCGGGCCATTTCTCTGGCAGTTTCCGCCGCAGTTTCGCTACGACGAGGCCCGCTTCGGGCATTTCTTCAAGATGCTCCCGAAGGATCTGGAAAGCGCGCTTGCGCTCGCGCGGCGCCGTGACGCGCGGATGACAGGGCGCTGCCGGCTCGCCATCGATTGCAACAGACCGCTGCGCCACGCTGTGGAGATTCGTCATCCGAGCTTTGCGAGCGAGACCTTCGTCGCGCAGCTTCGGCGTCACCGCATCGCGCTCGTCATCGCCGACACGGCCGGCAAATGGCCTGACTATGAAGACGTGACTGCGGATTTCATGTACATCCGCCTGCACGGAGACAAAGAGCTCTACGTGAGCGGATATACGGACGCGGCGCTCGAGCGCTGGGCTGCACGCATCGGTACGTGGGCGGGCGGCGGCGAGCCGGCCGACGCGAAGCGCATCTCTGCGAAGCCTGCACGCAAAGTGCCTGAGCGCGATGTGTACTGCTATTTCGACAACGACGTCAAAGTCAGAGCGCCCATCGATGCGCACGCGCTCATGCGCAAGCTCGGACTGCCCGTCGCGGTGAATGCGGCAATCGCGAACGAAGAAGCGTCGGGCTTCGTTCCCGAATCGCTCGATGCCTTGCCTTACACAGCCGCGCCGCTCGACAGCCGCTGGAAATTCCGGAAGTAGAATAGCGCTTCGTACATAACGCGGAGGCCGCCATGCGCCTGCGGGGTGTCTGTTTCGGATTGCTCCTTTCGTTTGCAGCGTTGACGATTACCGCGCGCGCAGCAGAACGGGTGATCGACATTCCGACGCGCGCCGGTGTGACGCAGCGATTTTTGTTGATCTCGCCCGCGGATCCGAAAGCGACGGTCGTGCTGTTTCCCGGTGGGCATGGGGGATTGCAGCTCAATGATGCCGGCCGTCCACAGTGGGGGCGCGGGAATTTTCTCGTACGCTCCGCTCCGCTTTTCGCATCGCAAGGCCTTGCCGTCGCAGTGATCGACGCGCCGTCCGACCGGTCCAACCTCGATTTTTTCAGACAGACGCCGGAGCACGCGGCCGACGTCAAAGCCGTGATCGCGAAGTTGCGAGAGGAAAACAAGATTCCGGTCTGGCTCGTGGGCACGAGCCGCGGCACCCAGTCCGTTGCATTTGTCTCGACGCGCCTTCAGGGTGGCGACGGCCCCGACGGAATCGTGCTCACATCGACGATTCTTAGCGACAGACGCAGTACTGCCGTTCCCGAGATGCCGCTCGAGGTGCTGAAAATTCCGGTGCTGGTCGTCCATCACGAGCAGGACGGATGCCAGGCTTGCCGCTTCAGTGACGTGCCCCGCCTCATGAACAAGCTCTCAGCGCTTCCACGCAAGGCGCTCATCACGTTTCGCGGCGGAGAAAATCGCGGCGATCCATGCGAAGCGCTGGCCTATCACGGCTACAACGGGCTGGAAAACCAAGTCGTGAGCCAGATTGCAGCCTGGATCACTGCCAGGTAACGTCCCGCCTAACGGCTTTCTTCGACTTTGAGCACCACGCTGCGGTTTTCAGTGCGAGCTGCGCTCGATCGCCCGAGGAGGCCGTCGCGCTCACTGCCGCGCTGCTCCCCCATGACGGCGACGTCGATCCACTCGCCGAGGCGGCCCGCGACGGTAGTGACTACGCGCTGGTCGTCCACCATCCCCGGGACGTGCCTCAGGAGCGCTTCCCGTTGCGCACTCACGTCGAGCGTGACGCGATCGCCGGAGACACGCGGAACAACGTAAAAACCGGTGGACGCGCTGCGGTAATCGACGCTGTCCGTCACCCGCTCCACGACGCGGCCGTTCACGACCGAGCGGGTGATGGTTTGCTGCGGCACCGGCGCCGATCGTCCTGCCTGCACGTAGGCCGTGCTCCCATCCATTACCTGTACCGTCTGCATGACGCGCAGGTTATCCGTATTGCGGGCATCCAGCGCGTAGACCTCGACACCCGATCCTGTCGCGCGCGGGGCGCTCGGGATCGTCAGCCTCAGGTTGTCGTCGGTCCGCAACGCGACTTCGCCGCCGTGCCGGGTGCCCTCGCGGCTCACATCCTGCGCCACGGTGATGCGCAGGCGGCGCATCGGGGTGTCGATCGCAGTCAGCGCGCGCAGGATTTCTCCGAGATTCTCGTGCGTGGTGCGGATGATGAGCTGGCCGCGCAGGCCGCTCAGGCTTCCTTCGCGCGCCAGCAGCGGCGTCAAAACGGGGATCACTTCTTCGGCCGTGCGGTGCTTGAGCGCAATCACCTCGAGCACGGTTTGCGCGAGCGCGGACGCCGCGCATAACGCAAGAGCGAGCGTTGCGATGAAGAGCAGCGTGTGGTGTTGTATTCGTGCACGCATTGCGGGTTCTCTAACCCCCGGCAACCCGGTCGGCTCCCATTATAGCCCGGGCTTTGCGCGCGATTTGATCTCCTGCGCCAGGTCGTGGACCGCCATCGCGTAATTGACGGAGCGGTTATAGCGGGTGATGACGTAAAAATTATTCAGCGCGAGCCACAACTCCGGACCTGATTCGCCCTCCACCTTGAAAACTGCGGCTTCGGTGTCGTCATGCACCGAGGCCGGCACGGCGAGCCCGCGCTTGCGCAACTCCTTTGCCGGCGCGTGCGGCTTGTAACCCGCTGCGAGCAACGATCCGATATCCGCTTCGCCCATGTCTATTCGCAAGATCGCCGTCGCGCCGCTTTGCCAGCCGGACTTCTGATAGTAATTCGCCACGCTGCCGATCGCGTCGGCTACGCTTCCCACGAGGTCCGGCTTCCCGTCTCCGTCAAAATCGACCGCGTACTTCCGGTAACTGCTTGGAAGAAATTGGGGAATTCCGATCGCCCCGGCGTACGATCCCCGTACGCGGCCGACGTCGAGTCCGCTTTCGCGGGAAAGCAGCAGATACTCCTCGAGCTCCCCGCGAAAAAAAGCGGCGCGCGGCGGATAGTCGAACGCGAGCGTCGCGAGCGCGTCGAGCACCCTGAAGCTTCCTGTATTGCGGCCATAGAGCGTCTCGATGCCGATCGTCGCCACGATGATCTCCGCGGGGACGCCGAACTCGCGGCCCGCACGCTCGAGCGCCTGGGTATTCGCAAGCCAGAAGCGCACGCCCGCTTCGATGCGGGTGGGCTCGACGATACGATTGCGGTATTCGAACCATGGGCGCGCAGTGCCCGGCGTCGACATCGCACGGATGATCGACGGGCGAAACCGCACGCTGCCCAGCAACTCGCGCAATTGAACGCGCGCGTACCCGTGCTTCGCCGCCATGTCCTCGACGAAGACCTCCATGTCCGGCCGCAACGGCTGCGACGCCGCGAGCGCGCCCGCGGAAAAAATCAACGCGAGCGCGAGAAAGACCGAGTGGAGCCGAAACAAAATGGGAATATGCGGAATGCGATTGCCCTTGCCGCGCCTATCCTGTCACCGGCGTCGCGGACTGCCCCGCACCGTGACGATGGCACAGCATCGCCGCGTTGACGAGCGCCACGGGACGCCCCAGGAAGTGGCCTTGAGCTCTCGTCACGCCCAGCGCTCGCAGCGCTTTCAACTCGGCGGCGGTCTCGATGCCTTCGGCCACGACTTCGCTCCCGTTCTCCTGCGCAAACTGGAGCAAGGCAGCGGCGAGCGCGCGCCGCGCGGGATCGCTGTCGATACCGCGGGTGAGGTTCATCTCGAGCTTGATGATGTCGGGCTTCAACCTGAGGATATGGCGGAAACTGCTGAGCCCCGCCCCTGTGTCGTGGACGGAAATCCGCAGGCCCTTGGAGCGCAGCGGCGCGAGTACCCTGGCGACCTCGTCGTACTGCGACTCGGTTCCCTCTTCCTGGATTTCGAGCACGATGCGATCGAGCTGCGTTCGCTCGAAAGCGCTGTCCAGGTGTCCATTGATGATCATGTTCATCGAAACGTTGAACCCCACGTAGACGCCGTGCGGCAAGATCGTGAAGCTTTCGAGCGCTTTCTCGATGACTTTCAGTTCCAATGCGACATCCAGGTTGACCTCGGCGGCGTCGGCGAACCAGGCATCGGGCGAGCGCACCGGCGCGGTGGTGATTCGCGCCAGCGACTCAAAACCGATGACGTAAGCCTGGCGCGTATCGAACACGGGCTGGTATACGAGCGAGATCGCATCTCCGGCGAGCACCGACCGGATACGGTCCGTGAGTTCCACACGCTGCTTGGTGGCCTGGAGATCCGCCTCGATGTGCTCCGCCGCCATTTCCGCAAACACGCGCATCATGCTTAAATCGCGTTCATTGAGCGTCGGCTTGGACGCGCCGCTGATGCACACGAGCGTTCCATAGATGCTATCGTCGAAGAGCCGGATCGGCACGCAGATTTGGGCGCCGATCGGCAGCGCGCTCGTGTCTTCGAGCTCGGCCGCGGCCGGCACCTGAGACGTATCCGGTATGAGCTCGGGAAGCCGTAGATCGATGACGCGCTGGCAGTAGCTTTGCTCGAGAGGATCGCTCTCGCCTATCTGAATGGACGCGTTGCCCGGCGCCGCATCGACGTATCGGTAGATGCGGCGGCCTTCCCTCAGCTCGGATATGAACGCGATGTCCATGCCCAGATGCGTGCGCAGGGCACGCAGCGCGCGTGAAAGAATCTGATCGAGGGACACCGTTTTGGGGTTCTTGTCCTCGAGCAGAAAATTCAGCATCAGGACTTCGTGGGCTGCAACTGACATGGTGTCTCTGGATATCTGTCGTGGGCACGGGCATTATCCCTCAAAAGGATGGATTCGATGAAGGCACTTGCCGCTCTTCTTCTTGCTTGCGTGTTTTGCACGATCTCGCCTGTCATGGCACAGAGCGCGACAGAAGTTGTCATGCGCGTCGCGACGCTGGTGCACGCGGAGAGCGGCAATCGCGGTTGTGGAGTGCGCGTAACAGGCGGCCGGACCGAACCCAAAGGACCTTCATCATGGTTTGATGCGTCCTTCAACGTCTACAGGCAGGGTCCGGCGCTGGTGCAGGCGATCGGCTACGAGATCGCGCCACCGGAATTCGACGAGCAGACCCCACCGGAGCGCGTTGCGATTCAAAGGGCATGGCTTAAAGTCGAAGACGCGACGGGCACGACACGACTGGGAGAAAACGCCTACGTGCGCGATTCACTCGTCTATGCGCTGACGATGGATGAGGCGGTTGCCCTGTTCGCGGGTCTCGCAAAAGGAAAACGCTTTGCCATCGGCGTTCGGCGCTGGGGCCAGCGGGAGGAGACGGTGTACGTCGGCACGCCGCAGCTCGATGACGAGCAGCGCAGGGAGCTCGGTACTTGTCTCGCGGGCCTCGTGCCGTAAGCTCGAGCTGCTCGTCATGCCGGATCCGATCCGGCATCCAGTGTCTCTTAACGTCGCTCGATTCCGGATCACCTCGCGCATTGCGCGGTCCGGAATGACGAATCTCGCGGCTGGCCGCGAGGTCTAAGCGCTCTGCCGCACAGGCGCCGGGGCGGGCTGGCCGAGATAAGGCGTGATGTCGACTTCGTCGATCTGCTCGGGCGTGAGGAAGTTCTGCGCATACTCCCGGTAGATTCCCGATTCGAGGAAAAGCCGGAAGAGGTCCGGGTCTATGTGCCGGTCCTTCACCATGAATCCCATGATCTTGATCGACTCTGAAAGCGTCTTCGGCGTCTTGTAAGGCCGATCGGCCGCGGTCAGCGCTTCGAAAATATCGGCAATCGCCATGACGCGGGCCGGAATCGACATCTGCTCCTTCTTCAGCCCGCGTGGATAGCCCGTCCCGTCCATCTTTTCATGATGGCCGCCTGCATATTCCGGCACCCGCCGCAGATGCCGCGGTAACGGCAGGCCTTCGAGCATGATGATGGTCTGCACGATGTGGTCGTTGATCTTGTAGCGGTCCTCATCGGTCAGCGTGCCGCGACCGACCGAAAGATTGTAGATCTCGCCCAGATTGAATTTCCTCTCAGGCACTTTCATGTTGAAGCCCCACTTGTTGTTCGGTGGCATGAGGTCCGTCGCGTCGCGCTCGATGATGTGGTCGTAGCGGTCCTGAAGGAGGTTCTCTACGACCGGCAGCGGCTTCTCGGGCTCCCGCGCGCGGCGCTTCTGCTCGGCATAGGAAATGCCGATGCGGTCGGAAAGCGTGCGCGTCCAGGTCCGCTCGGCAACTTTCCTCAGCCGGGCGATCTTCTCGGGCGCCATGAATTCGCCTCCGACGTTGCATTCCCCGATGAAAGCGAAATCTTCTTCGAGCGCCTTGATTTCGGCCTCGTACGCAGCCTTGAGCGCCGCCTGGTCTCCCCCTTCGAGCCGCGCTTTCAGATATGCGATCTCGGCGTCGCGCTTCAGGCTTTCCAGCACATTGGGATCCTAAGCTTAGAATTCCACGTGGACAAGTTGTCGCGG